>OGJU01000088.1_pt1 | contig 114683 bp, 103 predicted proteins | sample 1572251 | NCBI WGS metagenome assembly OGJU01 (sample SAMEA2582144, study PRJEB24529) | metagenome | biome: Human gut stool | place: China | collected 2011
CAGTCAACGTGTGCATAGTGTCTCTTCTCTGTCTCATACTCAACGTGAGCTGTAGAGATAGTGATACCTCTTTCTCTTTCCTCTGGTGCCTTATCAATATTCTCGAATGCAACAGCCTCACCTGTACCAAGTCTCTCATGAAGAGTCTTTGTGATAGCAGCTGTTAATGTAGTCTTACCGTGATCTACGTGTCCGATTGTACCAATGTTACAATGTGGTTTTGTTCTCTCAAATTTAGCCTTTGCCATTGTTTAAAATCCTCCTAAAAATATTTAAATTGCCCTGAGGAGTATCCCCCTCGGGCTTTGTCATAGCTGATATTTATTATATTTCATTTAGTGAAATATTTCAACTATATTTTTATAGTTATTACTTATTTCTATCAGAAATAACCTTATCCTGAACAGACTTTGGAGCCTGCTCATACTTATCGAAGAACATAGAGTAGTTACCACGACCCTGTGTCTTAGAACGAAGGTCAGTAGCATATCCGAACATCTCAGCAAGTGGAACGAATGCTTTAATCATCTTACCACCTGAGATATCTTCCATACCCTCAATACGTCCTCTACGTGAGTTGATATCACCGATTACATCACCCATGTATTCTTCTGGCATAGTAACCTCAACCTTCATGATAGGCTCAAGAAGGGCAGGTGCTGCCTTAGCCATAGCATCCTTGAATGCCATAGAACCAGCAATGTGGAATGCCATTTCTGAAGAATCGACTTCATGGTATGAACCATCGTAAATATCTGCTCTAAGTCCGAGAACTGGGAATCCAGCTAAGATACCTGAATTAGCAGCTTCTCTGATACCGTCAGCAACTGAAGGGATATATTCCTTAGGAATAGCACCACCAACTACTGAAGACTCACAGAAGAGTACTGGAGGTTCGTTAATTAATACTGTGTTCTTTGTCTCAACATCAAACTTATCAACGTTAGCTTCAAGTGGTGAGAAACGTACTTTACAGTGACCATACTGACCACGTCCACCTGACTGCTTAGCATACTTACTATCAACATCAACTGCCTTAGTAAAGCACTCTCTGTAAGCAACCTGAGGTGCACCAACGTTAGCCTCTACCTTGAACTCACGAAGAAGTCTGTCAACGATGATATCAAGGTGAAGCTCACCCATACCAGCGATGATTGTCTGACCTGTTTCCTGATCTGTATGAGCACGGAATGTAGGATCTTCTTCAGCAAGCTTTGCTAAAGCTTCACCCATCTTACCCTGGTCATTCTTAGTCTTTGGCTCGATAGCAAGCTCGATAACTGGCTCTGGGAATTCCATAGACTCTAAGATAACTGGATGTGCTTCATCACAGATAGTATCACCTGTTACTGTAACCTTAAGACCTACTGCAGCAGCGATATCTCCTGAGTAAACCTTATCAATTTCTTTTCTCTGGTTAGCGTGCATCTGAAGGATACGGCCAACTCTTTCTTTCTTATTCTTATTAGAGTTAAGTACATATGAACCACCGTTTAATGTACCTGAGTAAACTCTGAAGAATGCTAACTTACCAACGAATGGATCAGTCATAATCTTGAATGCAAGAGCTGCAAATGGCTCTTCATCAGATGACTTTCTTGTTACTTCGTTACCGTCTTCGTCAACACCTGTGATATCTGGGATATCTGTAGGAGCTGGCATGTACTCGATAACAGCATCAAGAAGCTTCTGAACGCCCTTGTTCTTATAAGCTGTACCGCAAAGACAAGGAATAGCTGTACCTTCAATAGTACCCTTTCTTAAAGCAGCCTTTAACTCTGGAACTGAAATTTCCTCATCGTTAAAGAACTTCTCCATAAGGTCTTCATCAAGTTCAGCACACTGCTCAACAAGCTTGTCATGGTATTCCTGAGCCTGATCAGCTAAATCAGCAGGAATATCGCCAACAACGATATCATCACCCTTATCACCATTGAAGACATATGCCTTCATCTCGAATAAGTCGATAATTCCCTTGAAGTCATCTTCCTTACCGATAGGAATCTGTACAAGTACAGGATTCTTTCCAAGCTTTGTAATAAGCTGGTTGCATGATCCGAAGAAATCAGCACCCATCTTATCCATCTTGTTCATGAAAGCCATACGAGGTACATTGTACTTATCAGCCTGACGCCATACATTCTCTGACTGTGGCTCAACACCGTTCTGTGCATCGAATACACCTACGGCACCATCAAGTACTCTAAGTGAACGCTCAACCTCTACTGTGAAGTCAACGTGTCCTGGAGTATCGATAATGTTAATACGGTATTCTGGCTGTGTCTTATCTGGCTTACCCTCTTTCTCAGGTGTCCAGTGACATGTTGTAGCAGCTGAAGTGATTGTGATACCTCTCTCCTGCTCCTGGGCCATCCAGTCCATAGTAGCAGTACCTTCATGAGTATCACCAATCTTGTGATTAACACCAGTATAATAAAGGATACGCTCTGTTAATGTTGTTTTACCAGCATCAATATGAGCCATAATTCCGATATTTCTGGTTCTCTCCAATGGATATTCTCTTCCAGCCATGGATAAAACCTCCTATAATTATAATTAGAATCTGTAATGAGCAAAAGCCTTGTTTGCTTCTGCCATCTTGTGCATATCTTCTTTTCTCTTTACTGATGCACCTGTGTTGTTAGCTGCATCAAGAATTTCGTTAGCGAGTCTTTCTTCCATAGTCTTCTCGCCTCTTGCTCTAGAGAATGTAGTCATCCAACGAAGAGCTAAAGCCTGTCTTCTGTCTGGCTTAACTTCGATAGGTACCTGATAAGTAGCTCCACCGATACGTCTAGCCTTAACTTCAAGAACTGGCATAATATTGTTCATAGCTTCTTCAAATACTTCGATAGCTGGTCTCTCAGTCTTAGCTGCAACTCTATCAAAAGCACCGTAAACAATCTTCTGAGCTACTCCTCTCTTACCATCAAGCATAATGTTGTTGATAAGCTTAGTAACTACCTTATTGTTGTAAATAGGATCTGCTAATACATCTCTTTTCTGTGTATGTCCTTTACGTGGCACGGTTCTTCCCTCCTTAATAAATTTATTAAATCATAGGTACTCACAAATAAAAAATGTGTTCGCGCCGTATATATTAACCTGCAACCTCTTGATTAATCTAATTCCGGCACAATTCAAAATTTAATTTGTTCGTAAAAATCAGATTCTTACGAATCCGACTCTTGCAAATTGTAAAACTTGCATGCATTCATATAAATGCGTGTCTTAATTCAGGCTTAATTACTTAGCGTCCTTAGGTCTCTTAGCACCGTACTTAGAACGAGCCTGTCTTCTCTTTGCAACACCTGCTGTATCAAGTGTTCCTCTGATGATGTGGTATCTTGTACCTGGTAAATCCTTTACTCTTCCACCTCTTATAAGAACAACACTGTGTTCCTGAAGATTGTGTCCCTCACCTGGGATGTAAGATGTTACCTCGATACCATTAGAAAGACGTACTCTGGCGATCTTTCTAAGAGCTGAGTTAGGCTTCTTAGGTGTAGCAGTCTTAACAGCTGTACAAACACCTCTCTTCTGTGGAGAAGAGATATCTGTTGCCTTCTTCTGAAGTGAGTTGTAACCCTTCTGAAGAGCTGGTGCTGTAGACTTCTTTACTGCAGTCTTTCTTCCCTGTTTTACTAACTGGTTAAATGTTGGCATTCCGTTTTCACCTCCCGAAATTAGAATAATGAATGGTTGCATCTTAGTATCAACTAAGAAAATGTTTTGTCACCAAAACAGCGCAAAAATAGTACTTGCCTATTCGCACGCTTTATTAGTATATATATTTGCAAATTCAGTGTCAAGCATTTTTTCAAAAAAAGACAAAAGCGTGCCAGATTTTATCAATCTGACACGCCATAAGTTTCTATAAAGAATTAATCTTCCTGTGTGAAAACAAGTTCGTCTTCACCAGACTCATCTTCATCTTCTTCAATGTAGTTATCTGTAGAACTGATCTTGATATCCTGATAACGCTTCATACCTGTACCGGCAGGGATAAGCTTACCAATAATAACATTCTCTTTAAGACCAATAAGTGGATCAATCTTTCCGTTAATAGCTGCATCTGTAAGAACCTTAGTTGTCTCCTGGAATGAGGCAGCTGACATAAATGATGTAGAAGCAAGTGAAGCCTTAGTAATACCAAGGATAATCGGAGTACCTGTAGCAGGTGTCTTTCCTTCTTCCTCAAGTCTCTCATTAACTTCCTGGAACTCAATTGTATCAACCTGTGATCCTGGAAGGAACTTAGAATCTCCAGCTTCATCAACAACTATCTTCTTAAGCATCTGACGAACGATAAGCTCAATATGCTTATCATTGATATCAACACCCTGGATACGGTAAACCTTCTGAACTTCACGAAGGAGATAATCCTGAACAGCTCTTACACCAAGAATTCTTACGATATCATGTGGATTCTCAGAACCCTCTGTGATTTCCTCACCCTTAGCAACAACCTGTCCTTCAACAACCTTTTCTCTTGTATCCTTAGATAATGGATAAGCCTTTGAATTACCTTCATCATCAGTTATAACGATTTCAGTCTTCTTCTCAGTCTTAACAATACTTACAGTTCCGCCAAACTCAGCAAGTACAGCAAGCATCTTAGGCTTTCTTGCCTCGAAAAGCTCTTCTACTCTAGGAAGACCCTGAGTAATGTTATCACCGGCAACACCACCTGTATGGAATGTTCTCATAGTAAGCTGTGTACCAGGCTCACCGATTGACTGGGCTGCGATAATACCAACAGCTTCACCAACCTGTACAGTCTGACCAGTAGCCATGTTAGTTCCATAACATTTAGCACATACACCGATGTGTGAACGGCAAGTAAGGATTGTTCTGATCTTAACCTTATCAACACCAGTCTTAATAATAGCTTCTGCTCTCTTAGGAGTTACAAGATGGTTAGCTTCAACAATAACCTCACCTGTAGCTGGGTCTACAATATCCTCAGCTAAGTATCTTCCTGTAATACGCTCCTGTAATGGCTCAAGGATATCTTCCTTGGCATCACTTGAGTTAGTAGCTCTGTTATTAACAAATGAGTAAACATACATACCAGGTATCTGCTTACCTGCGCTACAATCTGTCTCTCTGATAATAAGATCCTGAGAAACATCAACAAGTCTTCTTGTAAGGTATCCTGAATCGGCTGTACGAAGGGCTGTATCTGAAAGTCCTTTACGGGCACCGTGAGCTGAAATAAAGTATTCCAGAACATCAAGACCTTCACGGAAGTTTGACTTGATAGGAAGTTCGATAGTGTTACCTGATGTATCAGCCATCAAACCACGCATACCTGCTAACTGCTTAATCTGCTGGTTAGAACCACGGGCACCTGAGTCAGCCATCATGAAGATGTTGTTATATTTATCAAGACCCTGAAGAAGGGCATCCTTAATCTTATCATCAGTCTCCTGCCATACGCGGATAACATTCTTATGTCTTTCCTCGTCAGTAGCCTGACCTCTATTATATTTAACAGTAATCTGTTCAACTTTCTTTTCTGCCTCAGCAAGAAGCTGCTTCTTAACTGGTGGCACTGTCATCTCAGAAATAGAAACAGTCATGGCAGCTCTGGTAGAGTACTTATAACCCATAGCCTTGATATCATCAAGAACCTCTGCAGTTGTTGTAGTACCATGAGTATTGATAACATGCTGTAAGATATCCTTAAGCTGCTTCTTTCCTACATGGAAATCAACTTCTGGAAGTAATAAATTCTCTTCCTTGCTTCTGTCAACATATCCTAAATCCTGAGGGAGAATCTCATTAAATATAAGTCTTCCAAGTGTAGACTCAATATTACCTGAAAGCTCTTCTCCGTTAACATTCTTAGTTACATGAACCATAATCTTGGCATGTAATGTAATTATACCATTCTCATAAGCAAGAACTGCTTCATTAATGCTCTTGAAAATCTTGCCCTCACCCTTTGCACCTGGTCTTTCCTGTGTAAGGTAGTAAATACCAAGTACCATATCCTGTGAAGGAACGGCAACAGGACCACCATCAGATGGCTTAAGAAGGTTGTTAGGTGAAAGAAGCATAAATCTACACTCAGCCTGAGCCTCAACAGAAAGCGGAAGATGGACAGCCATCTGGTCACCATCGAAATCGGCATTGAATGCTGTACAAACAAGTGGATGAAGCTTAATAGCCTTACCTTCCACAAGGATAGGCTCGAATGCCTGAATACCAAGTCTGTGAAGTGTAGGAGCACGGTTAAGCATAACTGGATGCTCTTTAATAACATCTTCAAGTACATCCCATACTTCTGGTTCAAGATGTTCTACGCTCTTCTTAGCTTTCTTAATATTATCTGCAAGATTACGTCTTACAAGCTCTCTCATAACAAATGGCTTGAATAACTCAATAGCCATCTCTTTAGGAAGACCACACTGGTAAATCTTAAGTTCTGGTCCTACTACGATAACTGAACGTCCTGAGTAGTCAACTCGCTTACCAAGAAGGTTCTGTCTGAAACGTCCCTGCTTACCCTTTAATAAATCTGATAAAGACTTAAGTGCTCTGTTACCAGGACCTGTTACTGGACGACCATTTCTACGTCCGTTATCGATAAGAGCATCAACAGCTTCCTGAAGCATTCTCTTCTCGTTACGTACAATAATCTCAGGAGCTCCAAGCTCAAGAAGTCTTGCAAGTCTGTTATTTCTGTTAATAATTCTTCTGTAAAGATCATTAAGATCTGAAGTTGCAAAACGTCCACCATCAAGCTGGACCATAGGTCTTAAATCTGGTGGAATTACAGGGATTTCTGTAAGAATCATCCACTCAGGCTTAGTTCCTGCATTCTTAAATGCTTCAACAACTTCAATTCTCTTTATAAGTCTGGCAGCCTTCTGAGAAGTAGTGTTAGCAAGCTCTTCCTTAAGTCTTACTTCTTCTTCTTCAAGGTTAACCATCTGGAGGAGCTCGAGGATTGCCTCAGCTCCCATACCAACACGGAAAGCCTTGCTTCCGTACTGCTCACAGAGTTCTCTGTATTCAGTCTCTGAAAGAATCTTCTTGAAAGGAATATCTGTTTCACCTGGATCAATTACGATATATGAAGCAAAATATAATACCTTTTCAAGGTTCTTAGGACCAATATCAAGAATGAGATCCATGCGGCTAGGAATACCCTTAAAGTACCAGATGTGAGATACTGGTGCAGCAAGATGGATATGACCCATACGATCTCTTCTTACGCTGGCCTTAGTAACCTCAACACCACATTTATCGCAGACAATACCCTTGTCCTTAATCTTCTTATACTTACCGCAGTGGCACTCCCAGTCCTTGCTAGGACCAAATATTCTTTCGCAGAAAAGTCCGTCCTTTTCTGGCTTAAGTGTTCTATAGTTAATTGTTTCAGGTTTGGTAACCTCACCATGAGACCACTCCAAAATATTCTCAGGAGAAGCAAGCTTAATCTGAATCTTATCAAATTTCATTGACTTATTTGATTTAATTTCTTCTGCCATTATAGTGCTCCCTTCTAATTAATATTCATCTGAATTGCCATCGCCGTAATCGTCATCAAAATCATCGGCCATATCAAAATCAGCACCATCATCTGAATCTACAGCATCTTCTGTTCCATCTTCATTAAGAGTAACTGTTGACATACCGCCAGCCTTGTACTCTGCCTCTTCCTCTCTGCTGTTTCTTCTGTATCCATTACCTTCATCAAGAACCTTCTTGAAATCAGTAACTTCATATTCAGAACTCTCAAGAAGTCTGACTTCATTGTTGTCCTGATCAAGAACTCTAACATCAAGTGCGAGTGACTGAAGTTCCTTAAGAAGAACCTTGAATGATTCTGGAACTCCTGGTTCAGGAATATTCTCACCCTTAATAATAGCTTCGTAAGTCTTAACTCGTCCTACAACATCATCAGACTTAACAGTAAGGATTTCCTGAAGAGTATAAGCAGCACCATAAGCCTCAAGTGCCCAAACTTCCATCTCTCCGAATCTCTGTCCACCGAACTGAGCCTTACCACCAAGTGGCTGCTGAGTTACAAGTGAGTAAGGACCAGTTGAACGTGCATGAATCTTATCATCAACAAGATGATGAAGCTTTAAGTAATGCATGAATCCGATAGTTACAGGGCTGTCGAAGTACTCACCTGTTCTACCATCTCTAAGTCTTACTTTACCATCACGGCCGATTGGAACACCCTTCCACTCAGCTCTGTGATCTCTGTGTTCTGAAAGGTAATCAAATACCTCTTTATTAAGAACATCTTTATACTGTGCTGTAAATGTAACCATATCCTCAGGATATTCTTCGCCATTCTTCTCAGCCTCAGCCTTCTGGGCTGCAAGCTCTTCATCATCGAATGGATGGTTAGCATAAGCATTTGCCATATCAAGAGTATCCATAATATCATTCTCATCTGCACCATCGAATACTGGTGTAGAAATGTTAAATCCAAGTACCTTGGCAGCAAGACTTAAATGAATCTCAAGGACCTGTCCAATGTTCATTCGTGAAGGAACGCCCAGTGGGTTAAGTACGATATCAAGAGGACGGCCATTAGGAAGGAATGGCATATCTTCAACAGGAAGTACTCTTGAAACGACACCCTTGTTACCATGACGACCAGCCATCTTATCACCAACGCCAATCTTTCTCTTCTGTGCAATATATATACGAACAGATTTGTTAACTCCTGGTGAGAGTTCATCTCCGTTCTCTCTTGTAAATGTCTTAACAGCAACGACGATACCATAAGCACCATGAGGTACCTTAAGTGAAGTATCTCTTACTTCTCTTGCTTTCTCACCAAAGATAGCTCTAAGAAGTCTCTCTTCAGCAGTAAGCTCTGTCTCTCCCTTAGGAGTAACCTTTCCAACAAGAATATCTCCGGCTCTTACCTCAGCACCAACGCGGATAATACCGTTCTCATCAAGATCCTTTACAGCGTCTGAACCTGTTGAAGGAAGATCTCTTGTAATCTCTTCAGGTCCTAACTTAGTATCTCTTGCTTCTGTCTCATATTCTTCAATATGAATAGATGTATACACATCATCTCTTACGAGACGCTCACTAAGAAGTACAGCATCCTCGTAGTTATAACCTTCCCAAGTCATGAAACCGATAAGAGGGTTCTTACCGAGGGCAATCTCTCCATTAGATGTAGATGGACCATCAGCAATAACATCTCCTGCCTTAACCTCATCACCCTTGAAAACAATAGGTCTCTGGTTATAGCAGTTACTCTGGTTACTTCTTGAGAACTTAGTAAGCTTGTATTCGCGCGCCTTGCCATCCTTTTCTCTGATAACAATCTTGTTAGATTCAGAAGAAAGAACAACACCATCAGCCTCTGCAACTACACATACGCCTGAGTCAACAGCAGTCTTATTCTCAATACCAGTTCCGATAACAGGAGCTTCTGTCATAAGAAGAGGTACGGCCTGACGCTGCATGTTAGAACCCATGAGGGCACGTGTACAGTCATCATTCTGAAGGAATGGAATCATTGATGTAGCAACTGAGAATACCATCTTAGGAGATACATCCATAAGATCAATCTGGCTCTTATCGAACTGAGAAGTTTCTTCTCTGTAACGTCCAGATACAGTATTTCTTACGAAATAACCATTCTCATCAATCTCAGCATTAGCCTGTGCTACATGGAAATCATCTTCCTCATCAGCTGTGAAGTAACGCACTTCATCAGTAACTCTTGGATTCTTAGGATCAGACTTATCTACAATACGATAAGGAGCTTCAACGAATCCATATTCATTAATTCTTGCATAAGATGCAAGAGAGTTAATAAGACCAATGTTAGGTCCTTCAGGAGTCTCGATAGGACACATTCTACCATAATGAGTATAGTGTACATCTCGAACCTCGAAACCTGCACGATCTCTTGAAAGACCACCAGGACCAAGGGCAGAAAGACGTCTCTTATGAGTAATCTCACTAAGAGGGTTATTCTGATCCATGAACTGTGACAACTGCGAACTTCCGAAGAATTCCTTAATAGCAGCTGTTACAGGCTTAATATTAATAAGTGACTGTGGAGATATTCCGCTAAGATCCTGTGTAGACATTCTCTCACGAACCACTCTTTCCATTCTTGAGATACCAATTCTGAACTGGTTCTGAAGAAGCTCTCCTACAGCTCTGATACGTCTGTTTCCAAGGTGATCGATATCATCCTTAGTACCAACACCATATTCAAGGTGCATATTATAATTAATAGAAGCAAGAATATCTTCTACTGTAATATGCTTAGGAATAAGATCAGCAATATTCTTAGTAATAGCTTCCTTAATATCCTCTAAAGACTCATTCTCAGCAAGAATCTGTGCAAGAACAGGATAGTATACATACTCTGTTACACCAAGCTCCTTAGCTTCTTCTTCGCTGATATCAACCCATTTGGTAATATCAACCGCACGGTTAGAAAGAATCTTAACAACTCTGTCAGATACTGTACCATCAGCAGCCTTAACTTCTACAGTAATGAATACTGAAGGAACAGCTGCATCCTGAATAGCCTGTGCTGATTCTCTTGTAAGCTTCTCACCTGCTGTTGCAATAACAGTTCCGTTCTCATCAACAACATCCTCAGCAAGAACCTGTCCTGTAATTCTGCTCTTGAAAGAAAGCTTCTTATTAAACTTATATCTTCCTACATGTGCAAGATCATATCTTCTTGGGTCAAAGAACATACCTGAAATAAGTGCTTCAGCACTCTCTACAGATAATGGTTCTCCTGGTCTTAACTTCTTATAAAGTTCAAGAATACCTTCCTGATAGTTAGTAGAAGTATCCTTCTCCATAGTAGCAAGAAGCTTAGGTTCCTCGCCAAAAATATCAAGAATCTCCGCATTAGTACCAAATCCTAATGCTCTGATAAGAACAGTAATAGGAACCTTCTTATTACGGTCAACCTTAACGTAGAATATATCATTAGCATCTGTTTCATACTCTAACCATGCACCTCTGTTAGGAATTACCTGACAGCTGTACAAGAAAATCTTACCATACTTATCTTTCTGTATATCATAATAAATACCAGGTGAACGTACCAACTGGCTGACAATAACTCGTTCAGCACCATTAATTACAAATGTACCTGTCTTAGTCATTAATGGCAGGTCTCCCATGAAAATCTCATGCTCGCTGATGCTTTCTGTCTCTTTGTTATGAAGTCTTACTGTAACCTTAAGAGGCGCTGCATATGTAGCATCTCTTTCTTTACACTCTTCAATTGAATACTTAACTTCGTCTTCACATAACGCAAAATCTACGAATTCCAGACTTAATCTTCCATTATAGTCTGCAATTGGAGATATGTCATCAAAGACCTCTTTCAAGCCTTCATTCAAAAACCACTGGTAAGAATCCTTCTGCACCTCAATAAGGTTAGGCATCTCAAGAACTTCTTTCTGTCTTGAGAAACTCATACGCATTGCCTTGCCCGACGTTATTGGGCGTAATCTGTTTTTCTCCATTGACGTTTCACCCCTTAGTTTTCTTCACATTAATATATTACATTATCAGTAAATGTGCAAAGAATAAGCACAATTTACCACAATAGTGCATTGTCCATAGTACATCAAAGATATATATATGTCAAGGGATTTTTAAAAATTTCCATGAATATTCAGAATTGTATAAAGATAATAGTGTTTCTGCCATAGCTGGCATAATAAAATAAAGATGTGATTTATAGAAAAAAGAAAAGACAGGAGCCGTGAAGGCCCGCTGTCTTTCTTATTATATTCATTAGAACAATCAAGTGAATTACTTAAGAGTAACCTTAGCTCCAACTTCTTCAAGCTTCTTCTTGATTTCCTCAGCCTCTTCCTTAGAAGCCTGCTCCTTAACAACCTTAGGTGCGCCATCAACAACGTCCTTAGCTTCCTTTAATCCAAGACCTGTGATTTCACGAACAACCTTGATAACCTTAACCTTCTGATCTCCAGCTTCTGTAAGCTCTACATCAAATTCTGTCTTCTCCTCAGCTGCTGCTGCGCCAGCACCTGCTGCTGCAACTACAACGCCTGCTGCTGCAGATACGCCGAATTCTTCTTCACAAGCCTTAACTAAATCGTTAAGCTCTAATACTGATAAACCTTTAATAACTTCAATGATTTCCTGTGTTGTCATTATTATAATCTCCTTTTTAATATTATTCTAAAACCGAAAGAGCATCTATGCTGCTTTCATAGTTAATTCAGTGTTAAACTGATTAAGCAACTTCCTCGTTCTTCTCAGCAATCTGCTTAATAACACGAGCAAAGTTTGTAATAGGTGACTGGATACTTCCAAGTAACTTTGAAAGAAGTTCCTCTCTTGAAGGGATAGTAGCGATTGTAGCGATACCTGCTGCATCGTAGAATGTTCCTTCAACAACGCCACACTTTAACTCAAGAGCATTAGCTGTCTTAGCAAAGTTAGCTAATATTCTTGCAGGTGCTGTAGCATCTGTCTTGCAGAATGCAATAGCATTAGTTCCTTCAAGAGCATCAGTAATTGGCTCGAACTCTGTTCCAGCAACAACTCTCTTTACTAAAGTGTTCTTATAAACCTTATAAACCACTCCAGCTTCTCTTAACTGCTTACGAAGCTGTGTATCCTGTTCTACTGTAAGACCGCTGTAGTTAACTACAACAACGCCCTGAGCGCCGTCAAAGTTATCTTTAATCTCATCGATAGTAGATGTCTTAAGGCCTACATTCTTTAAAATAGCCATGAATAATTACCTCCTGTTAGATTCTTGCTTCATATAGAAGCGATTTTGCCTAAGTGAAGATTATTCGTCTATAGTTTCCCTACAAACAAAACCCTCTCTGCCAGCGACAGAGAGGGAATAATTAATCAAATCCTTAAATCCTCGGTAGGTGTGTTACCTTTAACCATCATCAGTAATACTGAATCCGGACCTGCTGTCTACGGCAAAATATTATGTTAACAGCAAAATGCTGCTCACAAGCTGATAGTATACTATCAAAATATATTAATGTCAACCGTTTTTAATCAAAAATCTGATTAACCCACATACTTGGCTGTGCTTAACTTAACACCAGGTCCCATAGTAGAAGTGAGAACTACACTTCTAAGATAAGCTCCCTTAAGTGAAGATGGCTTAGCCTTAACGATTGCATCCATAATAGCCTGGAAGTTGTCTGATAACTGCTCCTCTGTGAATGAAGCCTTACCAATTGGCACGTGAATGATATTAGTCTTATCAAGTCTGTATTCGATCTTACCAGCCTTAATATCATTAACAGCTTTTGTTACGTCCATAGTAACTGTACCAGCCTTAGGGTTTGGCATTAATCCCTTAGGACCAAGTACACGACCAAGACGACCAACAACACCCATCATATCTGGAGTTGCAACAACAACGTCGAACTCGAACCAGTTATCGTTCTGGATCTTAGGAATAAGTTCCTCGCCACCAACGAAATCTGCTCCAGCTGCAAGAGCCTCATCAGCCTTAGCACCCTTAGCAAATACTAATACACGTACAGTCTTACCTGTTCCGTGTGGAAGAACAACAGCTCCTCTGATCTGCTGCTCAGCGTGACGTCCATCACAACCTGTTCTGATATGAGCTTCAATAGTCTCATCGAACTTTGCAACTGCACTCTTCTTTACTAAAGAAACTGCGTCAGCTGCTTCATATAATGTCTGGCGGTCAATATTCTTGGCTGCCTCAACGTATTTCTTTCCTCTTTTCATTATAAACCTCCTAGTGGTAATATCGGAAGGATTCTATCTTTCCTCCCACAATAATCATGAATCAAATGTAGATTAGTCTTCTACAACGATACCCATACTCTTAGCTGTTCCTTCGATCATAGAAGTAGCTGCTTCGATAGATGCAGCGTTAAGATCTGGCATCTTAAGCTCAGCGATCTTCTGAACTTCTGCTCTCTTAATAGTAGCAACCTTAGTCTTGTTAGGTACGCCTGATCCTGACTTAATGTTGCAAGCCTTCTTAAGAAGTACTGCTGCAGGTGGAGTCTTTGTAATAAAGCTGAAGCTTCTATCAGCATAAACTGTAATAACTACAGGTATGATAAGATCTCCCTGATCTGCTGTCTTAGCATTGAACTGCTTTGTGAATTCTACGATGTTAACACCGTGCTGACCAAGTGCTGGACCAACTGGTGGAGCTGGTGTAGCCTTGCCGGCAGGAATCTGTAATTTAATATATCCTGTTACTTTCTTTGCCATTTTGGCACCTCCTAAAAATAAATGTGGTAATTGGCGACCATCATAATATTACCCGCTATCCATCTCCCAAGAATCACCTTTAGGTGATTCTTGCAAATGAATTAGCGAAGCTAATTCATTTTGGTCTCCCACGTCCCAGGATCGGGACTGCTTCTTACAATAACTTCACATCTGTGAAATCAATCTCGACCGGTGTTTCACGACCGAACATCTCAACATTAATTGTAAGGCACTGCTTGCCCTCATTAATATTGGTAATCTCACCAACTGTATCTTCCCATGCACCAGAGAGGATCATAACCTTATCGCCGACCTTGCCAGCGAACTGGATAACAGGCTTAACTTCCTGTTCTTCCTCAAGGCTTATGCCGAGATTCTTAATTTCTGTTGGTGTAAGTGGTACTGGCTTTGATCCAGGACCAACAAACCCTGTAACACCTCTTGTGTTTCTGACAACATACCAACTATCGTCGTTCATTACCATCTTCACAAGAACGTATCCAGGAAACATTTTCTTCTGAGCAGCTTTCTTAGAGCCATCCTTAATCTCCACTACTGTTTCAAGTGGAACGATAACTTCAAGAATCTGATCGTGAAGATTTCTGTTTTCAACTGTCTTCTCAATGTTAGCCTTCACCTTGTTCTCATAACCTGAGTAAGTGTGAACTACATACCATTTTGCGTCATCCATACAATCACCTATTCCTTATTTTACAATGAACTCAATTCCAAAGCGGACAATTAAATCCACAACTGCAATGATTACACCTAATAATACGGACACAGCCAATACAGCTACGGTTTCCTTAGTAAGCGACTGACGGTCTGGCCAAATAATTTTTGAAAATTCAGCTTTCAAACCTTTGAACCAGTTCTTTTTCTGCTTCTTAGCTTTTACAGTATCACCCATGAAATACTCCTCACTGTACTAATTACTTTGTTTCCTTGTGTAATGTGTGTGATTTACAGAACTTACAATACTTCTTTGTTTCCATTCTGTCTGGATGAGCTTTCTTTTCCTTAGTCATGTTGTAATTGCGCTGTTTACACTCAGTACATGCCAATGTTATCTTTACTCGCACAACTTCCACCTCCAATTATTATTTTTGTAGGTGTTAAAACACCAATTGGTTTCTTTGCCCGCCTAATCAATGTTGGGTTGTTGAAATTCAGGCACGCAAAAAAGACCGCTTCCATAGCCGTTCTAATATAGCACAGTACATTCCAACTCGTCAACAACTTTTTTAAAGAAAATATAGTGACAAAAAATGAACTTCATATTATAATATTTGTACAAAAACATACGATATATATAAGGAAATGGATTTCCTTACATTTTCTACCGATTATTACAGACAAGGAGGTGACTGTTATGATCAGCAGCGTGTACAGCTATTATCTTGCCCAGTATGGACATAAGACTAACTCAAAGTACGATACACACACTAAAGCACAATTAAAGAATACATATGGCAGAGTTCTGAAATCTAACAGTCAGACTCCTACATATAAGACAGATATGTCAGAGGCTGCGCAGAAATATGCAATCGACCTTAAAGAGAATGCCAGAGAATTAAGTAACATTGCCAATGAGCTTTCAGGAAGCGACGGTCACGGCATGGTATTTAAGAAATCAGCAGTGTCAGACAATCCTGATGCGGTAACAGCCACATTTATAGGCAACAGCTCATCTGCCGATGATACAAGCCTTGATATAGAAGTCCGCCAGCTTGCAACAAGCCAGATTAATACCGGACATTACCTGCAACCTAACAGCCGCACAGTTAAGCCAGGAGATTATTCATTTGATTTGAACATCAATAATCTGACCTATGAATTCCAGTTTAATGTAGATGAGGAAGAGAGCAATTCTGACATACAGAACAAGCTTGCCAGACTTATTAACCGTTCCAATATCGGACTTAATGCTTCTGTAAGTGAAGACAGCCTCGGCAATACTGCACTGAACATTGAATCAGACATGACAGGTGTAAGTGTAATCAAGCCTACAATATTTAACATCAGGCCTAATAACGATATTCAGACAGACAATCCTGATTTCGTGGAAGGTTTTGATGAGCCTACTATGGAGAGGAACACTAACTTCATTGAAACATATGGTCTTGACCGTGTAACACAGTATCCTGGCAATGCAATCTTTTCTGTCAATGGAGAAGAACGCTCATCTGCTTCGAATGACATAACAATTAACAAAACATTTGCAATATCATTTCATAATACAACTGACAAGCCGGCAACCATCAGTCTTAAAGATGATGCTGATTCAATCACAGAAAGCATTACAGAACTTGTTTCCGGCTACAACAGACTTGTTTCCATCGCCGCAGATAAAGAAAACGATAAGTTTGAGGGCAATGCCAAGTTAAAGAAAGAATTTTCAAGAATAATGAAGGCTTACCAGCCACAGCTTGTACGCAATGGACTTACAGTAAGTGATGAGGGTTCGCTTGAAGTTAATAAGGCGGTTATTCAGAAAGCTGCTTCTGACGGCACACTTTCCGATGTATTTAACGCTTTGGATTCATTCAAGAAATCAATCCAAAGAAAGGCTGATGATATTTCCATCAACCCTATGAACTATGTAAACAATAAGATTGTCGCTTATAAGAATCCGCATAAGCCTGTGAATGACCCTTATAATCTTTCTGCCTACTCAGGCATGATGTTCAATGGCTATATCTAACTACCATAATATAAAATAAGGCATCCGTCTGGTTCATGTAATACATAAACCGGCGGATGCCTTTATGTTTCTTATTATTCATTAATCAGTCTGCTTCCTGCATCATGTAACTGCTTAACAAATGTACTAAGCCTTACAAGTGCTTTAGAAACAGCCACATCATCATTAACGCTCAATGCTTCAGAAAGCTCTTTCACACCTTCATTAGCTTCCTTCTCATCAACTGCCCCTGCCTCAATAATATCCTTAGTTCCATTATATACTTCAAAAAGCCAGTTAAGCCCTTCAACAATAACATTCACTGCATCATGAGTCTCTGGGAAAGGAACTCCTGCAAGTTCATCTGAGACTTTCTCTATTGCTCCAATAAGCTTCTCACTGTAAGGAACAGCTTCCTTAAGTACATCTATCTGCTGCTGTCTGTAATCATCCATGATTCTAATCACCTTTCTTTATGAACTTATAGAATATATATCGGCTGGATTAGTGGAAAGTTAACATTAATCACCAATAAACTCACATACCGCTTCCTCATCAACAGTGCCATCACTCTTTCTTGGCAAAGGTTCTTTTCTTAACACAATCTTCTGAATCTCCCAGCGGTAACCTTTTTTCTCGTTATACTTGTCAATCCGGCGCTTGAATATATCCTCTGTTGCTCCCTTATCAATAGGTACAATAATCGCTGTAAGCCTGTTATTATAAAATGTAATAAATCCTTCTGCAACTCCGTTAATAGCCGTAATCTGCTCATTAGTCCTCACACGGCTTATCTTCTCCCCTGTAGGAAGCAGAATGATATCAGGATTGCGCTGCAACAGAACAAGTCTGCCGGAACTGTTAATCCTTCCATAATCACCTGTATGATATACTCCATCCTTTAATACATTTTCAGTTGCTAAAGAATCATTATAATATTCTTTCATGACACATGGTCCACTTACAATAATCTCTCCATCATCAGCAATAGATACTGCATTATTATCAAAAAGAGTATACGAACCATCATAAAGCTCATTAACCCCCACGCAGCCCGAAGTCTCTGTCATTCCATATATATTATAAACCTTCAAATCACTGTCACACAGATTTTCAAAAAGCCTGAATGGGCAGCTTGCACCACCTATGATAATAGTATTGAGTTCTTTATTAAACCCACTTATAGCTCGCTGATAATCAATCATAGAAGGAGTACCTATAAGAATAGTTGGATTATAATAATAAGTATCTGCATCAACATGTCTTAAGCCTCTGCCTATACACACCATAGCGCCATTATACAGAGGCCATATGAGGCTGTATATAAATCCAAATTCATTATGAAGCGGAATCTGTGCAAGCACAATATCATCACTTGTACATTCAACCCTGCTGTTTATCGCCATAACCGCATTAAGAATATTATCAACAGACAGAACAACCGGCTTATCACATTCATTAGCTGTAGCCGTAAACATGATAATATCACCCTCCTGCGTATTCTCATCATATATAAGTCCGTCAACATTATCCTTCTCAGCACTTGATATGATAATAGAATTCTCATCAGAGAGAATATACTGGTTAGTAGATGTCAATGTATAATTAACTTCCGTCTTCTTAAGAAGGTCAACCCTCGAATCATGAGGAAGGAAGAAATCAACAAGCGCAAGCTCCTTTCCCGCAACAATCGTTCCAAACATATTAACGATCCATCTATATGAAGCCGGCCCGAATATTGCAATCCTCTTTCCTTCAAATTTCTGAAAATGTAATGCCTTCTTAGTTACATCATCAAAAAGCTTCGCATAAGTAACCTTCATCGTATCATAAACGACAGCCACAGCGTCTGGCTGGCTCTCGGCATTACTCTTTAACATATTATAAAATGTATTCTTATCTGTCATGATTTTCTCCGTTCTATAAAAAATAACAACATTGCCATATACATATTACACTTTTCTAAAATTATCTGCCACCTGATTTAATATATCAGGTGTAACATCACAATCCAGAAGTTCAACTAATAGCTGATAAAACTCTTTCATGCTTGTCTTAATATATGGATTATTAACACATCCTGGCATTGCCTCAAGTACACCATTCTTTAACTGAATATACATATCATATGGAGGTTTTTCATACCTTAAACATATCACCTTCATAGTTCCAAGATACCATGTAAACAACAAATCCAGTTCAAGTTCATCATGAAAACAGTCCCATGCTCCCCTTTCCTTAAGTTGTTTATACAAAAGCATATTAGAAGTCATAATATCCTTATGGTATTCAGCATTCTTAGATAGTACAGTTGACTTAGGATTGACATAATAATGATAAAAAATTCTGTCTACAAAAGCAATTCGTCTGGCATATACATGAAGCAGCGTTCCATAATATATATCCTCATAAGCAATCCCCTCGGGAAAAACAATATTATTATTTAATAACAAATCCCGCTTAATTATCTTATCCCATACAGCATAACTCATTTCATTGGTTACAAGCAACGCTCTTCTCTTACTATCCCTATCTATATATATTTTCTTCACTGAACCAGTTCCAGGATTATCAATTATGCCATTACCTGCATCACGCATTGAACGGCATACAACAATATCCTGATCACCTACATATGCCTCATCAAGCAATGTTTTATACATATCAGGTTCAATCCAGTCATCACTATCAGTATAACCTATATATTCTCCCGAAGCATAAGAAACTCCAATATTTCTTGCCTTACCCATCTTTCCATTCTCATCACAATGAATAGCCATTATAAGTTCAGGAAATCTCTGCTCCCAATCAGTAATATGCTTCCATGTTCCGTCATCAGATGCATCATCAATAAGAATAATTTCATACTCTGAATGAGGCAGCGTCTGATTAACCAAGGAATTAACGCATCTGTCAATATATTTTTCTACATTATAACATGGTACTACGACACTTAGTTTTTTCACTCCAATTCCCCCATATTATCTGAACACAATATATAAATTAATTAAAATTATAACATTTGCCATAGCAATTGCCAACCTAGTTAATATATAATAGTTTACATAAATATTTTGTAAAAGGGGATACCTATGAAAATATACATATACAGATATGGCAGTCTCTGTGAGCCTGATATAATAGATGCCTTCAAACGCATCGGATTAGAGATTGTTGAAGAAAATGCTGAGATATATAATAAATCAATCGCACCATCCGAAAGTGCGGCACTTGCCTCTTCTGTGCTTACTAAAGGAGGATTCGCATTTGCATTCACAATCAACTTTTTTCCATGGCTTTCAGATATATGCCAGCTTCTTAACATAACATATATAAGCCTTATCGTTGACAGTCCTGTTCTTGAATTATATTCAAATGCTATTTCTAATTCAGTCAACAGAATCTTTCTTTTTGATAAAATGCTTTTTAATGAATTCGAACAATACAATAAAGGCCACATTTTTCATGTTCCACTTGCAGCTAATACTTCAAGAACCGATAACCTAATCAGCCACGCTTCTGATTCTGACAAGAAAAAATATGCCAGCGACATATCATTCATCGGCTCAACATATCAGGAAAAATGTCCTTTCAATAATGCCGTGCTTTCTGATTATGAAAAAGGATTTGTTGACGGAATTATTAATGCACAGATTGGTGTGTATGGTTTTAATTTTATAGAAGGCATACTCACAGAAGATATGGCAGAAAAACTTCTAAAAAGCATACCTGACCATTATCAATTTCCTTCCAGCTCGCGAAAAAACATCAAAGCACTTGTTGCACAATACTATTTAAGCGTTAAAGTTGCAGAACAGGAGCGTCTGCGTGCTCTCAGATTATTGTCTGATTCCTTCAATGTAGATATATATACCGGAAGCGATACCAGCAGCATGCCTAATATCCACAACCGTGGCTTTGCAAAATCTCTTACGGAGATGCCACTTATATTTAACAACAGTAAAATCAATCTAAATATAACAGCTAAATCAATCCGTTCAGGGCTCTCCCTTAGAATATTTGATGTTCTTGGATGTGGAGGTTTTCTTATAACCAATTATCAGGCTGAACTTCCGGAATTCTTCGAGATTGGAAAAGACCTTGTAGCATACGAAAGTCTTGAACACCTGAAAGAATTATGCGCCTATTACCTTGCTCATGAGGATGAACGCTTAGAAATAGCGCAACACGGCTATGAAACAATTAAAAAGCATCACACATATGATATCCGTGTTTTACAGATAATAGAAAAGTCGTTTCCTGCACGGTAATAGATATGCCCCTTTTACTTGACATCTGGCAAAAGGGGCATATTCTGCCGAAACAATTTTTATTATTTTATAATATGTCCGTAAAATGTTGGTTCTCCAACTACGTTAACACTCCTGTATGGTATTCTATAGTTGAGCTTAAACAACCATGTATCTTTAACTATATCCTTCCATACTGACTCATCATATATTTTGCTGCCATTGGCATTAAAGAACAATGCCTCTGGATTATTAACTGCGCACATATCTACTTCATTCCTGACTTCATCAAATGTATTATATGCAATTTCAATCATATAATCAGTCATGAAATATTCTATAGATTTATCCATATATCTGTAATATTCATCTATCGCTCTTATTATAAATCCAAATAACAGCAATCCTTTATCGCCTTTGATAAAATTATTATCCCATCTTCCACCAGTTACATCGTCATCCCACATAGGCTTTCCGAATTTCTGAGTATAAAAGCCCTCTTTCATTATTACATCATTTATTCTTTCATCAGTAACATAATATGTAGCATCAATCCATACACCACCATACCTGTACAAAAGTTCCATTCTGAGCCTGTCCGACAATGTAGTCATGGATATTTTGCCCTCATTGAATTTAGTAATAACTTCCGACGAAAAACTCACATACTTCATGCAATTTTCCAGTGTTATTATATGAAGAACTGCTTTTTCATTATCTATATTATTCCTTACGCTATTAATACATTTTTTAACAAGGTCAGGGGCATTATCTTCACCCTGCCACCAACACATCCATACATTAACCCGCCCTGAATTGCCTTGTTCATACTCTGTTGGTGGAAGTTCTTTTACAGTTCCCTTTTTATATTCTTCAATCAGCCTCGCAGTGACTTTATTAAAAAGCTGTCTCTTTAAATCTATTTCATAAAAATGTCTACTTATTTCATCGGATTCCATTAGTTTAACCGGCTGCTCTTTAACTTTATAATCATTAGCAATAAGCCATACTTTCAGCAGTCTTTCTGACAGAAATCCCATAACCCTTTTCTGATAATCGTCTTTACCATCAATATCTATTCTTTTTTCAACTTCAAACAATACATCAAAGAGCCATTCACAATATGAATCATAAACAGATTTTCTGGCAATCATCATATTACAGAAATTAATAACTTTGGAATTCTGCATCCAGTCAAATGCATTAACATAATCAGGGTACTTTTCACTAATTACCTGCCTACATATATCCCAGTCCTCTTTACAATGCATATGATAGTATTGTTCTTTTAAAGATTCCTCTTTAACCATATTACATTGAGGAACTATAATATCATAAGACTTAAGAGTTTCTTCAACATACTCCTTAGTAAGAAATCTCTCCTTTTCAAGAAAAAATCTTCTATAGTGGCAGGTTCCAATAATATCGCACTGGTGATTCTTCCATAGCCAGTACATTCCGGTAAGTTCACAGTAATTCATGTTCTTAGAAGATATGTTATCTCCTGTATCATCACCAGTATATCCCAGATCTGAAGATATTGCTCTTCCTACATGAATTGTTTTATACAAATCATCTGGAATTTCATTATATTTTTTGTGTGTAATAACCCATATCTCTGTATTCATATTCCACCTCTCAGCTGCATTTTGCAAGCACACACCATACATTATCAACCCTGACATCTGTTACACTACAGTTAACAGGAAGATACTTCCGGTCTGTGCCATATATGAACAAATACTTACTCACCTTAGATGCTTTATTTAAAAGCACTTCCTTGCTTTCTTCTGGTATCATATCACTTAAGAATACTGCAACTTTATATTCATCATGGCCGCATTTTGCAAGCAAAGCATCTAGATCATCAGCCGAAACTATCTCATCATATATAGTCTCATATACATTAAGCCCTGATATACTGTCCGCCTCAACTCCCGTAATATAACAATCTTCTGGTACTTCCATTTCTAATATCCTGCGTGAAACTGCCCCTATAGCTTTATAAAACATTCCTACATCCAGTATTTTCTGAGGTTCCATCTGGTTAATAACTTCGCTGTATATGTACATTACATCTTTATCTGTTATCATCCCTTTTCCCTTTCTTATGAATTAATTAAACACTGTATTAAATATCTCTTTGAATCTGACATCATAAGTATGATTCTGCTCAATCTTTTCATAGCCATTTCTTGCTATCTGCTGCCTTTCTGAATCATGCTTAAGATAATATCTGCATTTGGAAACAAGGTCGTCAACCGACTCGTACATAACCATATCCTCACCTGGAACAAACCAGTCGTAAAAATCCTCCTGATAATTAGACATAAGTAAGCCACCCGCTCCCATAATATCCATTGCACGAAGCGGCATGCCAGACTTAATGCTCCTTAATGTTATATTAAGATTAATTCTGCTGTTACGGAATATATATGGCATAACATCATAATAATCAACCGCACCGCAATTATTAACGCCAGCAATGTCAGGAGTCTCATTAGGTGTATATAGATTTACTGCATATTCTCTGCCAAACTCTTTTCCAAGCCTTCCAAGAATTTCCTTTCTGTCATCAGCAGCCATTTTTCTTGCAAGAAAATAATCCGCATACAGATATTGCACAGTCTCAACTCCATCCCTGCTGGTTTCAACAGGATAGTTCTTCAGCATATCCTTAAGAACATCTCCTTTTAAAAGTTCTTCAAGGAAGAAATAGCCATAAACCTTTCTCTGTGCATTCATAACTGCATCAAGATAGCCTTTTGTAAAATCATTTACTCCTGACAGCCTTTCAAAAAGATTGTGCTTTTCATTATACATTGAACCAACAAATGCTATGTCGCTTTTATATCTGTTATTATAATGCTTTACTTCATCGCTGATGTCATCCAGCATCCTCTTCATCCTGTCTGTATTAACCGGCAGCGGCATATAATATACTGTATTGATTCCTTCCTTCTTCAATTCCATATACTGTGTCTTATCAAATATAAAAACATAATTGCATGGATTAATTATAGTATATGAATATAACAGCACCTGAGGGCTGTCATACACTAATGCAATATACGGAACATTCCTCTTCTTACAGTTATTAGAAATAACCGGGCTGTAATTAAATGTAAATACACAATCATACTGTTTTCCATCAATTCCATCATCATAATTTTGTTCAAATATGCTGTCAAATTCTGCACTCACACGATTTCTAAACAAATCTGTCTCAACAACTTTATACAAATATCCGTTTTTTTCAAAACATTCTTTTACATCTTCTATCCCAAAATTATGATATTCGAAAATTAGTATATTCATCAAGAAATCTCCTTTCTTAATATCTGAAACATTTTTCCTAACTGTATATCATAAGTAAACAATTCCGTCACTTTTTTCCGTCCACTATCTGCTATCCTTTTTCTCAATTCTTCATGCTGCATATAATATACCGCTTTTTCCACGCAATCCCCTGAATCAGAATATGACACAAATTCAGTTCCATCTATCATATATTCTGAAAGTTCTGGACAATAATTAGTAAGAAGAAATCCTCCCGCGCCCATTATGTCCAATGCTCTCAGAGGTATTGCCGTCTTTATATTTCTAAGTGTTATATTCAGATTAATACAGCTATTAGCAAACATAACCGGCATGTCATGTTCATAATCAATATAGCCATATTGACTGACTCCTGGTATATTACACAATGATGACTGTGAATATAATGTAACAGGCAGTCTGCCTGCCAGTTCTTTTAATATATTTATTCTTTCTCTCGATGATATCATCTTCTTAACAATATTAAGAATCATATCCCTGTCATTAACAAAAAGTTCTTCTTCCTTTGTGAAATCAATATAATGTTCTAAACGCTCTGCAAACACATCATCAAGCATTTCCTCCAATAAATCGCTGCCTGAAATTAGACTTTGTGATTGCATTATTCCCTCAAGATATCCTTTTTCATACTCAGGAAGTCCAGTAACATCTGTTGTCAGATCTACCTCATCATTATATAGATTTCCCATGAATGAAACCCCAGCATTCTTTAATTCTGATGAGACATTGTACGCATTGTTAATAACCTGTGTTATACGTTTTTCATCCACCGCTAATGGAAGATGATATATATTGCTGACACCTAAGCTTTTCAATCTTTCCGTCTCTGACCAGTCAAAGTGAAACATATAATTATATGGATTGAATATCATTTCTGAATACATCGTCATACACGGGCTGTCATAAGTCCATGATACATATGGAATCTTATTTCTCAAAGCTATCTTAGAAATAAGTGGTATAAAATTACAGGAAAAAATAATTTCAAATGGAATTTGTTTTTTCTTTTCCTGTACAATTTTCTCTTCCATATCATTAAGAAAATCAACATCTTTAATATAATTCTTTATATTATGTGTAAACAGTGTTATATCATGTCCCATCCGCTGTAAATTAGACACAACATCTGCCTTAGTTATCTCATTCCATGTAAAGTACAATATTTTCATCCAATACCCCTCAAATATTTATAATCTAAAAAAGCTGAGGCTTTGACGATTAACGCTAAGCCCCAGCTCAAATATATTAATTATTATATTACTGTAAGAGTGAAAGAACACCCTGTGTCTGCTGATTAGCCTGACTAAGCATTGACTGTCCAGCCTGTGCAAGAATATTGTTCTTGCTATACTCAACCATCTCTGTAGCCATATCTGTATCACGGATACGAGACTCTGCTGCTGAAGTATTCTCTGATGTTGTATCAAGATTGTTAATAGTATGCTCAAGTCTGTTCTGAAGAGCACCTAACTTAGATCTCTCTGTAGAAACAGTATCAATAGCCTTCTGGATAATTGTCATTGACTTACCAGCTACTGCATTAGTACTTACCTTAACGCTGGCAGCTGAAATACCAAGAGACTTAGCATCCATCTTACCGATTGAAACAGAAATAACCTGTCCTGAAAGAGAGCCAATCTGAAGGCTCTTCTTTGAAAAGCTTCCATCTAACAGATTCATTGCATTAAACTGTGTTGTAGAATAAATTCTATCAAGCTCAGATGTTAACTGAGTAAGTTCCTGCTGGATTGATTTTCTGTCTGATGATGTATTAGTATCATTAGCAGCCTGTGTTGCTAACTCATTCATTCTCTGGAGAATTGAATGTGACTCATTAAGAGCACCTTCAGCTACCTGAATAAGGGAAATACCATCCTGTGCATTAGAAGAAGCCTTATCAAGACCTCTAATCTGGCTTCTCATCTTTTCTGAAATAGAAAGACCTGCCGCATCATCTGCTGCTCTGTTAATCTTATAACCTGATGATAATTTCTCAGTAGACTTAGAAAGGGCACTTGTAACTGTTCCCATCTGTCTGTTTGTGTTCATTGCTGATAAATTGTGCTGTACTACCATAATAAAATTCCTCCTTGATATAAAAAACTCCTTATAATGAAATGTAAATTTTTATCTATTTATCATTTATGTATTATTTATCGGAGACAATTTCAAATACTTAACCCTCTAAACAAAAAATTCCGCAAATTTTTTTACATCTTCATAAAAATTTTCTTTTTCCCGAGAAATACTTCTCCGGTATTCATCATAATCACATTGCGCATCATAGAAATTATCACATATGTGCCTGATGCATTCCTGTATATTGTCGATATCATTTTCTGCCTCAAATTTATATCGGTCAGGAATTGGCACATCTTCATAATATGCCGCACTTCCTCTTTTATTGGTAATAACACAACACCCACACATAGCAGCCTCTCTTGGTATTCTGTCCTTTCCAGGATGATTTCCAAAATCAATATATATCTTAGATATATGCATATATGCCGTCATATCCTCTTCTGATAATCCTATCAGTGGAACCCACTTTACCCAGCTTGTTTTCTCAATAATTGGTCTTAATACTTCCAGACCCTTCTTAGGGTTATATAAAACAATATTTTGTCTCTGTATTTCAGGCAGCTTAATTCTATATATATCTCCAATATAATCAGAAACATACATAACCTTATCTTTACTGATTCCTACCCTTTCAGTTACATAATGATATGCATATGCAGACTGTACAAGATGTAATTCAATCTGATTTCTTATAATATCCAGATCCCTTTCCTGTGTATTAATAATATAATTATCAACACTCATCCACCACAATACTTTACGACAATTATTAATAATTGGTATCCAGTAAGTTGCTGCCTCATTAAATATAACTATAGAAGAACCATCTTCTACCTCAGACATGCTCTTTGCATGTTCAGTATTATATTTTAAATATCTGGCACTTGCTGAAACATCACAAGGTTCTGACTTATTGGATTGATTATAATACATCCTAGCATTATACCCAAGTCTTACAAGGGTATTACACATCTGATGTGCCAGTTCCGGCCCCCCGCTTTCAATTCCAGCAGGACATATATTATAAAACTTTATATCATTCATACTATCTTATCCCCCTTTTCTTCTATGGATTAACACCAAGTTCAAACACATACATATTGTTATATCTGCTTTCATTCTGTCTTATAGCTTCAGATAGTCCGCCGCATCCGCCAGATGCAATAAGCGAATTACATTTTGACAACAAATCAATAGACAATATATAATCCAGCCCCATGTCAAACCCTTTTCTTTTTACTTCCTGTCTGCGGTGTAATTCTGACAACAGTTCCCCATCTTTAACTTCATATCTTTCCTGGTCTGTAAAAAAAACTTTTTCTCCATACCTTTCTTTAAGCTTTCTACAATATGACGCATCCTCTGTTGAGACATATATATACTTAAGATTCCACAAATCCAGCAATTCATCAATCTTCTCACATATCATATCAAGTGAAGCATGTATAGGATGATTGGGCAGATGTGTCTTAACATAATCTGTTCCCCTCGCCAATACCCCAAGTGTCTGTTCAGGGTATGGAAGAAATGCTTTTTGCTTTTCACAAATACATCTTTTTACCCGTTCATTATATAATCCACCTGGCCAGTCAGGCACATCATCACTTTCACATTGACTATCCATTATCATACTCACAATACTTCCATTATAAAATGCCGGTGAAAAAAACACATGCCTGCTATTCATAACCTCTTCAAGACTATATCCCTCCGGCTGATTAAAAAATTTGCTCCATACATCATCACCATTATAATCAGAGTAAAAGCAGCTGTTTCCCATCCTACCGAGTCTAATCACAGGGATAAAGCCTTTACTTTTTGCATACCTTGCACAGATTTCAATTTTAGATAAAATAGCAAAAAGGCCAAGATTACCATAATAGGGATCTAACACAAAAAAATTCTTATCATCATTATCTGTGCCTAATTCCTGATAATCTGAAAACATAAAAGTAAGTGCCATAATCTCATCATAATACATAATTCCTTCATTGTATCTGTCAATAGGTTCAGCATGAGGTATACCAAATATGACATGCAGACATTTAAAACCATACGACAATTGATCAAGCCTTTCCTGACTAAGACTTTCCTCGTACCAGCATTCACATTCAATATCCGGAAGCATTGGTATGAGTTCTTCCCAGTCATCCCCAACAAGCACAAGCCTTTTCCCTTTCCATAGTCTCAATGCTGACTGGCACAATTCAACAGAAAACTCATTACAGCCATGTAAAAAGATGCAATCGTACCGGTCAAGAAACCACATATCGGCTCCCCCACTATAGCAATACGCATGAGTATATGTATTATTCTCATTCTTCAGAAGAACCTTGTGATTGTCATCCTTTGCAACAGCATAATCGTTCTCTGCAATAATAATTCTGGACTGATAAAACATATCCGGTCCGTAAGCTACACACATATTCTCTGGTACATTATCAATATCAATTGATTCATCATGTGATATTGCAACCATTTCACCCTCCTTTTGCTGCCTATTAATTATTTATCCTGCCTTCAATAGCCTTCTTTAGCTTAGTAGAACTTGTACTCTGCGTATAAGGAAAAAATACCATAGTAGAGCCATTTTTCTCCAAGAATTCTTTCTCAGAAAGCCATGCCGGATCATGCTCGTAATCACTTCCTGAGAACTGTACATCAAAATGATATTTCTTAAATATATCTCTTGTTCCAGCAAAATTAAGCGACAGCTTCACTGCTTCATCGACATATCTGCATGAACGCACCATCTCAATACGTTCTTCAAATGGTACAAAAGGTTCTGCCTGCTTATTAAGCCTTACGCCTTCATCTGACACAACACCTACAATCAGATATCTGCACTGTTCCTTAGCTCTTTTAAACATATTAAGATGTCCTACATGAAAAAGGTCAAACACTCCCGCAATATATCCGACATTATATGGTTTATCTATGTCTGATTCTTTCAATCCTGAGTCGCCAGTCTGTGCAAGACTCTGTGCAACATGCTCCTTGCTTTTATTAGGATAATCATTGCCTGGATCATATATATGGTAATCGGTTATTCCCATGTCCTTTAACTGGTTGACAACTCCATTGTATCCCTTGATACATATGATAATATGCCTCTCAGATTCTGGAATCTCTCTTAATATATCAGGTGAATTAACCGGAATTCCAGCCATCGTGGTTCCCCACTTCGCACTGTTGTTATCTACAATAGAATAAATACTATAATCACCCGCAAACTCGAACAAGAACCTTTCCGTAAACCTTCCTGAACCAAAAAGAATCAGTTTCTTATCATCGCTATAATCATTAAAAATGTCTACAAATATCCTTTGATATTCTTTGGCGCTATAATTAATCTTTTCCCTGTTCGTATACAGAATTCTGCCATCAACCCTTTTATTCTCATAATACGGTCTTAATGGCTTCTGGTTTCTTAAAGTCTCCGTAAACCTTGAGGACATACGCTGCCATACATCTTCACATTCAGCTAATTCATATCTATCCAGAAGTTCTGTTCTTGGCATTATTCTTTCAAATTCTTTATCAGTCCCATCATATATAATAGATATGGAACGATACATAATTGCCTTAGCCGGACAGTTATCCCAATAAAACTCCTGATCATAATATATGAACCTGCTCCTTGAATCTTCAATTGTTCCATCATAGAAACAGTTAAGCGGAACCATATCAATATATCCACGTTCAAGAATAGGTCCTAAATCCCGACCATCAGCACTATTCCTATCTTTCTCCGATATAATCCCCGTATGCTCTGAAGAATTAATGATTAATTCATTCATATCATCCATTGCCTTTAAAAATGCATTTTTATCCTTTTTAGCAATAGCCTTTAATTCATTCATCGCAACCGGAGCATCAACATATGGCATTATAAATGTATCATTCTCAATAGATGAAACAACTACATTTATTCCTCTTGCATGCAAATCATTAAGATTATCCTGCATCTCTTTAAGTTTATGCATTCCTTCTTTGTAAACAGCCCTCTTAATTACATTTCTGACTCCATCATGTTCACATATGCTGGTTACAAGCGCATTATCATGTCCTCTGTCAAGTGATATGGTTGCATGAAGGGTATCATCTAATTGTCCGCCCATGCTGCATTCTATAATGTAAGCATTCGCCATCTTATGAAACATGCCATTCTTTATTAAATCAGTATACAGGTACTGCTCTTCAAGAAACACACTATCCGGATAGTTATAAAGCGGGAAATACCTCATAGCCAGTTCTTCAACCGGTTCATATCCATCTGCATATACAAGCTGCGTTTCCTGCAAAGATGGCATTACTGAATAAAATTTATCATTCTCAAATCCAGCCTGCGAAAGCATCAACTTTAACTCTGACATAGAATAGCATCTGCCTGCTATAGAATCCCAGTCTGCATCTGACAGTCTCCTGTAATTCTCAATCCCATCAAAATTGTGATTAGTATATGGGTCTCTGTCTCCACACATATACCTGACAGCATAACGGTTCTCTGCACCAATCAGCATCCTGCCGTCCTTCTTTAACAGAGCATGGCATAGCTTAAGCAGTCTCAATGATTCCCTGCTCTCCTCAATGATATCAATTCCAACTATGTAATCATATGCCTCGCACCCATACTGCTTACTAAGAAGCTTCTCTGCACTGCATACCGCCACTCTGCCTTTGCTCTCAAGAAGTTCAAGCACTGCCTCGTCTGCATTCTGATTGTATATATATAATATGCTACTGTCCGGTCTGAAATTGTACCAGACAAATGCACCTTTTGAAAAATCTTTTATTAGAGATTGTGTGTCTGATGATTCATCGTATAACATTATAATTCTCCCAGCTTATTAAAACTATCTTGTATCATTGTAAACATAACGATAACTGTTCATATTGTTCCTCATGAAGTATATCATTAGCAAATTCCTCAAGGTTTGATAATTGTCTTATCACCTTAGCATCCGCACTGTCTTCCAGATATTTATTTCCAGTCGCATTTCCCAGCAATCTATGATAATAACATGCCAGCCGTCTATATTGACTGACTGCAAAATCAGCTGTATGCATTGTGCCACTATTCCTGTCAGCTTCTATTACAATTACTCCCTGACTGATTCCGCTCTGTAATCTGTCTCTTTCAACATAATTGTACTTTTTTATCTCTGTACCAACTGGATATTCACTTAACAGACATCCGCCTTTAGCTATTATCTCATCTGCCAGATTTCTGTTGTTCTTAGGCTGAATATTATCGAGCCCACAAGGCATCCAGACCATACATCTTCCATTATTATCCAGAGCTCCCCTTAATGCAAATGTATCACAGCCTAACGCCAATCCATTAACTATATTTATGCCCTTTTGGGTCAGATATTTAGATGTCTCATATGATAATTGCTTTCCATATTCAGAACATTTTCTGCTTCCGATAACAGCAATGCTCTTATAATCATTGGCGATTTTAATATTGCCTCTGTAATAAATAAGCGCAGGCGAATTCTTTATACCACGCAAACTCTGTGGATAATTAGCATCATCCCTTGTGCAATAATATATGCCATTCCGTTCATTTTCTTTTTTTAATACTTCTGCATTGTTTATTTTCTCAAGTTCCTTAGCAGAATATCCACTCATATATTACACTGCCTTTCCTAATGCAAACATCTTCACACTCTTAGCACCATGTTGAAGTAATATTTCCTTACAAGCATATAATGAATTACCTGTTGTTGTTACATCATCCATAAGAAGAACTATTTCCCCTGATATATCAACATCTTCAATTGTAGATATTGTCTTCATATGAATCTCTTTATTACGATTCCCTCCATATGCTAATTTGTCAATCGTTTCAGTTCTTCTTAAATAGTAAACCTTGTTCACTCTTCCATTAGCTGCAAGCATGTCCCCCAACATGCCTATACCAGATTCTGTTTTGTCAGCATTACTTGATGGAACAACACAAATTGTAACTCCCTCACAGATTTCTTCATTTAATAAATTATAAAAATATTTTACTGCCGCCTGTTTGCCTTCTTTTAAATCTAGAATTTTACCACTATATACATCAAAATATGGATTCTTGATTCGTAACTCCTTATTCTGCCAATATCTGTGATAATTACTATATACAACTATTCCCTCAGACTCTTCCCACTCTTTATTTACAAAAACCATATCTATCCCCCTTATGCAAACATTTGTTCTGTTGGTATTATATCATTTTTCTTGTATTTATTCAAGATTTCGTTTTAATTCCATTCTATTGTATTAAGGTAAGCACTATATAAAACACCATATGATTCATGATATTGCACCTCCGTAAATGATACATTTTCTATACTGTTTTTTGCCTTCATGAGATATATATAAAATACATAATTTTTATATCATTTATCTCTTGACATCACACCGCTGGACTTAATATTATCTGACCATTAATATTTATTAAAAGCCTTTAGAGAATGTTGCATCTCCAAAGGCTTTTAATCTACATTAAACCGTACTCCTTCAATAACTGTATCTGATATTCCTTATCTGAAGCAAATCTCTTTAAATCTTCTGCTCTTCCATCTGATAAAAGCAACATAATCAACTTATTTACTCCGCCTCTTCCACTTAACATATCTGACAAAATTGCTGTGAAATAAATCATACTTCTAATTGGCATATTCGGACACACCGTTGACTGATGCTCATATATACTAAGGCTTGCATCCACAACAAATGCTGAATCATTCCTTATCTGATTACCGATAAAACAGGAAATACAAACAGACCATATATTCACTATGATTATATCATACAATCCTGCTTTATACCCTATTAAAAGCAAGATTTTCATAATGAAATACAGACATAACCGAGATAAACAGACCCTGTACCGCCCATTGTTATATAAAATGAATATAACAACCGCACAGGTAATATAGAAAAACTGCTTTTGTTAACAATGTTGCATTGTATATAAAGTATATTAATAAAATCTCAAGTAATTGTCAAGATATTCCTAATCTCCCAATATATTTTTCAATTCCATAAGCGTCTTCATACCAATTACATCATTAGAACAATTTGTTTTTCTGATATTCCCATACTCATAAGCTGATTTTTTAACGACTCTGCGCAATTTTTATTTGCTATGACATACATTGCATTTTTATAAACCTTTGCGGCATCTTCGACTGACAATATTGGTAATCCTATCTTCTGCATTCTTACATTCTTGTCATTATCGCACACCGCAATAACATTAATGCACTTCAGCATTAACTGTTTCAACGCATTCTTGCCTCTTATGCCATAACTAACAACAATAACTTCTGATGTCCCCACCCTTTCAGATATTTTATTCCAATTTTTTTCTTTAATTTCATTTTCCATTATTATATTTCTACTATATTCATTTTTTTTATCTAATAATGGAATTAAATTATTGCGCTGATAACCATTCATAGAATCATACGATATGCTTCCTTTATTCAAATATCCACTTATCTCTTCTTTAAACCATATATAATATGGCTCTATGAATTTTTCTTCAAAGTCATACTGTTTTTCAACGCTTTCTTTTAAAATCAATTTATTATATTCACATATAAAAACATCTATCATTCTATATATTACATATTTAAATGTGCATGTTTTAGAAACGTTTGTCTCATATATTAATCTTTTAAATTCCTGCCATGCAAACTTTAATACATTATTATTACAGCTTGAACACCCCTCTCGTTCTAATCTGTATCTATAACCACTATAATTAATATAAATCATTTTCTGGGCATATGATAATGTTAATAATTTAAATCCTATGTCTTGAAATGCAGCCCCTGGTGTCTCATTTAAACGAATATTATACTTATCAAGAAACTTTTTCCTATATATACCGCTCCAGATATTAAAATCTTTAGTAAACACTTCTGGCATATTTTCAGCTATTGTTTCTATGTTATAATTTCCAATATCATTAAAAATGTGGCGGGTATTAAATATCCTTTTACCTTTAACCTCAAATAGTTCATCATAATCTGCCCGTACATAATCTGCGTAATCCTTTTTAGCCACTTCATATAATCGCTCATACATTTCACAATCGACATAATCATCCGTTTCAAGAATGCCTATATATTCTCCTCTTGCCTCATGTATTCCCAAATTCACCTGATAGCCATAACTCTTTACAGTGCTATCTATTAGGCGAATTCTTTTATCTGTTAAAAGATATTTAGTTATAACCTCTCTTGTCCCATCTGTCGAACCAGCGTCAATACATATTATTTCTATATCTTTTAGTGTCTGATTTATTGCACTCTGCAAACATTCTTCTATGTAACTGACTACATTTAATGATGGCATTATAATTGAAACTAACGGCATAATTCCTCCATTTTCTTTTCATTAAACATATCAATTGTTTTTTGCATTTGATTACATAATCTATCCACAAACTTATCCATTGTAAAATATTCTTCATACACCTTTCGAGCTTCTTTACCCATTATTTCAATTTTCTCTTGGTGATGAATAAAATATCTCATTTTTTCACATAAGTCTTCTGAATCTTCAGTCTTACATACAAATCCATTTATTCCATCCTTGATATAATCTGCTGTACCTGTACTATCAGATGCTATACATGGTTTCCTATACATCATTGCCTCTGTCATAACTATTGGTAATGGATCTTCTCTGGAAGGACATACAACAATATCTATTTTAGAATATATATTGTTCATCTCCTCACGGGTTAAATTTCCTGTGACAATAATATTTTTCAGTTTTTTTGATTCTTCAATAATCCTACTTGCATATTCTCCACTGTCATAAGAACCTATTATATAGAACCTTGATTTATCTATTTCTTCTTTAGATAACTGATTTATTGCACTTATAAAAATATCTTGTGCTTTTCTTTCTATTATTGATCCTATAATCGCAAATGTAATTATGCAATTATTTTTTGACTGTATTTCATATTTTATTTCTTTTTTTGTTAATATGTCTGGAATGCTATATGCTAAAGTTTTCTTGATACAATTATAAAAATACTCATTAAAATTATTTTGTGCGATTCGACTAACAGCCACTATATTCACACTATCAAATAATGCCTTATTGTTATACTCTGAAAATTCTTTTAATACTGGCTTATATAATTCCTCAGGTTCATGTATCCACCACAATACAGGTTTCTTTCCTTTTAGCTGACACACTACTGGTAACATCTGAAATACATTCACCATAACTATTTCGCAATCTTCTATATAACTCATTATTATATCATTAATTACAGCAGATAAACTTGGTGCTATAAGTATTTCTATATTTTCATTAATTAATTCATCCAATAATTTTTCGTTGCAATCCTCTGCACATAAAAGTACTTTTTTTCCTATACTTTTCAAAGCTTTAACTGCATATATTACAGCCATCGTTCCACCATTATAATTTAAAGCCGTAGAAATACATATCACATCATAATGTGCATTTACTTTTTTACCATATTTTACATAATATTCCTTTATAATTATCTCTTTATATTGTTTATATGTAATTATCTTCTGTGTAGAAACCCCCATTCTGATTAATTGTTTATATATTTCATCTTGACTTTTACACATTATCAATACATAGTCAAAATCGCAATTCAATATATTATCGGGGTTATTTATCCATTTATTACATAGTTTTTTATTCCACTTATTAGGATTATTGTCTAAAAAACATACAATGTCACATGTATTTAATATATATTTTTTCCTATTATTCCAATATTGACCTGTTCCAAAAATAATAATTTTATCTTTCATTTATAGCCCTCTTAATATACACTTTAAAACATTTTTTCTTTCACACCATAGTATTTTATCTTTCCCATCTTATATTACATTCACGCAAAATTTTTGCTGGTATTCCTGCACATGTTGAATTAGCTTTAATCACTTTATTAACTAAGCTAGCTGCTCCAACTACACACCCATCTCCTATTTCACTACCAGAAATTAATTGACAATTAGCGCCACACCATACATGATTCCCTACTATTATAGGTTTCAAATTTGTTATTTCTTTTTCATTTTCTGAATTATAAATATGATGTAAACCTGTAATCATAGATACATTAATTGATATCATACAATCATCTCCTATTATAATTTTGCTTTGTTTTTCAACATATAGAGAAAGTCTTTCTCCAAATGTACAATTAATTCCTATTTCTATTTTTGCACTATTATATACTGAAATATATCCACTATTAAATATGCAGTTTCTATCTATGCACATATATGAATTATTTATAACATCTATATTAATACTATCATGTACTATAGTATCATTATTCATTTTCATTTTACTTTTATTAAAAACATGTACATTTATTTGATTAAAATATGATTCTCTACCTATCACTAAATTACTACAACCTGTTGCACTTATTAGACTTTTCTTCCCTATATATGTACCAGATTTTATTTTAATAATCGAATTATCTGCTACTAAAATTGAACCACTTTCAATGATAACCCCATCCTCAATTATTAGCTTTGAACTATCATCTACAACAATTGAAACGTTTTCGCCTACTTCCGCTTGTTTTATATAACAATTATGATTATATATTTTACATCCCAAATACTTATCAATAACACCGTAATAAACAATAACTACCTTTTTATACTATACAGTTTTAAATCTTCAACTATTTTCTTTGACACACAATAGTCTCCTACGGCAATAACAATACATTCAAATTGTTTATATCTATAATTTTCAATTCTTAGCACTTCTTTGTTCATTAATTTGAGAGGATTATCATATTTTTGAGAAACAATAAATCCTTTAACTTTTTTATCATTATTTACAAGATAATCATATGTCCTCATAGCAACTGTTCTAGCACCATATATATATATTTCCCCTTCAACATAATCTTGTAATTGCTTCAAACTTTTTGCACATACTATTTGCATTTTATTTTTCACTTTCCATATATATTATTACATTAAATACTTTACCATACTTTTATACATATCATACAAATTATATCTAGGTTCCCATCCTAATTTTTCAATCATTTCTGTTTTTAGTTTATAGTGATGTTCTTTCATATACTTTGTATTTTCTTTTTTGTTTATAATAACATTTATTTCATTGTTTGCTATTTCGTTTTTAACTAAATTTGCCATCTGATATATTGAACAATAAGTATTTTTATTACCAACGTTATATGCCTGACCATTTTCCCCTTTTAATAATATATACATTAATGCTTCTACTGCATCATATGTATATAAATACATTCTTTCACTACTACCTTCTGTATTTAATATAATATCTTTTTTTTCAATAACACATCTTGCAAATTCCATAAACACTCTATTATCATTATACTCAACTCCTGGTCCAAAAGTTTGTGCCAATCTTGCAATTTTTACATTAACCCCATATTCATTAAAATATGATATACACAAATTTTCTGACATTATTTTCATTATTGGATAGCTATTTCTTACCTCTAACGGTCTTAAACTTCCTATCATATTTTCATCTATTTCTTTTAACCCAAATCCTTCTCCATATACCTCCATAGAAGATAGAAAAACTACAGATTGAATTTCATTTTTATAAGCATAATCCAAAACATTATTTATTCCTTGTAATCCTATCAATATAGTTTCTACAGGTTTATTAACAAAAGAAGAACTATCAGTAATTGCTGCTGTATGTAGTATATAATCAACTTTGTCAGTTATATCATTCATATTTTCTCTGCTAAGATCTTTTTCAATAAATATTAAGTTATCCTTATAGTCATTCCATATTTTTTTTGCCTTATTTGCATTTCTTACCACGCAATAAATTTTTATTTTCAAATTCCAAACTCTATTCATTTCTAAAAAAGTATTAACTAATGCTTTTCCGATTAATCCAGTTGCACCTGTAATCATTATTTTCTTATTTTTAAATAATTTTACTACATTTATAGATTTGAATATTTTCCAACTTTCTATATTTTCATTCAAAATATTCCACATGTATCTTACCCCCATATTTGAAAATTTTCTTTAGCATCTTCTATAGCCTTAAACAAATAATAATCAGTTGGCGTTGTAATTTTTATATTTTCATCATTTCCTTCCACGACTTGCAAATTCACTCCATAATAATTCATCATACATGCTGAATCTATAAAATCCAATTTTCCATCTTTTATAGCCCTTTTATGCATATTATATATATCTCTAAAATAATAGCTTTGAGGAGCCTTTGCCATTTTGCATTTCTTTCTATCTACTATTTCATTAATTTTATGATCATTATCCGAATAAACAATAGTTTCTATTGCATCTGTAACTGTTATTGCTGAACCTGCCTTCTTTACCATATCAATATTTCTAGTAATAGTTAACTCATCTACTAATGGTCTTACTCCATCATGTATCAATACAATACTATCATCTTTTATGCATTCAAGATTTTCCATATATTTTAATCCCAAAAACTGAGATTCCTGTGTGTTTTTTCCCCCTTCAACAATACCAAGCACCTTATTTAAATTATATTTATATACTAATTCTTTTAATGTATCTATCCATTCTTTTATACAAACAACTACCATACCATCAATACAATTATGTTTTTGAAATATCTCTAACGTATAAATTATAATTTCTTTTCCATGTAATTTTAAAAATTGCTTTGGAATAGTATTATTATTCATTCTTACTCCACAACCACCTGCAAAAATCAAGGCAACGTTCATATTTTTCATCTCCATATGCTAAATATTTTATATTTTTTATATATATTATTGTAAATATTTTTTTCATTAGACTGACCTACAGCAAGTATAATATTGCTCCCATCTGGCACCTTACTAATAGGTAAGATTTTTTCCCCAAACAAAATTTTTGAATCAATAAAATAATCATCACTTTGTATAAACCCATTAAATTTTTTTATATAATATTTAAACTCGAACCATATATTACCTGCATGAAAACCTGTTCCATATATATATATTGAAGGATTTTTTTCAATGAATGAGATAAGTTCTTTTCTATTTCTTTTTAACATGGGAATTTTTATATCATTTGTTTCTTTTTCCGTATCCTCCATTTTTAAATCTATTTCTAAATAATTTTTTTGATATTTATATTTATAATATTCCAAAATCAAATCAATGGGATAACTACTATTTTCATTAATATAATATAATATACGCCTAAATTGATCTACTCCATATTCATTAAAATTTAGTATTTTTCGTTTTATAATAGGTACATTATACTTGATTAAATTTGCATCTGCAGAATAAAAAATATCATTATCATTATCAAATGCATATGCACCAAATCTATAATTCTTACTTCGTAAAAAAGAAAATAATCCTCGCTCAAAACATGAGCAAATCTCTAAATATCCAGCGTTATTAATATCTTTTAAATCATTAAAATATTCCAGTAAATCCCCTGAATGTATAACACTTCTTTCAAATACTAGAAAATAAGACTCCAAATAATCTATTAAACCATTATCTACATACCGCAATCCCCAAAAGTCATAATTTTTATTTGTCATTTTTTTTAATATTTTATAAAAATCATCAATTGGCCCAAAAAATGAATCATTACATAAAATAATTCTATCATATATTTTAATATCAGTTATTCGGCTTAACACATATTTATATGCTGCTCCATCAAATCCACTATTTTTTCTTACAAATATTTTACTAATATATTTTTTTATATCATAAAAACTGTTTTTATCTATACTACCATTTACAACCATAATAAGTTCATCAGATATTATGCTTAACTGTTTCAATAAATATTTTACATAATCATGTACTATTCCTTCACTATCATAAAAGCAAAAAATAGCTATACATTTATTTGTATTTTTTTTAATCATTCATTATTTCCTTTATAAAATTTACAACTTTCTCTGTTGCATGTCCATCATCTAAAACTCCATACTTGCAAAAAAATTTTTTTAAATTTATTTTATAAATATTATAATCAAATTCTTCTATTTTGTTAATAAGCTCATTAACACTATGACCTATAATATACGGCCATTCACTAGGATTACTATAAAATCCCCTTTCATTTTCATATTCTTCCATATCATCATGATACAAAAACACTGGTTTATATTGTAATGAAAAATCCCATATAATACTTGAATAATCTGAAAGTAAGATATCACTAACAAAAAGTAATTCCTGTGTATCAAAATAATCAGATACATCTATTGCATTTTTAACACATCGCAATTTTTTATGTTTTGCTATTTCCGGATGATATTTTACAAGTAATACATAATTTCCACCAAATCTTTCATTTATCTTATCCATTATTATATCAGTATTGAGTGTATAATATTTAAATGATTCCATTGAACATGCACCTCTATAAGTAGGTGCATATAACACAATTTTTTTATTTATATCTATATTATATTTCTGACATATTTTGCGTTTTAAATCATAATTACATGCATTAAAAAAAATATCATTTCTGGGAAAACCGTACTCTAAAATTTTATTCTTATAATCAAATTCTTTTCTATAAAATTCAACATTAAAATTTGATGCTGCTATAAATGCATCTGCATTTTTATACGCATCTAAAATCCATTTACCTGTTATATTCTCACTTATCCCATTTCTTTTAAATGGTCCACATCCATGCCATGTATTTATAATGTACTGTCCTTCCCTCTTTATATTTAAAACTCCAATAATATCATTAGTTATTATGACTCTTGATGTTAGAAGTTCCTTATAATAATCTACTGAATACATTTCAACTTTCTTTACTTTCTTGGGCAATTCTGATTTAGTTTCTTCTAACTCTTTTTTTGCCCAAACAATATTAACATTAGGAGATTTTTTTAACATCCCAACAACAATATATTTAGGATTACACATAAAATCTTTTCCATTAAAGCATTCAACAAAAATCTTTTCATTCTCAATGTCATATTTATTATATTCTTTTATAAAATCTTTTTTTATTTGAATCAAATCTTCATTGCACATTAAAAAAAAATTTGATACTCCATTATCTAAAAGATTTTTCTTTACTTCTTCCATATAAACTTCTTTCATTGCTACATAAATAATAGATTCATCTTTTATGATATCCTTTATTTGTTCAAATAAAAATACTTTTACTCCAAACACTGAATCGAAATTTCCACTCTTATTAGATACTATTATTCCTTTTACATCTATGCCAACCATTATAAGATATGAAAGTATGGTTCTTCCATACTCACCAGCTCCATATACATATATACTTTTTTTTGTATTTAACAATTTTTCAATATTATTCATAACAATCTCTTGAAACCTGAATTCCAGCATCAATTTCCTTAGAAAGTATTCCCTCTCCATTACAATACCTACATGCCGTTAATGGTTCTTCCCTTTCAATCATACATTTTAATTTTTCTCTCTTAATCCCATAATTCTCTACACTTTCAAATGAAAGGCTCTCATCATAACCATTTTTAAAAAATTTTAATCTTTCACCATGGGCAGATCTTGGACATTTATATAACCTATTTCTATAAAATGTATAACACTTAGCTGAAAAACAACTGTTATAAACAGTTAATAATCTTTCTCGCGTGTAATTTCTTTCATTTTGTCCTCCAAAATCCTTCCACTTTAAATAATTATGTACATAAAATGTGACTCCTTTTTCTTTAAACAATTCACATATCTCATTAACTTTTCTACTTATAGTTCCATAATTTGAAATATGAACTACTATTTTATCATTTCCTAATACATCAACAAGTTCTTGATTAGGAATAATCGTTCCATTGGTATATATTGTTATATGTTCAATTTTTTCATTTTCCAAATAATACTTTACGAGATTTGCAAGTTCTTTATATATAAATGGCTCTCCTCCCAATAATCTTAATTCACATAGTCTATCTATAGTATTTAACAAATTATCAAAACTTTTAATAATACTTTTTATTGAAATATCCTCAGGCTTTGTATAATATTGCATATAATTTGCACAATCTTTACATTTTAATGAGCACTTCTCTGTCACAACGACTTCACAATGTTGAAGTACCAATTCATTTCTTTCTGCATATTTAATCATGTTCAAATATTTTTCTTTATGGTGTAATTCCTCCTGTGCATATTCAGATAATTTATCATCAGAAATTTTAAGATTTATTATTTCAGTTAAATTATATATATTTGTTACGCCTTCATTTTTAAGCAAATTAAATATCTGTGTATGACAATTTAGAGATGCAATAATAAAATTTTCATCAACATAATCACCTATAATTTTAGGTGAACAAACTTCTATTCCATTAAGATAATTTCCACTTAATGCTTTATCAATATAGCAAGTTACTTTATACCCCATTTGTTCCAATGCGACTCTTGCAATTTCACCATACCTACCTGCTCCATATATTATTATTTTCCCTTCCACCTTATTTTCAATCGGAAATGGTATACTATTTTCTATTTTTTTCATCATTTTTCCTCGCCACTATACCTATAATAACCTGATATCTTTCATCATCATAAATAAAATCTTGCTGTTCCAATTGTTCCTCACACAATCCATATAAAGAAGCACTTGCCGTTTTAACATTTCCATATGTAATTACCTCTATATTATTATCACCAAAATATTTTGAGAAGAGTTTATTACATGCAGATTTTGTCAACCTCCAATATTCTCCCCAACTTGCACTATCAGATTTTGATAAGGCTGCAATTCCATGAATTGTCACAAGCGCAGTTCCATTTGGCTTTAATAACCTATATATATTCTTTATTGCACTATCTATATCTAATATCATTTGTAATGTTTGAGTACATATAAAACAATCTACACTATTCTCTTCACATCCCTCTCCACTTTCTAAATTCATTTTTTTCATACCATTACCACCTAAAACATGCATTATATGTGATACATATGTTCCATATGCATATTTATTAGTATAATAATTTTCTGCTACCTCCAATATATGTCCCGTGATATATTTTTGATTTATATTTAAAAATTTTTCAATATAAACACGATCAATAGGTTTTCCGTATTCTAATCCAAAGCTTTCGCTTACAGGCTTTATGCTTAATTGATTTATCAACTTTATGTCACATATATAATTGTTGACATAATGTTTTATATATTGTTTATAATCATCATCACTCAATATCTGCCATTCCCCATCTTGATCTTCTATATGAATTATATTATCTTTTGCATATATTCTTGCATTGTGTGAAAAAATATTATCTGCCACATCAAATGAAGGTTGCATTTTATGACAAAAAACAATATTATCATCTACAATTCCCATTTTTTTTATCTGATAATAAACATCTATTACCCCTCTCGAAACAGCAATTATTACTATTGCATCTGGATGATGTTTCAAAAAAATGGGATTATATGCTGGCAAACCATCAAACATTTCTTCTCTTCCAACTATAATTTTATTATCTAAAAAACCATCAATGCTATATTTACCCATAATTTGTTCTTTTTTTAATTTATAATAATATCCTCTGCCAAACACAAATATCTTTTTTTTCATACTTAATCCTCAATAGCTGATACTAATATTTATTTGTAAAAACTTCTTTCACACGATTACTTGCAATAGTTTCTTCTTCAGAAGAAACCTCGTACTTCAAATCTATCACTTCAAGATCATCTAATCTATTATATGTATGAATACCAACATAATTCTTATCTGATTCTATTTTTATATCATCTGGATAAACCTGTTTTATTATTTTTTCTTTATATTCTGGACAAACACTCAAAACTTCTGAAAACACTAATCCTTTGCCATATTCATCTTCGCAATCTTGTGAAACACGTATTAATTTTCCGTTATTCCAAAAGAAATTCCCCCCAGGTCTTGCTTTTCTAATATCATCACTTATTATTGTTGGCGTTCCTACCCCCTCCTTAGTAACCTCAAACATCAACAAATCTCCCTTAATATTAGAAACTTCATTATGTTTATATGTAAACAAATATTCTTTTCCTTTATAATTAAGAAAAGTATTGTCTGCATATCTTCCATTCATTAATAATATACTTTTTTTTATCCAATTATTTGGTAAACTTACCAATTCATATATTGCGACCTCCTCTAACTGATTAGTCTCTGGACACATGTATAATTTTCCATTTTCACTCCAAACGTTAGGATATGATAAATGCCAATGTTTATCCATAGAAACTTTCCATTCTTCAAACTTATGTCCATTCCATTCACAATAACCAATTACACCGTTTCTTTCCGATTTATACAAATATAATTCAGCAAACAACATTATTTTTCCATTATATCTTATTAAAAAAGGATCAGCCGCCCATCCCCAATTTGGATTTTTCACAGCTACAAATGCCATATTTTCTGCACATCTAAATGCAATATGCCAATGAAAAAACTTTCTCATAAACTTATCTCCTCGTATATTTTTTTTATGCTTTTTATAATATAAGACGAATCAAATTTTTTATAATCAATTAAAACATTCCTAGCTTTATAGCTATTCTTATTTTTATAATAAAATAATATTGTTTCTATCCATTCATCCATGTCACACAAAGATATTCTTTTTGAATATTTTTTGTTTATCACAATTGATGGAATCTCTGTACTACATAAACAAGGTAATCCATTTGATTGTGCCTCGAGTAATACCAATCCAAATGCTTCTTTAATCGACGGTAATACAAAAATATCCATTGCAGAATACCAATCGCTTGTATCATCAACAGCATCTATTAATATAAAAAACTCCTGCAAACCTCTACTATATATCTCTTTTTTAATATTATCCTTTTGCGAGCCATCACCTATCATTAAAATCTTAAAATCTGTAATATAACATTTTAATTTTGAAGCAATTTCAATCAAAAAAGCATGATTTTTTTCTAGTTCATATCGTCCTACCATTCCTATTACAAATGCATCCTTCATTTTTAATATTTCTCTCTTTTTTTGTCTATCTTCTCTATTGAATTTAAAATTATTTATAGTGATAAAATTATTAATGATTTTTACATTTTTTTCTGTTCCAAATAGCCATTTTGCTGCCTCTTCTGAACAAGCCAACTTTTCATCTATCAAGTCACTTTTTAATGTATCTCTAATTATCACATGCTGCTTAAGACACTTTTCATATTCACATGAATCAATTGGTTTTGGAGCAATACCTGTAGCATGAGCATGAACTATAATCTTACTATCACACGCATTCCTAATTATTTCTTCCATAATTGTATTTTTCCAATATGACGTATGTAATTCAATAATATCATAATTATTTTTTAGTATATCAATAAACTCTTTTTTAAAAACTTCTAAATTTTCTTGTGGATAACATGTGAAATGAAATACTTTAGATCCATCTTTAATCAAATCTTTTTCAAAAAATAATTCTTTACTAAATGTCAAAAAATCAAATGAAAATTTTTGTTTATCTAACTCTTTCCATACATTCAATACATAATGTGTTACACCACCAAATGAAGAACTTAAAGGAAACTGTAATATTTTTATTTTTTTCATTTTTATCACCTTTTCTAAAAAAATCAATGTAAAAAACTTAAAGTTACTTAATACTATTATTTAAATCCTTAAGTTATTGCATCGTTATACAAATATAACGTTATTTTATTTACTAAATTTAAATATAAATTATACATAAAAATTATATCTACATAATAAATCATAACCCTAGATTATTCACAAATACATCCTTGAAGTAGCTGAAAGCTACACAGTTGTTATATTTTAATTGAATATTGCTTTCCACTTATATTAACTTATCCCTAATGTATACACTAAAGACTATATATCCATTAAATCACTACTTCGTGGTAACAGTAGTTTTTCCAAACCTAAGATTTATAAATAATATGAACTGAACAGCACCGGCTATGTTATCAGACTTAAGGAAAACAACATTATCCGTGAAAAGACTGCATATATCTAGTTGATAAACTTAAATCATAACCACCAGCTCAGCTGGTGGTTTGCTCTGCGGCTATAAGCCCGTAGTACTGGTCGGCTCTAAAGAGGCATTGAAAGGTTCGCCATGTGCATAGCTACCAAAGGCTAACCCTAAAGTGCTTCAACTTTTGCCTTATTTACCGGCTCATCCGTAAATAGGTCTATGTACTCCTTCAATGACATCTGATCATATCCCAAATCTTCTTACATCTGATTTCTTACATATTCTTCTATTTTCTTTTCATTTTCCCTACTGTATCGACATAATACCCTCTACATTAAAAATGTCTATTTCCATACTTGTACTTCAAATTTGCATATCTAATTTTGTATATGATAAACTATTATTATCCATTTGGATACCTCCTTATTATAATAAATTGGGTTGGTGAACCTTAAATTTATTATAACATGGAGGTTTTTTACCTGAAACTAAAGCTATTTGGGAACTCACCTGCATAGTAAGTGGTTTATTTTTATTGTCAATACAATTAAATCACTATAGAAAACACAGTTTATTATGCTGTGTTTTATGGTTAATTCATGTATTAAACTGGTTCATAGTCTTACGACCTTATAAGGTTTTATTGTAAAAGAAGTCTAATGAAGATTTTCTTCAAAGAAAGCAAATCTAACTTTGATTTTGTCTCGATCAGCAGTCATTCAATGATTGCAAATGCCAAAAGACTTCAGATACATGCACTGGTTTATAACATATTTAATTGGTTTAGACAATTGGCGTTGTCCGCAAATATACGCAAACAGCGTATAGATATCATCCTTTTTAAACTTCTGAAAATTACCGCAATAGTAGTATGTTCAACAAGATATATAAAATTCAAGCTGTGTAGTAACTACAATGAATCTTAACAGATAGAAACCACTCAAAATTTACAATAGTTATTTTATACCCTTTTTAGGTAAATAAGAGCACTTTCAAGCTAAAGAAGCTTTTTTTATTTCATGCAACAATTTTCGATTTAAATACTAGTCCGTGTATAAATTAGCTTATAATTTTAATTTGTTGAATATTGCTTCTGCCAGTTTCTCACTTGCATTTCCATCAAAAACAAGTCCGACTTTCTCATGGAATATATCAAGCCTACTGTCATATTCATCCTGCTGAAATTTCATGATATCTTCTTCAAGCTGCTCATTATTACCAGCTATTGGAAATGGAAACTTCACATCCATCTTAGGCGTGAAATTCTTGTTATTTCCAACATCATGCCTTGGATCTGTGGCTATATTCCACATTAAAGCTCCTCTGTCTTTTGCATATTTTTCTATATCATCTGCATATATAAATACAGGTATATGTGCGAAACCTGCCTCAAAACATGCGCTTGAATAATCTGTTATATATGCATCCATCGCCGCAAGTATCTCATACATATCATCTGCCTGACTTTCATCAATAAGTCGGCTCTGTACCTCTGGATTCTTATACTCACTAAATGTTGGTGCTAACTGTGGATGAACTCTTATACAAACATACCATTCCCCACCAAATTTTTTTTCAAGATTATCTATCAGTCTCTTAAAATCTATTGACCATATTTCAGAATAAACACTGCGGACACCATTCTTAGCACCTTCCCTGAATGTTGGTGCAAACATTATTACCTTTGCATTATCTGGAAGATTATATTTCTTATGAAATCTTTCTTTAAATTGGCTTCTGTCACCATATAAAGCATCACATCTTGGTGCTCCTGTCTTTAAATATGTTCCCTCATACACTAACGCCTTGTCAAAACTCTGTTCACACCAGTCTGAATCAATAACCAGATCATCTATCATATCTGAATCATTCTTGCTCACAAGATATGCCATCTCTGAAAATCCTTTGCCTCTCAACAGCCCGGTACATTTAATTCCTATTGTGTAATGATTTACATTAAGATAATACTGCCCCTTACGCTTGCATGTTCCAAATGGTTTTCTATAATTATCAATCCACACCTTTGACCTTGTCAACCAATATGCCCTGCTCCACAATGTATTAGGAACTTTTTTTATATAATCTGGAAAATCTTTATTCATATCATTAACAAACCACACAAATTGATATCCCGGTTTCATTTCATGGAGTTTCTCTACAAGAGGTTTCGCATTACAACCAAATCCACCTTTCCCCTCAAATGTACATATGCTTATGAGATTCTTTTTAACAGGAAATACTCTGCATATATGAAAGCACATTTTTTCTCTTAATGCTTTTCTGCATCTTTTCTTTATGTATTTAATTTCCTTTGGATCTGTTGCAACTGTGTGTTCCACTGATATTACTCCTCATTATGTATTTGTGTGTATTTCCTGGTATTTTAATTTAAAAAGCCCCGCATACAAATGCAGGGCTTAACTCAAATCATTAAACTATCTTTGATTAACTGATATCCAAGCGACTCCATTCGCATGTCAGAAAACCTCTAAATTAGGTCTCTTTATTTCATTTAATTATATAATATATATCGGTTATTTTTAATAATTCTTAACCTATAACCCTATTGCTTTCCCACAATTCTATATAATTTCATCAATTTCTTTATTATTCTCAAATATACATTCTATATATTGATGTATATTAGCATCTGCCCCATTTTTTCCTCTTTCTTTCATCTCTTTAACATAATAATTATTTGTAAATTCGTGACTTTGTTTTACAAAACCTATCTCATCTGTACTTTCACTCTTATTATAAGCCTTAGTAAACTGTATATAATCATTTATTACGCTAAGAGCGACATTTTCTAACTTGGTGATTCTTTTGTTTTTCTTACTATATTGAATACAATGTACAATTTTTTTGCCAGTTTCAATCAAGGCTTTTAATGCATATACAAAAAAGAATATTATAAACTTAAATACTCCTACGCAAACTGACAATGCAACATTTCCAGTTGAAACAAAAAAAAACGGTATCGCAGCTATAAAATTTTTAATAAAAGTATTTATACTTCCTCCTATTGCTGCACATAGTATGCCATATACGAGAGACACCATTATTCCTTCATCTGCTCCCCATATAAATCCTATAGCAGCACCTATTATACAGCCGACTATTAACGGTATTAATTGTTTCCTAATATTTAAATTTTTTATGTTTATTTTTTTCAAATCATTTTCCACTATATTTCCAATACAATCATAGCAAATATAGTTTCCTTTATTTGTGCTTACCATATCACAACAATTTAAGCACAATTTTTTACCGCACTTTATGCATTCTCCAACTGCCTGTACATTTTTATGATAATAGCATTTATATTCGTTCATAAAACCTCCTAAAAACTGTTAATCTTATAAAAATCCAAATAAGTTTACTCAAACATTATTTTATCTTTTATATATAGCCTATCATTTTCAAATTTTATTACTTTATAAATATTTTCCAATTCCGCAATTACATTATTAATATTTTTATCAGACCACCCAAGATTTAAATAATCATTTACATAATATTCAACCTCATTATATGTTTCCTCTATACTCAAGTCTTTTTTATCTATAAAATAAAGTTTTGAAAGATATGAATAAACTAATGCTGTATCAGAATTCATTATATTAATAAAGTTAATAAATATCATTTTTATAACAAACAGTATAACATCGACTTTTTTACTTGGATTTACATTATGTATTTCATTTAAACACATAACCATACTTTTAACATCTAATTTCCTCTTTTTTACAACTATTATTTTATCTCCTAACACTTTAAAACTTGCTCTTGTATTTAATCTTTGATCTACTAATTGTGTTTGTAATTCTAAAGATTGATTCATTATTCCCTTTATATTCTGAATAGTATCATCCGTCAATAAATATGATGTTTCTAAAAACAAATTTTTCCTTAAGTTTTCTATCATACTTTTTTCATCAATATCCAAAAGTATTAATTTATCTTGTAATTTAAGATTCATATAAATTACTCCTTTAGTTTAAATTTAACACATAAGTTCCCCAATCCCATTCATTTTCAAAAGGAATCATATCATCATCGAAATCATATAAATATTCCTTCATACCAGCTTTAATATAAGTCTCATCCAATAATATTTCTTTCTTAGTTAATGTACGCATTATTCTTTGCGTCATAAAAAACGACAAACCAATTTTTTTATATTGTTTAAGACTTTTGTAAAAAGTAATCATAAAAAACAGTCCTGTTCCATCTTCAACAGGATACACTGTTGATATAGTATACAATGCACCTGTATTTCTTACCGCATGACTTAAACTATTTCTATTGAGATTTCTTGCATCATATATATTAGTTTCACATGCTGATAAAATAACCAATTTGACTCCATCCCACTTACAATTAGATATATCATTATATTCTGCATATACATATCCCCCCATATCATCTTTTCCAATTATAAGTCTTGTATTACCCTCTCTATTATCATCAATAGTATGTGTAGATATATGAATTATGCTTTCCGTTCTCCTTGTTAATAAATTTTCTGGGATATCTGAATTAACATATATTTTTCCACCTGTTATATCATTAAATGCCTCTGCCTCTTCAAGTACATATGGCAATTCATTTAAGCTATTGTTAATCTCATTTTTAACATTTCCCGTACCAAAATTTGACATTCCAAAGTAAATTCCGTTTGATATATCTCTTATCTCTATATCTTCCCTGACATCTTGAATAACATTGCAATAAATTATTTGATATTTTTCACCCCAAAACATTTTACCATTAATTTTCATCATGGTTAATAAAATCTGATTAGCAAATAAATCTCCGCATATGTATATTGTATTTTTTCCTTTAACATATTCTTTCAATTGAGACTGAGTTTTTAATTCCAATCGAGATTCACCATTAAAATCATAAAATTCACTACACATATTAAATAAATCTGAATATAAAATATCCCCCATTACCTTAACATTATTTAATAAAAAAATATTTTTATTATGAGTTATAGCAAAAAATATTTTTGCATTTCTTTGTTCTGTATTTTTTATACAAAATAATACATTTTTAATATCAATTTCAAAATAATCAAATTCATCTAGTATTAGCCATTCTTCTTTTATATTAATATCATTCAATTTAAAATATTTATTTTTTTGTATTTCTTTTATAAACCTAGTCCTATTTTTATACATTAAATCTTCATAATATTTATAATTTAATATCATTTCATATAGTTGTTTTTCTGATATATCTATATATGAACACTGTCTTACTATTGAAATGTATACCGACATATATAGTCTTAATATATTAACATATGCTTCAAAATCATATCCATCAATTGTTGCTATATATCGAAAAATAGGATAAAAAATATCTTCCCACATAGATTCAAGTTTTTTTTCTACTTTTTTCCAACTTTTGCAAAATAAATTTATTTTTAATTGAGTGATATAATAGTCATAATAATCCTTGCATACGATATTAGGTGTATATTTTTCAAAATATATTTTTATTTCATTTAAGCATGCAAGTTGTCCTTTTAAATCACCTTTATACCAACTTTTAGATAATCTAGCATATAGATAACTTAAATATCCATCTGAGTTTGAATAATTTCTGTAGTATTCACATACCTCCTCTTCTATCTTTGAAAATTCCTTACCTTCCATATTATTATTTGAACATAATATAGCATATAAATTAGTCAGTATAAAAATATATAACAATTTATCATTTATTACGTTCTTATTTTTTATAGCATTTTGCAATATTTTGATTTTATCTGTATTATCTCTATTATTAGAAAATAAAGCTACAATATTATTAAATAATAGTGGTAAAGTTTCTTTATATCTTTCAGGCTTGATTATTACCTTTTCTAAAATGTCATTAACTTTATCACTCAAGCCCTCATAATGTCCATTTTGATAGTCACATATAATACAATTTAATTTATATTTAAATGATAAATCCGATTCTGTTCCTAATATTTCTTCTGCTTTCTTTATTGCACTTTCAAAATTCTGTACAGCCTCATGCGGATATCCTGTCTTCGTATAATATAATCCCCACATATTATAATATTCGGCAATAATAATGTCATCGATTAAATTATCTTCAATTATATTTTTGTTATCATTTAAAATATTATACATTTCTTTGAAATCATATTTTTTATACATAATAGATGCTATTTGACATATTAAAAATAATTTGTACAATACATCATCCGTATTAGTTAATGCAAATTTCAAATTACTTGTTGAAGTGTCTAAATTTCCCTCACTCCTATCATGTACCCCTTGAACTCCTGTTAAAAATTTATTTATTTCTTTCTGACTACTTTCTGGAATTTTATTTTTCAACCTGTTGCAGTAATTTAAAGCATAATTGAAATATTCTATGTTCTCCGTTTTTCTTGATTTTTCATTAGCAATAGTCATAATTAATATATATAATATAGTTTCTTTGTCTATATTTTTTTCAAAAACACTCTTATATTTATCATATTGTTTCTCAACATCATTAGGTAACAATGGTAAAAATACTTCATATAAAATATGACACCAATTTCTACAAAAGACATAACTATCCTCTCCATAAATTTGCTTATAAGTATCCTCTAATTCATAAATATACTTAAAAAACAAATCATTTTCTCCCATATCTGCTAATGCTAATAATATATCAATATGAAGTCCTACAGCTTGTTGTGGATACTCTGCATTGTAATCATTCAAATGCTTATATATTTCATCAATAAGGTATTCATAAATTTCTTCTTGTTTATCTATAAGACATTTTTCAATTTCTGTATTAATAAGCATAATTAAGCTAACATCTCTGCTTTGCAATCTCTGAGATATTAAATATATATATTCCTTTATCACTTCATTTTTACAATCAATTACATCTAAATCATCTTTTTTTATAAGAAAAAAATCACAAATAATCTCCCCACCAATATATTTATTTTCTATATATTTATTTTTATATTCTTTTATTTTCTCAATATTTTCAACCATAAAAGCTTCCCCCTCATTTATCCTATTCCTATTCAATTACATTTGTAATTAACTCTAACAATTTATATAAAGAGTATCTATCAACATTTTTCACATAATGCATACACTCTCGTTTAATATTAGCCATTTTTATTTTTCTTATACAATATTCACTGTCCTTATAATACATACATTCTTCACAACTATTTTTATCATTCATATCAATCTCTCCATATTCATACCAAATTCTAAAATTCTAATCATATTATAAGCATTTTAACTAGTCACTGCAAACTTTTTATTCACATAAAAATACCCTCTTTCTGTTTAATCAGTAAAGAGAGTACATAATATTAATTTAATTATTAACATATTTTCATATTCTTTTAAATATATTTCTATAAATTGACCTTCTCAATCCTGCACACATGCTTCTTAAACTCACCATCATCATAATTAATCCCAACCAGAACAACTTCACCAGAATATCCCTTCAGACTTTCAATATATTGCCTGTTCTTTATCTGCTCTATTGTAGCTGAAGCTGTTTTATTCCATTTTAGTTCCACTATCATTGCCGGCTTATTAACATTTCTTCTTGACTCGAATACCATTCTTGTAATTCCTTCTGCACTTCCTGATTCGGTATCGTAACTCTCTGATTATAGAAGTCATATGTCAGATATCCAAGATGTACAAGCAATGTCAGGACATCATCAGCACTCTCCAGCGTAGTCATATCATTCTGGAACTTATCTGGATTTACAGGTACACTTCCCCCCGCTATAAGCCTTGTTACAAGTGCTTTAAGGTTATACATATCAAGCTGTATATATTTCTTTAGCGCTTCATAAGTTTCTGTCTTAGTCCAGTAACTGTCAAAATCATGCCAAGAAGTGACATGACAACAGACCTTGGATTGTATATCTGAACTCCTTTAAGTTCATATCCATCATACCACTGTTTCATTTTTTCATATGGCATATCATACTGGACGCATAACTGTTTTACCTCTTCTTCTGTGAATCCGGTAAACTCAGCGAGTTCACGCTGATTAGTCATCGAATACTCATCAAACATATTCAGCGCCGAATGTTCACCATATTTTTTAATTGGCAATATTCCTGTCATGTATGCAAGTGCTACATACGACTTTCCTTTTATAAAAAACCTTAAAAAATCCAGATATTTTTTCTGTTCATCAACACTATCCGGATATTTTCTGAATATACTGTCCCATTCATCTATAATAATTACAAAGAGCTGTCTCTTTTCGCTATATATAGTTTCAAGAACATCAACAAGATCATTCCAGTCAAAACAATCTACATCTGAATATTCTTTCCTAATATCCCACAATAATCTTTTCTGCAGATAATCTATCAAATCATCCATTGAATCTGCTCTGCTAAGGAAATCAATCATATTAATATGAATTACATTGTATTTATTAAGATGTTTTTCAAATGTTTCATCTTCTGCTATCTTTAGACCACTAAACAGTCCTCTGGAATCATTATTTTTTCCATAATATGCAGCCAGCATATTTGCTGCCATAGATTTACCAAATCTACGAGGACGGCTTACACATATATTTCTATGTTCACCAGACAAAACCGAATTTGTAAATCTTAACAGTCCTGTTTTATCAACATATATTTTAGACTTTTTAACTGCATTATAAAATTCATCATTACCCGGATTCAGATATATTCCCATTGTCTATGCCCTCCTTTTAATGCTTATCTCGCACTCTCAACTCTCCCCTTAATATACTCTCCAACCTCATGTATAGTCCGAAGCACCTCTTCTTTTGTTCCATATGGGAAGCTGTTTACACAAGGAAATGTCTCAAAGCTTAAAGTCCCGTCAAATCCAATCTCAGCAAGTGCCTTGGCGAAACTCTCCCAGTCAGTTCCACATTCCTTACTGCTGCCAAATGTATACGGCATCTGGTGGAGGTCGCCATACGCATCATTCTCATGCATGTGAAGAAGCTTTAAGCGGCTGCCAACCTTTCTTATATAATCCGCCGGCTGTCTGTGTACAAGCTGGATATGACCTGTATCTAAGCATATTCCAAACCGTTCTTCTGAAGCCATCATATTAAGCATATCTACATAGAATATAGCATCATCAGGGTCCGCACATGTACCTTCAGTTATTCTTCCTCCGACACTTTCATAGAGATTCTCTACACATATTCTGACATTGTGCTTCTTAAGCTCAGGTATAAGAGATGAGAAAAACTGTATATTCATTGCCTGTTCAGCCTCAAGTCCGTACTTATACTGCATCTTGAACGGATGCATTACTACCCATGGAATCTCAAGGAAACCGGCAATCTGAATGCTCTTTGGTATTACAACATTCTGCATATACTGGCTTATATCATCGCGTCCCAGCACATACATAGGATAAGGAGCATGCATCTGTGACGGCTTAATTCCATATTTATTAAACATCTTCTTATACTCGCCAAAGTATGTAAGAATATCTTCAATATCCGCATCAAAAAATTTATTAATCTTTCCACCATAGACATCTGAATTCTTTAAAAATGTATCAAGATTAAAATCAACCATCTCAAATCCTGCCCGTGCAATTATTGCAACGCCATCTTCAACTCCCATCTCTGGCAGAATTCCTTTAGTCTGTACACCTACTTTTACCATTTCCATTCCTCCAAATGTCTATACAAAATATCTGTCCTGAAACTCGCTGTGTTCAACTTCCATAGCCTTAAGCTGCGCTGATATCGCATCATAATACATACAGCATATAACAACATTGCGTTCTTCTGCCGGAACATCAAGTATTGCTGACGGAGCCTTTACATCAACCCCGCATACCTTAGTTCCCCATCTCATCTTTCCATTATCAACTGCAAAATACGGCGGATATTTATCTCCAAGCGTATCCATATAATCCCATAACATCTGTCCTGCACCAAACAGAATAAGCTTTTTATCAGGTTTGTTTAACACTCTGTCAACAAATGTAAACTGTCCCTGCCATTCTTTAACAATTGCATTCAGCATACGCACATATTGTGTCTGCAGTACTTCCGGAACCCTTGCAAATGTTCCGCTATTATCGAATATCATCCATCCTGAGAATTCAATCTTAATAAGCGCTCCAATAATATGATACCAGTCTGTAATAAGATTTCCTCTTCCTCTTGTAAATGTAAAAGGCATCTGTTTTTCATTGTACACACCGCCATTATCATTAGCATGTATCATGCAAAGATATTCACTGCACTGGTCAATCTGGCTTCTCACATTCTTGGCAAGCAGATTACTGTATCCAACATTTATAGATATACCAACTATAGCTGTATCACACAGCCTGTTACAGTATTCAGCAATTGATTTCAATGAAGATATATCAGAATATGCGCTATTAAGATATCCGGTTTCATCACTTCCATTGCAGCCATTCTCTATGAATACCGGAATCCTGTAATCTGTCATCATCATAGAACACTCTTCCACAACATTTTCAAGAATTCCTGCTTCACAATTCATGGTATCAAGTACTATATAATTTCCCTGATATTTTCTGCAGTTTTCCAGAAGCTCATACATCTTATCCGGAGTCAGTTTTGCAAGAGGATAAGAAAATCCCGAAACCTTAAGTACCCGCGAATCTCCCTCTTTCTTCTTATATGTCGGGAGTTCATTTTTTTCTATAATCTCATAAGGTATTTCTGCATATGAAAATCCGCCATCTGCAATTGCTTCAAGCTTTAATCCGTCACTTAACTGTACGCCTGCTAACATAATTATCTCCTGTTCTCACAATATCTCTCCGGCACATTAGTAAATATATCCGTTGCACCAAGTCTGTAGTATTCTCTTAAATCCATATCCGGTAATGTCCTGAGCTGTCCATACAAAGGCTCGCTTCCATTCCACATACGCACCCTCAGTCCTGCATCCTTTATAGCTTCCACATTGCTCTTATTGACAGGCATTCCCAATTGTGCAGGATGAATTGTCATGCCTCCATATTTACTGATACCATCCATACAGCGGTGATAATCACCCGCCAGATATGCCACATCTGCGTCATCTTTAAGCTGTCTTACAAGCCCTATTGAATCATGATTAAATGATGAGTACACAACATAATCCTCAAGATTAAATTCTGAAACCATATCAATAACCTTCTGCTCCATGCCTTCATATCTTATTTCACTATTCTTAAGCTCAATATTAAGACGAAGACCTTTGCCCTTACAATATGGTGCAAGCAATTCAAACGTTTCCCTTAATGTAGGGATTCTATGAATTTCATCATCACCGGATATAGATAACTGTTTCAGTTCATTTAATGTATATTCCTGTACATAGCCGGTTCCATCTGTGGTTCTGTCAACTCTTTCATCATGTATTACCACAATTTCATTATCTTTTGTAAGCTGCACATCAAATTCAATTCCGGTAATGCCTTCTAATTCCGCCGCTTTTTTAAACGCAAGAAGTGTATTCTCCGGATTCATCATGCTGCATCCTCTGTGCGCCCATATACCAACTCTCTTTAAGGCTTCTGTATCCACAGTCTGCTTAACCTCTCCGCGGTTTGCAAGAAATTGCTCCATCATGCCAGAAAGCCATATACTTTCTTCATCAGTTATTTTCTTTACAGTTCCCGGATTGTTAATACATTTTACAAATGCTTCTATTTCATATCGCAATCCACCACCAGAGAATTCTTCCTCATACACTTCAACCTGATTAGGATTCTCATGATGAACTTCTATTCTCTTGGTAAGCCACCATGGTGATGGAACTCTTATATAACCATCATCCCCAGCCACAATAAGTTCGCCTTCCGTCTTAACTCCAAGACCGGTCTTTATCGTAGCAACACCATCATCATAAGTCATCATCATCTTAGTGTACGAATCTGTTCCAAGCGGACTTTCTACCGAATATGTATGAACATCTTTTACCTCTGTGCCAAGCAGCTTCATAACCGGGAGAAGACAATAACTTGCAAGCTCAGTAAAACTTCCTCCTGACACCCCCCACATTTCTCTTCCTGCTGCCACACTTATCTTAGAAAATGCAGCTTCAACATCTCTCACTTTTCCTATTGCGCCACTCTTAACAATATCAAGTATTCGTTCAAATCCTGCACAATATGCTGTTTTTATTGCTTCCATGCATACAAGCTTTTTATCATCAGCCACCGAAAGCATCTGTTGTATGTCCGATTTATTCAATCCCATAGGCTTCTCACATAAAACATGCTTTCCCTCATCCAGCGCCATTCTTATATATTCCGTATGCATCTCATGGGGTGCAGCAATATACACTGCATCAACTGCATCAAAGAAAGCTTCCGAATCATCTGTAAGAATCATCGGACCATCTATATCAATATTGTTGTTCTTTGCAAACCATAACACACTCTCAAGATGAGGATTATATATTGCTGAAACATTTATACCACTTACATATCTGCTTTCTTCAAGAAATCTGGACGCTATCCTTCCAGTTCCTATTATTCCGACATTAACCATTGTGCATTCTGCTTCCTTTACCTTAGCATGAATAAGCCTGATAACTTCTTCAGTAGTAAATTCTGTATTAAACTCCTTCTGCATAACCAGTCTTAATTCTTCAATCTGACTTTTATAAAACGGATAATCATGTGAACTTCCAACATTTCTCGGTGTCATATAATCTTTACCGTACTTTATCTGCAATAATCCATCATAGCCTTCCGGTACCGGAATCGTTGTATTTTCAAATGACAGTTCACATATATCTTCATACCATTCTCTTTTTGCATGATAATCCCAGCCTTCTGCAAAGTCTATCATTGAGCATACTTCTGCTGAATTCTCATCATGATAAAGTGAACATACAATATCATATATTTTCTTTAATTCGTGTTTTAATCTGTTATTATAATTGACCGGAATGCCAAATGTTTTTTCTATCTTTTTCATAAGTTCCAGCACTTCAGCACCATATGGTCCTTTCTCTGGAACACTCTCTGCTGTTCTGAGCAGAAATCTTAAGCTTTCTATCTGTTTATCCAAAGCCCTTTTGTCATCAGTTATATTATCAACTGGAAATATATCGATTCCCACAACATATGGACAGCCATGAAACCTTGCAAGAAAATCAGGTTCAAAGCATATATGCCTTCCATTAATTATCCTTGCCTTAATAGTATCATCTTCAGGATCATTATACACGCTTTTAATTTCATAATATTTCTCAAGAAGAACTGGTGCCTCAGATAAAAACCTCATATAATCCTCACGCAGCATTGCTATATCCATATCATCATCCCATGGTATGAATCCGTGATGTCTTACTGCACCAAGCAAAGTTCCCCAGTCAGCAAAAAATTTAATTCCAAGGATTCCGCACACACGCTTAACTTCTTCTAGTACTTCAAGCTGTGCTGCCCATGCACGCTTCATATCCTCTGCAATCACGAATCCTTCTCTGGTTTCTTCTCTAAAATACCCATCATCAAAAAACATATCTGTCTCCTGTTACATTTATCTTTTTTTCTGCTTCATATACGCTTCAGTCACTTCAGCCATAGCTATTGCTTCCTCCGCTGTAAGCTTATATCCGTTCTTATCTATTCCATTAATTTTAGATACAAAATCACTTATCTCGTATCTGAAGCCATCACCCTGAAATACAGGTTCATATACTTCGACCTTGGATGAATCCTCGAAATGCACCTCAAATCTTCTTGTAAGCCACCATGGTGATGGAGCAAGTACATATCCTTTAGTACCCGCAACTACAAGCTGGCCTTCTGATTTAACTGCCACTCCGTTCTTTGACAGAGCCATTGCATTGTCATAAGACAGATATACTTTGGTATAAAGGTCAACTCCATTTTCATCATATATTGTATCAAAATGTATGTCCTTATAATCTGTTCCGAGCAGCTTAATGACTGGAAGAAGGGTATAACTTCCGAATTCAAGAAATGCACCACCATATGCTGCATCTGTCCGTTCTCTTGAATTATCGTTGGCAAGTCTTGTAAAACATGCTTCCACATCGCATACTTTACCGATTTTACCTGACTGTACCATATTGATAAGCTGGCTAAATCCCGGACAATATGCAGTTTTTACAGCTTCCATAAGCACAAGACCATTATCCATGGCATACTGATAAAGTCCCTGTGCCTCTCTTTTCGTAAATGCTGCAGGCTTCTCACACAGCACATGCTTCCCATTCACTAATGCTTTTCTTGCATAATCATAGTGTGTTTCATTCGGCGATGCTATATATACAGCATCAACCTGTTCAAGGAATTCCTCATATTCTCCACTATAATTAGGAATATCATGTCTGTTACTGAAAGCCTGTGCACTCTGATTTTGCGGATTATATGTACATGCTATATTAATACCACTTACATATTTTGCCTCTGATATGAATCTGGGAACAATTCTTCCTGTTCCCACTATTCCAACATTAACAATCTTAAACTTATTCTTTCTCTCCAAAGTTGATGATATATCCGGTGTCCTCTCTAGATATACAACCTCACAGAACTGTTTAAGATAGTCAAATGTTCCAATCCAGTCTGAACCAACAGTAAATATATCAACACCATAACGCTGTATATCTTCGATTTTCTGTCCATCATGATCCTCAACTATAATCTCATCAGCGAATCCGGTTTTTCTTACATTTTCAATTCTGTCCATTATGGAATCTACAACATTGACTTTACCTCTTGCCTCATCAAAATGTTCTGTAGTAACGCCGACAATAAGGTAATCTCCTAGTGCCTTTGCTCTCTGTAAAAGCTTATAATGTCCTTCATGAAATAAATCATATGTACCATAGGTTATTACCTTTTTCATCTGTCCCTCCATTAATTTAATATGTTATTTTATTATCCCACTCTTTCTGTAAATCTTCTCCTAAGAATTCAGTAAGCTTCTTAACATATAATTTTTTAATATTTTCTGACTGTACTATTACTTTATCCGCATACACTACTCCTGGCATTGTAACATATTCTTTCATCCACTTATATGCCCTCATATCATTTTCATCAATTTCTTCCGTCTTAAAATATGGCATATATATCAGTTCATCTGTATGAATTGCCAGATTCCTGCTGTAAAATGCAGGATGTACAGTTACCGTCATATTAAATTCATCATATGGATTCTGAATAATTATCTTTTCTGGATTCATCTGCTCAAACCTGTAATTCTCATATGTAGTAAGCTCCACATAATCCGGGTATGTTCCCTTATCCTCACAGTAATCTGCCGTTCCATCAAAATTCTTATAGTAATAAGGCAGTGGTATTACCACAACATTATACTCATCATTGTCACTATATTCTTTCCATAATGCTTCCATATTCTCCCAGTATTTTGATTTATATGGCATAAACACTACAGTTTTTTTATCAGTATTATTTTCATCATTAACCTGTCTGAGTATACTTCTTGCAGTTCTGACAGTATTCTTCTGCTGCTTAAAAGCCTCATATTCCTGCATGCTGCATTCAAATTCTTTACTAATAGTTACGTCTTCTCTTTTTAATATATCTATCTGTCTTTCATAAAAAGGATAATCATGTGTTCCCCATTCATGGACAAACTGCTTATAATCCCCATATTTTTTCTTTAATATTTTATCATATGCATATGGAACAGGTATAGTAGTATTCTCAAAAGGAAGCCTTACCGTCTTTGTATAATAATCTTTAGGAAATCTGTATCTTTCCCCATCTCGCCATATTCCATTAACATCCAGCCACAATGGCATTAATGTAATATACTCAGATTCATCCTCTGTATATAATCCACACAATCTGTCTACAAGTATATTAAGCTGCTGCACGAGATCCGCATCCTCGTCTATAGTAATATTGCACAATTTTTCAATATGCTTTACGTCCTCTTTAACATCCGCTATTGCTTCTTCTGTCATAAGGCTCTCATCTTCCTGCATACCTCTTATTGTCTTTGCAAGAGTATTAACAATAGCTATTACCTCTCTTTGATATTTATCATCATCTTCATCTGGTGCAATAAAATCTAACGGAAATATATCAATTCCGGCTGAATATGGAAAACCATGATATTTCTCAAGATGAATTTTATCAAAATTAATACTTCTGCCATTGATTACTCTTGACAGAAAATCATCAGTTTCAGTATCTGTAGTTATATTATATATCGTATAATTTTCAGGCATAATTTTATTATATATGCGTAAAAATTTCTCATAATCAGCCCTCTTCATGCATATATCCATATCATCATCCCATGGTATGAATCCGTGATGCCTTACTGCACCAAGCAGGGTTCCCCATTCTGCAAAATATTGTATTCCATTCTCGGTACATGCCTTGTCTATATCATTAAGCACTTCCAACTGTGCTGCCCACGCATGTTTCATCTGTGCCGGTACATAAAACCCATCCCTTACCTCATCTTCGAAATACTCTTTTTCAAAAACCATATACATGATTCTCCTGTTCATTTAATATTTTCGTTAGAAACAAAAAGAGCCGGTGCAAACACCGGCTCTTCTGCTTATAGTAGTAATTGTTATTAACCGAGAAGTGAAAGTACTCCCTGTGTTGACTGATTTGCCTGAGCAAGCATTGACTGTCCAGCCTGTGCAAGGATGTTGTTCTTGCTGTACTCAACCATTTCAGAAGCCATATCTGTATCACGGATACGAGACTCTGCTGCTGAAGTATTCTCTGATGTTGTATCAAGATTGTTAATAGTATGCTCAAGTCTGTTCTGAAGAGCACCTAACTTAGATCTCTCTGTAGAAACAGTATCAATAGCCTTCTGGATAATTGTCATTGACTTACCAGCTACTGCATTAGTACTTACCTTAACGCTGGCAGCTGAAATACCAAGTGACTTAGCATCCATCTTACCGATTGAAATAGCAATAACCTGTCCAGAAAGAGATCCAACCTGAAGGCTCTTCTTTGAGAAGCTGCCATCTAATAAGTTCATTGTATTGAACTGTGTTGTAGAGTAGATTCTGTCAAGCTCAGATGTTAACTGAGTAAGCTCCTGCTGGATAGCCTTTCTATCAGTAGATGTGTTAGTATCGTTAGCAGCCTGTGTTGCTAACTCATTCATTCTCTGTAAGATAGAATGTGTCTCGTTAAGAGCACCTTCAGCTACCTGAATAAGTGAAATACCATCTTCTGCATTAGAAGAAGCCTTGTTAAGACCTCTGATCTGGCTTCTCATCTTCTCTGAGATTGAAAGACCAGCTGCATCATCACCAGCACGGTTAATCTTGTAACCTGATGATAACTTCTCTGTTGACTTCTGGAGTGCACTAGAAACTGTACCCATCTGTCTGTTTGTGTTCATTGCTGATAAATTGTGTTGTACTACCATAATATTTTCCTCCTTGAAATTATATTGTGATGCAGCGTCCCTGCTGCATCTAGTTATGGTTTACAGGAAACTATCTGTTTCCTTGTACTTTATATATCGGACCTTAGTACCAAAACTTTAGTCCGTAATATAACTTTTTAAAAAATTACTGTTTGGCATCCATAAACTGTGGTTCATTGCTCATCTTGCTCATATTCTGATAATATGACTTTGCCATAGATGCACTTCTCTTAGCTTCCTTATGCTCCTGACGTTCTCTGCGAAACATAGCTTCTACCTTGACTTTGTTGCGTGCTTCCTGAACTTCTATCTTAGCTCCAAGCTCTGTAACTTCTGTTATAAGCCTCTTCATGACCGATATCTCATTAGCATACATTTCTTTATTAGCATTAATTGCATCTCTGACCCTGTTAAACAGAGACTGAAATCCCTCATCTAATCTGTCAAGCCCATCTATGCAGTCACCCTTTGCTTTCATATTAGCATCAAATGCATTATCATCAAGCTCAGGTTTTGAAAGTATCTTATCCTGTTCTTCATTAAGAGCAATTATTCTTGTAAGAATATCTTTCTTCTTATTAAGGCTGTCTATCATCATCTGAAGATAATTAGTAGTCATATATTAATCTCCTACTGGTTCATTCCCCTTGTGCGGTTCATAACCTCTTTCCATGTATCTCTCATGCCTCTTATTTCATCTAATGCCTGATTAAGTATCTCTGGATCTTTCTTAACATTAGCATTAACTAAAAGGGAGTATATGTAATCATATATTTTCTCAAAATCTTCTGCAACAGGATATTTATGATTAAGCGTTACCTTAAACTCTGTAATTATATCTTCAGCCTTCTTAATATTAGTATGGGCTTTCTGTAAATCACCCTTTTCTATAGCTATCAGGGCTATATTGCAAAATTTAATCGCCCCTTCATAAAGCATAAGTGTAAGTTCTGCAGGACTTGCTGTAAGAATCTTATTTCTGTTATATTCCTGTGCTATATTCTGATTAAATGCCATGTTTCCCTCATTTCCCATAAGCTTCCATGCTTATGCGGTTGTTAATATGTACTATTATCCAAAAAGTCCAGATAATGATGATGACTGCGCATTCATCTTGGCAAGTGCTGATTCCATTGCTGAGAACTTACTATAATAATAATCTTCCCATGTAGTAACCTTGTCTTCTGCCGCAGATATCTTAGTATTATACTCTGAATACTGCGTATTCATCTGCTTATCATTATATATAGTATAAGCACTGCTTGTTGATGATGCTGCCATCTTCTTTCCAAGATCAGTATACAATTGTGTAGATAACTGTGAAAAGAATGATATAACCGTATCAGGGTCATTAGATATCATCTCTCTTAACTTATCTGTATTAGCTGATGTCTTAGAATCATCCTTATCACCATCTATATGATATACACCTGTTTCGTTCGCTGGAGAATTAAAATATCCAAGTGTAGCTATTCCAAAACTAGAAAGTGAATAGGACTTATCTCCCACCTTGAATGATTTTGCCATATCATTCTTCATAGTATCAAGAACACTTCCAAGTGTTGAGTCTTTTCTAAGAAGTGAATCCTTAATCTTTTCTTCCCACTTCTTAACCTCGTCATCAGACATGGCATCCTTCTCATCACTTGTAAGAGGCTCATATCCCTTAGAGCTTGCCGCGTTGTAAGCAACATCTACAGACTTCACAAGATCGTTATAATCCTTAAGGAAGCCCTTAATCATATCATATATGCCATCTACATCCGTGTTGGTTGTGATAGTTACTTCATCATTACCCGTAACTTCCATTGCCTCGATTGTAAGACCATTGATTGAGTAGTTATTAGAGTTGTTAGTAAATGTTGCCCCATTAAGCTCAATTTCTGAATCCTGTCCTGTTATTCTGACAGCACCTGAGGATGACGCACTACCAGCAACATTTGATGCCATTGCAATCTTAGAGTCAAGCAATGCCTTAGCTTTAGCCTGTCTGTCAGCATTAGTATCGTTTACTTCCTGTAATATATTGGCATTAGAAGCATCTGCCACAGCTTTTCCATCATCGCCGATTGTTACATAATCCTTAGTATCCTCAATAACCTTGGAATTATCATCATACACCTTAATCAGTGATTCATTAGACGCTTTTTTCTTTACCGCAGCCTCATATTCATCCTTGACACCATCTTTTTCCATAGCCTCTGTGTCATATTCGTACACAACTTTGCCATCAGAATCTTTAACTGTATTGCCCTCTGAATCCACCTTTTCCTTCTTATACTTATCATAAGCATTAAGAATATCTGGTGTCTCTGTCTTAAGCTTTGCGACATATTCATCTAATGTCAATGAATGATCCCAAGTATCATCTGCTGCCAGTGCATCAAGCTTATCCTTGGCTGCATTATACTTATCAGCATAACTCTTGGCAGTATCCTTGGCAGTAATCTTAGTATACATACCTTCAAGTTCTGTATTATATGCATCACTGCCCTCTGTTAAAGCTGCCAGTCTCTTGTATTCTGCTGAATCAGTATCATTAACTGTATATATTCCAAGCTTCTGTAATGCATTAAGTCCGTTAGAGTCATTAGCCACAAGTGAGAAATCGTTATCCTTGCCTGACTCCTTAGAGCTTATAAAGAATCTTGCATTATTCTCATCAAAGCTTGCATTAACGCCAGCTTCCTTTAACTTAGATACGAACTGGTTAACATTCATATCTGATGTTATATCAATACTCTTGGTTCCAGAAGCAGTCTTAAAACTTATAGAACCATCTGTTGTTCCAACTATGTCTGATATCTTAGTATCACCTGTAACCTTGCTTCCATCAGCAGCTTTAATCTGTCCACCTGTAAGATATCCTGTTGACGCCAGCTGCTTAACCTTAAGTCTCTGTGTACCATTAACAGCAGATGAACTTGCTGTTACCTTGGCATACTTATCATTAGACACACTTGATGTCTTCAGATTATAACTTGTAGAAAATCTTGAACTTGAAAGCTTTCCACTATAGAAACCATAGATACTTGTATTCATGGTCTTCCACTTTTCCTGCTTCCATGAAAGCTTGGTCTGTGCTTTAACAAGATTGTCTTTCTTTAACTTATATGATGATACGAGTGCTGAAACAAGCGATTCTGTATCCATACCCGATACCATACCAGATAGTCTTATTGCCATAGCTTATCTCCTCTCATCAACCATGATACCTGCAAGCTCCCATGCCTTGGCAAGCATCTCAAGAGCTTTCTCTGAAGGTATCTCTTTAATAACTTCGTCTGTATCTTTATCTTTAATCTTAATTGTGATTCTGTTAGTTGGTTCGTTGTAGCCGAATTCTGCAATTGTATTGTTGTTAAGGACTTTCCTTATATCCTTAACGTCAGCCATAGATTCAGCCTGCTTCTTTGCCTTGTCATTGTCATTAGCGTTGCTGCCATTCTTCTCACTGTCTGCTGCCTGTCCTACAGAAACTGCTACATTAGATGCTGCTGACTTTGCTGAATCAACAACAACCTCATTGCTCTTATCTGTAGCTGATGTAACACTGCTTACCTGTGATACCGGCTTGGCAGCCTGTGAATTCTGGCTCTGATAGCTTGACGCTGCCGCTACTCCATTAACTTCCATTCCCATGATACAATTCCACCTCCGTGTGAAAACAAAACTTTATCCTGTAGTTACATTCATGTTGTACTGCATATATCGGAAAATGTTAAGTAAAATTTAACCCTTTGGACAAAAATATACACTAATAAAACAAATCATTTCTTAAATAACTGGTTAAGAGACTTCACATCAACCGAACTTGCTGCTTCCTTATTAGAATCAAGTATCTGTGCATACACTTCCTTACGATATATAGGCACTGACTTAGGAGCTGATATGCCAAGCTTTACCTGATCGCCCTTGATTTCGATTATTGTAATCTCAATATCATCATTAATAATGATTGCTTCGTCTTTCTTTCTTGATAATGCGAGCATATTAGTTCTCCTCCTTCTTTAGAATATCGTATATAGGATATCTTACCTGATATTCAGAATTATCTGCTATAAGCTGTATTCCCTTCATCGTATCAAAATCAACAATAATAGGAGCTTTAAGATTAATTGTCATCTTAGTAATATCCTGTGGTACCGTAAGCGCACAGTACACTCTGATATTATCATCCTGTATATCGTCTCCGAGAGCCTTAAGAAGCTCATCCTCAACAACAGGATCATATGTCTCATACACGAATTCCGGCTTCATGACAGGAAGTGCAAGTGTTGGCTCATCAATTGCCTGAAGCCATATAATAGAGATATTCTCCTCTTTCTCTGCGTCATACACAAGAGTATACTTCTTCCAGTCCTCAAATCCAATGATTCCCTTGTCAAATGTAATGATTTTATCCTCACTAACCTCAATTTCACCAAACCATTTAGTCTGTACTTTCATGTCAAACCTCCAAATCTTAATTCTATCCTTATTTCTTCATAAGCTTTGCATACTGATTATGCTGGCTACCCAAGGAAATCAAGCAGTGTCTGCTGAACAACCTTGCTCGCAGCTGATAATGCTGCCTGATATACAAGCTGTGCTGATGTATATGTAACAACAATCTCCTCCAGATCAATATCTTCATTCTGAGACTTTAGATCAGTGAAATTAGTCTTCTGCTCCGTAAGTCTTGTCTTGGTAAGGTCAAGTCTTATCTGTCTGTTACCGACATCAGCCTTCGCATTAGATACCTGCTCCTGATAGCCCTGCATCTGACCGATTCCCGCTTCAAAAGCGTCCTTCATCTTAGATTTTGCAAAATCTCTCTGCTTTGTAAGGCCTTCCATAATATCACTTAACTTCTTCTGCGAAGTCTCATCGCTGTACCGTCCTTCCTTCTGCATAGACTCAATCTTTGATATCTGGTCATTAATATCAAGGACATTCTGTACCGCATTGACAAGGTCATCAACATTTCTTCCAAGATATATATTGAAAGCTTCATCGGCTTCCGTATTAACCTTAATCTTCTGTGAGAAATTAATGATATATTCAATATCCTCACTCTGCTTGTTGTACTCAATTCCTGTATTTTTATCAACACAGTTAAAATACATTGTCGGATCAATGTCGCCCTTTATAAAATTGCTCTTCTCGTATGTCACTGAAAATGCATTATCAGCATACACTGACTTGTATACATTCTCACCAAGAAGAAGCTCGCCTGTTGTTGAGTTAATTGCAATCTCATTCTCTCCCGGAACATAATTAGGATCTGTCGTTGTAACCACATTTACAGCTGTATCAGCTGTATTACCGTCTGCATCAGTTACCGGAACCGTAAGTCCTCCATCTACAGTAACACTCCCATCATCAGCAATAGTTATATTGGCAGAATTATTATCTCCCATGCTCATTGAAAATGTTTTTCCGTTAATCTCGTCATATGCAAGCTGGATTCTGTGCACATCTGTTATATTAGGTGTGATTATATTTCCGTTAGCGTCTGTCTTTACATTAAGATTGATAATATCGTCATTAGTATATGCATTAGTGTATGCTGTCTTATTAGATAAATCCTCCCTTGTAAAGTTCTGTGTAATTGTATAATCAACATCTTTAGCAGTTTCATCTGACTGGTATGTCAGAGGCTTATCTGTAGCATGTCCTGTAAATACATATCTTCCGGCATAATCGACATTTCCCTGCTCATAATAAGCTTCCACCAGCTTGTTAAGACTTTCAGCAAGAGTATTACGCTCAGCTTCTGAATATGAATCCGTAGAACCCTGCACACAGTAATTATACAGATCCTGTATAATCTTGTTGCTTTCATCTAATGCATCGTGAGTTACACTTAACCATGATGATGCATCAGGAATATTCTTTCCAAGATACTGTGTTACCTCATCAAGACTTGAACGGAGTCTTAATGCCCTGATGGCTATAATAGGGTCATCAGAAGGCTTATTAATCTTTTTCTGTGTTGAGAGCTGTGTACTTAAATCATTAAGCTGGCTCTTATTTCCCTGAATATTGGATATTGAGCTGTTTACCATCATCTGGTTAGTAATACGCATATTGTGCCTCCTTATATCGCGAATCAAAAACCGCCCCTATGGTGAGGAGAAGAATTCTTTTACTGTTTTATACACCTGTATTATTAATAAGTCTGTCATATAACTGATTCATGACAGTCATCATCTTCGAACTTAAATTATATGCCTGCTGGAACTTTACAAGATCCATGGCTTCTTCATCTGTATCAACACCCATTACAGATAATCTCTGGTTCTGTATAGTTGTCTTAAGATTGTTGTAATTCTTTGTAAAATTAATTGCCTTACTTGCATCTATTGACATATCACTGACAATACTTTCGAGGAAATATGTTCCCGTACCTCCGTCATATATCTTAGCATCTTTAGAATTGATAAGGTCTACAATCAGGCTAGTATTGGCTTCTCCATCGCTTTCCTTGTACTTGGTGGCAAGAAGGTCCGCGTTATCAATAAGATCCTGATTAACTGTTACACTTGACGCTGTAAGAGCCTTGCTTCCATCTGACATTACAAAAAGTGGAATTCCGCTTGCCGAGCCATCTGATGTAACACCCTTTGTAAGAATCTCATTGATTGATGATACAAATGTCTGTATAAACTGGTTAAGCTGTGCCTGATAATAAGGAACTCCCTTATAATTAGTATTGCTGTCCACCTTACTTACTGTATCAGTAAGGATATTACCCTCTGCATCTGTCTTGTATGTTTCATTGCCATCATCGTCAGTTGTTGTGGCATATTTTTCAATCTCACCATTACATCCGTCTCTTATATCAATAAGTCCCTTTAACTCTCCGCCTAATGAAGTGCTGTATATGTTAAATGGCTGTCCGGTCTCCCACTGTATGTCATACAGACCTGCCGCATCTGATACATTTCTTGGTTCATCTCTTGAAACAGTCTGAAGAGTATGGTAATTATAGCCATTAACAAGCGAATTACCATTAATTGTAATCTGAAGGTCTGTAAGATTGTTGCCAATGTCTGTCTCACTTACTGATATATTAACAAGCTTTGAAAGATCATCAATTAATGCATTTCTCTGATCCTTAAGGTCGTTCGCATTGCCATAATTAGCCTGAATCTGGTTAATCTGCTTATTAAGAGAAGAAATGCTCTGTGCCAGAGAATTAATCTGGTTAACAGCATCTTTAATCTCATTATTAGCGTCAATCTGAACATTCCTTAAATTAGTAGCCAGAGTATTAAAATAATCTGTCATGCTCTTTGCATTATTGATAAGCTGGTTCTTTGCGGATGTATCAGCCGGCGTAAGATCAAGCTGGTTAAGTGCTGCAAAGAAATTCTCATACTCAGTTGAATATCCCTTAAGTGTGAACTCATTGAGATAATTCTGTATCTGTGACATGTATGTATCCTTAACATTGTACTGTCCATAATTAGTATAATTATTTCTGTACTTCTCATCATAGTAAGAATCTCTCGTCTGATTAATTGCATCAACTATAACTCCTGCACCAAGTGTTCCATATTTAGCATATGAACGTAATGCCTCGCCAGCCTTAATTGAAGCTGTTTCTTTCGTATATGACTGGTTATTGATATTAGCAAGATTATGTGATGTAACATTAATAGATGTCTGCGCCGCCTGCAATCCTGTATATGCAATTGTTAATCCAAAAAATGTTGATGCCATATTATCCTCCTGTATTAATCAGCATTTATATACGTCCAAGTGAAGTAACGAGATTCTCAAGCATTTCGCTTACTACATTAACATATCTCGATGCTGCATTATATGCCTGCTGATACTTTATCATCTTCTCTAACTCTTCATCAGAGGATACCCCCTCTGACTGTAGTCTCTGGTTATCATAACCATCAACCATCGTTGTCTGGTTACCTACATAATTATAAAGTGCCTTACCCATAGTGGCATATTCACCAATATAATTATTGTAGAATGACATGTAATCCGACTTCGCATACATGTCCGGGTTAAGGGAAGCGAATTTCTCATCCCATATATCCACGAGTTCCTTGGCTCTGTCAAAATCTTCCTTACCCTGTACAGTAGAAAGTGGTATCTTTCCTACATTCTGTGCTGCTTCAGGATTAATCTTCAGATTGCCAAGCTTATATAATGATTCATAATCTGTCTCGTTAAGATTGTTTCTAAGATAGATTGTCTCTCCATTATCACCTGTAGTCTTAATATATCTGTCTGTTCCAATTCTTGAAAACAGTTCTGTACCCACAGTTTTATCGTCATCCATACCGTATCCAGTCTTGTCCATGTTAAGCATAAGATACTCATATGAATCAACCGGAACTGCTGCTCCGCCTGCACTCTCATATAATTTCTCACCAGATGCATAGCTGTAAGTACCATCCCCGTTATCAGTTCCGGTAACCTCTCTTCCGTATCTGTCATAAAGAACCGGCTGGTCAACTGAATTATATATGTATGTATCTGCCTGAATCTCACTTCCATCTGCATTAAGATAAGGATTAGTCCTTGTCTCAGTTTTCTCCGGGCATAAGATACCATTAATTCTCTCAACAATTCCGTTAACAAGCTTATCGAATCCCGCCATAGCACTAAGAATTGCTGAGGGCTCTACATATGTATTGTAGTATTCCTGCTGCTTTGCATATTCATTATAGGCCTGCTGATATGCTGTACGGCCTTCCTCAGTACTCATGTCATAATCATTGCTGTCAGGTGCAACCGGAACCACTGTATAATCTACAACCATATTGCCTCTTGCAATAATAAGTCCCTTAAGCTGTCCCTTATCTGTATCATCAGCATTAGACGCCAGCTTGCCATCTTCATAAACATCTCTTTCATACGATGGCCATGTGGGAATAACAAGTGTTGTTCCCTCGACAACTCTTGTACTCATAGCTGTAAGTTCGCCTGATGTTACAAGAGGAACTCCGGCTGCATTAATAATAGTTTCCTTATTCTCTGATTCATAATAAGTAATATCTATATATTTGCTGAGTTCATCTATTGCCGCATCTCTCTGGTCTCTTAAATCATTAGCTTTCTCAATACCCGGTGCTTCCACCTTGGCAATACTCTTATTAAGCTTATATATCTGGCCTGCAAGATCATTAATCTTATTAACCATATTACTAACCTGTGTATTAAGAGTTGTCTGGTAATCCCTGAGCCCCTTATACACATTTTCTGATTTCTCTATAAATGCAGTCGCATTCTGGATAAGTGATGACCTTGCAACTGTACTTGTCGGATTCTTGGCAAGTTCGTTAATTGAATCATACAGATTGGTAAGATATGACTCATAAGTTACACCCTGCATCTCACCAAACTGATCTTCTATCTCCTGAACAGCATTATACTGGCTTTCATAGAATCCAAGTCTTGAATTCTCATTCCTGTATGCCAGGTCAATATACTGATCTCTTATTCTTCTTACCTCAGATATTGCAACACCAAGTCCGTAGCTTGCATAACTTACTTTGTCCTTGCTGCTGACATTGACATATGTAGTATCAGAGAAAGTAACCTGCTGTCTTGTATATCCGGTTGTGTTAATATTAGACAGATTGTGTGCTGTTGTGTTGAGTGCTGTCTGAGCTGTTTTCAAGCCGCTTGCTCCAACAAACAATCCTGCCATTCCATTAGCCATAAGGTCACCTCTTTCTTACTTAGTTCATAATCTTATATGTATATCGTCATTTTTTCAAAATAAAACACCCCAGAGACTAAAAAAGCCACATTTCCTTAGTAAAAATGTGGCTTCCAATCCAACACGGACGACCCCATCTCGCAATAAATCATCCGTGATATTATTCGTATTGTCTTATATCCGTGGCATCCTGATATGCCATCAGAATATTACTGCTTGGCATCAAAGCTTGTGCTTCCCATGCCACCTGTCTCCTCATACGCTCCCTTTCCATAGTTAGCCGTCTGCGGAGCCATACTTGCATTCTTCGCAAGATTAATCTCAAAATCAATCATATCCATTGATTCCTTAAGCAGCAGCCTGTTATTATCATTAACCTGGGTAAGCTGGTTTACAGTTTTCTTAAGACTCAGATACGACTGTTCTAAAGCATCATGCTCTGCCTGCTTCTTCTCTAACAGTCTTACTATCTGGCTCACCTTAACCTCTGCTGCTGACAGATGCAGAATCTTACATATATCTGCAACACATGACTGTCTCTCCATCTCCAGTCTGTTAAGAATATCAATAAGCTTCTGCTCCTTACCAAATATCTCCTGAAGCTGTTCGACATCTCCCTTAACAATAGCGGTAGTCTTATTATTAGACAAGTCCAAAAGCTCAGTATACTGTCTGTTCTCATCATTCATTATATTAATCAAAGAATCTATCAAACTTGCCATCTAATAAAACCCCACTAAAATGTTAATGTTGAAATGTTGTTCAGAATCTTATCTGCAACAGCTTCTGAACTGATGTTGTAAGTTCCTGCTGCCATACGTGCCTTAATATCAGCAATCTTGTCTTCTCGAACATCAGAAGCCTTACTTACTGCTGTCCTGGCTGTCTGATATGTTCTGGCTGTGTCAGAAATCTCAAATTTGTCACTAACCGATGATGTCTTAGCTGCTGTCTTAGCTTTAGAAATCTGGCTGGTCTGATATATCTGATTAACAGCATTATAAGCATCTATGCGCATATTAACCGCCTCACTTTCCATTAATTAAAGCAGATACTCTCTTGCTTCATGTGTAAGATATCGGACAGTTTCCGCAAATACTTTATACCCGTTTTGAAAAAAGCTTATTATTTATCAAGAAATCTCATCCTTGCCTTTTCTCTTCTCTCTCTTATCTTATCAGCATCAACTGTTGAAGATCTGCTTCCATACATGCTTCCCAGTCTGTTAGCTAAATCGTTCTTACATCTCTCACAATATCTTCCGGTTCTTATGGTAGCTCCGCATACTTCGCATGCAATACCAATAGGTGAATCATCACTGAACGATAATCTTTCTTCTCTTATCCACTGTTCAATCTGTCTTGTACTGACATCGCAATTCTCAGATATTTCTCTCATATCAGCCCTTGGATTATCCTCTATATAATCTTTAACCTCCTGAAACTTTTCTTCAAGCTTTCTCATGCATTCAGGACAAAGTCTGTACACACCACCTATATAATTATATAATCTTCCACAGTTCTTACAATTCTTAACTTCCATAGCTTCTCCTTGTTAATCTTCTTTATCAATCTCGTTAACAGGTCCAGTTACTAAAGCAGCTCATACTTTAAAATCCGTCTCCCACACACAGACTTATACCATATACCTGTGACACTCCTGCGTCTTTAAGTACTGCTGCACATGCATCAAATGTTGCTCCTGTTGTATATATGTCGTCCACGATTAATACTTTTCTATATCTTACAACTTTTCCTCTTACTTGAAAAGCATTTTGCAGATTTTTAATTCTTTCCCGATTACTTAGCTCCTTCATGGGCTGAGTCTTAACAATCCTTACGAGATATTCCTCATCTACCGGAATCTGCATGGCTCTTCCAAGTGCCTGCGCAATAAGCCCAGCCTGGTTAAACCCACGCTCCTTATATTTCGAAATATGAATCGGAACAGGAATTATCACATCCGGCGACCACATGCGTATCATCCTGCCACATCTGTCCGCCATCTGCTTCGCATATATTCCTGCATATTCCTGCTTGTTATAATATTTAAATCTGTATATTGATTCCTTGACATTCTTAGAATATTCATACAACGCACATGCCTGGTCATATACATGCTTCTGCCTGCTGCAGTCACTGCAGTATTCTGTTTCTTCATCTTTCACCGGCTTACCACATTTTAAACAGGCAGGCTCGCTTACATAATTTATATTATGCATGCAGCTTCCACATATATCTGCCCTTATCCCTCCAACAAAAGGTGCCGGCTTTCCACACATAGGACACGCTGGTGGAAGTACCGCATTAACTGCCTCCATTAATACCTTCTTATAATCCATAATCCCCCATTATTGTCATCATTATCACTTATAAACATATCAATTATCATTGTCCGAAATCTTCAATATGTCTGATTTCTTCAATCCTGTCTGTTAGTGAAGAATATCGTTTTGACTCTGATACATTGCCAGCCATAAGCCTGAATATCTCCTCTTCCCCAACGAGGCACACACATTTTCTTGCTCTTGTAACTGCCGTATACAGAATATTCCTGTTCATCAGCATTCTTGGTCCCTGCGACATCGGAATAATAACCGCCGGGTACTCACTTCCCTGTGATTTGTGAACCGTAATCGCATACGCAAGTTCAAGTTCATCAAGCTGTGAGAATTCATAAGTAACGAATCTGCCATCTTCGAATTTCACAGTTACATTCTCGTCAAATGTGCTTATTCTCTCTATAACTCCGGTATCCCCGTTAAATGCGCCCGTTCCCTGTTCTGTTGGAATACCATATCTGCTGCGTTTTTCCCATGCAAGCTGATAATCATTCTTAATCTGCATAACCTTATCACCTTCACGGAAAGTAACATCACCGACCTGTCTTTCCTGCTTGATAGCATCAGCCGGATTAAGAAAATCCTGCATAATCTTATTAAGACGTTCCACCCCCACATTGGATTTTCGCGATGGAGTAAGAATCTGAAGGTCATACACATCGGCACCTACATAGTCCGGAAGTTTGTCCTTAATAAGCGTTTTCATCGCATTTATTATATTGTCAGCACCGTTTCTGTGAACAAAGAGAAAATCCTTGCTGTACTTGTTGAGTACTACCTCCTCGCCCCTGTTAATCTTATGGGCATTAATAATAATCTCACTCTGTGCCGCCTGTCTGAATATCCTCTCAAGCTTAACAACCGGAAAACATCCGGATTCTATAATGTCTTTAAGTACATTTCCCGGACCTACACTTGGAAGCTGATCCACATCACCTACAAGAATCAGTTTCGTTCCAATCGAAACAGCTTTAAGAAGTGAATTCATAATGCTTATGTCTACCATCGACATCTCATCAACAATAATAACATCAGCCTCAAGCGGATTATCTTCATTTCTCTCAAAGAACATAGACAGACCTGCTACCGACTTTCTGTCACCATCCGGCACGCCGCCGCTTATCTCTAACATTCTGTGGATAGTCTGTGCTTCATAACCGCACGCCTCAGTCATTCTCTTGGCTGCACGTCCCGTAGGCGCTGCCAGCCTGATTTCCAGACCTTCCAGCTCAAAATATTTGATTATTGTATTAATAGTTGTAGTCTTACCGGTTCCCGGACCGCCGGTAACAATAACAAGCCCGTTTCTTACTGCTTTCGCAACAGCCTCTTTCTGGATATCATCAAGAGTTATTCCTTCTTTATCCTCAATCCTTGCAATCCTGTCATCTATGAATTTCTGGTCTTCCTCAATCTGGACATCAAGATTATTAAGCATCGCTGCAACATTTGCTTCCATGTTGTAATACATACGGGCATAGACACATTTTACATTGTCCTTAACCTTGACAACTATCTTCTTATCCATTGTCAGGTCCATAAGATATTTGTCATAGTCCTGGACATCAATCAAAAGCAGTTCGTTGACCTGACGCACAAGCTTATCATACGGAAGATATGTGTGTCCCTGCATTGTCGCCTGATTAAGCACATAAAACATTCCGCTCTTAATCCTGAATTCAGAATCAATCTTGATTCCGACACGCGAAGCAATCTCGTCAGCCGTCCTAAAACCGACACCCTCTATGTCATCAGCAAGCCTGTACGGATTCTGTTCAAGAATGTTATAAATGTCGTTTCCATAACGCTTAAATATTCTGTTGGCAAGATTCATCTGGATTCCATAACGCTGTAGAAACATCATTGCTTTTCTGATGTCTTTCTTGTCAATAAGCTGGTTTGCTATATCCATAGCTTTAGACATGCTTATTCCTTTAATCTCAGCCAGACGCTCCGGTTCTTCTTCCATAATCCTGAATGTATCATCGCCAAATGTCTTAACTATTCGTTCAGCCATCTTCTCGCCGATACCCTTGATTGCCCCGGAGCTTAGATAACGCCTTACGGATGCAGCATCATCCGGCGCCCTGAACTCATAAGATGTGACTTTAAACTGCATGTAGTAAACTGCATGCTTAACAAATTCGCCTTGTGCAGTAATAAATTCACCTGTGTTGATATAGCTTAACACTCCAACACAGGTGATTTCTTCATCATCATATACAATATTAAAAACCGTATATCCATTGTCTTCATTCCTGAAGATAATATTCTCCACAAAGCCCTCTACATATTTCACAGACTCGTAATCCAATCTGTTATCTCCTTTATGTTAAATATTATTCCTGCTCATCTGCCTTAGGAATAGACTCCGTAGAATAATTTCTCTTCATCTGTTCATAAAGCGTCTGTGCTATTCCAAGTCCTTTGCCATGATTAGAATCAGTCATAAGCTTGGCATAAGATGACACCATCTCATCTCCAAAGTAACTTCCCAAAGTATTAAGTGAAGTATCCTCTGTTCCGCCAATTCCAGCCATAGAAGTAAACAGATTGCTATCCTCGTCTTCTGAATCAATCTTAGCCATCTTCTCCATTGACTTAAGAACCTGTTCAACAAAATAACTTTCAAAATCCTTGCATACAGACATAAGTTCATCGTCTGATGCCTTAGAATAATCAGTATCTGTAAGTTTATTAGTTAAAGAACCCGCTTTAGAATCATACACATCTGAATAATTCTTACTGCTAAGTCCCGTAATAGAATCACTCATACACTACACCCCGCCTATCTCTTAAGGTTATTAGCCTGCTCCATCATTGTATCAGATGTTGTTATAGCCTTAGAACATAATTCATACGCTCTCTGTGCTGTAATAAGATTAACCATCTCAGTTGCAACCTGAACATTAGATGCCTCCAGATATGACTGTCTTAATGAGCTCTTCTTTCCAACTGCATCATACTCTTCGTTAAGTGCAGCTCCTGACGCCTCAGTCTCTGAAAGGTAGCTTCCACCAATCTTATCCAGTCCTGCAGGATTAGAAAACTGATATAAACCAATCTTAATACCGATTGGTGCCGGATTGTTAGACTCGTCAGGATATAAAAGGTTGCCGTCTGTATCAATAGTAATAAGATTAGTCTTATAATCCTCACCATTAGCATCCTGTCCAAGAACTATCTCTGCGCCATCTGCGCTGAGTACAGGATATCCTTCAGAAGTACTAAGCATTACACCTTCTGTAGCTGTTGCCCATGTAAAATGTCCATTTCTTGTATACACAGTCTCGTCAGTATTAGTATTTCTTACTGCGAAAAAACCATCTCCATTAATCGCAAAATCTGTTGTACTGTCAGTTGCATTTAATGCACCCTGTGTATATATTGATGTTACTGCTGAAACTCTTGAACCAAGTCCTACCTGTGCTCCAACAGGTTTATTCTCTCCGTTGGCAGAAGTAGTCTTCGCCTGAAGATTCTGGTAAAGCAGAGACTTAAATTGAGTCTGTTCCTGCTTATATCCTACTGTATTAACATTTGCCAGATTGTTGGCAATAGTATCTACGCTTGTCTGCTGGCTCATCATTCCTGATGCAGCAGTCCACAATGATCTCATCATGTCGTCAGTCCTCCATATGTATATGCCTAACAGTTGTTACTAAATCTCAGATATAGATACCATCTTTCCTAACATCTCATCGATAGTATTCATAATCTTCTGATTACTTTCAAAATCTCTTGCAATAGATATCATATCTACCATCTCTGTTACCACATTAATATTGGAAGCCTCCAAATATCCCTGATTAACTGTTGCTGTAGCATCTGTCTGTGTTGCGCCATCTACAGCTCTGTAAAGATTCTCGCCATATGCCTCAACATAGTCATAATTCTCAAAATCTACAAGAGCAAATCTGTCTACATACTGTCCGTCAGCATATATTTCGCCACTCTCTTCTACAGTCAGTTTTTCAAAGTCTGTAGGTAACTGTATCGGACCATTCTCGCCCAATACAAAATCACCATCCTTGGTTACCAGATAACCTTCACGGTTCATCTGGAAAGATCCGTCCCTGGTATAAAGCGTTGAAGTTTCTCCAGCTTTGTTAGTGAAAGAAATCGAAAACAATCCACTTCCACTCAGTGCAAAGTCAAATGTATTGCCTGTGTTCTGGAAAGAGCCCTGATCCCAGCTTCTGAAGGATTCTCCTACTTTCGCTCCAAGATTCAGAGTTCCGATATTCTGATTAATATAGCCCACAGTTTCATCTTTAACTTTGATGCCATAAACATCTTTAAACGACTGTGTCGTAAGGCCTTCTTTCTTATAACCTGTGGTAGTTGCATTAGCCAGATTATTAGACACTACATCCAGTCTCTTCTGCTGAACTGTCAAGCCAGAGTACGCTGTATAAAGCCCTTTTACCATAGCCCGCCTCTTTCTTGATAATATATTCTTCCGGCATAGAGATTATCCATTCTGCCAGAATGTTAAGAAACATTAGTAATAATCTTATTAAAAATGTTCCAGGTTACTTAACTTCGTCTCTGTAGCCTGCAAGGAACTCAATAAACTTACCTGTACCAATAGCAACACATGTCATTGGATCTTCGGCTGTCATAGTATTAATTCCTGTCTTGGCTTCAATTAAATCCTCAAGTCCTGAAAGAAGACTTCCGCCTCCTGTAAGGACGATTCCTCTGTCTGCAATATCAGATGCAAGTTCTGGTGGAGTCTTCTCAAGAACGCTGTGAACAGCTTCAACAATCTGTGAAGTTGCCTCTCTTAAAGCTTCCTCTGTCTCCTCTGAGCTTACCTCTACAGTCTTAGGAAGACCTGTTACAAGGTTTCTTCCTCGTACATTCATAGTTGTGACTTCTGCCTTAGGATAAGCAGAACCAACCTTTATCTTAATATCTTCTGCGGTTCTTTCACCAATAAGAAGATTATGCTTCTTTCTCATGTATCTTACGATAGCTTCATCAAAATCATCTCCGGCAATCTTAATAGAAGTACTTACAACAGTTCCTCCTAAAGAGATAACAGCGATATCAGTTGTACCACCACCTATATCAACAATCATATTACCGCATGGTCTTGAAATATCAATACCCGCACCGATAGCTGCTGCAATAGGCTCTTCAATAATAGCAACTTCTCTTGCACCTGCCTGAAGAGTAGCATCCTCAACCGCCTTCTTCTCAACCTCAGTAACACCTGAAGGTACGCAGACACTGATTCTAGGCTTCTTAAGCATTCTCTTGCCGATAGCCTTCTGGATAAAGTACTTAAGCATCTTCTCAGTTACAGTGTAATCAGAGATAACACCCTGACGAAGAGGTCTTACAGCAACGATGTTACCTGGTGTTCTACCAAGCATCAGTCTTGCTTCCTCACCGATAGCCTTAATCTTATTAGTATCCCTGTCAAATGCAACAACTGAAGGCTCTTTAAGAACAACGCCTTTGCCTTTAATATATACGAGAATACTTGCAGTACCTAAATCTATACCAATATCTGTTGATAACATGATAATTCCCCTTTCTTATAAAACAATGCGGACCTTCTGCATGTCCGATATATTCAGATAAAACATAAAATCAAAAGTCAATAGAAGCCATGTGTACCCATGGCTAATCACCATTATATACATAAAAAAGGAAATTTAAAAGCCCTAAATAAAAAAAATCTATCTAAATATATATTTTTATAAATAATCAAGAAGCAATACATCCTGTAAATGTATATCGGCATTAATTTGTGCCTGCTTAATATTCTGCCCGCGAATTTAAAAATATTTTGATTTTGAGATGCATACATATTATAATGTGGTGGATTAGGATTATAACTTATTTATATTAAATTCTATATTAAAGTAATATTAAAGTTATTTCTGAATTTAAGTGTATAGGAGATTGCTATGAATATCCATGTATTAGATAAAAATGATAAGGCTGCTCTCGAACAGCTTATATTTACTATAGAAAACGCTCTTCCTGTTCCGGAATGGTGGATTCCTATTGATGACATTGAACGCTCGCATTTCTTTGATGCTGACTGGACATGCTTCTTAGGTGCATTCAATGACAATAACGAACTTGTTGCCGCCAGCGCCCTTTTCTTTAATGAACATGAATTTGCTGAAGAAGCTGAAAAGCTGGGTCTCGACATTCGTTCTACAAATGTAGCTGAAATCGGACGATGCATGGTTCACCCGGACTTCCGCGGTCACAATCTCATGTGTGAGCTTAACAAGCGCCTCTGCACAATTGCCCGCAACCGCGGCATTGACACAATCATCGCCGTAGCCCACCCTGACAACATCGCCAGCAATTCGTCTTTCCGCCGTCTCGGCGCAGAGCTTAAGGCAACTGCCACTGTATTCGGTTCTTACCAAAGGAATATGTATATTCTGCCGTGGTAGGTGGTGGCAACCTATAGGTAGTGGCTGTCGGGCAAGGCAGGCTGTCCCAGAAGAAGACAGCCTGCCTTGCCCGACCCTTTTTATTCACATATATTGCCGTGGCACTTGCTACAGCAATCCGCCTGTAGCCGTCTACAATTCTTCCTTAAGGCATTCAAGCAGTCCTTTGCAGCCTGCCAGAACATCCCTGTAAGTTGCCTCAAAATCTCCCGTATACCATGGATCTGCCACATCAAGTCCGTTTCCCGCAAAAGTAAGCAGTTTATATATCTTCTCATCCGGATCTCCGCCCGATATCCTCTGCATATTGCGGATATTCTCAGTATCCATTCCAATAAGGTAATCATATTCCTCATAATCATTCAGAGTCATCTGCACTGCCCTGTGAGGAATAACCGGAATCCCTTCTTTCTTCAACTTGGCAACAGTGCCATGATGCACCCCATTACCAATCTCCTCGCGGCTTGTCGCCGCCGAATTAATATAGAACTTATCAGCAAGTCCCTCTTTCTCAACTAAATATGTCATAACGCTTTCTGCCATAGTGCTTCGGCAGATATTGCCGTGGCAGATAAAGAGCACGCGAATACTCATGTTTTTTCCTCCTAAAAAGCCTTATTTTGCCGTAATTTGCCGTGTTTTGCCACTTTCAAAAATGTACAAGGTATTGTTACAATGCCAAGCGCCATTGATTTTTCGTACATATCTTGACATATCGTGGCAATATAAGGCAAATCGATACACTCATTCGTAGTAGAAACGTAGTCAAAATAAAGTGTGTTACTACTCTGATTTTGGTGGGTGCATTTGAAACCATTGAGCCATTTTAGGGGGTTCATTTTTGCACCCAGGGGGTCAAATCTAACGAAAGGGTATGCAGGACACACCCTTGTTGGATAACTATTTTATTAATTGGTCGCAAAATGGTAAGGAAGCCATCTTCAATTCCCTGTTTTAAACTATATGTATATACTGGATTTCCAAAGTAATCGATATTAGATATTGTTTCACTTTCCTTTGGAGTTGCAGTCATACCAATTTGTGTTGCAGAAGTAAAATACTCAAGAACCTTCCTCCAATTACTATCTTCCTTTGCACTTCCTCGATGGCACTCGTCTACAATAATAAGATTGAAATATCCGGCTGGAATTTGTCTGAAATGTTCCTCGTCATTTTGTCCTACCATCTGATGATAAAGCGCAAAATTCACCTCATGCGAACCAATATTGTTAAGACATTCTTTATCTGAAAAATCCACTTTATAAATTGTTTTTTCAAGTGACGCAAAATCCTGCAAAATACTCTGGTCTACCAAAATGTTTCTATCTGCGAGATAAAGGATTCTACTCTTTAAGCCTGATTTGAGCAAACGATATACAATCTGAAATGCGGTATATGTTTTGCCAGTTCCAGTTGCCATTACAAGTAGCAATCTTTGCTGTCCTTTTGCAATAGCTTCTACTGTTCTATTAACTGCATTTCTCTGATAATATCTAGGTGGATATGTTGACTGCGAAGAATAGTATGACTGATTAACAATCTTTTTCTCCTCATCTGTAATCCCATTTCCACCATTTAATTCTGCATAATATCTAGCAATAAGTTCTTCCTGACTTGGGAACTTATCTAATTCAATCAATGTCTCTTTTCCAGTTAAGAAATCATGCTCATAAAAAGCGTCACCATTTGATACATACGCAAAAGGCAAGTCCATCATCTGAGCATAAGTCATTACCTGTTGCAAGCCGTGAGAAACCGAATGATTGTTGTCCTTTGCCTCTACAACAGCAATCGGCTTACCATCATTCAAATAAAGCATATAATCGGCAAATTTAGGCTTACTACGTGCCACAATGTTGCCTTTAATATTGATACGACCATCTGTTATCTTGGTCTCCATTGTGATATGACCTTGCCAGTTTGGTTGAATCGCTGGTGTTATAAAGTTTAACTTAATGTCTTCTTCTGACATTTGCTTTTTACTTAATACTGCCATATCTATTTACCCCCTTTACAGGTACTTTTTCTCGGATCCGTTGGTTTCTTGGCATCTTCTGGAACAAGCCACATATTTCCCTTATGTACAGCACCTTCTATACGCCCCTCTATACATAAGGTTGTTACTCTTCTTCTCGAAACATTCCATTTTTCTGCAATTTCTGAAGTTGATAATAATTCCATATAATGCCTCCAATATTACAAATACCTTAAGTTAATCTACCTTTAATTAAAAAATGATGAAACAATAGCAGAAACTATTCCTGCTACAATGATGCACCAGAATATATTACTTTTAGTTTTCGACTTCTTTTCAACACTTTTTATATTTTCACCTAAGTAAAAAACGATAGCAGGAAAATATTGCTTTATTATCCATGACAGTGCCGCACTAATCAACAGCATAATCACTACTCCAACTGTGACGGCAGCTACTATAGTTGAATTAGACATCGTTCCATCATCTGTTTTATGTGTAATTAATACGTTCAAGTTCGAAATAAAACTTAAACCCCACAACAAAATACAGATGTGCATAAAAGTGAATTTAGATGCTGCCGTGTACATAAATGATTGTTTATGCTTATCACAAAGGTCATTTACTTTTCTTTTTATTTCCTCTGATTTGTCATTATTTTCAACTTCAAAACCCATTTCTAACGTAGATTTATATCCATTAATGAATGCCATTGATGGTTCAATCCTAATATAGTTTCCTATTCCAAATCCAATTCCCATTGTCTTTATAGCACGGTTAGAAAAATTGTCATATGATATTAATTCTGAAACAGATTCAAACTCAACCTCATCACCATTTATAAGTTGTGCAGAATATTTAGGTTTTTCAAAATATTCTCTTAATAATTCATCTATGTCCTTAAAAAATACATCATTCACAATAATTGCAGATTTATATGATAATTTTCCACTTACTTTCATATACCAACACCTCTTTTCATTTGCATGAATATCTCATTTTTATTATATTCCCACGGAGGAATAGTTTCAACAAAAAGATACCTTTTAACGATTACTTCAATCTTTTAACGATTGCCCTAACAATTTAACGATATATCACAACATTTTAACGATTACTCCTAACAATTTAACGATTTCATCAATGCCTAGAAATGCACTGATTTGCCATGTTTTGCTACCTATCTTGTATCTATATCAGAGAACCTTTTAACGATAAGAAGCTCCGGCAAAATGCCAGAGCTCATAACTATTTAACGAAACATACTACAGATATACTATTTGCATTCCGTCATTCATAGTGAAACAGTAGTCACGTGTTATTGGAAAAAGCAAGATATGCCGCGTTTTGCCGCGATGTGCAACGTATTATTCAAATGTCACAGGACATTGCCGTGGCAGATGAAAAGTACTCGTATCATAAAATTCTCCTGTTCTGAAATGCCCTGTAATGCCGAGTTTTGCGTTATTTTATCGGCTTTTCTGAGCATCGTATTTCCCCTGTTAATAACTACACTTTTGCAAAATACTTCAAAATGGTGCAATTCAAAGCAATGTGTAGTAGTCAAATCGTAGTCAGTTAAGGAGGTTCAGACTACTGACGGGGGTGTGCATTATTTAACGAAAGGGGGTTCTGAAATGGGCATCCACTTGTATTATCGTCTACAAAAACTAAAGCATAAAGTTTTGATCTGTTGCTTTAGTTTCAGTTACACAAACTGAATTTCACATTATCCTCCATTCACTGTAATTGCAAGCCATTCACCATAAAGTCTTTCATTATTTCGAACCATGAGAAGCACTTCGTATCATATCAAGATTATGACTTGCTATATCTCGTTTCTTCACAAAATCTTTGAAAAAAGCTTTAAATTCAGCTATCTCTTTTTCTCCATCTCCCAAATATTGATATATCTTATGCAACAACCCAACGGAAAAACTGCATGCGAGTCCAAATGTACTCCCCCCTCCTTCAGGGTTACGAATCCATTTCAACGAATATCCAACTTCATCTACATTCAAACCCATTGTAGCATTCAATCCATGTGATTCAAATGATAATCCTCCATAAATTGCGTCATAATATTTTTCATACCCTGTCTCTTTCATCAAACCATAGATGTTTGTTATATTGCTACATACCTCATACCACTGAATATATACTTTTTTCTTTTTTCTGCTTTGCTTCTTTTTGGCATCTAATTTCTCTTTTCTAGCTATATCCGTTTCTTGAAAAACTGTTTTTGATTTTATCAATCTCTCCAATGCTTGCCTTTTCTTTTCAAGTTTTTTACAATCATTATCAAACTCATCTTTTCCTTTTTGAGCAATAATTAATTTCCCATATTCAGATTCTGCATTAAAATAGATTTCACTTTTATCTAGTTCTTGGTAATGATGTTCTAGATAATAGGCAGCTGCTCGTTTTTGTGTGTCATCTTTTAATATAAACTCTAGCCCAACTATATTCTCAATCAAAGATCGTAGTATAATTTGTGCTGGTTCAAATAAACTTACAGAATATAAAACATTAATTGAATCCAATTGTTCCATGATTTTTCTTATAAATAAAACAATAACGGTATCAACAAAATCATCTATTCTTGAAGTTCCCATTGTCATTTCATTTTCAATTTCTCCAAATCTAGTAATAACTGAATCCAATACACAACTTGCTTGTTCAATAATTTTTTTAACCTTATCATTCTTTTCCACATCAAAGAACAGATTATCAAATACTTTTAGATATGAATTTTGCATAATTCCTCCTAAATTCCATTTTTAACCATTTCTTCTCTCCTTATGACAAGAAGCATTTCTCGCTTTCTGTACAACTAATTCCAATTTATTTCATAAAATTGGATCTCCTATTTATATATATTTTCTAAACGCCTTCTTCATCTTCATGCAGACATCCATAATATACTCAAACTGCTGTGGCCAGGCATTCTGATCATCAAATTTCACATCTTTTTCCACGATAATACGGCTTGCCTTTCTCTCCGGCAATTCTCTCCAATCAAGTGCCAATCCCATAGCAGATTCCACCTCATCTTTATGTGAATAAAGACCTTTAAAGAGTTCCTTATCATCATTTATATATAATTCAACTCCAACTTTGTTTCTCTTCTGAATTTGTGTAACACTGATGTGGCAAGCTGATGAGCCAATACTGAAATCCATCCAATGGTCTGTATTAGGTTTTCTCTTATTAAATGATTTTGCAAATTCAGCATTCTGAAAAGCATAATCATTGAATGCATTCCAATATTCCAGTCTCTGTTGCTGCGTTGGATTTGTAAGCGTAGTTTTCTTAATCTCTTTTGTCCAATCATTCGGTCTTTCCACTACCGTAAATGATGGAGCAATATCAGAATCACCTATCTGGAAAAGCTTTCAAAGTAAAATAATATATAAGTCTTTTCTGTCTGTTAATTTCATCTGTCAAATTCTTTTTTGAGCCATTCCACATACTTTGCTTAATATTAATTTCATCATAAAATGGTACTTGCAATCTATATGGAACATTCAATGTCAAATCTGATTTATATTTTGCTATTCTTTTATCATCTGAATCTTCAAGAAATTTTATAATATTCCCCCGTTTCGTGTTTGATATTAATCCATAATTTTTATGAATATATTTAACTACTTCTTCAAGATTATCGGTAACTCCTAACGGACCTAGTCTAAGGTTATATTCGGTTACCATATACCATGCATCAGCAATCATTTCATTAATCAATTCGTCAAATGTGAATCTACACTTAGCACTCTCTACCTTCTCAAGAATTGCCTGAAACCAGAAAAACTTATAACAGTTTGATGTGTTCTCGAACAACTTACTTAAATAGCCTATATTGAGTTCATCTGAATATGGTAACTGCATAACACTCCTTCTTTCGTATAAATATTTCTACATATCCTCTCTTATCTTCTCAATCAAGGTAACATCCGCTGGCAGCCACTCAACCTCTCCAATATGCTCCTTAGGCAACCATTTTGCGTTCTCATGCTCTTTTAACACCAGATCTCCGCTTAATATCTCACACCAGAAGCAACCCATTGAAAGATGGAAATTAGGATAATCATATTCTATCGTGTCGATTAAAGCTCCAACTTTAATCTCTGTATCTAATTCTTCCATAATCTCACGTTTTAATGCTTCCTGTGGAGTCTCTCCAGCTTCTATCTTACCACCTGGAAATTCCCAGCCCTCATTCAGTATCTCCACAGAAAATATATAATCTAATGGCTGCTTATGGACATTTGCCTCACTCTCATTCATTGCAAGTCTTTCAAATGCATCCTGTCTTTCCTGTTCGTTAGCATCACCATTCAATGCTATTGTCCTATAAAATCCCCCTGTATCGGGATTAACTATATTGTTAAACTTATGTGATAATTCCTGTGTCTCTTTGATACTGCTACAGAATATAAGTCCTTTAACCTTTTCTCCACTATATCCATAGTAATTTGCCTGCTGGATTATATGTTTCACACGTTCATCGCTTGTAAGCATACTGAAATTACGATTATCTTTATCATCTCCAACTATAGACAAATCAGTAATTCCAAAATAATGGAACGGACATAACAGATTTTCTTCCATGGTCTGCTGCAAACATATCTCATAAGCAATCTGATGATTAAATAACTCATAAACATTTCTACATGCAACATTGTCATCCCGCTTATCAGGAGTTGCTGTCATTCCAAGCCAAAGCTTAGGCGAAAAATGTTTCATAATCTTCTGATATGTATCAGCAGTTACATGATGTGCTTCATCCAACACAATACAATCAAATGCATCCTTATCATATTGAAGCAAATGCTCATCTCGATTTAATGTCTAGACCGTAGCAAATACATAATCTTCATCATATTCATGATATCCAGCACCAACTAAACCCATAGAAACAGTTTTTGCAAATACCTTTTCGTAAGATTTCTTAGTCTGTCTTGCAAGCTGTCCCCTATGAACTAAAAATAACACTCTCTTAAATCCAAGTTCTTTCATTGCAAATGCTGAAGCATAAGTTTTACCTGTTCCCCGCTCGTGTCAAAGGTGTGAGGAGAAGTTTTTAAATTTATTTAAAAATAGATATGGTATTATACAAGATAGGAAACACTATTATCTATAAGCATTATCCCTCAATCGAAAACGGTGGCAGGATATGACTCATGCTTTTCAATCACCTTTAGGTTACACCGTTATAAATCTCACTCAAAACGAAAATCCGAACAATCTTCCCGAATCATCTTCTGCATCTGTCAATTCTACCGCTATTTCAGTTTCAGAGATCTTATATTTATCATCATTTGGTATATCACTTGACAAACACGTCAGTATGTATTGTATGTTATATTCTCTTGACACTCGTCTCACCAAATCTAAATATTTTTTTTGTTTTCTAGGATCTAATGACTCTAAACAACCATCATGATAAATAAACCTGTAGAATGAATTTCCTATATAATTTTTAATAATTGCTAAATCAAAACATGCGCACAGCAATTTTTTATATGTATGTCCTAATCCTTCTTCTGTTTCTTCATTATCTAAATTGTAAAAGGTGGCCATAAAATCAACATTTCCACTACCGTTTATATTTAACGAAATCATTGCATTATTTCCCAATATCTCGAATACATAATCGTGAAAATCTTTTCTTATGCGTTTATATATTGATGTCGATTCTTCTATTTGTTGATACAATAGTGACGTTTCTTTTTCCAAACTTCCTTTTAACTTATTAATATCCTCTTGTATCAACTTTACATGATCAATACTATTTAACTCTGCATAATACCTTTCTATTTCTCTTTCAACATTTATCAAGTCATTTCTGTAAATATTATATTTTTCGAAAGTATTTGTTCCCCTCAAAACAGCGAGCAGTTCTTTTCTTTTTTCATTCTGACTACTTAACTCTTTGTCGAGCTGCAAAAGTCTTTCTGTTTTTGATTTCTTAGCAATAGCCAAATATTTCATTCGTTCTTCCGAAACTTTTTGATTGAATTCAATCAATTCCTCGTACTCTTTTACCAACTGGTCCGGGAAAAGTATACCAACTTCTTTGTATATACTAAGAACCTCTTCTAAATTATAATTCACTTTAACTTTTAAGGATTCCTCTATTTGCTGTAATTCAAATTGCAAATTGTAACGTTCTGTATTCAGCTTAGCAATTGATGTTTCTACTATTTCAATAGCTTCCCTATTTAATCCTACTTCCTTTTGATAGAAATCAAACTTATCCAGCCAAGTTTCAGTTTCTTTTTTCTTTTCATTTGCTATATCTATTAAACCATTTATTTTATCTCTTTCACCTGCATCAACCTTGAATTCATCTTTTACCTTATCAATTAATTGTTCTTTTATTGAAATTTCAGTCTCAATATTATACTTATTAACCATGTGCTCGCTACTAAAACCAAGTAATTCAAATAAAATTGGTTTCCAGTCAACATCCTTTCCTTGATGTTTTTGCAATTTGAATATATCCTTATAATCATCCTGTGTTCTCAAAAAATAGCCTGTAGTTTTTCTATATTCTTGATTAGGCAAAATATCAAAATTCAATAATCTATTTAAAACAATTTTAGGATTATTTTCATCTGTTCCGGTTAATGGCATATCCTCATAATCCCAATTAATACACTCTCTTGCATCAAGAGATTCTTCGTGTAACAATATTGAGATCTTTGTATTCTTAGCAACTGCTCGCTTTATTGTTACGTATTTACCAGAATTGAGAAGTATCTCCAAATAGAATACATAATCACTAAAAATACTTTTTTTCAAAAAATGACCTTTTTTTAGTTCTTTTAATAACATAAAGTCAATTAATGCAATTAATGTACTTTTTCCTAAATTATGTGCATCTTGACTTAAATTTGATTCATTTGTCACTTCACCCAAAACGACATTGAATTCCGGATTAAATTTAACCATTTTAAACTTAGCATCGGATGAATACAACTTACTCAATTTCATATTATCAACTCCAACAAATCTTCTTTACTAAAATAATTTATTTTACCTAACAAAAACAAAAAATTTAATGCATTTTGAAATACATGCTTGCTTTCTTCACCTACTTTATTCTGTACCTGTTTCAAGGTATCATTGTATCGCATAGCTCCATTTTCATCTAAAACTTTTATTACTATTGCTGCAACATTTACTATGCTCATATTGTAATCAGTATACTTATTTGGCGTTATCATTTCATTTTCTCCTTCCTATATCACAGTTCCAATACATGTAATTAAGAAAAACCACAACATTTACTGCATCAATCGTAGCACCACTAATAGTAATATTTCTTACTAATGTACAAACTATATCATCTAAGACTTCTTCGAATGCACCAAATTTATCTCTCTTTGCTGTTATTGAATGTTTTAGAAAACACGCTACTTTTCTGTACTTTTTTAAAGCCTCTTTATTTTGTGGCGACTTCAAAAAGTCATCAATCTTATAAAATAACGGAAGAAAGTCATCACATATAACTTGAAAATACTCTGGTGATAACTTATTCAATTCATTTTTTCTTTCCTTTTCAATAAGATCAAATTCCAAGTCATTATTCTCAATATTATCATCAAATCCATCAAACAAATCTATATTTTCTTCAAATTGTTCAATTACATTAAATATATCTTTCTCATACACATTAATATGTATATATTCATGATTTTGAAAATAATTGTTTATATTAACATCCCCTTGCGCTTGTACATTTCCATTCCCATTCGATATCGTTTGTTCACTTGAATTAAACATCTTTATTCCTCATCACCTTACACATTTCGATTAACATCTCCGCCAGCCTGTACATTGTTATCTCCATTAGTTATAGTTTGATTCATCGTATTTTTCATATTTCTATTACTAATTTTTTGATTTCTTTTAATTACAATGGATGATACACCTATAATTGCAACTACCAATGCTACAATCCATCCAACTACATCCTTAATCTCCATTCTATTTTCTCCTTCCAAAACGAATATACATGCTATAATTTTATCATTTTTTATTTTGCTTGTCATTATGTTCCTTAAAATATTCTTCCTGAAAACTCATCCCGAAACTTCCACTTTATCTCCACCCTATCCTTAGCATATACAACAATCTCCGCAACAAAAGCATCCACAATTTCCTTATTCAGTTTCTGCAATTTCATATGTCCTTCCAGCATTTCAAAACCAGCCACTTCCGGCAAAGTCCACCGTTTCCAACTTATCAACTGCTACTTTCTGCTTTTCTATATTATCCTGCATGTCCACAATCTTTCGATAATCCACCCACGTATCAATAAACAACTGCAAGGACTTCATCATGACTTCTTCCATAGTTGCATTAAGAACACTGATATTACATTTTCCATCTGCTTTATCCAGATAATGCTTGGCTCAATAATACTTAGGGCGACCAGAATATGCATGAGACATACGATGTCCTCAATTACCACATATCATTTTACCATTCAAACAATGTGTCTCATGCTTCTTCTCTGCCCCAACGCAAGTATTACTTTTTCTCATAGATGCCACCTTTTCAAAATCCTCTTTACTTATAATTGCTACATGGCAGTTCTCCACCCGCTTCCATTCTTCCTCTGGAAGAGCCTTGGCGTGCTTATCACCTACATTTTCACTCTTAAACCGGTTATAAACCATTGTCCCGATGTATTGTTTATTGCAAAGAATTCTATCCATGGCAACATTACTCCAAAGAGGCTTTTTCTCTCGGTATTCTGCCAGCTGACTTTCATTTTCTTCCTGCATGGCAATATACACTCCCGGTGTTTCAATCCCTTCCTGATTCAAAGACTCAGCAATTTTATACATAGATTTTCCGGATAAGTATTCTCTAAAAATACGCTTCACAATCTGACTGGCATATCCATCCACCACCAGCTTGTGCTTGTCCTCCGAACTCTTCATATATCCGTAAGGTGCAAAGGCAGAAATGTATTTTTCGCTGCCACGCTTGGCATCAAGGGTTGTACTCACCTTTATCGACTATTCCTCATTGAAGAAATCATAAAGAATTCCCTTAAATGCAACATCAATTTCACCGATACCGCCCACATAATCTGCGCTATCGTAATTGTCATTGATATCAATAAAACGCACACCCATAAAAAGAAATATCTGCTCAATGTATTTTCCCTGTTCAATGTGGTCTCTGGAAAATCTGGAGAAATCCTTCACAATAACACAGCTGATCTGTTTCTTCTTCAAAAGGTCCAGCATCCTTTGCATATCCGGTCGGTCCATATTTTTACCGGTATAACCATCGTCCACAAATTCCAGCACATTCATTTTGCAAATGGCTTTATCCTTATTGATATAATTACGGATAAAAGCACGCTGATTGGTAATACTTTTGCTCTCATCCCTGATAACAGACGGGGAGGATTGATGAATACATATAACAATTTAATAAATAATCTTGAGGAACTGGAATTATTAAGATTTAAGGAAAATATAGACACATATCTGGATATGATTGCAGATGGAGAAAAAACAGCTCTAGATGCTTTATGTGAGCTTACAGACAGTGAAATTGATTTCAGAAAACAGCAGGCAATAACAGGCTGTGTAAAGGTAGCTAATTTCCCGTTTTTAAAGGAGATTAGTGAATTTGATTTCAGTTTCCAGCCATCACTTGATAAGTCCAAAATCGTGGATCTTATGACACTGCGATTTATAGAAAATGCTGAGAATATCATATTCTGCGGAACTCCAGGAGTAGGCAAAACCAATCTTGCGGTATCCATCGGAATAGAAGCTGCAAAGCACAGATACTGTGTATATTTTATAACATTTCAGGATTTAATATCACAACTGAAAAAAGCAGCTTTAGAAAACAGACTTGAGACAAGAATCAAGTGGTTCTGCAGATACAAGCTGCTGATAATAGATGAACTTGGTTATCAGAAGATGGATGTCGATTCAGCCAATCTGTTCTTTAATCTCATAGCAAAACGATACGAAAAGCTGTCAACAGTAATAACAACAAACAGTCCATTTTCAAAGTGGTCTGATATATTTCAGGAGCCAGTACTGACTAATGCTTTGCTTGACAGACTGCTACATCACTGTTCTATGATAAACATAAATGGACCATCATACAGACTAAAGAATCAGATGCAGTACATGATTGAGGAAAATTAGAACATAAAAATATCATATAAGCGTGTAGGTTTTCCTACATTCTTATATGATAAAAAAGCTACATTTTTATATTGATATTTGCATTGCCTAAACTGAAGATAGACAAGGATAGTATATTTTAATGGATTTGCACCAGGAATTGGTGCTTTATGGCATCTTTCTCAGAATCTATACCAACTCCTAATCATATGCTTTTAAAGCTCCAATCAAATACCCATCAAATAAACCAATGTCTCACAAAGCGCGTAAAATAAAGGTTTTCGTTAATATAGTTTCTTCAAAATGAACATTCTATCAAATACCTATCAAATAAAATTTATGCCCAGTATGGTATATATCTTCTATTTTTCAGTGCTGCATTTTCATCAGACAACTTAATAAGCTTTGCATCCAGTGTAGCTTTAATAATTCTTGATACAATAGCCATATTCTTTGCATCAATACCGAAACGCTCTCTTAATACTGAATTCGCGACCTCTATTTCATTCACGTAACAATAACATGTATACAAATAACAGGTTCTGATTTTATCCTCTTTCTTCCAATCATTCAGATTATCATACCAATATAGTTTCGTTCTGGTAAAATCATCTCCGGTTTCAACCTTTGGTGCCGGAATAGTCAAATCGCGCATTCCTTCTTCCATACGATCAAATCCGCTTCCTCGTTCCTCACAAATCCGAACAATTCTAAGGAATGATGCCATAGCCTCATTGCGAGAGTGAGGTACTGTATCAATAATACGATTAACTTCCACTAAAAGGCTTCCCGGATTCGATGCTTCCACTTTCGTGTCAAAAATCTCCATAACAGGACCACTTCCATGAGCAGTTAAATCCTGATGAATGATCATATTTCCAAGCATTTCTCTGATTGCTTTGCGCGGAAACATGATATGTTCCAATCTTCTTCCACCATCGATTTCTTCCTCTTGTGGAATCAGCGTCATAATATAGTCTGTAATATCGTCAAATTGTATTGCATATCCTTTTGTAAAAACCTGCTCTCTTATAGCATTAGTTTTACCATTGCCCTTGTATTTAATTACACGAACCGCCTTTCTTTTCAAATGTGCAAAGGCAGTTAAATCCTTTGCCAGAAGTAATGCTCCCATATTAGTAATCGCATAATTCCCGTTATCCATCTCGCGAATAAATTCTTCATCGATCATGTTATGAATAATGGCATCACGATTACTCGGTAAAGGTAATTTCATAAGTGTATAATATGCTGCACAGTCTAAGAGTTCCGTTACTTTAGATGCAGTAACATTCTCCATCGCCACTCTCAATTCAAATGGTTTCTGTTCGAAGGACAGCCAAAGTTTTCGTTCTTTCTCCGGATATTCTTTAAGCTTTTTCTTATATGAACCAACACGGATAAATTCAGTCCCCTTAAAGCTGGTAGGAGTATTCACTGCTGCCGGTATCTCCATAACAACAACTTTTCCTTTATCCGTATTCACTTCAATAAATCTAAAATCCACCCTTGGTTTTAATCCACCCGCCAGCCAATTCTCGATTTCTTCATTACCTTTTTTTGCTTTTTTCGGCGAAAACGACGTTCCTTCAATCTCGTGAGTTTTATCATTAATTCCCCACAAAATATAAGCCTTTTCTTTATTACAAATTGTAGCCGAATTGCTTAACGCAGATATATACTCACCAATCAATTCCGGTTCATAATTATTCATTTTATATTCCAACCACTCGGTTTCTACCGGCAATTGGCGGAGTCTGTCAATTAAGCTGATATAATATTCTTGTTCTGAATTCATAAAAAACTCCTTCCTACTACATATTTACATAATCATCAAACAAGGTATTTCTCCATTATTTCAAAATCTTATATTGTAATTATTTCAAATTTAAATCAAGGTATTCATATGCAGTATTAGTCAATTGGAAAACTTCTCCTTTATTATCACTTTGTGACAAATATCCATTCCTCACAAGTTCCATAACAGCGGCATGTGCTTTTGCCTCTTCTCTTCTTAACCCAGTTTTATTCATTACCGCTGAGCCTGCCTGAATAAGAGTCCCTTCATATGAATTAACTACCAAAACAGAACCCCTATCGTCTTTTTCTGCCTCTTCCATTATTTTTATGGTCACATCACTAAGCTCGATTTCATTAGTCACTTGAATAGCATTCATCTTATCAATGAATTTATCTCTTTCATTTTTCCATATTATAGAAGTATTTCTCTCTATCTCGAAAAACTCTGAAATCTCATCATACAACTGATTGAGTCTATTTTGAACCTCACGTCTATCCACATCCATTTTAATTGATATCTTGCTTGAATTTACAACACCCTTCATATCAGAAAATTCAAACTCCGGCAGCAAAACAGAACAAAACTTTGTTTTTAATGCCCAAGCTGCTTCCATTTCATTTAAACTTACCGCACTTCCATAATAATTATTTGAATGCACAAATTTCACATACAGATCATGCTCATTAAACATATTTAACAATGTTTGAATAATATCTTGATTCAAGCAAATATCCGTTAAACACTTTCCCTTTAAAGTTAATGTTGCATTATATACCCTATTATCCGCGTATATACAAGATATGTATCCCTCTTCTTTTAACAAGCCAAACATTTCATTCAAATCTTTTTCTTATACTCTTGACGATACAAATCATCAATATATTGATTTAAGTTTGCCTTATTATCTAATAGTTCTTTCATAAACCGTTTTATATACATATCCATCAGTTCTCAATCCTTCCTATCTTTCCGTACCAAATAGTCAAACACCATCCTTAACACACATACCCTTAGTAAACGCTCCTTCTGATGTACCTTGACAAGACATACACTCATCTATAAATTCAGAATGTTCTGATAAAATATGCCCTAAGTGCGGTTCTAAACTCATCTTGCGAAAAGCTTCCAAAGGCAATAATGCTGGCAAGAGTTTTTGGGGATGCTCTGCTTTTCCTAAATGTAGATATACTGAAAATGCATAATAAACTTATTTATATGAACACAAGTTTGAAACCATTTATATAAAATCACTTCAAACCTGTGTTCATTTGTATTTTAACACAAAAATTCTATATCTATAATAACAATATATACTATATTAACTCTTGGAGTTGATAATATTTTGGATTATATTTTTGTTTGCCCAAAAACTCCGCTTAGTTATCTCTTTACCATTAGTAAATATTATTGTGTCTTGAGAACTCAATGCATGAGGTCGTACATGAAATCCTAAATCATCACTAATTCTTGGAAAAGCCATTTCATCTCCATTTAGAAAAGCTTCAATTGTTTTTTGGTATACATTTTTTGCTTCATTGCTATATCCTTCAAACGAAACATCAAATAAAACCTGAACCTTCCTTATTTCATCATTTTTCATTTTTAAAATAATGAAATTTCTTTTTTTCTTTATTTCTTTGCAAAACAAGGAATCCTCATAAGCAGGATAATTATTATTATTTTGATTACATAATTCTATAAAAGATTTACTACTAAAAGAAAAATTCTCAAATGGTATATTATTTTCATCAGTTCTTATAATTCTAAAATCTTGTAAAGCCAATTGCAATGAATCAAATATTTCCTTAATAATTTCATTTGCATTTTGATTAAATTTTCCAATTAAATTTCCCTGTAATTTATTCTGTAACTCTTTTTTTATGTCGTTCTGGTTATTTTTCGTACCCTTTTGAATATAAATGTTTTTTATATCATCAAATAACTCATCCTTTTTAAATGCATCTAAATTTATCTCCAATTCAGATTCTTTAATCAATTTCACAAAATTATTATAGGCATTGTCAAAATCATCCTCTTCATTTATAAGTGAAGCATATGACAGAAAATAATTTCTACCATATCTACATACTTTATCTTCTAGTTCATCCTGTGTTGTAGATTTTTTCCCTCGATAGTTATTTTTCCACCATATATCTGCATTTATTACAGTTTCTATTTTTAAAATCCATTCTTCATTAGAATTTTTCCTTTCCGCAATTGATTTTAAAATTCTATCTATTTCATTTTTGTTTAAATTTTTACTTGCCCCCGGCTTACCTTCTATAATTTTATAGTATTTTACAAATTCGAGAATTGAAATATTTCTATCATCTTCGTATTCTCCACTTTTAATTATACGAATATGATATGGTTCTAACATCTCATTAATTTTATATGTATTATCTCCTGTTGCTAATAAATCCATCTCTGATATTGGTAAATGTGTATTTAATCCATCTGATATTCCAGTAACATAACAAACATCTCCAACAATAAACACAGTTTTTATATATATTTCTCTGCATATTTTATTAATTACATCATCCAAAAATTTATCAAATAATCCTATTGTTGAATATTTTTTTTGTATAAATTCAAATTCTTTAGCATTATACATTTTCTTCAAACAATATTTATTTTCATACAATAATTTATAAAGGTTTGTCATTGTTTGAGCTCCATTTATAACACTAACCTTTTCTGAGTGTAATTGTATTATAGTATCAATGACATTTAATTGATTACCATCAACAAAAATTGTAACGCCATTATGTTTAAACCAAAATTCCGTTGAATTAGTCAAATCTAAATCTTCTTCAAAAAGTTGTAAGTCTTCCATTATATATTGTTTAATTTCTTGTTCTTTAATTCTAAATTCTCCAATTATATTATTATAAAATCCAACTTTAACATATTTTTCAAAACTTGAAACCAACTTCTTTTTTTCTGGAGAATCAGATTTTACTCCTAATCTAACATTCTGTTTAAACAAATCAGAACCACACACTACAAACAATTTTTTCAACTCAAAAAAAGAAACATTATATATATAACCTTTTAACCCATCAAATTTTTTATATTCTAGATAATTTATTCCATCATCAACCATAATATCAATTAATCTTTTATCTCTATACACGCTTACTTTTTTTTCAAATATTTCTGAGATTACCTTTTTTTGTCTGGAAGTACTTTTATCGTACTCTTCATAATATTGAAAAGTCTCTTGATCCAAATTATCAAAAATAAAAATTAATGTATAAAAAGCATATGTCTTTGTCTTCTCTTTAACGGTATTATATTCTTTAATATTGAACTTATGGTTATTATCATAGCAAAAAATTAAATAGTTATATTCTTTCCTAGACACAGCATTAGTGCCTGTTAAATATATAGTTTTTTCGCCGCATTCTTCTGAAGATATAGACGCATCATCATCTATTCCTAGATACTTTATTATTAAAGAATAATCTTCTGTTTTCATACTTTACTCCTTTCCAACACTTCAAATTTTTCATCTATTCTTTTCCTCAATAATTCAATCATTTTTTTATCTTCTATTCGATTTTCTATTTTAGATAAATACACCCCTAAATCTGCCCTTTCTTTTCTAATTTTTCTTGAACATTCATTTTTTGAATACTTATCTGCTTTGATATATTTATAAATTTCTAATTCATAATCAATTCTTTCAAAAAAATAATCCACTTCTTTTTCTAGTGATATCTCCTTTTTTTCACTATTTGTTGGGCTTTCAATGAAAATTTGTTTTACTTTACTCGCATTATTCTCTTTACTTGGAAAAAGTGTTGTTTTGTCTACGTTAAAATATTTTTTTAACTCTTCTAAAATTTTCTTTTTATCTTTTGCTTTTATTTCTATATACTCATAATAAACTGAGTTAATTGGACTATACATATTACCGGGAAAAAAAATAAAACCACCAGATTGTGCATAAATTCTTTCATTATTTTGCCCATGTGTCATAACCCGAAAATTTTTATCATAAACAATATTTTCTCCTTCCAACACCTTTTTATATACATTTTCTATATAATTAGAATGTGGCGAAAAATATTTAGGAAAACCAAAAATATACAATCTTCCATCTTCAAACTCTTTAGATTTACATGCAAAATACAAAGATGGCAAAACATTAAATGTTATATCTAAATTTCTACTAATTTCAACGAAATGTTGGGCTTCTATAGCTTTCTCTATTTCTCTCATATTTGTATTTTTCACAACATTATAATCGCCTAGTAATTCAAATAATAACGGCTCTTTTTTTACATATTCAGGATTTCGAAAAAGCGATGGCATTAATTTAGTTTCTTTATAATCCTTAGATTCTCCTCTAAAAGCAATTAAAATATCATTATATCCACTTTTAATATTCCGTTGTTCTATTTTTTCGACCATTTCTGCTATTTTTTGTAAATATTTTGCAATAATACTTTTTTCCATATTCCCTCCTCAAAACAGATTCTTTATTACATTTAAATTAATAAGCATATCTGTTTTAAGTTTTTAAGTTTTGTATTTTAAATTCAATATACCTACCACTTATTCTCTGTTTATTATATCAAACAATATTTTTTCCATATCTTTAATCAAATCTACAACCAGTGCATTTCCCATCATAAATCTACGTTTATTTAATGGCATCTCCACAATATCATCGCCAACTTTACACCACTTTGTATGACCAGTTGGAAATCCCTGTATGCGTTCTGTTTCTTCAGCAGTGAGCAATCTTATCCTTCCTGTCTTTTTATCTCTTACAATATGCGTTGTTCTGCTAAATCCACCTTCTGAAGTAAGCATTGTTCTAGCAGGTTTATCATAAGAATCAATCATTTCGATTGGACCCTCCGAAAAAATATATTCATGTCCGCTAGCTGCTTTCCTAGGGAGTTTTTTCGCACCTTTTAAATACTGCCATGTCTGACGTGCTTCTTTACTTAATCTTTCATGTGTTTCATCACTATGATTAACATTAGGCGAAGTGTAATAGAGTCTATTTTCTGGAATAAAATACTTCTCATCAACATCTCCATCATCCATAACATCACCTAAAGTAAGCTGTTTACCATTATAATCCGGAGTCGTCTTTATAGTATAAATCACTCCATCCTTCATTACTCCTGTATTCTCAAATGTGAAACTAAATTTAGCTGACAACTCACCTATTCCTTGTGGTAATTCTTCAATCTTTATTTTTTTAGAATCTACATTATATACTGGAAATGTCTTTGCAAAAAATCCCTCTTCTAACATTAACTTTGACATGCTATATCTATGTAATTCGTCATCATCTTCATGATTATAATTAATTATAGAATTTATATTAGCTGCATAATTTAAATCATTCTTATATGCAAAAATGAATGTTCTTCGTCTTCTTTGCTGATAACCATACTCCGCAGCGTTTATCACACGCCACTCAACCGTATACCCCTCATCTCTAAAACAAGCAAGCATTATTCCAAAATCTCTGCCTCTTTGTTTTGCTGGGGATTTTATTAATCTATCTACATTTTCCAATAAAACAAATGGCGGTTTTTTTTCTTCTATAATTTCTCTAATTGACCACCACAATACCCCTTTCTTTCCTTCTAATCCTTTAGATGTTGCCAACGATGATGCTACAGAATAATCCTGACACGGAAATCCTCCCACTAACAATGAAAAATCTGGAATATTGCTTTTATTGACATCTTCAATATTTACATTAGTTGTATCTTTTCCATTTTTATCTAAACAAGTTCCAAAATGATATGTATAACAATCATGGGCATACTGAGTTGTTTTCTCTGCTGGTTCCCATTGATTAAACCACACTGTCTTCCATTTTTCTTCTTTTCTAAAATCATCCAATGTATTTATATGATTTAATCCACATCGAAAGCCTCCAACTCCAGCAAATAACTCACAAACTGTTTTTTTCATTTATTTAACTCCTTCTACAAGTATTCAAAACAATTATACCAAGTTATTTTACTTAGATCAACTAATTTTTACTATTATCTAATAATCTTTTAATTGCTTTAAAATATAATTATTATTTATCCAAAAACTCTGAGTAGTCATATATTCCCCATTCGGAAGCATATTTGCATCTCTTTCAACATTTCCATATGATTCTCCATTATTAAACTGATATGCCGCCATTTTTGAATGCGGTCTAATATGTATAATTTGCGTATCACTTTTATTTGGAAGATTATTCTTAAAGCTTATCTTTCCTTTTCTATCAACACTCTTTATAAATTTCACTCCATATTGAATAATATTCTTATATTGTTCCCATTCATTACGTACAACAACCTCTAAATCATTAGATGGCATACTCCATAATTGACAACTTTTTACTCTATAAACATCTCCATCTTTCTTCCAAATAAAAAAGAAAAGTTTCGTCTCCTCAAAAAATTTATGTAATTCTGAATTTTCGAAATCTTGATTAACTAATTCCATAAATTTAAATGGTGAAAAAGACATGTTTTCTTTAATACTGTTATTTTCTTCCACCCTAATAGTTTTAACTCTTATATTAGCTTTTACAAATTCATCAGCATGTTCATCCCTTATTCCTAAAATTTTACATGCCAAATCGTTCCATTGAGCTTTATTATTATTATAATCTCGTCCAAAAAGCTCACATAATTCCTTATCAGACTTTCCAACATATCTACTAACAATTTGTTCTAATATCTGTTCAAAAGTATTTTCCTTTATTGAATTAATATCTTTTATAATTGAATTATCAGATTGCTCTCCTGCTATATAATGGTTAAGAACATATGTCATATATGAATTTTTAAAACAAAAAGCCCGCTTTCTTGCAGGAATATTGTCTCCATAATACTGAGGAACCGTACTTTTCTCAGCATTTGCTCCTTTTGTACATGCTCCTAAATACATCGTATCCCTTTCAGAAAGTTCATGTGCACGACCATCTCTAATGGTTTTTACAATATAATCATAATCTTTTTTTATTATTTCTAAATCAATTTCCGGTGGTGTAAATAACTTTACAAAACCTATTTTATATAATAGATTACTATTTAGCTGCTTATTTCTACAATAATAAATTAATAATACTAACTTCATCTTCTCCCAAGCGTGTGATTTCACAAAATCCATTTCAATTGGTCCATCATAATTTATCATTGTTATAACCAATCTTTCCCCCGCTCTCAGCTCACCTTTTTTAGTTATTTCATATGGAGTAACTTTAAGTTCTACTCCCGCCTCTGGAAAATCTGCTTCTTGCTTAGAGTTAGCTTTATATCCAAAATAAACCTCTTCAAGAAGATTTCCTAACCCTCCCTTTCTAAATCTATTTGCATAACTTTCAACTGAACTTTCATTTATATTTCCTTTTTCTAACAACACATCTCTAAATGTTTTATCTTCTAACTTAAGTGCAAATGCTTCTATGTTTTGTGGACTTGCTGGATCATAACCCAATTTATCATTATACATATCTGTACTCTCCTTAAATATTATTTATATATCTTTTGCATGTAAAGCATATTTACCTCGATCTATTTTCATTTGCTTTACAGGAATATTAAATTTCTTTGCTATATTCATAATTTTAATTTTGTTATCATTTTCTATATTAGCACCTAAATAAATGCATGAAATAGGTGGCATAACTAATTCTGTTTTATCTTGCTTACTTATTATAAATCTCCATTCATTCTCATAACTCCAGACTATATCTTTTGTTAATAATCCTATCATTAATTCCTTTTTTGCTTTTTCAATGTCTTTCCCACCCCAAATATAACAAGGAATCAATGGTCTTTCTTTAGAATATAATACAGGTAACGGATATACTAATAAATTTTCCCATTTTATATTATTGAAGTCATATTCAATACAAAACCCAGTATGACTATCTGCATAATGTGACCACATAAGCTTGTTCTTATAATCTGTACCTAAACATCCAACACGAAATATATTATTAGCCCATTCATTTAATTCTTTATCAAATTTGTCTATAATCTCACTTGCTTCATCTATATCATTATCTTTTGTTGGATAAAATTTACAATTTAATTGTAAAGTAGTATCAACTTCATCAGCATCTTCTTTTATACCCATGATATTTGCAAAATAAGTTAAATCTAAATTTTCCAAATCATCTATTTTCAGATTGTTCTCTTGTAAAACAGGTAGTAATATCTGTAATAAACTACCAATATCTGTTCCTAATAATTTAATAGTATTTTCATTTTTATATATTGATATCAATAATTCAAAAAATATATTAACATCATCGTTCATATTTTCATCATCACTATTAATTTTATAAATCAACTTTTCCAAACTAGCTTTAATCTTTTCGTCCGATAGATATTTTTTTATTTCATTCTGTTCATCTGCACTGTATTCTTCTAATTTTGTCTTTTCTTCTAATACATTTTTACATGTCTGTATTAATAAAAATATTTTTTCTAATTTTTCTCCCAAAACACCTATACATATAGATTCAAATGTATATCCTAATTTACTATCAAACGGATCATTAAAAGCTTCCACCAAAGAACAATGTAAAGTTCCTTCTTCAAGATTCTTAAGAGAATATCCATCTTTATCAAAAGACCTGTATTTGTATAATTTCCCTCCATTAGTGTCTTTTAATAAAAGTTGTTTTAACTCCAATTTTGACTCTAAAGTATCTTCTTTCTGACATGCAATCTTTTCAATTAATTGTCTTTTTTCTTCAAATATATCCATGTAACCCTTTCTCTTAGATATGAAAATCCTCATCATCTATCTCAAATGTACTTTAAACTAATTATAAAGAATTATAATCGACTATTCCAGAACTATTTTTACATTAATCCACCTTCTCTATAAACTTCTTCATATTGTTTATAAACTCATGTTTAAGAATCACATCAGCATCATAGTCTTATTTTCCATACTAATAGTATATACCTGCTATAACATATGTTTTGTCGTATTTTGTCGAAAGAAATAAAAATATCTCACCTATTACAATTTATTTAATCTACTCCACAACCATGTATTTTTCCCCTCTTGACTATCTCATACATATTTTATAATATACTAATTAAGAAATGGGTTTTTGACTGAGTAAAGTCTCACGACTGGAAAAGGATGCTCGTTTCTTTTTATTTTCACCAATTCTACAACATATAAAAAACAGCACCCCAGCAGTACCAATCCACTGCCGAAGTGCTATCCATTCCATCAATTATTCCATTAAAATCTACCCAAATATACTCATCAGATTAGCCACAACCAGGCCGCCGCCGGTTCCGATTACATAGCCGAGAAGCGCCATCATGATACCAACTGGTACGAGGGCATTTGAGTATGCGCCGGCGAGAACCGGTGCTGTTGCTGTTCCGCCGATGTTGGCGAGGGAAGCAACGCAGCATGTGAAGATATCGAGTTTCAATGTCTTCGCAAGTGCAATCATGATTGCCACATGAATAAGGAGGATTACGAATCCTGCGAGAAGCCATATTGGGGCATTGCCGACTGCTCCGAGGTCTGCTCTTGAGGCGATTAAGGCAATGACTATATAAAGCATTACATTTGAAATCTCCTCAGTTCCCTTTATCTTGCCAAATGGTGTCAGGGCAAATACGATACCAAGCACTGATACGATAAGGACTGTCCATGTTGCGCTGTCAAAGAAAGACAAATGTGCATTAATCATTGTTCCAAGTTCCATTGAAACTGCTGACACTAAAAGACCTGCGCCAAGCAGAAGAATGATGTTCTGCCATACGAGCGGCTTTGTGTTGGCTTTTGCTTCCTCTTCGAGTGCTGCTCCAACACCGTCGATTATGCTTGTGTCTGCCTTTGTCCATTTGTTGAACTTCTCGTGATTTCCGATTGCCCATAGAAGGAACATTACATAAAGAGTCGCGCAGATTGAATCCATAACAAGGGCGTAAGCCATTGTTGCTTCGTCAACATCAAGTGCTGCCTGAATCGCAAGCATATTGCCGCCGCCACCCATCCAGCTTCCGCACAGTGCGCCGAGTGCTTTCCATGAACCTGCGCCTAAGAGCTGGTGGAATATTGCATATGAAACAAAGAATCCAAGTCCGATTGACAAAGTTGCTGCGAAGAAACCGATAAGCATTTTAGGTCCAAGCTTGATGATTTTCTTCAAATCACATCGAAGCAGCATTATGAAAAGCATCGCATATAATATCGGGTTCTTGACTGATTTGTACACAGCGCTTGTTGCACTAAGGTCCCACACTTTCATTGTGCAAAGCAACATAAGCCCCAGGTATATAAGTACAATTGGCGGTGCAAAATTAAAGAACACCTGTGCCTTTTTTCCTTTAAAAATCTTAGGTAGATTTACTAATACTGCGGCTGCAAATATAAGTGCCGCAAGGTATAAAAATCCATCTTTTATCATGTATTAATTCTCCTTATGGTTAATATATAGCATATTCTACCCATTTTTCTGTAGTATATAACTAAATTTGCGGAAGTAAATGTGATGCAATCTGTCGTCACACACTTACTCCCGCAAATTTAGTTATAAACTTTTAAGTATCTCCATCAGATATTCCCAGGTCCGCTCCACTGAAGCCGCATCCATACACTCATCAGGCGTATGCACACTTTCAAGTGTCGGTCCAAATGATATCATATCTACTCCCGGCATTTTACCGGCAAGTATGCCGCATTCGAGTCCGGCGTGAATTGAGGTCACTTCCGGTTCATGGCCGTACACATTTGTAAAGCTCTCAACGCATATCTTTCTTAACTGCGAATCACTCTTGTATTCCCACGCAGGATAGTCCGACATTGTGACTACATTTCCTGACAAATGTTTTACAAATGTATTAACTCTCTCAAGCAATAATTTCTTACCAGCCGCTGTATTGCTTCTTATAAGATATTTGTACACAAGCTTGTCTGCGTCGAGGTAAGCAATTCCCAGATTAAGTGAAGTCTGCACCATGCCGTTGATTTCCTGACTCATTCTGTACACACCATCAGGACTTAACCCGAGGGCATATATTACATTTTCAGTGCTATGGAAATTGAGGACTTTGTCTGCTGCAGCGTCTGCCTTGCCAACCTCAATCTTAGCATGTGGCTCTGTCGAACTGATTTCCTGCATCCACACATCTGCACTCTCTTTGATGCTTTGTTCAAATGTTGTGGCATCGCAGCTTCTGACACTTACAACTGCCTTTGCTTCTTTTGGAATTGCATTTTCCTTGCCACCACCTGAAAGCGACACAAGACGGAAATCTGCTGCCCCGCTGGCATGTGAAAGAAGTGAAGCAAGCAATCTTATCGCATTAGTGTGTTGTTTGTGAATCTCAACGCCGGAATGACCGCCGGCAAGCCCGCTTATCTTAACCTCAAAGCAGACCTGGCCATTTCCTGCAGCATCTGATGCATTGTCATCCTGCTCTCCACCTGACACCCAGCCCACTGCGTCCTCATACACAACCGGAATGTCACACTCAGCCCTCACACCACCAGCACAGCTTACATACAATATTCCCTCACTTTCAGAATCAATATTAATAAGTCTCTTTGCTGTAAGGTCAGAAGTGTCGAGGTCTCTTGCGCCAAGCATTCCAATCTCTTCATCGCTCGTAAGCACTGCCTGTATAGGAGGATGCGCAATCGTATCCGAAGCAAGCACTGCCAGTATAAATGCAATTGCAATTCCATCATCAGCGCCAAGAGTAGTGCCGTCAGCCCATACCACCTTACCATCGGTGCAGGTCTTAATGCTCTGTACACTCATGTCAATATCGCAATCCGGCTCTTTCTCACACACCATATCAAGATGTCCCTGCAAAATCACAGGCTCACAGTCCTCATATCCAGAAGAACCAGCCTTAAATATAACAACATTATCAGACGTATCCTTCCTTGCCTTAAGCCCATGTGCCTTAGCAAACTCCAGACAATAATCCGCAATCATCCCGGTATTCCCAGAACCATGCGGAATCGCACAAATCTCCTGAAAATAAGAGAAAACCTCTGATGGTGATAACTCATTTATATCCATAAAAAGCCTCCTAAACCTACTTTTTCATCAATTTTCACAATCTGATAGGTCTTTTTTACATTGTTAGTTGGTTTATTATGCTTCTTTCCCCATTAAATACCTACTAATTCATCATATTTAGCAACATTAGTAGGTTTTTTTCTTATATGTTTACAATATTAGACATCTCTTGTCAGTCAAAAAACCTACTATTCTCGCATAAATCATAAATTTAGTAGGCAATTTTCTTTTTTCTCCACTATTTTCATCATAATTTCTTCTAAATAAACCTACTAATTCATCACATTTAGCAACATTAGTAGGCTTTTCCCTACTTATGCGCTGATTTCATGTGCTATTTGACACTATCCCAAATGAACAAAGCCCCACAACATACACCAATAACAGCACCTGCAGTGCAACGCCCAGGTGCGTCCGCACACCACCCCTTGAAGGGCAGTTGCCACATACTCCCAGCTAAACTTCCCATGAGGTAAACACTCTCTGCCGTGCTGTCAGTACGGAACATATACTTGAGTCTGACGTGCTGTGCATAAGTTAATACCGCTATCTGCAAAAGTGCAGTGCGGAAAATCTCGTTCAAGCGAAGCGCGTTTGATTTTCCGTACTGTAATAAACTCTGCAGATGGCGGCATTTACTACTGCTAAGCGAAGACAGCCCGAAGGTGTACACCCTGTACTGCCCCATCCGCAGACCGGTCTACACATACCTTCTCGAAAAATGATTCTATTTCACATGCAATATCTCATGAGCCCTATGTGACAACGGTTTCTCAAAATACTCCTCATAGCACAGCTTAACCGATGGATTCTCATGTGAGAATCTAAGATTATCGCGCTTATCAAGCCCGTACAGCACATGACGTCGCTCCTCAACCATCACAGCGTCTTCCTTGTAAGGCTGTCCGCCACCGTTGATACAGCCGCCCGGACAGGACATGATTTCAACGAAATCATAGTGAACCTCGCCCTTCTTAATAGCATTCACCAAACGTCTTGTGTTGCCAAGTCCGCTGGCAACAGCTACATTTACAGTTGTCCCATTAAGGTCAAATGAAGCTTCCTTCCAGCCCTCAAGACCTCTCACTGACTGGAACGCATCCGCGTCAGGATTATTTCCTGTCACAAGATAGTAAGCACTTCTGAGTGCCGCCTCCATAACACCGCCTGTTGCACCGAATATAACGCCAGCACCTGTTCCCTCACCTAAAGGATTGTCGAACTCGTCCTCATCAAGTTCTTCCGGCTTTATGAAAAATGCTTTGAACATTCTTTCAACTTCTCTTGTTGTAAGAACTGCGTCAACATCTTTGCCTCCGTCCCATGTACACTCGTCCTTTTTTGCAAGACAAGGCATGATTGACACACAGAATATCTTCTCCGGGTCAACCCCAAGCTTTTCTGCATAATACGACTTTGTTATTGCACCAAACATCTGCTGTGGTGACTTTGCTGTTGAAAGTCTGCCTGCCATCTCAGGGAACTCGCTCTTTACGAATTTCACCCATCCCGGACAGCATGATGTGAACATTGGAAGTCCTGACTCCTTGATTTCCGGAAGTCTTTCAAGGAACTCGCTTCCCTCCTCCATGATTGTCATGTCTGCTGCAAATGTTGTGTCAAATATATAATCAAATCCTATTCTTCTAAGTCCTGCAACAAGTCTTTGTGCTGTCGCATATTCCTTAGACATACCAAAATCTTCGCCCCATGCTGTTCTTACTGCAGGTGCAATCTGTACTACTGTAATGATATCCTCATTTTCAATCGCATCAAGTACTATTCCGACATCGTCTCTTTCTGTAAGTGCACCTACAGGACAGTTGCTTACACACTGACCACAAAGTGTACATGCAGTCTCCGCAATGTTCCTGTTTGCACGCACATTTACAGTTGTACGCGAACCTGTATTTACAACATCCCATATGTGCATTCCCTGAATATTATCACATATCTGCACACAACGCATACATTTAATACATTTCTGGGCATCTCTGATAAGTGGAAATGTTTTATCCCAATTATCTTTTTCTAATATTGAATCATATGGCATCTCTGATATATTAAGTTCATTTGCAATTGACTGTAACGCACAGTTACCACTTCTTATACATGTACCACATTTGTAATCATGCTGTGAAAGTATGAGCTTGACATTAGTCTTTCTGGTTGTACGCACTTTTCTTGAATTAGTGTAGACAACCATGCCTTCTTCTACGAAGTTATTACATGCTGTAACACATCTGTCAGTACCCTCTACTTCAACAACACATACACGACATGCACCAATTGCGTTGACTTCTTTGAGATAGCAGAGTGTAGGTATTGTCTCTCCTATTGTTCTGGCAGCTTCAAGAATGGTAGTTCCTTCTTTCACTGATACAGCTTTACCGTTAATTGTTAAATTTACCATTGTTTCTCTCTGCCTCCTCTGAATGAACCAAATCCAAAATGATCACATCTTAAGCAGCGTCCAGATTCTTGACATGCTTCCTCGCATGAAAATCCATACTCAATAGGTTCAAAGTCTTTCTTTCTGTCTGCGGCATCACGCAGTGCAACCTCAACTCGTCCGCAAGGTACCTTGTCCTCGTATCCGGCATAAGGTATCTCTACATCTGAAGTTATCTCATGATGGTAGCCAAGATATTCATCAATGTTGGCTGCCGCAACCTTTCCGGCTGCTATAGCCCTGATTACTGTTGCAGGTCCTGTTACGCAGTCTCCTCCTGCAAATATTCCTTTACGTTCTTTAATCTCACTTGTATCAAGTGCCTCAATTGTTCCTCTCTTGACTGTAACGCCATGCTCCTCAAAATATCTTGTTTCGATACCCTGTCCGATGGCAACTACAATAAGGTCGCAAGGAATAAGAACCTCGTCCTTAGCTGCAGTCTTAGGTGATGGTCTGCCACCTTTTATCCTGCTTATCATCTGTGGCTGAACCCATAAACCAACTGCTGCGTCATTTTCATCTTTCTCTATTCTAACTGGTGACATAAGTTCAAGAACATCGCAGCCCTCTGCCTCTGCACCTTCAACCTCTTCCGGAAGTGCCGTCATGTCGGCTTTTCTTCTTCTATATACAATGCTTACTTTCTCAGCACCTAATCTTACAGAAGAACGGGCAACATCCATTGCTACATTTCCACCGCCAATAACAACCACTCGCTTGCCGGTATAGTCAGGCATCTCATCATCACCAATTGCACGAAGCATTTCTACTGCTGATGTTACGCCTGTTGTAGCATCCTCACCATCAATTCCAATCTTCTTGTCTGCATGTGCTCCGATAGAAATGTATACTGCATTATATTCTTTATTAATATCCTCAAGCGTAATGTCTGTTCCTACGCTTATATTTTTCTTAACTTCTATTCCTGTAGACAATATAGCGTTAATCTCCGCATCCAGCTTTTTTCTAGGAAGTCTGTAGTTAGGAATTCCATATCTTAACATTCCACCAAGCTGCTTTCTCTGCTCAAATATAGTAACCTTATGTCCCATAAGAGCCAGATAATATGCGGCACTGAGTCCTCCCGGACCACCACCGATTATTGCAACCTTCTTACCTGTTGGCTCATTACATGCCGGAACCGGAACATCACCGGCATTATCAACTGCCATTTTCTTAAGTCCCCTGATGTTGACTGGCGCGTCAATAAGTGTTCTCTTACATCTGTTTTCACATGGATGCTCACAAATGTATGCGCATGTTGTAGGCATTGGATTGTCTCTTCTTATAAGACGAACCGCGTCTGCATATCTGCCTTCATGCACAAGTGCTATGTATCCCGGTATATCTACTCCTGCCGGACATGACTTCACACATGCAACCGGCTGATTACTGTTACATGAACAAAATCCCCTCTCAATATGTGACCTGAAATCATCCTCGCAGCCATCAATACATTTTAGTACAAGCTTTGCTGCCTCATATCCGATTGCGCAGTCAGCGGAATAATAGATTCCCTCTGCTGTAAGCCTGATAACATCAAGAGTTTCCTCTGTTGCGTTACCATCAAGCACATCATCAAAAAGTCTCGCAAGCTGTCTAAGTCCCACACGGCATGGGACACATTTACCACATGACTGTGCAAGACACATTTTTATAAATGACCTCGTAAGGTCGATAGTACACAATCCCGGTGGACTTGCTACTATTCTTCTCTCTAAATCCTGATATAAAGACTCCATTGTAACCTGAGCCTTATCCTTAGTAATAATTGTTAATCTGCTCAATTCCCGCTCCATTTCTGCATATTGCGTATGTCGTATTGCTGCTTGCCAGTATACCGCTTAGGTAATTCTATGTAACATTTTACACAATAAATGTTAATTTGAAAAGGAAGGTTATTTTTTTCACACAATAACCTTCCTTCATCCATTACTTATGGTCGCACTTCATGCACTGGCTCGTTTCTTTGTCAGTTTCTTTCTTGTAAAATGCGCATGACCAGTCGCATATACTTTGCAATATCGGCATTACAGACAAGCCCTTTTCCGTGAGTGAATATTCAACTCTTGGCGGAATCTCGTCATATGATTTTCTTGATACAATATCATCCGCAATCAGTGCTTTTAATGTTGTTGAAAGAACTGCATCTGTAATATTCACCAGTTCTGCCCTTAACTCACTATATCTTAATGTCTTCTTATCCGCCAGAACACATATAACTCTTGATTTCCATTTGCCTCCAAATACTTCCAGCCCGTATTCCAATGGACATCTGATATCTGATTCTAATTTCTTGTGATACATACACCTCTCCTTTGTTTTTTGGCATTTCTTTATAATATCATAATAACAATTATTTTAAAATCAAGTGTGTATGTCAGATTTTTATATATTCATCGTCATATATGGTGGAATGCAGATAATTCCATCTTTCACGATTAAATTTTTGGGATGAATAATATAGCTTTCGTATTCGTTTTTCCCAAATTCTTCGCAGATGGTAGACTTTCCAATACGTCTGGCGCCTTCTGTCAGTAAAGCTTTTTTCCCCTGACATTCATTTTTCCATTTCAGTAGTTTTTTATATATTTTTCTTTTTAATATCATGGTTCCTCCAGATTATGCGCATATATGTTAGTTCTAATTTTTATGATTATACGCACATTCTAAACAGGTTTTGAATTTATTTGCAGGGAGGCTTTTATATGTCAATGAATATTAACAGTTTGATTCGGACGGAGATTTACTGAATGCAAACGGTGTTGCAGGTATGGATGTTACTGTAATCGTTTAAGTGGTACATGGACTTTAGAACAATATGAAGGACAGTACAGATCTGCTATGTACGCAGCCGTAAAATCAGCCAATCCAAATTGGAAGCCCGGACAAGCATTTGATACAGGCATTCTTGATAATTTCACAAGAGAATCCGTAGAAGCTACACTTGTCCAAAATGGTAACAGACTCGTTCGTAATTCTATTGATGTATCGGTATAAAAGGGAGAAACGTATAGACTTCAAAAAGACGGCAAATCATCTCAACATATTGTTGATGATTTGCCACCTCGACTTTTAACACTGATACCGTATCCACACCGCATCACTGTCAAATTTTTTAGAAAGATAGGAAAGTTCATCCGCTGCAGTTTTTCAGGTTGTCCCTGTCTTTACATCTTCTGTTTGCTCCACAACCTGCTTTTCTGTGGTTTCCTTAGCATTATTTTTCCGTATATTACCGGTATAAGCATTTGTGTAAATATTAGAGTAATTGTTTACACCTGTAACTGCCATACTAACATCTCCTTTCGTATTACAAAGCTTTCATTACCTTTTATTAGCATAATAATCCCAAATACCATTAAGCATTTTCCGATTACCATCTGATACATTCAGATTTAGCCTTAAATCTTTCCAATCACCCAAATACTGCTGCGATAATTTCTGGTTATCCGACTGGATGGCGGATAAAAATGCCTGATATGCCGAATTTTTGATACCCCCCTTTTCTTTAGATTTTGCAGTATTTTCCTGGTTCTCACCTATGTTCTGTTCATTTGCTGTCTGTTCACTTCCTTTATGGTAAACTACCGATGGTGTAAAATCCTGTAATTCTGACCAGATTTCTGTGGAAGTTGCCATAAAATTACTGTGGTTTTCATATGCCTGATTCAGCATATCCAGTTCTTTTTCTTTGGTTAATTCCTCAATTTTGCCCGATTCTGTCACATAATACTCCAGCTCATAATCTTGTTCCGCATATTTTTCTTCAATGCTGTTTTTCATTTTGTTATATGCTGT
>OGJU01000089.1_pt1 | contig 114670 bp, 102 predicted proteins | sample 1572251 | NCBI WGS metagenome assembly OGJU01 (sample SAMEA2582144, study PRJEB24529) | metagenome | biome: Human gut stool | place: China | collected 2011
ACCGGTCTGACGGGATAAAACCCGGAATCGGAATAGAAAGAAAAAATAAACCTACCATAAGTTTGGAGAAACGGAAAATGAAAGTGTATCTACTGCCACATTTTCGAAGCAAAAGACTAAATTTTCTATTTCATCCGATAAAAATACAACCAGATAAAAAATCCTATTTTCCGAAGCACGATAGTGATCCAGATGATTAACTTCCTGACCATAAAACTACGAATTAAATCCTTCCGCCATATACGCTACGAAAGTAATTACCGTATTTCTTAAATACTTTACATAAAAAAGTAAATAAACAGAAAAGAAATCAACAAACCTTTAGCAACCGATTTCTAAGACCGATTCATGCGGTCACCGGATTTTCATATGTAGAATAGGAAAATAATTCCAGAATCTCTCCCCTACTATTCTTTTATATCACCGATCAGTAACAGGGGGATAAGGTTCCGTATCGGTATAATCCAAAATATCGATATAGAATCCTGTAATTTTTTTCAACTGGAAATCCGGTTTTTCAAACAGATAATGGCCTAGAAAACGGGATTCGGAGTACATCATATCCCCTTTGTTTTTTCTTTTACGGCCATAGGGTCTATAAACTCCATAAGCCTTATGAACTTTAGAAACCGAAGTTATCGTTCCGATAAGTTTTTTACTGAACGACCCCGACGACCCAGGCAAACAGATTAGCTATCAGTTTCGACGCATTGCTATTGATGGTTCCTTTCGAATTGTTAATTCCGCTATTACTATTATTTGCAGAAAAGATATCGATATCTCCGATATAGATAATCCGGCGAGACATATCGACGCCCAAGACAATGCCACCGCCCGGTCCGTTCAATAGAGGGGTAATCCCTTCTGCACTCCCGGGACCGATTTCTCCATGAGTAACGTCATAATTCTGAAATTTGAAATTTGCATCGACAGGAGTATAAGGCGTGACAGTAAAGGGCCCCATATCCGTAAAAAAATCAGAAGCCGACTTTCCGGCCAACGGATATGAACCGCTTTTCGGTGAAGTTTGCATCAAATCCGGAGTACTTCCGAGAAATTCCTGCATGATAGGAGTATTGACTCCCTGGGAATCGAAAGACAAAATCAATACCCGTTTTGCAGAAGCCTTCAACCATCTGCCGACGGGTGAAAGATCAATCCTTAAATCACCATTACTGACATAATTGAAATAAATAACATCGGCAAGTGCTAAAGCAGCATCGTTTATACTACTGGCAGATACATTCGTCAACAGCAAATTAAAGCCTCCACAAGTGACAGTACCACCAGTACCGAAGTTAGCCGGATTATTCAGAATCCCCTGCAGGCCTGCTCCCCGGCTTTCAGGCGAAATATTGGGTAATAACAAATTTTCTCCTAAATGTCCTAAATAGCTTCTGAACGAAACCATATTTATCGTCCGGCCCGAAATATCCACAATTTGTTGGCGAATAGTCATCAATATACGCCAACGGCTGGCATTGATCACAAAATATGCTTTTCGTTCATCACTGTCGCTGTTATTACTTTGCAATGCAGTGACCACGATATGCCTCCCGTTATTCGTTTTTTCCACTTTGAAATACGAACCGGTAAGCGATTGTGCAGCTGTCCCCGACACATTGCCCTGTTCATCCGACCATTGGAAGGTATAATCGGAAAGATCTGTATCGACCTGAACGGTCAACGCTGCATTCTGTTTACTTCCCAGGACAACCTCGCGTGTAGATACTCCAAAATGATGATCCGTATCGAAATACATGTCTGTCGTCGACTCGTCCCAGGATTGTATATCCAGATTAATTTGTGCAGAACGATTACTGGCCGCTTCATCAGCCGATGGCCAACCCGGCCCGGCAACGCTCCGTATCGTGAAAACATAACGATGATTCCTCAATATCTGACCGAAACTTCCCTGAGTATCGTCCGGATCAAAATCAATCCGGTAATAGGTCACTTCCCCACTACCTGCATACTTTCCTCCAACGACAACACAAGTAGCCCCGTTCACCCGTTCAGACTCGGCAGGAGAAACCGATTCCGACAAATAAAGTCCGGAAACCGCCTGGTTACCACTTACTGCCGAGACCGGGGTATTGACCTCCATCCGGCTATTCACCGGAATACTTGGAGCGGTAACAACAGGAAGATCCTGATTCGCTATGAGTTGTATCCGGCTATTCACCCGATAAGCTTGTATGCTTGTCAATTCAAAATTCGTAATCCCACCGACCAACACATCTACCCGGGCAACAGCTCTTAACATGCTCACACCGCTGATTTCTTGCCGGTAATTCGCATCCAGCCCTGAAACCAGCCGGTAATGTCCGGACATCGGTAAAGTAGTGAAATTTCCACCGAGGGGGAACCCCAGCTGTAATTTTGTCCGTACCTCGTTTTCGGTATCACCGACCTGAGGTTCATTCGCCAATACTGCTGCTGTAGCATTAGCAACAATATAAAGGTCCAAGGTTTTATCTGTTGCAAGCAAACGGGCACTGAACGAAGTGGTCGTTCCTGAATTTGTGATCGAAATGCCCGGAACCCGGTATTTATATCCCCCCTCTTCGAAAACCAACAACTGAATTTCATCTATTTCTGTCTCCCGATCATTCCCGGCCTTACTTCGGACCTCTTTACCGGAATAAGGTCTGGAAACAATCAAACGCACCCATACCTCATTTTCTCCGGTATACTGCTCTTCCACTTCTTCCAGTCGGTCTGTACAAGATGTAAATCCGAACAATCCCATCCATAAAATCCATATTAGAACGCCCGTTCGCCTCATATTATATTTCCTCCTCTAACTCTGTTTTTTTACTGATAAACGAAACTTTTCTTTCTTGGTTATGAAAAAACTTTTCTTATTTCTCTACCGGCCACCGCTCAATAGCAAATAAAATTTAATGAAACGGACGAAAAGTCAAAACTTCAGGAATATAAAACAAAAATCCCAGTAAAACCCTTATAAATTGACAAACTAAAAAAGAATACAATGAGAAAGAATTGTTTGTTTATGATAATGTTCGCTACTGCAACCCATTAGGGTTGCAGTAAAAACGATGCTTCGCCGGCCGAAAGCGACCTGCCCATAGATCAAAATCCGACAGAGGTATTCGCCACATTCAAAATCAATGCCCCGGCAAATATGCAGACCAAAGCCACAAACAGCGGTACCGCCGAGGAAACGGCAGTAAAAACCCTCCATGTTTTTATTTATGATGTCGCTTCTCCTCACGCCCCGACAATCGCATCTTTCAGTACCGACGCCAATACCCTGATCAATTCAGGTAATAGCTGGACAGCTTCTACCCCAATCCGGACCTTAAAAGCCGATAAATATATCTTTGCCGGCATCAACCTGACTCCTGCCATTATCAATGAAATTACCTCCAGAGGCCTGGGAGCTTTCAGTTATAAAGAATTCGAACAAAGTATCTCCGACTTAACCAATCCGACCGATGGTTTCGTCATGTTCAACACGACATATCCTGCCGTCACTCCCGGCGATGCCTTAGCCACTTCGGCCGAAGCGGCCAAAGCGAATCCGATCTCTATCCCTGTTTCCCGGGTAGTGGCCAAAGCTGCTGTCGTTAAAAGCACTTCTTTCGTCGTCAACGGCGGTGGGACTATGCAAAATATCACCTATGGCTGGAGAAATATAAACCGACGCTTTTATTTTATCCCTAAAATCGATGGAGGGATCATCAAAGATTACAATTGGGATAGCTATAATGTAAATGATTTTGTTCGCGGAACCGATCAGATTCCGGTAAATGAAGCAACGGCCACTCCCACTACTTTTAGTTATGCTCTTGAAAATTCATTCAATTATATCCCCGGAAGTTCGTTGGTCGACCAAACCACCTTTTTAAGTATACAGGGGCAATTTCTTCCGACCCAGATTTGCAGAATCAAGACCGGAGTTACTGCTCCCCAGGGAGCGACAGACTTCGAATTCGTCAATAACCCGAATGGTTACGGGACGTTTTATGTTGTACGTACCGACGATGGTAGCAGTAACTATTTCATTACCGGCACAGATGCAGAAAAATATGCCGAATTATGTATTGCCCATGCTCCGGATATGCCGGCACTTACCGGAGGTTATTCCTTGAGTGACAACATCTTCACCAACGGGATGTGTTATTTTCATGTACTTGTAAACAGTGCAGCCAGCGGGCAATACGGTCCCTATGGAATTTACCGGAACCAATATTACCGCATGACCCTCAATTCTATTCAAGCCCCGGGTAACCCGAACGATAATTTCGACCACAATCAGGTTATCAGCCCCAACACTTGGGTTGACGTAAATATCACCGTAGACGAATGGCAGGAAATCGATGAAGATTGTGACCTATAAAATAAAAATACAGTACAACCTACGGATAATGAAGGTGATCCCAACCCTGTCGTTTATCACGTTAATCTTTTTATCCGCAGGTTGTATACGTGAAAATCGTTCCGGCTGCGGGGGATATTTGTCATTGAAATTCCGCTACACCGATTCTAATGGTGCTCCTTTGACGCCGGGATTTCCCGAAACCGACCATTTGTCGGTTTTTGTTTTCGACCGGCAAGGAATATTCGTATGTGAACGAAAAGATTCGGCTTTGCAACTCGATCACTACATGATGGAAATGCCCCTTCCCCAAGGCCGATACCAGTTTGTCGTCTGGGCCGGTTTATCCGAAAGTTACCGGTTATCTTCCCATGTCCCTTCACAAACCCATCTCGAAGATTTCGGATTACAGTTAAACCGGACAACCGATAATACAGTCCCTATTCTCCCTTCATTACTCTATCATGGTCTACATGAAACGATCGACGTAAACGCCGACGAGGACCAGGAAATCACAGTTGATCTCCGGCGGATCACCAACAATATCCACGTAATCGTCCATTATGCCACCCCCACTCTACAACTCCGGATCAGTATAGAAGATAATAACGGTAATTATGATTATCAAGGAGAAACTCTATCCGGTCAACCGATAAGCTACCTCCCGGAATATTCCCAACCGTCGGATTCTCCGAATACCTGGATCGCCGATTTCAATGTCATGCAATTACAAACCGATAGTGACACCCGGCTAAAGATATACAGTCCCGAAAAGGAGCTTCAATACAATGAAAAACTGATCAGCGGATTACTTGCCGAGAATCCCGATATTGATTTTAATTCCGACCATGACTTCACTATAGAAATCACTTTCGACAGTTATTATGTACCCGTCAGTATCCGGATCAATGACTGGGAAATCATTATCGAGGAAGCTGTTTTACCCTTTTTCAGCCCGATAAAGTACATGCCTGAGCAACGGATGTCCGGCAGGGACCAACGGATGATCGAACTCCCCGATTTTTTGCAATCCGATCTTTTGCATTACCCTTTCGGAGCGTCTGTTGGGTAAAGAAGTAAAGGAATAAATCTCCGGTAGTTGTAATTGCCTGAAAGCATAATCCAGACAAGCCCGGGCACCTTCGGTAGCATATCCCCGTCCCCAGGAGTTTTCGCATAAGCGCCAACCGATCTCGATACAGGGACAAAAATCTGTTTCAAAATTCGTATGATGTAAGCCGATATAACCGATAAATTTCCCGGATATTTTTACTTCTGCAGCAAATAATCCCCAACCGAATGTGTCGATTTCCCGTCGGATGCGTTCATAAAAATCCCGGCTTTCTGTGTCGGTCAGTGGTTTCAGAAAATATTCCATCACCTTGGGATCCCGATTCATTCGAGAAAAAACAACCGAATCCTCTTCTCTCCAATCCCGTAAAACCAATCGCTCTGTTTCTAAATAAATCATGTATTATAGGTTTACATTCGAATCGATAAAATTTCTCAAGTTATTCCAGTGAAATCCGCTCTAAATCATCCGGCACATAAACCCTGCCGGTAAACACCGAAGAGGCTTCACGGGTATATGCTTCCTTACGTTCAGCCAGAGTCTTATCTTCCGTATGATACAGGACTAAATGTTTTACCCCCAAAGCTTCGGCCAAACGACCGGCATCCAAAGCAGTACTGTGATGTTTTTCATAAGGTGAAAAAATTTCCCGGTCGCGATACAAACAAAAAGCTTCGGCCAGTAACCAGTCGGCCTGTTCGACATATTTCTTACAGGCCTCATTATAAGGTTCGTCTCCCAGACAAACCAGCACCTGTCCATCGGGTAACAAAACCCGGAATCCGAACTGCTTCATCTTGGTAGAAAGAATATCGAAAAAACAGATTGGCAGTCCCAGGATTTCTTTCCGGGTACCGTCCTTTACCTCACCCCAAAAGATACGTTCATCTATATATTTCAAAATTTTCCCGGGGAGTGTCAAACGGCAAAAGGTTCTCAGTGCATCGATCACTTCATTATGCCCGTAAACGATAAAATTCCCTCTATATTTATCATTCGACATCAAAGTAGCTATTTTCCGGATAACCCAGATCGCTCCTAAGATATGGTCGGTATGGGCATGTGTTACAAACATCTCACGAATACCTGTAAAAGGAACTCCGGCTTGCTCCAGCTGCTTGAAAATGCCGTTTCCGCCTCCTGCATCCACTAAAAAATATTCTTCTCCTGAAGAGAGTACAAAACAGGTATTATAACAACGGGTCACCATGGCATTGCCTGTACCTAACATAATTAATTCCATACCGATCAGATTAAAATCAGGGATAAAAATACATTATTTTATTCCTTTTTCTGCCTTTCGACCGAAAAATCAGGTGGTCGAAGCAGCATTTTTCTTTCCTCCGATCATCAAGACGGCGATCGCAGAGCTGACAACCATAATAATTGCCGTAGTGTGCAGGATATTTCCTATTCCGACTAAAGGCGAAACGATTCCTCCCGCCAGGAAGCTGACGGCCCCGAATACCGCCGATGCAGCCCCGGCGTTCTGCCGTTCGGAGTCCAACGCCAAAGCTGTAGAAGTCGGCAAAACAAGGCCCCCGAAAATCAGATTCAAAAAAAGAGCCGTTTCAAAGTAAGCGATCGGCATTTCATACCACAAAGTCAGTCCGGTAAATACAGCCAACACAAACGAACCGATCACCCCGGTAACCATCCCCTGCCTAATATGCCGAAAACGGCCGGCAAGCGTTGTTCCGATAATCAGTGCAATTGCATTTACAGCAAAACACAAGCTATATAACAGAGGGGATAACCGATAATGTTCCTGTAAAACAAAGGGAGAAGAAGAAATGTAAGCGAAAATCATTCCAAAAACGAAAGCTTGTATGAACACATAGCCCATAAACCGACGTTTTTTGAAAAGAGGCAGAAAAGTCCGGAAAGAAGAAAAAGCCGGTACATCGATCCGACGTTCAGGAGGTAAAGGCTCTTTCAGGCGCAAGCAAAGTAAAAGCAACAGAACTCCTAAAAACAGTAGAAAAACAAAAATACCCAACCAGTTGGTAAATTTCAACATAACTCCTCCCCCCACCGGAGCCAATATAGGCGCCAATCCGTTTACCGCCGAAATCATAGCAAAAGCCTTCGCCAATTCTTTACCACCATAACAATCGGTAGCCACCGAACGGGAAATCACAATACCACCGGCCCCTGCAATTCCCTGGAGAAAACGAAAAAAGATAAAAGCTCCGATACTCCAAGAGCAAATACAAACGATGGTCGAAAAAATAAAAAGCCATAAGGAAAGCAGAAGTGGCAATTTTCGTCCGTATTTATCGCTCAAAGGGCCGACGATTATCTGTCCGAATCCCAATCCCAGCATAGCTGTCGTAATCCCCAATTGCACCATAGAAGCCGTTGTATCGAAATAAACGGTCATAGAAGGTAAGCCAGGTAAATACATATCTGTCACAAAAGGGCCGAAAGCAGCCAGAATACCTAATAAAACCAATAAAAATGTCTTTGAATTTTGCATATCTTCCTATTTAAAATCACGCTACAAAGTTCTATCGATTTCCTCATTCCCAAAAGTTTCATTTCCTATGCAATTGGTTTTATTTGAAAATAACTTTATCTTTACAACATGCTAAACAGGATTCATTCACCCCAGGACTGTCTTTCCTCTCTTTGGGACAAATCGTTTCTTCAGGAGAGAGGAATAGCTTCTTTTTTTTTGACTGAAAAAAATACGTTCGAAAATACTCCCTTATTCGACGGAATATTCCGTTATCTTTTAATTCAAAAAGGGACGGCACAAATCACGATTACCGGTTTGGAATACTTTTTAAAACCTTCCTGCCTGGTGGTTCTTGCCCCGGAATACTATTGTCAATTTACAGAGATCGGTTCTGATTTTCAAGGCAGTTTATTGTTAGTCGATAAATCTTATTTAGACACTTTACCCGCCTCCGACAAAATGTACCGGCACATCACGAAAGTCATGCTACAACAACGGCAGGTCAATCTTTTGAATCAGCAACAACATCGGATTGTATCCGAAAGTATACATACCATTCAGGAAAAATTAAAACTGACCCATCACCACCTAAAACACGAAATCATACAAAATGCCCTGGTAACCTTTCTTCTGGAACTCAGCAACATTTGGATTGAAAATCATTGGAACTTGCTCGATGAACCCTATCAAATCAGATACGAATATATCCTGAAACATTTTTTCGACTCTCTGATGCAAAATTATCGCCGGGAACATTTAGTACCGTTCTATGCCGATCAACTGAATATCACCACACAATATCTTTCTTCGGTCATTAAAAGCCTGACCGGGCGTACGCCTAGTCAGTTTATTTTTGAAAGACTTTATTGTGAAGCCCGGGCTCTACTCGATCATCCCGATTTATCGATCAAAGAAATAGCCGAACTATTACACTTTTCCGATCAATCCGCTTTCGGTAAATTTTTCAAAAAACGATACGGACAATCCCCTGTCGATTACCGGAAAAGACACCCTATTTAAAAAGCCAATCTTCTCCAGACAATCGGTTATACAACTTTTTCCTCACGTTCATTCATAATCTGCGGCATATTAGCCAACGCCCAACCGACCAGGCCTTCCAGATAAGGAATCAAACTAAGCCCCCGGGGAGTCAGGCTATACTCCACCCGGGGAGGAATTTCAGGATAGGCTTTACGCCCGATTAAACCGTCGGCCTCCAAAGTACGCAAAGTCACCGAGAGCATACGTTGGGATATATCGCCGATACTTTTCTGTAAATCATTGAAGCGCATTACTTCATTTGCATCCAGCGTAATCAATATTAACATCGCCCATTTACTACTCAACCGGCTCAGTATATCACGGATCGGACAATTCTCGGTATGATGAAAATTTTTCATTTTTTTAACTTTTTACAATCAGCTGTTTTTCAATATTAGTTACATCGAGGTAATTTACTAATCTTCAAGTGCGTTCTTGCATGTTCAAAAAACACCGCTTACCTTTACATCACAAAAGTAATAAACTTACTAAAAATAACTATTGTCTCATTTATAAATTATACGACTATGTCAAAAAAAGTAGCAGTATTAGCAGTAAATCCGGTTAACGGATCAGGATTATTCCAATACCTCGAAACCTTCTTTGAAAAAGGAATCTCTTACAAAGTATTTGCAGTTTCCGATACGAAAACCATCAGGACCAATTCAGGTATCCCCCTGGAAGCAGACGATATCATAGCCCATCTGTCCGGTCATTCCGACGAATTCGATGCTTTGGTATTTTCATGTGGTGATGCAATACCTGTATTCCAGAACAATGCGACCCAACCTTACAATGTCGATCTATTAAAAGTCATTCAGGAATTCGCCACTAAAAAGAAAATAATGGCCGGACATTGTGCTGCAGGTTTAATTTTTGAAATTGCAGGTATCACAGAAGGGAAACGCCTGGCCATTCATCCTCTGGCCAAAGCCGCTATTCAAAAAGGCATCGCAACCGACGAACCTGCTGTGATCGACGATAATTTCTACACGGCTCAATGCGAGCATACCCTCCCGGTATTAATGCCCCGCTTGGTAGAAGCATTAGCATAACAGGCTTCCGGCAGACGTTTTTATCGTTTAGCATTCCTCTGCCATTGCCGGAAGGGAATTAGTTTATAAAGTTCGTAAAGAACTTTATAAACTTTATAAACTAGAGAAAGTACGGTATACCAACACCCTGGCATCTTCTTCCAGAATAACGGTAAACTCCTTGCCGGTAGCTTCGTTCAATGTCGCTTCCCACCAATACAGGAGACGCCTTTTTTCTATCGGATAACGAAGTCCGGATACAGAAATCCTACCATTAGGATACAATGAAAACAAGGAAACCTGTTGTCCCGGTTCACTATCCAAAGTAGTCGTCCGGTATAAGGGTGTAAACCATCCGAAATCGGAAACCATTTCTACCCGTTCGAATTCAGTCACATACTGGGCCAGCAAAGAAATATTACCCAAGGTATGATCTTCACGCCTACCGGTAGCCCCCAGAATCAATACTTCCCGGAAGCCTAAAGTTTTGACATAATTCACAGCCTTGGTCAAGTCGTTCGTCTCCTGATCTTTCACCCGGTGAATCCGATCGGAATAACGGTTTCGAACCGGTTCCGGCAAACTATCCAAATCACCGACAACCGCATCCGGTAGCCGGCCATTCTCCAATCCGATCACAGCCCCATCACAGGCAACAACAAATTCAGCCTGCCTCAATAGTTCCAATGCCTGTTGCCCTGTCGGAAATAAACCGTTTGCAACAACCACACATTTATATCTTTTGATCATACCACTTTCCTTTCTTTTTCCAATTGATCCATCCTACAATCGCTAATACGCCATAACATACAAATAAAAAGCAGGTCGGATACAAAGCCCGCTGATAATACAACAATGCCGACACCCCGTCGATCACCACCCAAAACCACCAGTGTTCCAATATTCTCCGGGCCAGCATCCACGTTGCCGTAATACTCAAAGCTGTGGTAAAAGCATCTCCGGCCGATACGGGCGAATCGGTATAATCCGACAAAATGAAATACAACGTACCGTACAAAAAAACAGTTACGACAGTAATGCCCCATATCAGCCTGATATTCAAACGACGGTACAATATCAGCACTTCAGTGCCTTCCTGTACAGCCTTTCCCTTATGCCATTGCCAGAAACCGTATATACTGATGCAGACATAATAAATATTCAGGCTCATGTCGGCATAGAATTTAGAGAAGAAAAAAACAAAGATATAGACAAACGAAGTAACAAACCCGACAATCCACATTGCCCGATGCTGAACGATCTCCAAACCGAGATAAAGCAAACCCGTCAATACACCGAAATATTCCAGTCCTTGTTCCATGCGTTTTCCTTAAATATACAACTGCAAAAGTAAGTTTATTTCGTTACTTATTCGTCTCCGGTGACCGGAATTGTCGACCCGGTCACTTCCACCGGTCAGTGAAGGAAAGCCTTAACGGACCGGTCCAGGCGAACCGGTCTGACGATATAAAAAACGGAAGCGGAATAGAAAGAAAAAATAAACCTAGAATCAAATCGGCCTATAAAGTCTATAAAGTTCATAAAATGCATCGACCGGCGTTCTTTCCCGATCATTTAAAATCACCGAACAAATGTCTCAAAGCTATCAGCGGGTGATAAAATAACATTCTCGGACCGGCATAGCGCATCACCTGCCGCATTTTCTGCCGCATACCGGGTTTATAGCAATGTATTTTACAATGTTTACACGAAGTTTTACGTTCTCCAAACGGACAATGCTCCAAACGGGCATGCGCATACTCCAACAAAGCCCGGCACTCCTCGCACAAACAATCGTTCCCTTCCTGCTTCCGGCAATACAAACGGACCATCATCCCGACCACTCTTTTTTCTCTTTCAATCCGGGACATATCCATCTACAAATTTCCGATATTGTTTTTCAACTTCCTGCAAGAGCTTTAAAGGACATTTCGATCGTTTATCAAAAAACGAAACCGTTACCGTCAACCCTTCCTTTTTTTTCACCTTGCTCCAATTACCTATAATCTGTCCGCCATATAAAATCACCGGATAAAACGTCCCCCACCTGTTAAAAGCTTTCGAATGGTGCTTTTCCGGAATAACGGGAGTCCGGTCTTTATAGCTCACCAAATACTCATCGAAAGGAGGAAGCAATTGGATCAGATCTCTATTTTCCGTTTTCCGACAAGCTGCAAACACCCAAAACGCCTGTCCTTCAAAATGTTCTTCAACTAGAAGTTCTTTAATCGAACCGATCGCCTGTTGGGCTTCTGTCACCGTCAGTCCCGACCACCAGACGAAATCTTTTAGAGTAGCAGGAGAATGACTACGAAAATAATTGACAGCCAGACGCGCCAAAGCTTCTTCCCTGGGCAAGGAGGAGGCAGGGGCCACCTGTTCATCCAGCAAAGCATAACCGGGCTTTCCATTCTTATCCGCACCGCTACATACAATCCCTTCCATTTCGGCCCGGAGCACATAACGTCTTACCCGATCGCCGGTAACAGGGACACCGGCATGCCCCAACTCCATTTCTATCTCTTCACGCGTGAGGCAGTTTCCTCCGGACAGCATCTTACCGATCAAATCATTACACTGAGTATATTGATTTTCTGAAATGTCCAGTCCACTGGCTTTCACCCAGGAATCGATCACCTTTTTGAGCCGGGAAGAAGTGAGTTGCAACATCCAGCGTAAATCTTTTCCGGCAACATAATGCCAGGTAGGACGCATAATGTGAGTCCGCACAATTTCCCCTTTCGCCAGGGCCTCATTTACTTGCGCAATCGTAGCCGACTTCAAACGCAGCCCGACAGCCCATTTCGACATGGTATAATCTTGTGCCTGCATGGCTCCCATCCAACCGACCAAATCGGCAGGATGCCCGAATTCAGGTTCTGCCAACTGATGACATGCCATCCGAATATCTGTCAATGTACCCATTTTATCCGATCTTTACCGCCGCAAGTTGGCAAAATTGTCTGAGAATAATGCATATTCAAATCATAATTTTCCGGCAAATTTACCGAAGTCATCACTGAAATCACTATTTTTAAAACAAAAGATTTTCGTAAAAATGCCAGGCCGATCATGCTACGCTGTGGACCGATGACATATTCGTAGGTTTATTTTTTCTTTCTATTCCGGTTCCGGGTTTTGTGCCGTCAGACCGGTTCGCCTGGAACGGTCCTGCTCCCATGGTCTTTCGGCATAAACCCTGCATCTCACGTTAACACGACCTGGCAAAGGAAAAATTAGAAAAATTTTATAGAATAAAATACCGGCTCACCTCTATCGGATTATGGATAGTTGGGTTACTTTACCGGAAAATCTTTTTTCGCTGAAATTTATGGTTTTCAGGTCCGGTTTAGCCTGCCAGGCAGTGATGACGGGAGTCGAAGATGTTCGTGTTCGGGGACCATTGGAGCTCCGGCGAGTGTCGTCTTGCTTTTTCTGAACGACCGACCGGTGGTGTCTGACGGAAACGTAACGTAAAGTTTTTTGCGCAGTGAGGAGTTCCGCCGGTCAGTGAAAGAAAAAGGTAGATGACCGACAGAAGCGACCGCGTCCCCCAACACGAATACCGAAGACGAACAAGGACCGGAATAATTCCACATAAAAAATAACCGAGAAGTTATCATTTGGTAATTTTTTACCCTATAGTTTGCCTTACCTTTGCGACGAAATTCAAAAAAAGAGGAATATGAGAGACAGTATTGATTTCGGAAGCATGAACATTTCGACCTTGTTCAGAAAATTATTGATTCCGACAGTTTTAGGAATGATATTTTCAGCAGTATTTGTAATCACCGACGGTATCTTTGTCGGGAAAGGAATCGGTAGTGATGCTTTAGCAGCCGTTAACATCACTGCCCCTTTGTTTATGATCACGACGGGTATCGGCCTGATGTTCGGTATGGGCGCATCTGTAGTCGCTTCTATTCACTTATCCCAGGGGAAAGTAAAAGTAGCGAATATCAATATCACCCAGGCAATCGGATTCGCTTCTTTACTCATTCTGATTCTGTCCGCCCTGTGTTGTCTGTTTTTAGAACCTTTGGCCCACTTGCTGGGAAGTTCGGAACGCCTATTGCCCGGCGTTATGGAATATATGATCTGGTATATTCCTTTTCTGGTATTCTATCTAATCCTGAATGCAGGGATGTTCTTCATCCGTTTAGATGGTTCCCCCAATTATGCCATGATGTGTAATGCTATAGCAGCAGTAACCAACATCCTCCTCGATTATATTTTCATCTTCCGTTTCGGCTGGGGACTGATGGGGGCAGCCTTTGCAACCAGTCTCGGGACAACGATCGGGGGACTGATGACAGTTGGTTATCTGCTGCGCCGGTCACATACTTTACATCTGCAACGAATCAAATTAAGCCGGAAAAGTATGCAACTTACCGCCCGGAATATCGGTTATATGGTTAAGCTCGGTTCATCGGCCTTTGTCACCGAACTATCCATCGCCTTTATGATGTTTCTGGGAAATTACGTATTCATCAGTCATTTAGGAGAAGACGGAGTAGCAGCATTCAGTATCGCTTGTTATTTTTTCCCGATTATTTTTATGATATACGACGCAATCGTGTTATCGGGTCAGCCGATCCTCAGTTATAATTTCGGTCTCCGGGATACATCACGGATCAAACAAACCCTCCGTTTGATGTACAGAACAGCACTCCTCTGCGGAATAAGTTTTTTCACCCTCACCGCCCTTTTCCGCCACCAGATTGTCGCTCTGTTTATCGGACCGGAATATGCAGCTTATCAGATTGCAGTGAAAGGTTTGCCTTACTTTGCCTTCGGCTTTATATTTTTCGCCGTCAATATGATTGGAATCGGTTATTATCAAAGTATCGAACGGGCACATCGGGCTACCGTCATCACCCTGCTACGCGGGATACTATTTATGCTGGTGGGCTTCCTGGTGCTTCCTATATTACTCGATGTAAAAGGAATATGGCTGGCCGTCCCTCTGGCAGAAGTACTCACCCTTCTCCTGATCGGCAGCCTTTATCTGCACGAAAAGCAGAAACAGAAGTCTTAAATTTACCGAAATCGGCTTTACTCCTGTGGAGAACTTTCGGTCTTGTCCGCCGCCCTTACGACTACCTTAATCTAAAATTAAGCACTATCTTTGCAGGGCAAAAAGAACAGATCAACTATGGAAGTCTTTATCGAGAAATTCTGCCGAAGGTATAACCTTTCAGAAACGGATGTAAAAGCATTGACAGAACAAATGCAGGAAGTACGTTTTAGAAAAAAAGAAGCTATTGTCATTGAAGGAGAACGCAATAGCAATTTATACCTGATCAAAGAAGGAATCTGGAGAGGACATTATCTGAAAGACGGAACCGATACGACTATCTGGTTTGCTTCTGTCGGTGAAATAGCCTTTTCGATCTGGGGATATGCCGACAATTCGATCTCCCAAATCTCTATAGAAGCCTGTAATGACAGTATCGCATACAGTATTCCGCGCCATCTTTTAACCAAGTTATTCGATTCATCCCTTGGATTAGCCAACCTCGGGCGCCGTCTGATGGAGCAACAATTGCTTACCACTGAAAACTGGTTACTCAGTAATGACAGTCCGCGTGCTAAAGAACGCTACCTGACTTTAATCCGGGAAACCCCGGAATTATTGCAACATGTCCCGCAAAAACACATCGCTTCTTATCTGTGGATCACCCCGCAGTCACTGAGCCGGATTCGGGCAAAAATAAAGCTATAGAGCAGGAATTTCGTGTTTAGAAACTTTTAGTTTGTTGAGACTTCCCAAACTGCTCACCTCACTTATCCCCGTCAATCGATCTTATGCTGTACGACAGTGATTTTCCGCTTTTCGATCCGGAGATATCCTTCATCGGCCAATTCCGACAATACCCGGGCTAAGGAGGGACGTGCCACTCCCAGGATATCGGCGATCTCTTGTCGACTACGCGGATTTTCATGTTCGCGAAGATAAGCCAGCAAGCGGGTTTTCAAATCCTGCAAGGCAAAAGCATTCAACTTACGGCTCAAAAAAATACTCCGGTCGGAAATGATCCGCAGAAAATTTTGCATCACTATCTTTTCCCGATGCATCAGGTCTACAAAATCAGTCCGGTTCAAAACCAGCACTTCACAATTTGTTAAAGTGGTAATATTTACCGGGAAACGGTTGTCTGTAGCAAAAATAAAAGCCGGAGCCAACAAACGGGGAGCTTCGATCTCCTCTATCGTCACCTGTTTCCCCTCTTCATTCACCATATTAGTCCGTACCCGGCCACTATACAACAAATACAACGACTGACAAGCCGTCCCCTGTAAAGCAATAAAATCACCGATACCAAACTCACGCAAAGCATTCGGAGTACGACCGATAAAATTTTCCAGGAACCTTTCTGAAAGCCCTCTGAAAATCGGAGCCTCTGCCAATTTCTTATAATCCATCATCCGTCTTGTTTATTATTTATTATCCTTCTCCCTGCAAACACCTTTTCCCCCAATAACCCAACAACTTCATAACTCTATAACTCAGTAACTCAGTAACTCTACAACTCAGCAACTCTACAACTCAGCAACTCTCCTCCCCAAATATAGCACAATTCCCCTCCATATTTTTTTCCATTGTAACATTTGTGACAATTCTTCTGTAATAAGATTCCGATTTTTGTCATTACATTAAAACAGACAAATATGAAACGCACGATAATTAAAATCGACGACTCCCGGTGTAATGGTTGCGGTCTTTGTGTAAAAGGTTGTCACGAAGGGGCTCTGCAACTGATCGAGGGCAAAGCCGTTCTAGTGAGCGAACTCTATTGCGACGGTTTGGGGGCCTGTTTAGGAGAATGCCCGCAGCAAGCGATAGAACTGGAAGAGAGAGAAGCCGAAGCTTATGACGAACGTAAAGTGATGCAACGCCTGCTCCTCAAAGGAGAAAAAGTGATCTCCGCTCATCTCCGTCATCTGGCAACTCAGGGACAGCAGGATTATCTCCAACAAGCCATCGACGTATTGGAGGAATCACAAAAACAAGCCATCGGTATCCCGGCATCGGCGCAAAGCCAAACGGATACCTTCACCTCACCGGTATCGATGCCCAGCGAATTACAACAGTGGCCCGTTCAGTTACATTTACTGTCTCCGACCGCTCCCTGGCTGAAGAAGGCGAATCTATTGGTTGCTGCGGATTGTACAGCCTATTCTGCCGGGGATTTTCATACCAACTGGCTTCGTGGGAAACGCCTGGCTATCGCGTGTCCGAAACTGGATCATGGACAAGAAATATATCTCGAAAAATTGATTACGATGATCGATGAAGGAGGAATAGACACCCTGACCGTTATGATCATGGAAGTGCCTTGTTGCAGTGGGCTATTGCACCTTTGCCAGAAAGCCCGTCAAAAAGCAAAACGCAACATTCCTTTAAAGATGGTCAAAATCAGCCTACAGGGCGAAATTTTAGAAGAAATATGGCTATAAGATTACTTTTTACGTATAAAGTAAAAGGTATACAAATCAATAAAATGTTATGAAAGAATCGATGTTTTGTTTTCAATGTCAGGAGACAGCCAAAGGGACAGGCTGTACAGTCCGCGGAGTATGCGGTAAAAACAGTACAACTTCGGCTCGCATGGATTTGCTGCTCTTTGTAATCAGAGGAATTTCTATTGCAGCCCACACCTTACGTACGCACCGGATATTACCCGATCCACAAGTCAATGCTTTTGTCATCGACGCCCTCTTTTCGACTATTACCAATGCTAATTTCGACGAAAAAAGCATCACCGAGCGGATCAATCGGGGGTTCAATCTTCGCAATCGTCTGGTTGCTCAGGCATCGTCAGCCGGTATCACCTTTCCTTCGGCCGACGAATTGACCTGGAACGGAGCCCCGGAAGCTTATGATGATAAAGCGGCTGAAGTGGGGGTATTACGCGAACCGAACGAAGATCTGCGTTCACTGAAAGAATTAATTGTATATGGACTCAAAGGAATGGCGGCTTATACCGGGCATGCTATGCGCCTGGGATACGATAATCCGGCTCTTCACGAATTTATACAATGTACCTTGTCCGATATCGCTATCGGTAACCTGTCGGTCGGAGAACTCACCGCCCGTGTCCTGCAAACCGGGACATTCGGCGTACAGGCCATGGCCCTACTCGACCAGGCCAATACCGGAAGTTACGGTAATCCTGAAATCACCGAAGTCAATCTGGGCGTCCGTTCTAATCCCGGAATCCTGATCAGCGGACACGATTTGAAAGATATGGAAGAGTTGTTACGGCAAACCGAGGGAACCGGAATCGACGTGTATACCCACAGTGAAATGTTACCTGCCCACTACTATCCGGCATTCAAAAAATACAAACATTTCGCCGGTAATTATGGAAATGCCTGGTGGAAACAACGGGAGGAATTCGAAACTTTTAACGGACCGATCCTTTTCACGACCAATTGTATCGTACCCCCATTACCGGCAGCCACCTACACAGCCCGGATGTACACGACCAATTCAGCCGGATATCCCGGATGTAAACACATCGTAACAGATGCGGACGGGAAAAAGGATTTTTCGGAAATCATCGAAAAAGCAAAAACCTGTAAACCTCCGGTAGAAATTGAAAAAGGAACCATTGTCGGTGGCTTTGCCCATCACCAGGTCATTCAACTGGCAGACAAGGTGGTCGAAGCTGTAAAAAGCGGAGCTATCCGTCAGTTTGTAGTCATGGCCGGATGTGACGGACGCATGAAAATACGGGAATATTATACCGAATTTGCCAAATCTCTCCCCTCCGATACAGTGATACTCACAGCTGGCTGTGCCAAATACCGTTACAACAAACTGGGTTTGGGAAACATCGGAAACATTCCCCGTGTCCTGGATGCCGGACAATGTAACGATAGTTATTCACTGGTACGCATAGCCCTGAAACTGCAAGAAGTATTCGGACTGAAAGATATCAATAAACTCCCTATTGTTTACAATATCGCCTGGTATGAACAAAAAGCCGTTATCGTACTACTGGCTTTACTGTCATTAGGTATCAAAAATATCCATCTGGGACCGACCATGCCCGCTTTCCTTTCACCGAATGTCGCCAAAGTCCTTACGGAAAAATTCGGTTTGAGCGGCAAAATTTAAAGCGCCGGAAAATGAAAGAGTAACAGCGGACAAAGCGATAAAAATCAAATTCAGATCGCTTTATCCGCTGTTACTGTCATCATCTAATACAAAAGGCTGTCACGGAGAAACTCCGGTTTTCTTTTCTGCGTACAACCGGAAAATAAAAATTTATATCATGACAGCAAATCGAAAAAAAGCACCCGAATATCTGAAAGACGATCATCTTAGTGTCGGTACAAAAGAATATCTCAAAGTATTGAATTCAGGTGACAAGCCGGTGGAATCGCTCTCTGTTCCGGAAGCCAGAAAGGTGTTGGTAACAGCACAAGCCAGCGTAAAAACAGACCTTTCCGGCATTGAAGAATCGGAAAAAACAATCACAGTGGACGATCACATGCTCCGTCTGAATATCCTCCGTCCTCAAGGTTCTAAGGAAAAGTTACCGGTATTCATCTTCATCCACGGTGGAGGCTGGGTATTAGGAGATTACCCCACCCACAAACGTCTGGCCCGTGATCTGGTAGTCGAGTCCGGTTACGCCTGTGTGTTCGTCAATTACACGCCTTCGCCCGAAGCCAAATTTCCACAAACGATCGATGAAATATATGCAGCGACCTGTTGGGTGGCCGAGCATGGGGATGAAATTCATGTAGACGGTCACCGCCTCGGTATCGTCGGCAACAGCGTCGGGGGCAATATGACTATCGTCACCAGTATGCTGGCCAAAGAGCAAAAAGGGCCTGAAATCAAGGTACAAATCCTGATGTGGCCGGTAACGGACGCGAATTTCGACTGGGAATCCTATGATCTCTACGGAGAGCAACGTTTCCTAACCATTCCCTTGATGCAATGGATGTTCGACCAATATCTTACCGAGCAAGACGACCGCCTGAATCCTCATCTTTCTCCTGTACAAGCCTCTACCGAAGAGTTACAAGGTCTTCCTCCCACCTTGATCGAAGTTGCAGAAAACGATATCCTTCGAGACCAGGGAGAAGCCCTGGGCCGTCGTCTCGACGAAGCAGGTGTTGATGTCACCACCATCCGTTTCAACGGCGTGATCCACGATTGGGGGATGCTCAACGGATTCGCCACTTTACCTCCTACCCGTTCCCTGATCCTTTTTTCAGCTGCTATGCTCAAGAGATACCTGGAATAGCTCCCTCCCCCCCCCACAAGCCATGCCTTTAGGCTTGTGGGGATCAGTGTCCCTCGCAGGGCCCGACCGGTCAGCGATCTGTAAACCCAACCACCCAGGTTGACACAACCGCTTATCGATCCTTTAGGGGTAAACTCACTTCTTACCTCACCGGCGTATAGTCGATAACCGATTCCTCTTCGGTCGCTTCCAGTTTAAATATGACAGGACGCAAACCGTCATTACAACTACATATAGCTACCCCGGGTTTTCTGATCCAGTCGCCATAATAAAACAATGTTTCACCCGCTCCATGCGAAAGCGCAAAAACATATTGGTAGATCGCTTTCCAGGCCTCATCGCAAAAGCCCTCGGGTTTAGCATAGTCGGCATAAAATACCTGCCCGGCTTTTAACATCGGACAAGCCTTCAAACCTTCTGCTCCGTACTCTTTTACCAACTCTTCGTCCAAAGTGGTTTTCAACACCGTTATCTTTACTTTTTTCATCGTATTCCGATTTCAAATTATTAAACCATCTTATATTCAATAACGTACCGTACGACGAGGTGAACCGCTCCAGGAACATCCCAAACAATAAATCACAGTCAGGTCGAACCCTTCGAGACTCTCCCCCTCCTTGGCGGCAATAACCTCAAACTCAACTGTCACAAACACCAAACGCCGTTCTTTTTTCTCGTTCAACACATAGAAATTCGGTATTTTACATTGCGGACACAAACGTCTTTTCATATAACTATCCTTTTTATTTTCTCACTCTATATCAATTATAAAAGCCCGGTCCCTGCCAGCTTCCGTAAAAACGGATTGCGAAGACAAGCGACAAACTGCTCGTAAGTATATACCGGCCGGAGGATGACTGGCTCTCCGGCAGGTGCAGTCGCTGAAAGCAGATCCGACATCCGGTGAAATAATTCCCAACGCAGATGAGAAAGCAAAGAATCCTCGATCCAATAAGAAAAAAGGGTATTCGGACTATTTTTTTCCAAAGCTTTCATTTGCTTGTAAAGAGGATATCCGTCGGATACATCGTGCCATAAATCCACAAAAGCATGGTCGTAATAGCCGTCGGACATGCAATTCGTCGCAAACTCAAAAGCATCTTGCCGAACGATATCGATCTTCTCCTTTTTAGGAAATTGAGGAAGGATATGCTCCCGGAACAGAGCGATGACATTTTCGTCCCTTTCGACAATAGTCAGCGTTTTCACTTCCGGTTTTTCAGAAACCATAAAAGCATAATACCCCATTCCGAGTCCGAAAGCAACAACCTGCCCCGCTGCCCTGGCTATGGGTTGCCGCATGGTTTCTATTTCATTCGGTTTAATAGCCATCCACTCCTGCCCGTCCTCCATGACTGCCGGGAATGAAAATTCCGTATCGAAAAATCCGATCTGTGGAATTTCTTTCAACTCTTCATCGGTCCGGATATCATCACAAACAAACGCTTCATAGGGTTTATATTTTTCAATGGTCAGCTTCCAATTTCCAAAATGAGCTTCAGGAATCCGAATTTGCCGGTAATAAGGATTCATCCGATATTCCTGCGGATCGAGCCGGCGGATACCGGACCTCAGATAAGCTGTCGACAGATAACGATCCCGGGGATTATTTTCCACATCCAGTCCACAAGCAGCGACCAACAAGCTGGTATAGGCTTCTGCTAACGTAATTTCACACTCACCGGTGATCCCCTCTATCAGTTCTTTCGTGATAAAATCAGGACATACCGTAAGATATCTGCTCATTAATCCCAGCACCTCATTATTCATCTCCAAAACCTCACCCAGATTTTTTACTTTCCGGCGGTCGATCGGACTTAAATCGATATTCATTTTCTCCTATTCTAAAAATTCAATCTTCACTCCTCAGAAGTCTTCTTTCCTACTCTCACCACCACTTTTCCAACTTCCATCAACTTTTGTGCCTCCGGTATTTCTTCAAAGGAAAATGTTTTGTAAATATACACTTTTAATATCTCTCCGACAGGATTAACAAAGCATATACGAATCTCCCGCTAATCAAGTTAGCGCCTAATGTCATTGAAAAAACTTTCTTTGTATAAAAAATAATCACTATCTTTGCCACGAAAATACCACCGCAGTCAAATTGTTTGTCCGGATACCGCCGGATATCCGGACTGCCAGTTACCGTTAAATTTATTTATCACTGTTTGAAGTGAAACCAAGATCCGTAATGGGTCCGGTTTATATCGTTCTTTGACATATCCTCATCTATCAGCCCGTAAATAGATTTATCGACAAAAAGTAAAAACCATCGATTAAAAAATCTTAAGATTATGACATCCGAAATATTATTTCAAGAAAATACCGAAATCGACTCAATACAACAAATGATCACAACAATCCATAACCATATCGCCGAATACCGATCCAACCTCTCCCGAAGGCCCAACGTCTATCGCCCTAAAATAGCCGAATTACAAGCTAATCTGGCTCAAATTTACTGGTATGATTATAAAGATTACCATTCAGCTGAAAAGTTATTTCTTCAGGCATTGGAGAACTACGAAAAATATTCAGGGCGCAGAATCATCATACAGAGTCATAAATTGAAGATTATGGACTTTTTAGTAAACCTATACAACCGTTCGAATCGTTTGGAACTTTCCGAACAAATATTACTGCGAATGTTGGAAATACAAAAGAGACTGGCAGAAAACTATTGGTGGATTTACCTCGAAGATGTAGCAATAACCCAATGGCGGTTAGGCAATCTATATGTCGACATGCGACGCTTCAATTCGGCGGAACGGCTGTATTCGGCCAGTCTGGATACCCGATCCGAATTCGACCGGGAAGATATATACCGGTATCGTCCTGCAACGGCACAATGCCAGCGAAGCCTGGGAAAACTTTATGAAGTACATTTAAAAAACTATCCGAAAGCAGAGCAATGTTACCGCAAATCGATCGAAATATTACAAGAACTCTGTGAAAACGAATATGAACGCTGCAATTTCATCCGTTCATTACAACATTCCCAACTTCTTCTGGCCCATCTGCATAGCGATACCTCCAGCGAACAGGATCGTCCGGCAAACTAAAATTCCGCATTTTACGATGCCGGCAAAAGCTACGATCGAATAAGTGTAATCTATCGCCCCTCCAATTTCCAGTGTAGTGACCGTTTATCCGTCATTACCGTTTTATCCGCTCAAATCCTTAACAATCCCTGGCAAAGGGCTATTTCCTTCGGGTCACCCGTATGTTTACCTTCCACATCGGAAAGCTTTACGACAGGCCAAAATTCTTTTCCTCCCTGAGGTTTACACTCGAACATTTTGATTACCATGTTCAGCGGTTTTACTCCGACATCATTAGACAAGAAAGTACCGATCCCATAAACATCATGTAATCGTCCGTTCACAAAGGAGCGAATATTTTCTACCCCTTCCAGATCGAGAGCATCGCTATAGACCACGGTCTTTGTCCGCGGATCGATCCGTTTCTCCCGGTAATGTTTCAAAGCTTTCTCGGTAAATACATAAGGATCACCGCTATCCCAACGCAACCCGTCGAATAGCTTAGCATATTGCGTATCGAAACTGCTGAAAAAGTTATCGGTTGTATAGGTATCCGTCAAGGCTATCCCCAAATGCCCGTCATACACATCCACCCAATTAGCCAAAGCCAGAGCATTGGCAGACCGATAGCCATAATGTGCCCCATGGTACATAAACCATTCGTGGGGATGAGTTCCCATAGGAGTAAGGTTATACTTCATCGCCAGGCATACATTACTGGACCCTTTCAAGTATTTGCCGGAATACTCCTTCAATATTCCGATCACCCGATCCTGTACCTCGAATGAAAAGCGGCGCCGTGTGCCGAATTCCGATATTTCTGCACCGATCTCTGCAAAACGACGGGCTTTATGGATCGCTTTTTCTTCCACCTGCCGGGCAAACTGGCCGGTCATCTGAAAATAAAGTTCCGATATCATCGCCATTAAAGGGACCTCCCAGAGTACCGTACGATACCATAATCCACGGATCTCGAGTTCCAGGCTACCCCCATTTTGCAGAATCCTTACTTCTGAAGGATCGAAACGATATCCTTTCAAGAGATCGAAAAATACAGAATCGAAATAATAACATTTTCGCCGCATAAACCGTTCGGCCTCGTCGGTCAAAGTCAATCCGCGCATCTCTTCCACTTCTGCCTGTAAAGCTTCGGCAAATCCTGACGGGAAATCGGTTTCTCCCCGGTTGACAAAACGATATACGACTTCGGCATCCGGAAATTTCTTCTGAATGGCATTCATCGTTGTAAATTTGTAGAGATCGTTATCTGTAAAATCTTTGATTATCATATGCCTTCGATTAAAAATTCGACCTCAGCGCCGTTGTCGTTGTAAAACGGGCACCTAAAGGCTCAGGCCAGATCGTATGTACATAATGCCTTTAAATAGTCCGGCACCACTTGTCCGTCAACCTTAGGCTTCCATACCCCAGCTTCCGCCTGAATCCGGGTAATCTTCATTATTCCCATTTTAAATAAAAACCCTTTTCCGTAAAATACCGATATTTTACCCGATCAAAGCGATAATACCTGACCTTCCTACCGTTCTTCGCCCGATTTTCCTGTTCTGCATCGACCAATAATCCGGTCCCTACCATCTTTCTACGAAAATTATCCCGGTCGAGTGTACACTGTAAAACCGATTCGTATAAATGCCGAAGATCGGCCATCTTAAATTCAGGGGGCAACAGATCGATCCCGATCGGCCGATACCGGGCTTTTAACTTTAATCGGTCGGCAGCCATTTGCAGAATTCGTCGATGATCGAATGCCAGGGGCGGTATTCCGGACAAAGGAAACCATTGGACCCTATCGGCATCGTCCCCTGCCTTCACTTTACAATCCTCCCATCTGACCAAAGCATAATAAGCGATACTGACAACGCGATAACGAGGATCACGATCGACATCCGAAAAAGCATATAATTGTTCGAAATTCACTACTTTCAATCCGGTTTCTTCTTCCAACTCCCTGCGGGCACAGGTTTCTGCATCTTCATCCATATCCATAAAACCTCCCGGCAAAGCCCATTTCCCTTTAAACGGTTCGTTCCCTCTCCGGATCAATAATACCCTCAACTCCCCCTCGCCGAATCCAAAGATAACCTGATCGGTCGTCAACGCGGGACGGGGATATTTATAACAATACTGGTTTTCCATCATGCATCTGCCTTTTATATCACAAATGAAAGAAATAAAAACAACAACACAAAACCAGTCCTAAGGTTCAACAAAAAAATGTTTCCAGCTAACCTATAAGTTTTCTTTCTGAGTTTACCAGGACTCAACTCAGTGCCCGGCCGGGATACAAAGGTAAGAAGCCCGAATAGCCGATAAGATTGTATTCAAAAGTATAATACAGCGCACCAGAAACGAGAGCGATTGTGTGGGGGCTCCACACAATCGCCACATTTCCGTGATCTATAACGAACCGATCCGTTTATTCAAAGCATTTTCAAAATTTTTCAGTATAGGATCAACCGGATTAAAAAGCTGACGGAATATATGTAATCCTTCTTCACACTGAGCTTTATTTCCTTTTGCACACAACATCGCATTTAATTGCATCGTCAATCCCCAACGGTCCGAAGCAGGAAGGGACATAAATTGTTTTTTAAAAATAGAAAGTACTTTATCCATTTTATCCATCCGAAATGCATCGTAATAATCCAATATGGACAACAAATAACTTTTCTGTTCCGGCCGAACAATTTTGATATCCTTCCTCAGAGTCTTAAAACGTCCGGCATCATATTCTTTCTCATCAAATACAAGACTGTTGACAGTATTGAATACCGGAACGTAAAGTACTTTCTGAATCCATGCTTCCAGTTCCTCCGGAGCAATATAGGCAGTAAATAATTCCCGGTGTTTTGCGACAAAATGGAATGTATACGACGAAGGATCCGACAGGTAACGCCGAATCAGCTGCCAGTCCTCTTCGTTAACCGTCTCTCCATTTTTCCGGCAAAGCTCATCCAATACGGCCGGAATTTTATCAAACCGATATCCCCCCCCCAAAGTCGTAATATACCGGCGAAGGAAATCAGCCTCCCGGTCACCTGTTTCATAACGTTTCTGCATCCCTGCAATCGAATTTTCCGGATCCATTCCTTCCCGGATCAGCCGGATAAATTCACCGGCATCATGTCCGCCAACGACCCGGTGTACCTCGTTCCCTGCTGCATCCAGCAATAAATAAGTTGGAAATACCTGCATCCCATAACGCTTCAATAACTCCCGTCCCTCGCCCTTTTCCATATCAAATTTAACATTGATAAAATGCTCGTTAAAGAAGTGCCCCACTTCCGGATCGGTGAAGACAGTAGTATTCATCATTTTACAAGGAGCACACCACGAAGTATAACCATCCAAAAAGATCAGTTTACCCGTCGCTTCAGCCTCTTGTAAAGCATCCTGAAAACTACCGGTCCTGAATTGAATTCCTTTGCCGGCAGCCAATAACTTTTCCAACTGTTGCGTAATCTCTTCCCGGCGCAACTCCTTCGCCTTGATCAAACCGTCTTTACCAATGATAAAACAATTAGGCACTCCGGCAATATTATATGCCTTAGCCACCGGACTCTTCCAGGCTTTCAGATCTGTCAGGCAATACCAGGGCACAGCATGAGTTTCCAGGTCCTTCAACCATTTATCCCGGTTATCATCTAAATGAATGGTGATAAACACCACACTATCTTTAAACCGTTCATAAGCCTGCCGGATGGAAGGAATTTCCTTCTTACACCAACTACACCAGGATGCACTGAATTCCAGAAAAATATATTTTCCCTTAAAGCTAGCCAAGGTATACTCTTTTCCCTCCCGGTCGAACACCTTAAAATCGGCAGCAGGCATTCCCGGACGCACTTTACTCTCCTTCTCTAAACTTTGTCTCACTTCCTGTAAACACAAAGGATCAAATCCCGGTTCAAACCGATTCAATACTTTTCCGGTATTTTCAAATCCCAGATTAAATACCAACCGGGTAACCAACTGTGCCGCCGCTTCACTTTTTTTGGCATCTGCACGGAAAGCCAATACACTATCAATGGATTGCATCAATAACTTTTCTCTCTCTGCCGACAGCCGACGTACTCCGGCAATATCTCCCTCCATAAACTTCTCACCGATAGCCATATTCAACTCACCCGAAGCTTTATAGCAGGATAAATTCAATAGATAATCATTATAAGCACGCAGCTCATCAGACACCTGCTGTTGTGCATATATTTCCTGTATACACAACAAGAACAGACAAAATAAAACAACTAATCTTCTCATCAAATTTTATTCCATTAGATATTATTCATACTTCCAAGAACCACCCGATTTATATATCAAACCTTTGACTTCTCCGAGAATTTGTTTCACATGCTCGAACTCCTGTCCATCCGTACTCGTCCAATAGAAGTCATGAGTATTTCCATTTTGTACACACACACCGAACTGTTCTCCATAAGAATCAAGGGTAAAAGCTGTTATTGTTCCTGTTTTAAAATCGGCTACAGCTACCGGAGTATCGTTCAATTCAAAATTATACCGGAAAATTTGTGCTCCCTGAGAATAATAAGCCTCCTTCGTTGTATATCCCACTGCAAAACGGGTCTTTTCATTCACAACTGCCGGAAATACATCCTGTGCAATTGTTGTCAATGTCGGTTGTCCTCCCACGATCCCGAATTGAAAACGCTGAGTATAATATTTTCCATCCGACTTATCCCGCAAAACGGCATAAAACAAACTCTTCCCCTGCTGCTGAGAAGCCGGAGCCAGATAGATCAACTCTTTATCAGGATCAACCAGGCTGAATTTTTGTCCCGCATCCTCCACCTGATCTAATCCCCGTAACTCTCCGTTATCCAAAAACAAATATCTTCCTTCATTTTCTTCATAAAATAAAGCGACATTATAATCAGGAGGGAAACTATACCCCACCACAGAAGAGAGCTTATAATCCCCGTAGAAAGGAAAATCCGGATACCGGTCCTGGTACAAATACCCTCCGGGAGAATAACGGACATACAATTTCCCGGACCCGGAAACCAAACAGGAATAATTCTTTATAAAACAAGCTGCCTTAATTTCTTGTAAATCTTCCGGCAAGCTTCCGCCGACAAATTCCTCTCCGGTCCACACCTCTTTCCGAAGGTTACTCCAGTCTAATTCTACCGGTCCGTCCGATCCCGGCCCTCCGGCCATCACCAATACACCGTTTGCATTCAAACCGGCATCAAAATGTTCTACCACTCCATAAGCTTTAGGCCCCAATTCCCTGTTATTAACCGCCGTATAAACATTCTGAAAAAACTTTTTACTGCTCGCCAACATGTTCAACTCCGCTTTTCCTTGATTTTCAGTCATCCACATCCAACCATTCGTAAAATTACTTAGCAAAGTCACCCGAAAACGCTGACTATATGAGATTCCCGTACGTTCGTCTTTAACGATAAAAGCACCGAAAATATCATTCCACCCTTGGGGTTCTATCCCAAAAGTAACATTCAGACATTTTTCAGTAGAAACCACAAACGTATCCAGCTTCCATTGATAGGATAGATCATCATGTGCCTGTGTACTATCGGTAAAACGAATAATCGGTTCCGGCATCGTAAAAGGTTCTCCAAACCAGAGTTCATATTTTTTACTTTCATCGATCCCATCAATTTCAATTGCATACATTGTTTTATAATCATAATTTCCTTTATCCTTATAGCAACCGGCCATTACCAGTAATGCCAGTAACAATATATATATCTTATTCATAACTCGATCTAAATTTAATTGGTACCCCTTTATTACTATCCCACCATCTTCACCTGCATAGGTTGATTATTCTCATCCATGATTACCCGTCCCTGAGCGGCTTCTTCTTCCAGATAATATTTAAACTTCAGGATAGCGGCCCTCTTTTCCGGATAAGCAATATTTTCCAAATCAAAAGTACCGCTAATCCGGATAAACAAACGATATTTCGTTTCAGAATAACTACCCAATCCTTCGGTTTCATGCCACTCATCCCACCATCCGGGCCGAACGATCCGATCAGTCAGATATATTTTACAACTATTACTCTCCGGGAAACACAATTTAAAATGGGCACTCTCCACCAAATCCAACTGCAGATACAATTTTTCCGCTTTCAATTCTTCTGTATTCATCACTTCAACCCAAAGTGTATCCGTAACCCGATTGGCCCGCAACTTACAGTTTTGCGCCGGAATATTGAAATGTACCCCTTCCTGAACCGTACTTACCGGATTTACCTTTACCTTATATTCGCGGTCATAATCCAACACTTCGCCTGTCACTTTCACTTCTATGCCAATACGATCTGTCGTTGTCTTTCCAGCCAATCCGAAATTATAATCCACACTGTCCTTTTCAAACACCGATACAAAACGTATATAGTCCGTACCCGAATACTTTTCGAGGTCTTTTTCACAGGAACAGAACACCAATCCCATTCCCAACCCTATGATCAATGCCAATATCTTTGCTTTCATACCTTTCTATTTATAAAGTTCAGACAATCTGTTACCGAATTCCAATTCCACGTCCGGCAACGGTAATACGAAATCTTTCTCCGTCATGGTATAATTTCCGGACTCATCTACTACTTTCCGTCCCAACCGTTTGTAGAAATAAAACAGCTGCCCTTCGCACATAAACTCCCGGCGGGCATCGTTAACAATCACATCTTCCAGCTCTGCGGGTGAATTTGCAATCAAGGCCTCCTTGGCATTCCGGGCATTCCGTAATTTCTGTAATTCTGTTTTAGCTCCATTCAGATCGCTATCCATCAGATATTCACAAACATAATAATACATCTCACTAATCCGAATCATCGGAGCTATCCTCCCCATCTCCTCTTCCGTCATCTCATCAGCATTCTCAGGCTTCACAAATTTGATACAACTGGGCCGATCGAAAGCAGCCAATATTTCATGCTCCATCAGATAGTTCAAACGGTAATCATTGGCACTTCCTTCAAACATCTGTTCACTATTCTTTATCGTCAACCACTTTTTGCTGCTACTATAGCTGGGCGAATAAGGTTCAAACACTTTAGTCATCCGGGGTACATTGAATCCAAAGACGATCTCAGGCCGTAAAATCCGGTTCCGATATTGAATATCGCTAGTAATCTTCCAATAATCGGTAAATTTGAATACTCCCGATTCCAACACAATTTTAGCATAATCGTAAGCCTGTTTTTTGTCCAGTTTATAAGCATATACCCGTGCTAGCAAAGCATTCACAGCATAATAATTCAGACGGAATCCACGATAAGACAAAAATTCATTCCGGTCAGGCATCGGCTGGGTCCACATATACATATCCGAGCCAGTAGTTGCCTGATACAACGGATCAAAAATAGGATCCCGGCCTTCCAGATCGGTAACGGCAGCTTTCAGATCTACAATCACACTATCGATCACTTCACTGACCGTCTTTTGAGGCGACACTTTATTCGAATATTTTGTAATATACGGAATAGCTGTATATCCCGGATCTGCTTTATACGAAGGTGCAAACAAACGCAACAGATCAAAATGGAAAAAAGCCCTTAAAGCCCTGGCTTCTCCATGTAAAATATAATAAGTACGCTCATCCTCAAAAAAATCCGGACCGACTTCCTCCAATCTTTCCAATAAAATATTACAATTGGCAATACAGAAATACAATTCCAGCCACATCTCATCAATTTTAGGCGAAATATTCACATCCTTGTATTGGTACTTGGCCAACTGGGCAAACTCATGTGTCTCGTCCGGAATAGCGTAATACTGAGCCAAAACATCCGTAAATCCGAACAATAAATTATTGGCATACAATTTTTCACCCGAAGCGGTAATATAAATCCCGTTCAATACATCCTTAAATCCCTGAGGAGTAGAAAATATTTTCTTGTCGTTCACCTGTGCCTCCGGAGTAATATCCAACCACGACGTACAGGACTGTGAGAGGACAGCACATCCCAACAGGATTGCAGCTGTCATATTTTTAATTTTTTTGTAACTCATATTCTATTGCATTAAAATTGAACCATTACACCTAAACTCATACTACGGGCAAATGGATAAGAAATCCCTCTCTCCCGCTTCACTGTCGACAAACGAAACACATCATTCATCATTGCAGTCAAACGAACCATATCAAAACCGATAGGTTTCAGCCATTCTTTCTTCAAATCATAAGACAATGACAAAGATCCCAACTGTAATACATTTTCATCCTGTATAAAACGGGAACTAGCCGGAGTCGTCGACTTATCGTTGATGTCTTTATAAAATGTATGGTCGCCTGGTTTCTGCCAGCGTTGCTCCAATACCCGACGGTCTACATTATCTCTCGGATCAGCATTCTCTACCCGGTTGATCAAGGTCTGGTTGTACACCTGTCCTCCCAGACGATAACTGAAATTCATGTTTAGATTGAGTTGCTTCCAGGTTATATTCGTTCCGAATGCTCCGGTCACTTTCGGTTCTGTATCACCGCATACCACACTCTCTTTCGGATCCCAAACGTACGTATTAGTACCATCCTGACGCTGGAATAACTCTTTTCCGGTAGCAGGATCGATGCCCAACGATTTCATCGCATAAATAGCGGTTGAAGATCTTCCCTCTTTATACCGGACCATCGGTTTGGTTTTATAGTCGTCATTGTTAGCCTGTTCCTGATCGGCTTTATCGTTATAGGAACTCAAAGCATTCGAAATGGATACGATACGATTCTTATTATGAGCCATATTCACAAACAGACTGACATTCCAATCGTTCGATTTATAGACAAAACTCCGTAAAGCCAATTCCACTCCTTCATTTTCCATCTGTCCCAGGTTTTCTTTATAATCAATAAATCCCAGAGAAGTAGGCAAAGTAACACTGCTCAAAAGGTTTTTGGTCTTTTTCAGATAATACCCGAAAGTCACCGTCAACCGATCTTCCCACATGCCGAAATCCAATCCCAAGTCGTAAGCAGTCGTCGTTTCCCATTTCAGATTCGGATTCCCTAAAGCCATCAGGGTTGCCCCGATTCCTGTCGCATACCAGCCGTCCTGTATATATTCGAACATCGTCTGAGATTGATAGGGTTGAAAAGAAGCCTTTCCTGTCGTTCCAATAGACCCACGGATCTTCAGTCTGGAAATACCGGTATTTTCCATAAATTTTTCATGGTGTATATTCCAACCCAAACCAACTGCCCAGAAAGGAGAAAATTTAGATTCCGAACCATACATGGACGAACCATCCAAACGAGCCGATAAATCCAATAAATAGCGATTCGCATAAGAATAATTGACATTGGCAAAAAAACCTGCCAATCGGGTTTTTCCCTCACTTCCTCCGGGATGGGTATTGGTAAACTCCTTCGCCAAAGAGATATAATCCATCATCTTGGAAGGATAACCTCTCACGTCGAAGTTCACACTACGACTACCACTTTCTGTGAGATTGACACCTAATGCCGTATTGATAAAGTGTTTACCCACTCCCAAATAATAAGTCAATACCGAGTTAAAATCCATACTATACGTATTACTCGTCCCGTGGTACCCTTCTCCTTTATTCAACAATCCTTCACCGGACGACAACTCATAACTTTCATACTGCAATGATTCCGGTGAAACAAAAGTCTCTACTTGTTCTTTCTTTTCACCGTAAGAGAAATTGGCCCGCAAACGTAATCCTTGTACGATACTCCATTCCAGACTGAAATTATTGGTCACGTCCAGATACTCGCTTTCATCCCGATTTCCTACCGTTGCTTCATACACAGGGTTCCAAATTTGCTTATTGGTATTTATGTATTGCGTCATCTTACGGATCAGATTACCGTGCTCATCCTGAAAAGGATAATAGGGATTCAACAAGGCATATTGGGAAAAGTCACCATAAGGGGATTCTTTAGATTTCACTTTATTGACAGTGAGATAATTCCTTACTAAAAGTTTATCTTTTAGATTATAAGAAAGTGAAAAACCTAAAGCTCCGCGGTCACGAGCCGATCCTTTCATCACCCCATTGTCTTTATCATACTTAAAATCAATACCATATCTAACCGCTTTATCCCCACCTTCAATGAATATGCTATGCTTTTGATTAAACTCTACCTTCAAAGGCTGAGACAACCAATAGGTATTCACTCCACTCTCAACAAGACTCAGTTTATAATTATAATCTTTATCTTTATTGATCTGCGCATCAGCATTATTATCTTTATACATGCCTATGCTCTTTTCAAAATCCAACTTCTCACGGGCATCCAATAAGTCGTATCCATTTAAATCCGGTATAGCGATAGAAGCAGTAAAATTATAGTTCACCCGCAACTGTCCTTCCGAGGGAGCTTTCGTTTTGATAACAATCACTCCATTCGCTGCCCGAGAACCATAAATAGCCGTTGCCGAAGCATCTTTCAGAATAGTCAACGATTCGATCCGTTCAATATCGAGGTCAAAAATTTTCTCTGCATCTACTTCAAAACCATCCATGATAAACGTAGGCAGATTCGGATTATTTTTCAGATTATCCCGGCTCACTGCTTCCTTTTCAAATTCAGTCAGCCCGATTCCAGAATTTCCCCGAATCGTAAAATCAGCAATCCGGTTAGGATTCGATCCGATGTCTATATTGTCCTCAAAGCGGATAGAAGGATCAAATACAGAAAGTGCCTGAAGCACATTCCCGGTAGTCACCTTCCTTAGCTCGTCCCCTTTCACGGTTACCTGTGCCCCTGTAAAACTATCTTTGTTCTTATTAAAATATCCGGTCACCACCACATCGTCAAGTGCCTTTACATCCTCCTTTAAGACAATCTTATAATCATTCTTATCCGTAATCTTCACCTCCATCGTCTCCATCCCCACAAAAGAAAACAACAAGGCTTGTCCATCAGCCACAGGTAAAGTGATTGTAAACTCTCCCTCTACGCTAGTCACCGTCCCTAAAGAAGTTCCCTTGATAATGACCGTCACTCCCGGTAGCGGATTCCCTTTTTCATCCACCACTTTTCCGGTGATCTTACGACCTTCGGTTGCTGTCACTTCTTTTTTTATCACTACGGCATTTCCGGAAATCTCAAACCAAAGACCAGTATTTTTCAGGCACGTTTTCAAAATCTCATTCACCTCCTTATCCGTTTCCTGTACCGTCAATTGCTTCACTCCTTCAATGTCACGGGTTCCGTACATAAACACAAAATCCGTCTTCTTTTGAATCTCCCAGATCACCTGTTCCAAAGACACATTTTCCAAATCCAAACTGATTCTTACATTATTTTGAGAATGTACTGCTGCATTCAGCTGAAAACAGCTAAACAAAATCAAAAAAAACTTCAGTCTCACCACAAATAAAATTTTAGAGAGTTTTCCCCGGGCGGGAAAAACCATTCCAGGATTTTTTTTCATAAATTTGTTGAATTAAAGTTTAACACACTTTGATTATTTAAGCATGTTCCCGGCCAGTTTCGCAGACCACCGGGAACATTTTTATTTCAAACCCGTATACCCCAAACGCTATATTTTCATTTCTCTATCCTCATATCCCCTTGCCATCCACCCTATTCGTATTCAGTATCATCATCTTTAATTTCATTTTTTCTCCGATATATACAAACAACGGTTTGTCTGCAACACCTCTACTAAATTTGTCTTCTTTATCATATCAACAATCGGTTGCATATCATCATACCTTCCAAACCTTGCACCGATCCGGATTTCTTTAGCTCTTTCGTCTATAAAATGAAATTCCACCCCATACCAACGCCCCAATGTTTTCATAACATTTTCCAATCGTTCATTCCGGAATACAAACGTTCCTTCCTGCCAGGCCACATATTGTTCTACTTCAACCTGCCGTACGGTCGTTTTACCGTCATTTTTCGAATACACGGCCTGCTCTCCTGCCACAATATCCTGATCGTTCACCTTCACTTTTCCTTCCACCAAAGTTGTTACCACCTGCCCTTCATCTGCATATGAACGAACATTAAACGAAGTCCCCAACACCCGTACATTCACCCCATTCATCTTTACTACAAAAGGACGAAGTGCATCTTTAGACACTTTAAAATAAGCCTCTCCACTCAATTCTACCACCCGCTCTGTGCCACGGAATACTACCGGATATTTTAGCCGGCTCTCAGCATTCAAATAAACCCGCGTACCATCAGATAAAGTCAACGTATACTCCATCCCGGTCAAAGTTTCCATCTGATTATAAACAAGCGTATCTTCACCTACTCCGATCTGCCTGTAATCAATCCCCGTAGAATCCTTTTGAATCACAGTACCATCCATCTCTGCCAAAGTAAACCGACCGTTCGGAACAAGCTTTACCACCTTTCCATTTCCTAAAGTTAATTTTGCACTTCGCTTTCCGGAAGGAATACTCTGCTGCACAATAAGGGGCGGCTTTACGGGCACAGCTGTTTTCATCTGAAAATACCAGAATCCACCTCCCAACATCACTAAAATGACAGCAGCATATTTCCACCACCTCCTCTCCCCGGCACGTCTTCCCATAGCCTTATCCAGATTCTTCTCCATTTTTTTCCAGGCCTCTGTAACAGAAAAACGTTCCAACAACTGCTGGTTTGCTTTAAAATCTTCTTCCTGATCCAATCTCTCCGCCAGATTGGTATGCCACACGCTTTCCTGATTCCAGTTTTCCAACGCCTCCCGTTCTTCCGGCGTAGCAATCCCCATTAAGTTGGCTGCATACTTAGCCGCTATCTGAAAAATATTCATATCCAATCGCATAAAAACATTTTTTAGTCTATCTTAAATCAAAAATCGTCAAATAGCTTTCTGCCATTTTCAAAGTCCTTCTATTTACAGATTTAAGCTCCTCATTCCGGATTAATTACATTCATTAAATTTTGAAAAATCTGCTGAAATTTATTGTGTTTTCATTCTTATAACAATCTCAAACGAAAAACGGGGTAGTCAGGATTGAAAAAATTTTATTTATTTACAAGTCTACCCCTTTCTACAAAATCATCCAACCGACCACATTTTACATTCTGCTATTCCGGCCGACCGGATAACCATACGTTGTATCCAAACCTTGAAAAGAAAGAGAGATAATTTCAATACCCGGCCTACGACACATTTCCGGATATCTATCCATAAAAACAGGAGAATTTAAGCTTGAATCTAAATAAATATACCGTATTTTTGTCCGGTCTCATCCATCGTAACAGAAATGAATATTGAAGAGTTCAGAGCATATTGCTTGTCATTCAAAGGAGTATACGAAAAGATGCCATTCTCAGGAGTTGCCGATAAATACAGCCGTGACGTCCTGTGTTTCTACGTAGCGGATAAATGGTTTTGCTTCGTCAATATCGAAGTTTTCGATTTTTGTTGCCTCAAATGCCAACCCGAAGAATCCGGAGAATTACAAGCCGGATATATTGGAATACAACCGGGCTGGCATATGAACAAGAAATATTGGATCAGCGTTTACTTTAACCAGGATGTCCCTGATACCATGATAAAAGAACTGGTCGGCAAATCCTACGAAATCGTAGTCCGAAGCCTAAGCAAAAAAGAACGGGAAAAGCTGACCTCAGATGATGATTGATAAGCATGTCCGTACAGCATCCGGTCAATATTCTGCCATATTTACAACTTCGCCTATTTGCGGAATAACTACAGGTAGCGAATCTCTATCCCGCATCCTCCGTGCATTCTTCAACGGTTCGTCCCAGGGATGAGTAGCCAAAGCATATTTAGAATGATGAACCGTCAGAATTTTTGCCGCTTTCAATTCCCTGGCTACCGCTGCCATATATCCGGGCATCAGGTGGATATATTTCCACCCTTCGTTGTACTGACCGTTTTCCAGAATAGCCCAGTCGATATCGGGCATATCTTCCGGCCGGTACACCTCCGTTCCTTTGAAAGGTTTGTTTACGAACGAAACAGGTGCAGCCGTACAAAATACCGGATCGACAAGTAAACGTTTACCCTCCATCTGGATCAGATAGGAAGAATGGCCGAACCAAACCAACAGATCCTCTGAGAGGTTCAGGGTCTGTAAATCGGTTTTGATAACAGGCAGAGTACTATCCGGCCTCAGTCCTGCTTGTTTCCTGAATAAAAAGCCCGTCAAATTTTGAAAAAATCCTTTGCCGGAAGTCATCAATACCGTTTCGTGTAAGTTACGAAATTCTCCATCCCGGTAATGGGCCGAGCGTTCGATTCTAGCCAAACGTTCTCCCCGGGGTAAACGACCGAATTGCGGCATATTCACAAATACGACTCCAACTACAGCCGACAAAACGATAACACTCAAAATCACCCACATCATACGAAATCTTTTTTTACCCATATTTCTCCGACTTATTTTCCCGGCCTTAAACCGCTTTACCCATTTCATTGGTCTGCTTCATATCAAGCAAACCGTCCATTTCTCCCTCTCGCCATAGTCCGGTGACAGCGATCCCCCTTTTCCCGCAGGAATTTTCCAGACAAGCCGAACCTCCCCGTAAACAATCGAAAGTACGTTCGGTCTTTTCCGGTTCCGTCTCCGCCCTGGTTGCAATGAAATAAGCCACCTGACAGACTCCGAAACCCAAAACCGGCATTTCAATACCGTTCTTCAATTTTATAGTCTTCATATTTTTTCATCTTCCAAATTATAAAGTTTTTCCGACATGACAAAAATACGGGAGACAAACAGGTCGGGAGTACACCAATTATAGATTATCCTACCATTTTTACCGATCCGGTACATCCTATGAATCAGGCAATAAAAAAAATATTTAAATTTGTATTGAATAAAATACAACAGCCATGAATACCATTCAAAAATTCGACACGATTCATCAGTATAATGAACTTCTAGGACAAGAGACTTTACATCCGCTGGTTAATGTCATCGATCTGGCCCAATCATGCCGTCTACGGCACGGTCTCCATTCTTTCGGCTTTTACACGGTATTTCTGAAAGAAATAAAATGTGGAAACCTTCGGTACGGTTGTAACTATTACGATTATCAGGAAGGAACACTTGTTTTTCTTGCTCCGGGACAGGTCATCGGTGTCGAAGACAACGGTAAAGTCTATCAACCGCAGGGGATGGCCCTGGTCTTTCACCCGGATCTTTTACGGGGAACCACTCTAGGCCGTACGATCAAAGACTATACCTTTTTTTCGTATCAGGTGAACGAAGCCCTTCATCTTTCCGAGCAAGAGCGTCATATCATCATCGACTGTTTCCGTAATATCGAAGAAGAACTGCATCACACCATAGACAAACACAGTCAGCGGTTGATCGTATCCAATATCGAATTATTCCTCAACTATTGTGTCCGTTTCTACGACCGTCAATTCATCACCCGCGAAAATGTCAACAAAGACATTCTCACCCGGTTCGAAAATTTGCTGAACGACTATTTCTATTCCGAAAAACCGGAGAGTTCGGGCCTGCCGACAGTAAAATACTGTGCAGATCAAATGCATCTGTCCGCCAATTATTTCGGCGATCTGATCAAAAAAGAGACCGGGAAAACCGCTTCCGAACATATCCAGACCAAACTGATCGATATCGCAAAAGAAAAAGTATTCGACACCGGCAAAACCATCAGCGAAATCGCTTATGAGCTCGGTTTCCAATATCCGCAACATTTCAGCCGCTTATTTAAGAAAGTGGTAGGAGTCACTCCCAATGAATACCGGATGCTGAATTAACAGCCCTATCGGTTACTCCGATAACATAAAGCCTGAAAGCATCGTAAAAGACAGAAATACGTCAGATTCCCGCTCCCCCGGGGACTTTCGTCGATTGGACGATACTTTCCCCGCCCCGCTGTTATACTTTATCCGTTTTTCAGGTCCTGAACATTTTCAGTTCACCGAAACTTCATTCGTTCTTGTCGGGAGAATTTATAGGATTATCCAAACAGAGACAGTCCTGTTCCCGACAAGAACGAAAGAATTCGAATCGTTATTTTTCGCTGCCGATACTCTTCCACACGACAGCCGATAAAGCAGCACCGGCAAAAGGAGCGACGATAAACAACCATAACTGTGTCAATGCCTTCCCCCCTTCGAAAAGAGCCGGTCCGATGCTACGGGCAGGATTTACAGAAGTTCCTGTGATAGGGATACAAACGATATGTACCAACACTAACGTCAGTCCGATCGCCAAACCACACATCACCGGTGTTCCCTTCTTGTCATCGGTTACACCCAAAACAACCAGTACAAAGATGAAGGTAAAGACCATTTCGGCCAGAAAAGCAGTCAAGGCAGAAGTTGTCCCGGCATATGAATTTGCTCCGGTCATTGTCCCTGCCGGATCGACGGCATAGCCTTGCACAAAAACATACAAAATAGCCGAACCGATAATAGCTCCGATAACCTGAAAGACCATATACATCAGGGCTTCACCACCTTTCATCCGCCCCGATAACCAACACCCCAAGGTTATCGCCGGATTAATATGACATCCGGATATTCCACCAATTGCATAGGCCATCGCTACAACCGATAAACCAAAAGCAAAAGCAACCGTCAGGACTTGGGCTGTCGTCCCACACCCACCGTTAAATATGGCACAACCACAACCCATTAACACCAGAACCATCGTTCCGATCATTTCAGAAATGTACTTTTTCATAACCACGCTATTTAAAAACACTTCCTCAAAAGTAGTGAATTTATTTTAATTTATCACAATATTTCCCAACCGAAACCGGTTCCTGAACCGGTTTCGGCAGCAATACCGATTCTTACCGGCTCATCACCCGATCGGACCGGAATATCAATGACAATCACAACGTGATGACGAGATATAATTTCATCTCTGACCAGAAAACTATCCGAACCCGGAAAAGAAAGTCGGTTTTCTGAAGTTCTGCCTTATGAAACGATTTAAAAAGTCAAACTAGATTTTCGTACACAATTCGGCAATCCGTATAATCAGCTGTACGGCTTTTTCCATTGCATAAACGGGTATATATTCATAGCGCCCGTGAAAATTATGTCCTCCCGTAAAAAGATTCGGAGTAGGTAACCCCATAAACGACAACCGTGCCCCATCCGTACCTCCCCGGATCGGCACGATCAACGGCTTGATATTCAACTCCTGCATGGCTTGCTTTGCAATATCGATAATGTAGTGAACCGGTTCGATCTTTTCACGCATATTGCTATACTGATCCTTCAATTCCAACTCGATTTTCAGCCCAAAACGTTTGGAAAATTCACGCACCCCGTTCTCGATCGTATTTTTGCGCCATTCAAAACGTTCCCGGTCAAAATCACGGATCAGGATTTCGATCTCGGTAGTTTCCACATCTCCCTTTATCGAATACACATGGAAAAAACCTTCGTAACCGGAAGTATTTTCAGGCACTTCTTTTTTAGGCAGACTAGCCATAAACTCATTGGCTACAGCAATCGAATTGACCATTTTATTCTTCGCATACCCGGGATGAATATTCCGTCCTTTGAAAACGATCCGGGCATTAGCGGCATTAAAATTCTCAAATTCCAATTCTCCGATCTCTCCTCCATCCATCGTATAGGCAAACTTAGCTCCGAATTTTTTTACATTAAAATGATCGGGCCCTTCCCCTATTTCCTCATCGGGAGTGAAACAGATGCATATTTTACCGTGTTTAACTTCGGGATGTCCGATCAGATATTCGGCTGCGGTCAAAATCTCGGCGATTCCGGCTTTATCGTCCGCACCCAACAAGGTATTCCCATCTGTAGTGATCAATGTTTGCCCCACATAATTCATCAATTCCGGAAATTCCTCCGTCGAAAGTACGATTCCCTTCTCTTTATTCAGCACAATATCATTGCCCGCATAATTCTCGATAATCCGGGGATTCACATGCCTGCCACTCATTTCGGGGCTGGTATCCATATGGGCGATAAACCCGATAGCCGGCGTTTCCCGTTCCACAGTAGAAGGTATAACTCCCATCACATAGCCGTATTCATCCAGTTCCACCTCCTGGATACCTATAGCTTCCATCTCTTCCTTCAATACATGGGCAAACTCCATCTGTCCCGGTGTACTGGGATTCAATCCCGTATTCGGGTCAGACTGAGTACCATAACCTACATACTTCAAAAAACGGTCAGTAACATTCATCATAAAAAGCAAAAAAGCTAAAAGTAAAAAGCTATAAGCTAAAAACAGCAAACTTACCTGCCAGCTTTTAGCTTTTTACATATTACATTAATAGGCTTTCGCAATCAACACTCTCCGATGAGACGGTTTACCGGTCACCATATCTTTTCCTTCTTCTTCAGGGCTATCGAAAGGAATACAACGGATCGTCGCTTTGGTATCGGCTTTTATCTTTTCTTCAGTTTCTGCAGTACCATCCCAATGACAAAGGAAAAATCCGCCTTTACTTTCCAGTAGATTTTTAAATTCATCGTACGAATCCACTTTAGTGATCATACTATTGCGGAAATCCAATGCTTTCTTATAAATATTTTCCTGGATATCCTCTAACAATTTTTCTATATGTCCGACAATACCCTCCAAAGGCAAAGTTTCTTTCGTCAAAGTATCGCGGCGAGCCACTTCGATGGTACCGTTTTCCAAATCCCGTTCTCCCATCGCTAAACGCACAGGCACACCTTTCAACTCGTAATCGGCAAATTTCCACCCCGGTTTCTGGGTATCGCGATCGTCATATTTTACGGAGATTCCTTTAGCTCTCAGTTTTTCGATCAGCCCCTGTACTTTATCGCTGATTTTTTTCAATCCTTCGGCCCCTTTATAGATCGGCACGATAACCACCTGCAAAGGTGCTAATTTCGGAGGCAATACCAAACCGTTATCATCCGAATGAGCCATGATCAGAGCGCCCATCAAACGGGTCGATACCCCCCACGAAGTTGCCCACACGTATTCGAGTTTTCCCTCAGCATTGGTGAACTGTACATCGAAAGCTTTGGCAAAATTCTGTCCGAGGAAGTGCGAAGTACCGGCTTGTAAAGCTTTTCCATCCTGCATCAGAGCTTCGATCGTAAAGGTTTCCAGGGCACCTGCAAACCGCTCGCTCTCACTCTTCGAGCCCATAATGACGGGAACAGCCATCCAATTTTGTGCAAAATCGGCATACACCCTCACCATCTTATTGGCCTCTTCCAATGCCTCTTCTTTCGTAGCATGGGCTGTATGTCCTTCCTGCCACAAAAATTCAGCCGTACGCAAAAACATCCGGGTACGCATTTCCCAACGCATCACATTAGCCCACTGATTACACAAAATCGGCAGATCCCGATAGGATTGTATCCAGTTTTTATAAGTATTCCAGATGATGGTCTCCGAAGTCGGACGAATGATATACTCTTCTTCCAATTTTGCTGCCGGATCGACAACAACTCCTCCTCCGTTCGGGTCATTTTTCAAGCGATAATGCGTCACAACAGCACATTCTTTTGCAAACCCCTCAACATGATCGGCTTCCTTAGAGAAAAAAGATTTGGGAATCAACAACGGGAAATAAGCATTGACATGCCCTGTTTGTTTAAACATATCGTCCAACTGACGCTGGATCTTCTCCCAGATCGCATATCCGTAAGGCTTGATCACCATACATCCTCTCACTACGGACTGTTCGGCCAAACCGGCTTTTACCACTAATTCATTATACCATTGTGAGTAATCTTCGCTTCTTGATGTTAAAAACTTGCCCATCTTCTTATTATTTGATAAAACGGGAGCAAATTTAAAGAAAAAAATAGTAGATGTGACCGAATTTGATTATTTTTATTCCATGATCGGCAACAGGTTAAAAAAGAATAGTAAAAACAATAGCAAATTTTTTCTTGGTATACTTTTTGATACTAATAATAAAACGAATAAATAAAACGATATGAAATTTTCTTTATACATAGCAGGTCTTGCTTTTATAATAGTATCCTGTTCCACTACCCGGAATTTCAGCTCTATCATGGAGGACGATATCTATTACGTCCCCGGAAAAAAAGCGCTGGCTATCCGGGAAGTAGAAAATCTTACCGGACATGATATCGGGACCGAACAACCGGTCGATCCGACTGTCTTAGCCGGGGAAATCCCCCGTTCGGCAGGTAGCAGTACACCGCCTGCCACCTTCTCGAGTAGTAACAGCATGAAGATCAATGCCCGTAGCGGGCAATTGGAGCAAGTGAATATCCAAAGCTTGACCCGGGAAGCAGAAGAGAAGCTTGCCAACAATGAAGAGATCGATATGACCTTGTACGAAAATACCGGATACTGGATCGGAGGCTACCGGGGCCCGGCCAGCGATTTGACAGAAATACAACGGATCATCAACATGTATCCCGAAGGATTCGCCAATTTCAGCAATGGGCAGGAAATAGCCCTCAACCTTTCGTTCGATTCGGATTGGAATGTCTATACAGATAACGGACGTTACTGGTGGTTTCCGTCCAATACGAACATCAATTTATATTCTTCCCTGCTTTTCGGTACTTATCCGAAATATATCTGGACCATCGTATGGAACAATCCCCGCTTCGACAGTTGGGCTTTCGACGCTACTTTCAACAACCGTTTCAACTGGAGTCTGAATCTGGGCTGGGGCGGTCCGGGCTGGAGCATCGGATTCGGATGGAATTCAGGTTGGTACGATCCTTGGTACGGAGGTTGGTACGATCCCTGGTATCGCCCCTGGTACGGTGGTTACTATCCGGGATGGGGTTATCCACACTGGCATCACCCACATTGGGGACATCCCGGTTGGGATTATCCGCACTGGGGCGGTGGAAGCGGTCATTATCCCAACAGGCCCAACCGGCCTCATTGGGCAGGACAACGGCCTGGATTCGGAGGCGGAGTAAGCGGCATACGCCCCAACGGAAATCGGCCCAACAGCAACAATGGGTTGAACCGCCCGAACAGCACCCGTCCGGGTACAGGAAGTGTGTTACGCCCGGGCACCAGTAACTCTTTACGGCCAGGAACAGGAACAACCACCCGTCCGGGCAATTCAACCGGAACGGTTAACCGTCCGGGTACAACACGCCCCAATACTTCCGGTATCAACCGGCCGACAGGTACGACACGGCCGAATACGACAACTACCCGCCCAGGAACGATCACCCGGCCGAATACAGGCTCGAATATACGCCCGGGAACCAATACGTCCAGCCCCTCACAAGGGGGAACACGTCCGGTAACCCGGCCGTCGACAACCACACGGCCATCGACAACGACGAATCGCCCGACAACGACAACGCGGCCATCAACAACGACTAACCGGCCGTCTACCACAACCCGGCCTTCAACCACTACGAACAACAGGTATACCCGTCCGGCCGGTAGCGGTTCAGGTAATGTAAAAACTTATAATCGTCCTCAAAATAGTTACAGACCGACTTATAATAACAACAGTTCTTCGAATTATGTTCCCCGGAGACCTTCATCGGCCTCCCGGAGTTCGGGTAGCAGTTATACCCCTTCCCGAAGTTCAGGCAGCAGCTATTCGCCTTCCCGGAGTTCATCGCCTTCCCGGAGTTCGGGTGGTTCCTCCCGGGGCACAGTAAATCGTCCAACTAGAAGATAAACTTAAACCAGCACATTATGAAAAAAGTAATCATATTATCCGTTCTTCTGGGATTCACATTTGCTTCACAAGCCCAGACTTTCGAGGATGCCGTACAATTTTCAAGGACACAGAACTGGGGAACAGCCCGTTCGGCAGGTATGGCGGGTGCCTTCGGAGCTTTGGGGGGTGATCTGTCTACCCTAAGTTCTAACCCGGCCGGTATCGGCGTTTTCAGGAAATCGGAAATCTCCATTACGCCCAGTTTAAATTTTGCCAACACCAAGGCTACCGACTATAGTCCTAAAGATAATTCTTTCCAATTGGGAGATCTGGGAGCTGTATTCGCTTTTTATTCTCCCAACTTCGACTGGAAAGGCATCAATTTCGGTATCAATTATACCAATTTGAATAATTTCAACCGAAAAACCGATCAGGTGATCTGGAACTCCTCCACCTCTTTGCTGGACGTATTGGCCGCAAGCAGCGGAGATTATCCCTCCGACGAATTGAATTCTTTCAGCAGCTATCTGGCTTATCAATGTTACCTGATCAACCGGAACGAGGATGAAGAAGATCCTAATTTCGGCTACTATCACTCTATCCTCCATAATGGAGAAATTGTGGCCCAGACCAAACGCATGAAAGAAGACGGTAACCAGGGAGAATATGCTTTTTCTTTCGGTACCAATTATAAAGACAAATTGTACCTGGGATTGACCATCGGTATTCAGTCCATTTGGTATAAAATGCATTCCGGGTATACGGAAGCTCCCCCCGAAAATTCACCCAGTGGATTAGATTATTATACTTATTATGAATATAAGAAAATGAATGGAGTGGGTACCAATCTGAAATTCGGGGTAATTTATCGTCCTATCCCGGAAATCCGGTTAGGAGCTGCCATCCATACCCCGACCTGGTACAATATGAATTACAGCATGGCCACTTCGATATACTCGTCTTTCTATACGTCACAAGATCCGTCAAATGGCAGAGAGGGCTACGAGTTCGATTTTTACAGTCCGGACTATTCGATAGACTTTAATATGCGTACCCCCTGGCGGGCTATGTTAAGCATGGCCACGGTACTCAACCAAAAGGCTATCGTCAGTGTCGATTACGAATATGTCAATTACCAGAATGCCAATATCAGCGAGATTGAAGACGATTATGACGGTTCTATGGAACAAACCACCAACCAGGACATCGAAGATTATCTTCGTGCCACCCATAATTTCAGGGTTGGTGCCGAATATCGTTTCAACAGTCTGTTCAGCCTGCGGGCCGGTTATGCATTCTGGGATTCCCCCTACCACAACGAAACTCATAAAAATTATAACCGCATTCAGGCTTTTACTGCAGGAGCCGGCCTCAATTTCGGTATGTTCTATTGTGATGCAGCATTTATTCATAAGTTCTCGGAGAATGAAACCGTATTTTATTCCTACTACGACATTCAAGCCGAACCTGTAAAAAACAAATACCTAAGTAATGAAGCCCGAATCACGTTGGGAATCAGATTCTAAAAACAAAATCAAGACGCTTTAGGCTATCAGGGTTACAGCGGTTAGAATCAACATCTGTAACCCTCGGTATTTTCGATACCGCCTGAAAATCTTTCCTGTCGGGCTATTCGCCCGCCTTAACAGCGATAAGCAGGATAGTAACAGGATACCCTGTTACCTTGTTTGTTCACAGATACACCGGGATTCTTTCCCGGCCCGGTAAGGAGATTAGAAGTATTTATACACAAACATCACATGGCACCTGATGAGAAATTTTGAATACTTCTTTGAAATGTATTCTTTTTGTATCATTGGCTTTCTTCTTTAAATCATTACATTTGCAATATGTTACGTGCCATAGAATATAGAATCTGTCCGACAGAGGAGCCGAAGGTCTTGTTGGCAGGCACCTCCGGCTGTTGCCGGTTTGCCTATAAGCGGGCTTTGCACATGAAAATCACAGCCTGCAAGGAAAGGAAGCTCCCCCTTTGTCCGCGGCATTGCCGTGTGGGGCTTGCAAAAGGTGCAATCACGATTCCCTAGGCAATGTACAAGGCCGGGAAGTCCGGCCACAAGCCGTCCGCCACCGGCAAGCAAGGCGGACTGATGGATGCAGTATCATGGGAGGTTGGAAACTGCGCAGAACAATCCCTCCCCGATGGATTTCAAGCTTGCCGGAGAAATGTATTCATCCCGGCCGGAACAAGTACAGGGCGGTGGATTGTATACATGCCTGGCAAGAAAAAACAAGAACCTGTGAAACCAAGAAACACTGGTGTTACCCTTATATGGAAACTTTTTATTTAAATAAAATTGATTAGAAATATGATTAGAAAGGAATGTAATAAATTCTCGGACATATGTGACAGCATGTCAGACTGGTATAAACCCTTGGCATGGGTCTTGCTGTTCTTCGGATCGGCAGCATGCACCGAAGGACCCATAGTTCCCGAACCGGAGCCTGAACCCTCCGGATTTACCATACACATGGACGAAGAAAATATCGTGGAGTATCAGGAAGACGAACAAGGCATTTATCCCCACTTATACACGGCTTACCTCGTCATGGAAAACCTGCCCGCAGACGAAAAGATACTGTACATGGGCGGATGCTACTCAAACGGGAGCACGGAGCCTGACCTCAGCGATTACACGCTTATCTACGACTACTCGGAACATGATACGTTCCAGCAATGGGACTGGGAAAGCGGCCCGCTGATCTGGAATTGCCTCGCCCTTTACCACCTGATGCCCGGAACGACGTACCATATCCGGGGTTACGTGAAGACGGACAAGGCAGAATACTTTTCCAACACGATGGAGGTACGCTCCAACTTCACCGCCCCGATGGAGGAAACTACCGACGCCTACACGATTCCGGTAATATTCCACCTCTTTCCGGATGCCGACGGATCCTATCCGGTCAAGGAGTGGATGCTCAAAGAACAACTGGATTATGCCAACCGCGTGTACAGCAACTACTTCGGAATCCCGGGACAGGAGGATACAGGTGTGCGCTTTGCACCTGCCACGCATGCCCCGGACGGGAAACCGCTATCCACTCCGGGCATGATATACGAAAAAGAACCCGTGGAGATAGATAGTGCAAACGCCGAACTGGAGGACCGGTACGTCTGGGACATGGAACACGCACTGAACGTGTGGGTATGCCCGATTACGAATGTGTACGAGGATGAATACAGCATATTCGCAGGATTCTCGTATTTCCCTTTCTTCGATGAAAATGAACTGCTTCCCGGATGTGACATTTATAAACCCGGACTGGCTACAGGCATATTCCTAAATAAGCAAGCTGTGCTGACCGCCAATAGCATAAGCACATTCGCCCATGAAGCCGGACATTTCTTAGGGCTGGCACATGTGTTCGGCCAGGGAGGGGACTATTGCGAAGACACCCCCTGGTACGACCGTAATGCATATATGCAGGAGTTGAACGGGTATACCAATTTCAAGCGTACCGATGCCAACGGCATCCAGTATTATTCCGACAACATCATGGACTACAGTTACAGTTTCCTGACCGGCATCACGCCAGACCAAATCCGGCGCATCCGATATACCCTGCAGCACGCCTACTTCATTCCGGGAAAAGCAGGAAAGGAAGAACCCGCAACACGCATCTCCGGGAAGTCCAGAAGGTTTGGGAAGAATCCGGTTCGATAAACAGGAGGACATACTGTGAGCGTGAAAACAATCATTTTCAGCACCAAGTTCCTCAGCATTATAAAGTTATCCTCCCAATCTAACTTTCGCCCTGAGGAACAATCCGTTTGCGTTTCTATTTATTAATCTCAGAAAAGCCCATTTAGAAGGAATATTTTTCTTTCTTTTAATCGATATCGTCCTGAAACTTCTACTGTGTTATCAGAAATCATTTTTTTCTTTTGATGGGGAGTCTGGGAAATAATTTCCTGAAACGCACCAGATAAATGGTAACATTTCCTCCTGCAATAATCAGAGTGACTGCGAGAATAATCATCAACATACCGCAACTCAACCGCAACGTCAATGATTCACCGAAAACGACCACACCGAAGAAAACGGCGGTCAGAGGCTCTAAAGCTCCCAGGATAGCTGTTGGGGTGGAGCCGATATATTGTATGGCCTGGGTAGTGCAAAGAAATGAAACCGCCGTTGGAAAAATAGCTAAAGCGACCAGATTTCCCCACAAATACCAGGTATCGGCCACATGAAGACTCTGTCCGAAATCGACCCGGACCAAAAATAAGCCCAAACCAAAGAGTAAAACGTAAAAAGTCAACGGAAGTGTCGCTAAATTCTTCAGGGTCGACTGGTTCACTCCTACAATATAAATGGCATAGGAAAGGGCAGAAACCATCACCAAAATAATTCCTGTCAGGCTAAGCGTGCTACCGTCACCGCTTTTATATAGCAGTCCGATCCCCCCCAAGGCCAGTAAAATACATAATACTGTCGGTAAGGTCAATTTTTCTTTAAATGCGCCCCACATAATCAATGCCACCAGAATAGGATAGACAAACAACAAAGTAGAGGCAATACCCACATCCATATAGTTATAACTTTGAAACAAAGCCAGCGAAGAAAGGGCAACCAGTAATCCCATAATAATCAAGGGTAACACCTCTTTACGTTTCAGCTTAAAACTTCTCCCTCTCGCCACGATCATCATCCCCAACACAGGTATGGCAAAAAGATAACGGAAAAAAAGTACCGAATCCGGATTCATTCCTGCCTTATACAACGGCAAGGCAAACAACGGATTCATCCCATAAGTGGCCGCAGCAACAGCGCCTAAAATATATCCCTTGGCTTTTACGTTCATAAAATTGAATTTTAACGCCAAAAATAATTCATTTTTAGTTATCTGATCAGCAACAGGCAAAATTTATCGGTAAGCTTTAGTCATTCAGCCATAAAATTTATGAATCAGACAGCTCTTCCATTTGAAAATATTACTTTTGCGGTAGATTAAAAACAATAGGACGATCTATTCGGAGAGAAAGAAACAACAAAAATTATGGTAAAAAAATTTTATATAGAAACCTATGGTTGCCAGATGAATGTGGCTGATAGCGAAGTTGTAGCAGCCATTCTGACCGCCGCCGGCTTCGAACATACAACCGATAAGAACGAAGCGGATGTCATTCTGGTGAATACTTGTTCTGTACGGGAAAATGCCGAACAAAGGGTAAGAGGCCGGGTACAGGGATTCTCGGAAATCCGGAAACGCAACCCTCACCTCCTGGTAGGCGTGATGGGTTGTATGGCCGAACGCCTGGGGGCGAAACTCTTCGAAGAAGAGAAAAATGTCAATATCGTCGTCGGTCCCGATGCTTATATGGACCTGCCTCTATTGATCGAACAGGCAGCACAAGGCAAAAAAGCCATCAATATCGAACTTTCTACCACCGAGACTTATAAAGACATTTGCCCCTCGCGCATAGACGAGACGGCGATTTCGGGCTTCGTATCTATCATGCGGGGATGTAACAATTTTTGTACGTACTGTATTGTCCCGTATACCCGTGGACGGGAACGCAGCCGGAGTCCGCACAGTATCGTCGGCGAGGTGATCGATTTGCAACGCCGGGGATACAAAGAAGTCACTTTATTGGGACAAAACGTCAATTCCTATCTTTATAAAGACGAACAAACGAGGGTCGACTTTCCGGCTCTTCTGGAATTAGTAGCCCGTACGGTCCCGGATATGCGGATTCGTTTCGCCACCTCACATCCCAAAGACATGAGCGATAAAACTCTGGAAACGATCGCCCGTTGGCCCAATATCTGCAAAGCCATTCACCTGCCGGTACAATCGGGAAGTAATTCTGTCCTGAAAGATATGAACCGCAAATATACACGGGAATGGTATCTCGACCGGATCGCTGCCATTCGCCGCATCGTCCCCGATTGCGGCATCTCGACAGATGTATTTGTGGGCTTCCATAACGAAAGCGAAGAAGATTACCGGCAAACACTGGAATTGATGCGGGAAGTGGGGTTCGATCTGGCATATATGTTCAAATATTCGGAACGCCCCGGTACCCAAGCTTCCAAAAGCCTCCCGGATAACATCGACGAAACCACGAAAGGCAGGCGTCTGCAGGAATTGATCGACCTGCAAACCGGATGGTCGCTGGAAAGTAACCGCCGCGATATCGGTAAAACTTTCGAAGTATTGGTAGAAGGCGTATCTAAAAAGAGCTCCGACGAGATGTTCGGACGGAGTAGTCAGAATAAAGTAATCGTTTTTCCGGCTAAAAATATTCCGATCGGTTCTTTGATTCAGGTTAAAATCAAGGATTGTACTTCCGCCACACTCATCGGAGAAATTGCCAACACACAATAAGAGACGCCATGACGAACTTTCGAAAATTACAAAACGAAGAATTGAACCGGATCAGTACCGAAGCCTTCAAAAAAGCTCCCAAGCTCCCGGTGGTCATCCTATTGGATCATGTCCGCAGTCAGAATAATGTAGGTTCGGTCTTCCGAACCTCCGACGCTTTCCGCATCGAAAAAATCTTTCTCTGCGGTATCACCTCCACTCCGGAAAACAGGGAAGTGCATAAAACTGCCCTGGGAGCCGAAGATGCGGTCGATTGGGAATATGTCAAAGATACCACAGAAGCGGTCGATCGGTTGAAAAAGGAAGGTTATCGGATTTTTGCCATCGAACAAGCCGAAAATACCACTTCGCTGGAAAACTTTTCTCTGTCACCCGGTCAGAAATATGCGCTGATCTTCGGGAATGAGGTCAAGGGAGTGCAACAAGAGGTAATCGATCTGTCCGACGGTTGTATAGAGATTCCCCAATTCGGGACGAAACACTCTTTCAATATCTCGGTGACTGTCGGGATCGTCCTTTGGCAAATCATCGCTCCTCTTCTGGGAACCCTGAAAACCGATTAAAAGCCCCAAAGGCTGACCGGCGAAGTTACACACTTCGGTCCTGAACCCGAACTTTAACTCCGCCGGTCTTCCGATCGGTTTCTGCAAGGAAAGCCAGTTACCAAAAATGGGGCATTACATTTCTCCGGACAATGCCTTGAAGATCTTTACCGCTTCACAAGCTTCTCCGACATCGTGCACCCTTAAAATATTCGCTCCTTTCAGTAAAGAGACCGTATTCAACACAGCGGTACCGTTCAATGCTTCTGCCGGTGAATTACCCAGCAATTTGTAAATCATCGATTTTCTGGAAATTCCGACCAACAGGGGATAACCGAGGTCCTGAAAATGCTCCAACCCATTCATCAGCTCATAGTTGTGTGCCAAAGTCTTACCGAAACCGAAGCCGGGATCCAGAATAATATTATCAAAACCTTCGGCATTCAGGCAAGCGATCCGATCTGTCAGAAATTTCCTTACTTCTTTTACGATATTTTCATAATGAGGATTTTTCTGCATCGTCTGTGGAGTCCCCTGGATATGCATCATGATGTAAGGCACACCGGTCCGGGCCACATAATCAAACATCCCCTCATCCATCGTTCCTCCCGAAATATCGTTCACGATAACAGGTCCCTGAGCAGCGACGATTTCTTCGGCTACTTTTGCCCGGAAAGTATCGATCGAAACGATCGCCTCCGGATAATGTTTCCGAATCAGTTCCACCGCCTGCAACAAACGTCTGATTTCTTCCCGATCGTCTACATAATCGGCTCCGGGACGGGTAGAATAAGCCCCGACATCGATCATGTCCGCCCCTTCATCCATAATCTGATGAATGCGTTCGACAATTTTTACCTCACTCAGGTATCTTCCACCATCATAAAAAGAGTCTGGAGTTACATTCAGTATCCCCATCACTGCCGGAACAGTAAAATCCAATTCCTGATTTCCTAACTTTATTGTTTTCAATGCTTTCAATTTATTATAGTTCTTTTTTCTTTTCCATCTTTCTTTCTAATCCTCAATCTTTCACCTCAATCTTTTTTACTTCTCAAATCTATTCATTAATTTTACACGTTCAAAATAATAACAAATTTATCGTACCGTTTTTATTTTGTCTGTAAAGTCTATAAACCCGATTTTATCGGTACGTTTTTAATTATTTAACACTATGCCTGAAACAGCTCAAGAATACGATATAGTGATCGGAACATGCAGCGATATCTTTACCAAAAAGATGCACGACTATGGAATGGCCTGGAGAATTTTACGGCCGACATCGATCACCGACCAAATATTTATTAAAGCCAACCGGATCCGGAGTATCGAAGAAAAAGGGGTCTGCAAAATCAACGAAGGGATTGTCCCTGAATTTATCGGTATCGTCAATTACTCCATCATGGGGCTGATTCAGCTGGAATTAGGACCGGGAGAAGATATCCCGACCGATCAGCAACGGATTTCCCAATTATATGAAAACTATTTTCAAAAAGCCAAAGCCCTGATGCTGGATAAAAATCACGATTACGGTGAAGCGTGGCGAAGTATGCGGACCAGTTCTTATACCGACCTGATCCTGATGAAAATCAACCGTACGAAACAGATCGAAGATAATCAGGGCAACACCTTAATTTCGGAAGGCATCGACGCAAACTATTACGATATGATCAATTATGCCGTATTCGCTTTGATCCGGCTGACTGTAGAAAATGTCAATCTATAATAAACACAACCATATGAAATTATTGAGAAATATCTGCCGTATTTTAGTCGGTATTGTATTTATTTATTCTGGTTTTGTAAAAGGAGTGGACCCGCTCGGTTCAGACTACAAGTTCACCGATTATTTCAATGCTTTCGGCATGAGTTGGATGGGATTCAGTACCCTGTTTTTCTCCTTCTTGCTCTCTATGGCAGAATTTCTTATCGGTATCTGTCTGTTCCTGAATATCAAGATAAAAACAGCTGCCTGGGGAGCCATTTTGTTTATGGGATTTTTTACTCCTCTCACCCTGATCCTGGCTATCAAGAATCCGGTCACAGACTGCGGATGTTTCGGGGATGCCCTGATCTTAACCAATTGGGAAACTTTCTGGAAAAATATCATTCTGCTGGCGATGACATTAGTTATCTTTTACACAAGAGATAAGTATAAACCGATTTTCAACTTTCTGGAACAAACTGTGGTTTTAGTGGGGACGGTTATTTTCATGTTCTGTGTACAATGGTACTCCTTCCGTCACCTGCCTATCGTGGATTTCCGTCCCTATGCTATCGGTAAAAATATCTCCGAGGGTATGGCCATCCCCGACGGAGCTCCGCATGACGAATATGCGATTACGCTCAAATACAAAAACAAACAGACAGGAGAAGTAAAAGACTTTACAGAAGAAAACTATCCCTGGCAAGATACCGTAAACTGGGAATATGTCAGCTCGGATCAGAAACTGATCAAAGAAGGATATAAAGCTCCGATTCATGATTTCGTCATCGAACATCCGGAATTGGGAGACATCACCCAGGAAGTATTAGAAGATAATGGATATACCTTTTTGGTTATCGCTTACAACATCAATAAAACCGATCCTGAAAATCAGGAAAAATTGAACCGACTGGCAGCATATGCCAAAGATAAAGGTTACCGGTTTTATGGTTTGAGTGCTTCTGCCGCCGATGATATCCGGAAATATACCGAAGCTCATCAGGTAAATTATGATTATTGTTCAACCGATGAAATACAGTTGAAAACGATCGTACGCTCGAACCCCGGCTTGATCCTTTTACGTCAGGGGACTATCCTCGACAAATGGGGCCACCGGGATCTGCCGGAAGTGGAGGAATTACAGAACAAAGACTTAGCTTCCTATTGCCTGCAAGAACAACAGGCTATCACAGACAGATATCTGATCTACAGCCTGATTATGCTCTATATCGCCTGTATATTTCTCTATATAATCCGGAAATATAAAAGGATGATAAAATAAAGAAAGAAATCAAACTGACAATCAAAGAATATAAAGCAATTAAAAACAACGAATCATGAGAAAAAAAATTGTTGCCGGTAACTGGAAAATGAACAAAACCCTGCAGGAAGGGATTGAACTGGCTAAAGAGGTAAACAGCAAAGTAAAAGCTGCTAATGCAAAGGATGTGAAGGTCATCATCGGTACCCCTTTCATTCATCTGGCCGAAGTAAGTAAAATGGTAGATCCTGCAGTCATTGCCGTATCTGCCCAAAACTGTGCAACAGAAGTTTCCGGAGCATATACCGGCGAAGTATCCGCAGCTATGGTGGCCTCAACAGGAAGCCGGTATGTCATTCTCGGTCACTCTGAAAGAAGAAGCTACTATGGAGAAACCGATGAAATCCTGGTCAAGAAGGTACAACGTGCTCTGGAAAATAACCTGGATGTAATCTTCTGTGTAGGAGAAGTTTTAGCCGAGAGAGAAACCGGCAAACATTTCGAAGTAGTGAAATCTCAATTGGTGAACGGTTTATTCAACCTCTCAGCCGATCAGTTTGCACACATCGTCGTAGCTTACGAACCGGTGTGGGCTATCGGTACCGGCAAAACAGCCACCTCTGCACAAGCTGAGGAAATGCATGCCTTTATCCGTAAAACCATCGCCGACAAATATGGTAAAGAAGTAGCCGACAACACATCGATCTTATACGGCGGAAGCTGCAACCCCAAAAATGCCGACGAACTATTCTCTCAGGCAGATGTCGACGGAGGCCTTATCGGTGGCGCTTCCCTGAAAGCCGACGATTTTATGGCTATCATTACGGCACGGCAGAAACATTAAAAAAGCTAAAGGCGAAGAAGCATTAAAAACCATAAGCAAAAAGCTATAGACAAAAGGTAAGAAAACCCAAAGCCTATAGCTTTTTTGCTTTTAGCCTATAGCCTTTCAGCCTTCTACCTTTTTTCCCCATACCCCATCATCTGTCCCAGAAAGTCGTCGGGATAAGTGATTCCGACATCGATAATTTTTCCATCTTGTTCGACGAGGCGATATTCAGGGTTGATAAAACCGGCATATGGAGCCACTCCCAAAGCTTCGTAACGGGTCAACACTTCACGGTGTAACCGACGGTCGACGTTTACTCCGTAGGTCTCGATCAATTTCCGGGCTCCCTCGAAATCTCCTTCCGATTTGATCCGCTGTACTTCTCCCAGCAATTGCCCGAAAAGTACTCTTAAAGCATCGAAATCACGAATGATAAAATAGGTCTTACCTGCCCTTTGCACTTTCTCTATTACATTCGCTTCTTTCCCCTGTTCATAAGCCCAGGCGGCTATCGTCTGGCGGTTACGCATGTGGGATTCCTCAAGCCGGTCTCCGAATTTAATGCGGGTGAGTTGTACCAGTAAACCGTTCCGGATATAGCTGTTGTATTCCGCTTTAGCCACTTCCAACGAAGGGATAATTCCCAGTTCGACCAATTTGGGATCCATGATATAATAGAGGGCGAACAAATCCGCCCGGGCTTCTTCTATCGTAGAATAATAATTACGCAATGCTTCGGTAGTCACACCCGGCAACATTTTTCCCGACCCATGACCCAGACATTCGTGAAGATCGGTATGTACATTACTCCCGATAGTTCCCCATTCACGAGCCAAACGAATTTCTTCGTCCGAACCGGCAAACTCGTCGATCATCCCAGAAGATTTAGCTGCCATATCATAGGCATAAGTGATATTGTCCAAAGTCACCGATTTACTTCCGTAGCGTTCGCGGATCCATTCGGCATTGGGCAAATTGATCCCTATCGGAGTAGCCGGATGACAATCTCCGCCAAGCATAGCCACCTGCATAACACGAGCAGTGATGCCTTTCACTTCTTGTTTCTTAAATTCTTCGCGAATAGGGGCATGCTGTTCGAACCACAGTGCCTCTCCGGCCAGTTTACGGGTGCGTTCTCCGGCTTCCTGATCGACGATCTCCACCACCGATTCCCAACTGGCCTTATAGGCCAGAGGATCCCCATATACCTCTATAAACCCGTTGATAAAATCGACCGGGGCCTGATCCTCTTTCAACCATTCGATCGAATACCGGTCAAAAAGTTTTAAATCTCCCGTTTTATAGTAATCGATCAATAACCGAATTACTTTCTGCTGCTGTTCGTTATAAGCATAGGGTATCGCTTTTTCAAGCCATGCTACGACCCGGGCCAATTCCTGACCGTACTTTCCTCCTATTTTCCAGACTGCTTCCCGGATTACCCCTTCCTCTTTGACCAGGGTCGAATTCAATCCCCGGGATACCGGACAGGAATCCTCTTCACCGGAAGTGCGGTAAAATTCTTCGACTTCCCGCTGGGTTACATTCATATAATAATTATTAGCCGAAGCCCGGATCAAATCTTTCCCTTCGTCCAAAACCACCCGCTTGGCCATATAACCGGAGTCGAACATAACTCGTTCCAATTCGGGAAACACCTCCGGAATACCGATCGACGCCAACAATTCCTGAAAATAAGTCTTAGAAAAACCAGGGATAAACTTATCCATAGAATAGTGATGATGGATGCCATTGGCAAAGAACACCTTCTTCGTATAAATCAGAAAACGCTCGAACTCATCGGTATTCCGATCCCCGGGATATTCCCGGACAATCCGTTCCAGAATCTTCCGGATACGCAAATTATACCGGTTATTCTGATCCCATAGTATATCCCGGCCTGCCAAAGCAGCCTGACTCAGGTAATAGACAAAGATCTTTTCCCGTAATGGAAGTTGCCCGAAAGCCGGTACCTGATACCGGAGAATTTTTATATCGTCGAATTGTTCTGTTAAAAAATTAAATTTATCTTCTTCCATCTGTCTTGTATATGTTGAATTAATTGGTCAGATTCTCTTCATACCACCACTCTTCCTTTTTTAAAACCAGAGCATCACAGGAAGCATCGGGCCCATAAAACATAAAATAGCCTTCATATTTCGGATCTGTAGGAGCAAGATGATCGAAAAGGATACGTTTTCCGTTTTTATCTTGTTTCAAAAGCATACTCGCATCCAGCGCATATTCAAAGGTCAGAGAAGCACTTCTGCTCTCTCCTTTTCTCAAAAGAGGATGATTATAAGTGACCGTTCCGTCGGGATGGAAACAGGCCACCCATACCGCTTTCCGGTTGGTATTCCGGGTTTTCGACCATCCCAGCAAAAGTACATACCCCTGCTTCTGATGTTCGAAAGGGACAAAATCATAAAACAACCAAGCCATCCGATCTCCGGGCAACGCTTTGATCAGGTAACTCCGCTCCGAATTTTTAAAGCGGAATAAATTATAAAAGGCCTGCCCTTCGCGCAGAGGTACGGCCCAGGAAAACAACTCGATCCCTGCATCGTCCGATCTCTTATACCCCAAATATTTCACAGGCTTTTCAGTCCGATAACTACCGAAAGCCGAAGACCGTATAAAATATTCGATCTCGCCGGCATATTCCAAGCGTACCGAATCTTCGGTCGCCGTCTTGATTTTTTCCAAGCGGATAGCAACACTATCCATTTGTGCCCGCACCGGCCCTCCGGCCCCCAATAGTACCCCCAGAATCCAAAACCATTTCATACCCCGAAGTTTTCTGTTCCTATTCTTCATTGAATCTTTCCAGAATTTCGCCGGAAGCTTTGATGGCATTTTTATACCATTTGAATAAGATTTCATCCTTCGCCCGATCGGATAAATGCCAGTCGATACCGCTCCCGCGCAAACGACGGGTAACACTGTACATCGTAATAGCCGCACAAACACTCACGTTCAGACTTTCGGTAAACCCATACATCGGTATTTTTACAAATTCGTCTGCCTGTCCGATAACCAAATCGGACAAACCGGTTAATTCTGTCCCGAAGAAAAAAGCCATTTTCCCTTTTTCCAAATCGATATCGTCGACAAAAATATCGTTGGCATGGGGAGTCGTAGCCAGGATACGATAACCTTCGGCCCTCAACTGATCGATCGTAGCCTGGGTATTGTTTTCCAGTTCTTTATGCCGGTGAATAGACAGCCAATCCCGCGCACCCTGCGAAACTGTGGAAGTCATATCGTATGAATTCCGGTTTTCGATCAGGTGGACATGTTGTATCCCATAACAATCGGCCGAGCGCATCACCGCACTTTGATTATGTGATTGAAATAAATCTTCTAACACAACCGTTACATAATCGGTCCGCTCCTGTATCAACCGATCGAACAGAGCATTTTTTTCATCGACAACAAAATCCCGTAAATATTCTACTTGTTCTTTGATGGATTTCATAATAAACACAACAAGATTCAACGATTCTCAGCAAAATACTTCCAAAGGGGAGCTGCGTGAGTCGCCTGTATGATTTCATTTTTCAGTAAGAGAGTTCTCACTTGTTCCGGCCTTAATACTTCCACCACAATGTCTTCGGTCGGTTCGAGATGCCTCTCCATCACCTTCTCCACTCCGGTAGCCAAGAAACAATAAGTCAGGTTATTATGCGTTCCGGGATTCGCACTTATGATCATGTAGCTCTGCCATTCTCCGTTTCCGAAACCGGTTTCTTCGAGTAATTCCCGTTTGGCTGCTTCTAAAGGACTGGCATCTGTAGGATCTACAACCCCGGCACACAATTCATAATCAACCCGTCCGATTCCGTGCCGGTATTGTCTTTCCATGATCATCCCCCCTTCTTTAGTAAGAGCGATCACACAAATCCAGGCCGGATATTCCAATACATAATAAGCAGGAATGACATTACCGTTCGGCAATTGCACTTCATCCCGGCGGGCTGTAAACCAGGGTTCTCTGGCGATATACTCCGAACGGAGTACCTTCCAATTCTCTATTTTCTGTTTTTCCATATACAATCCCATACAAAAGAAGGGGTGCTTTTTCGAAACACCCCTTCTTTTATCTTAATTTCCTGATCAGAATTTTTCTGCCAATTCAGCGCCTGCTTTGAATTTAACAACTTTCTTAGCCGGAATAGTAATCGTTTTGCCAGTCTGTGGGTTTCTACCGCTTCTAGCACTTCTTTCAGATACAGAAAAAGAACCGAATCCGATCAATGCCACTTTATCACCACCTTTCAGTGCTTCACCAACTGTTTCTACGAAAGCTTCCAGAGCTTTTTTAGAATCTGCTTTTGTTAAACCTGCCTTTTCAGCAATAGCGTCGATTAATTGAGCTTTATTCATAATATTAATTTTTAGGGTTAGAATTTTAAACCTCTCTCTAAAGGCAAATGTAGCGATTTTATTGAGGATGTCAATACTTTTCAAAAAAAAAATCCATTTTTTTCAAAAAAAATAACAGGCTTTCTGCTCAGAAGATATTTTCGGCACATTTTTCGCCATCCATGGCTGCCGAAATGATTCCTCCGGCGTATCCAGCCCCCTCACCACAAGGATATAACCCTCGTATCTCGGGGTGCATCAGCTGCTCATTGCGCGGAATTCTCAACGGAGAAGAGGTACGGGTTTCTACCCCCAGCAAAAGTGCCCGTTCGGATACGAATCCTTTGGCCCGTTGTCCGAAATATTGCAGTCCGGCCGCCAAACGCCGATAAACGATCCGGGGCAACCATTCACTGATAGCAGAAGTATATACTCCCGGTTTATAAGACGTCGCCGGCAAAGTGCTACTGTCCTTTCCGGCCAGGAAGTCGGTCAACCGCTGAGCAGGAGCGAAAAGCCCACCGCCCCCTTCCTCCCATGCCTGTCGTTCCAAGGCTTCCTGAAATACCATGCCGGCAAATAATCCCCGGTAATTCATACTTTCCAATTCGGCCGGGCCGATAGCTGTCACCATAGCTGAATTTGCCCAGGGGGTATTCCGGTAGGAGGAGGACATTCCATTGACGACCTGTTGGTTCGGCCCCGTTGCCGCAGGTACGATTACCCCACCCGGACACATACAAAAAGAATATACTCCCCGTCCGTCTATATTGGTGACAAAATTATATTCAGCAGCAGGTAACCATTTGCCTCTCCCTTCCGGGGTGTGGTATTGGATGCGATCGATCTCCTGCTGGGGATGTTCTAAACGCAATCCGACGGCAAAATCTTTCGGCTCCATCCGTACCGCCTGCCTTTGCAACATCCGATAAATATCCCGGGCCGAATGGCCGGTAGCTAATATGACATGACGGCTCGCAATTTCCTGTCCTCCGGCAATCACTCCCTGTATACTGTTTTCACGGATTATCAGACCGGTCACCCGGCAACCGAAACGAATTTCTCCTCCCTGTTTTTGAATAGTTTTACGGATATTGACAATCACTCCGGGTAATTTGTCGGTTCCGACATGCGGATGGGCTTCGACCAGAATAGCAGGATTGGCTCCATGATAAACCAAAATTTCCATAGCCCGGCGTACATCTCCCCTTTTCTTCGAACGGGTATAGAGTTTTCCATCGGAAAAAGTCCCGGCTCCTCCTTCCCCGAAACCGAAATTAGAATCCTCATCTACCATCCCGGTCTTATATAAACCATTCAGATCCTTTTTCCGGTCTTCGACAGCCTTTCCCCTTTCCAGTACCAAAGGACGGAAACCACGTTCGATCAAACGCAAAGCTGCGAATAAACCGGCAGGCCCTGCACCGACCACGACCACCGTTTCTCTGTCGGACACATCCCGGTAAGCCGGAACGAAAACCTTTTCTTTCTCCTCGATACGGTCGATATGAAGTCCGGCGACCAGGTTGAACATCACTTCTTTTTGCCGGGCATCGATCGACTTACGGACAATATCTACCCGGCAGATCCGTTCTGTACCGACTCCTGCAACCCGGGCAGCGATTTGCCGCAATGTTTCCTCCACACCTGCCTGTTCTGGCTTTATTCTGATCTGAATTTCTGTATACATATCCCTGATAAATAAGAATGCTGAATATCATTCAAAATTAAAACAAATCGTGAAAATCCGGGCACGTAGTTTACTTAAAGATTGTGTATAATCCTCATATCCCGGATTTTTGGGATCAGGCCGATGTACCAATACATCCGTCAATCCCAATGAAAAACGCAACTCTATTCCAAATTTGAAATAAGGCAGGTAAAAATCCGAACCAGCTCCCATTTCCAGAAAAACATCCCCTCTACGGGTTCGGAAATAAACCGACTTGTCCGGATCGATCTTATCGTGTTTTTGAAAATCGAATTTATAACTGCTTCCTGCAGTAATAAAGGGACGGAAATTATTAATCCGCTTGGCCTTGTATTTCAACATCAACGGCAAAGAGACATAAACCGACTCATTATAAGCATATTGTTTGTTATTTTCAACCTCCGGCACCTGCGTATACACCAGCGAACGGGTAGCGAATTCCAGTCCCGGCAAAAATCTCAGCCCCCAATCATCACCTAATCTCAGTTCAGAAACAATACCCACCAGAAATCCGACATCCAGTTTGCCCGATTCCGCCCTCCATCCATTGGCTCCCGACAAGACGGCTTTATAGTCCATATAATTGATCCCGAGGCTAAAACCGAAATGCAATACGGTCCGGTCACCCCGCTGATAATTCAACAGACTGGTATTCCGCATTATTTTCTGGGCCTGCACACAACAGGATAAGGATAGGAATAGGATTATATAGAACGCTTTATTCAACATACGGAACGAAAGTAGTTATTTTGATTCTTTTCAACAAATCTTGTCCGATTTTAAAGCTAAAAATTGTAAGTTTGTGAATCATTCGGATAATCATTTTACAATACGATAAAGATGAATAAAATAGCATTAATCACCGGAGCTACTTCCGGTATCGGCCAGGCAACAGCTTTAAAAGCTGCGGAAGCCGGATTCGATGTAATCATTACAGGCCGGAGAAACGACCGTTTACAAGAACTGGCTGAAAGTATCCGCCAGAAAGGAGCCGATGTACTCCCCTTAGCCTTCGATATCCGTCAGTCCGGAGAAGTCGAGACAGCCATTCGAAATCTCGGGGGGAAATGGAGGGATATCTCTGTATTGGTCAATAATGCCGGTTTGGCAGTGGGAGTCGCTCCCATCCAGGAGGGTGTCCTCGACGATTGGGAAAGAATGATCGATACCAATGTAAAGGGCCTGTTATACATCACCCGTGCTGTAGCCCCCCTGATGATCGCCCGGAATACGGGTCATATCGTGAATCTGGCCTCCATCGCCGGAAAAGAAGTATATCCCGGAGGAAACGTGTATTGTGCAACCAAACATGCTGTGGATGCCTTGTCCAGGGCTATGCGGACAGATATGCTGAAACATCATATTAAAGTAACCAATATCGCCCCGGGAATGGTAGAAACCGAATTTTCCATCGTGCGCTACAAAGGAGATAAAGAGGCTGCCGACAAAGTATATCAGGGCATGACTCCGTTGACCAACGAGGATATTGCCGAGACCATCATTTTCGCTATCACCCGTCCGGCCCACGTCTGCCTGAACGACATCGTCATCATGCCTACCGCCCAAGCCAACTCCAGAGACGTAGATAGAAAGTAAAAGGTTAAGCCTTTTACTTTTTTTTAATCGAGCTCCAACCCGAATATCGATTTCAGGTCTGCAACGACGGGATTGAGTTCTATAAAATGCTGGAATTTTTCTCCGGCAGTGAATAATTTTTTTTCTTCTGTCGAATTCTGATCGTCGAATAACTTAAATGACAAGGTGATAAAGCCATTGTTCAACAATTTCATCAGTACATTCCGGAGATGCATTTTTAAAGCTTCGAGCTTATCTTGTTGCAACTGGTTATCTACTGCTAAAACAATATTTTCACCGTCGATCTCCGGCCGATGGGTCTTGAGAGCTATGGCAACCGTCGGTTCAGGACGATGATCTTGTATATAACGCTCCAGGGCAGCCACGACCTTCCTTTCGTCGATCACATCACGGGCTTCTACTTTGAATTGTTGCACCTCTGTTTTCTGCACTTTGACGACAGGCTGGGTTTGGCTGATTTGCCTCAGGGAATCCTTTATTTTAAAAGAAGCATCGGGGCGGTGACGATCATTTTCAGCAAAATGCCTGACCGGTTTAGGAGTAGCGACAGCCTGTCCCCCTTCTGAAGCATTAGCTGCCGTCTGAAATTTACCCGCAAAACCTTCTATTTTCAGGAGAAAACCGACCTCAGAAGCCCTCAGATTTTTTTTTTTAGCTCATTGATCTGGCAGAGTTTGATCAATGCCAATTCGATGCACAGCCGCTTTTCCATGCGTACTTTGTATTGCATTTCACATTGTTCAACGATCTTCAAAGCTTCGTATAGAAAATCTACCTGACAATCCGCCGCCTGTTTGGCATAGCGTGCTTTTATTCCCGCACTGACCTCCAGTAATTGGACGGTTGCCGGATCTTTAGAAACCAATACATCCCTGAAATGCTTTCCTAAGCCGGCAATCAGATTCCCGCCATCGAATCCTTTTCCGATGATCTCGTTGAAAAGTAAAAAGGCTTCCCCCACTTTTCCGGCATTGAACAAATCGGTCAAACGGAAATAATAATCGTAATCGAGCACGTTCAGATTTTCGATGACCTTTTCGTAAGTCAGGTTTTTGCCACAAAAACTGACCACCTGATCGAAAATAGAGAGCGCATCACGCATAGCTCCGTCGGCTTTCTGAGCGATCACGTCCAAAGCGGCTTCCTCGGCTGTAATCCCCTCCTTTGCCGAAATATACTTCAGATGCTCGACAGTATCTCCCACTTTCATCCGATTAAAATCATAGATCTGACAACGGGACAATATCGTGGGTAATATTTTATGTTTTTCTGTGGTAGCTAAAATAAAAATAGCATGTGCAGGCGGCTCTTCCAATGTCTTCAGGAAAGCATTGAAAGCCGAAGTACTGAGCATATGCACTTCGTCGATAATGTATACGCTGTATTTCCCTACCTGAGGCAAAATCCTCACCTGCTCTACCAATCCGCGGATATCGTCCACGCTGTTATTGGAAGCGGCATCCAATTCGTGAATATTCAACGAACGCCCGGCATTGAAAGCCTTACAGGATTCGCATTCGTTACAAGGCTCTGCATTGGGCTGCAGATTCAGGCAATTGATCGTTTTCGCAAAAATACGGGCACAAGTCGTCTTACCGACCCCTCTGGGACCGGTAAACAGATAGGCCTGAGCCAACTGATGGTTCACAATGGCATTCCGCAAAGTGGAAGTAATAGCCAACTGCCCCACCACCGTATCGAAACTCGCAGGCCTGTATTTTCGCGCCGAAACAATAAAATTTTCCATAAACAATCAACAATATACCCAAATAACGGATTCACTCCGTCCAGGCTGTAAAAATAGTAAGCTTTCGGCGTATTCGCAAATTCTCCACCCATTTTTGTGGATTTTCTCACCGGAAAGAATACCTGCCGCCATCATCGGGGCAGCAGGTGTTTTCAATTTCATCACAATAAAAGGCTGCACCTCGGTATAATCATCCGGGTAAGCCCGGTGCTTCTGCTCCCGGTTTGTAATTCATTTTAAGTATTCATCGAAAAATTTCTCCAGTTTGTCGAACGGAATAATGTCCGTCCGGTCATACAAATCCGTATGCACGGCTCCGGGAATAATCATCAGTTCCTTGTTGTCACCCTTCAGCTTCCTGAAGGCATCCTCGCTAAAATAACGGGAGTGGGCTTTTTCGCCATGAATGAGTAGCACGGCACTGCGGATTTCATCGGCATACGCAAGTATAGGAGCATTGACAAAAGCCAGTGAGGAGGTCTTGTTCCATCCCAGGCCGGAGTTGATGGAACGGGGATGATAGCCTCGTTCGGTCTTGTAATAGTCATAATAATCTTTCATGAACTGTGGTGCGTCGCCGGCAGGCTTAGGATTCATCACGGTGCGGGGATAAGTGCCGGTGCGATAATCTTCCGTACGCTGGGCATTGAACTCCTGACGCATTTTATAACGGGCGTCCGCATTGTCGGCAGCATCGAAATAACCGTTCGCCGTACAACGGCTGATATCGTACATGGTGGAGGCCACGGTTGCCTTGATACGCGTATCGTTGGCTGCCGCATTGATGGCAAAACCTCCCCAGCCACAGATGCCGATGATGCCGATACGCCCGGCATCCACATCCGGACGCGTCGCCAGGTAATCCACTGCTGCCGAAAAGTCTTCGGTATTGATGTCCGGCGAAGCCACACTGCGAGGTTGTCCGCCACTCTCACCTGTAAACGAGGGGTCGAAAGCAATCGTGAGGAAACCCCGTTCGGCAAGTGTCTGAGCATACAGCCCCGACGATTGTTCCTTCACGGCACCGAACGGACCGCTGACAGCGATAGCCGGCAGTTTTCCCCCGGCGGTCGTTTTCGGTACATACAAGTCGGCAGCGAGCGTGATGCCGTAACGGTTGACAAAGGTTACTTTGCTGTGGTTCACCTTATCGCTCTTCGGGAACGTTTTGTCCCATTCCTGGGTCAGTTTCAATTCTTCCATATTCCTGTTACTTTGAGTGTCCTGTGCCGGGCTTTCCGTCAAACCGGAGAGGCAGAGGAAAGCGGCCGTTAAAAAAGTTATCCGTTTCATAACCGATGTGATTTTAATGATTACTGTTTCTTGTTTTCTTTTCACATCGCAAAGTTACAGCGCCCAGCAAAGAGGCCCGGTAGATGGATTACAGATTGTATAACCCCAATTACAGAGATTATCCCATACTTCTTTTATCCACCGTTCCCGTTTCAGACGGACAAGGATAATCAGGCTTTTCGTTCCTGTCAATGTCACGGATATACCTTGCCGGTACGCCTCCTGCAACCGTGTTGGCCGCCACATCTTTCGTCACCACCGATCCGGCGGCGATAATGGCATTGTCACCCACGGTCACCCCCGCAGAATGGTAGAGTTGGAACCGACCCACACGTTTTTGCCTAACCGGATAGGAGCCGGATACATCACCCCACGGTCTTCGGAAGCCCTACCATGATCGAGTGTGGCAAAAACCACCTGGTGGCCGATGAGACAACCGTCGCCCAATGTCACACCGCCGTGATCCTGGAAATGGCAACAGGCGTTGATAAAGACATGGCGCCCGATAGTGATATTCCTGCCGAAGTCGGTGTAGAACGGAGGAAACATCTTGAACGTTTCATCCACAGGCTTACCGAGCAAGCGCGACATTAACGCGCGCAACTCCTCCTGTGAATGGTAAGTATTGTTTATCTCGCAGGTGATGCGCCGGGCTTCGTCGCTCATTTCATCCATCAGCCGATAGATTTCCGGTGTACCGAGCACACCGCCGGCCCCGATATGATTCAGAAAATCGTCCAGTGTCATAATCCGCTCCTTTCCCTATACCAGTCTGCCCATTTCGTATGCCTCCTGCAATTTCGGGCTTCCCTTAATTTCTCCCGCATGCCATACGCCGCCGCAAAACAGCGTTCCCTTTACCGTCGGGTTCTCCAGGCAATCGAGAAATCCCATGAAATTGGCAACGATACGGTCCATAATCGTTTCATCCTCTTCGGCAGCCGTGGCAATGAAATAGAACTCCTTATTCTTCATTTCGGTATAAGGTCCGCAGCAACGGTCTATCATCATTTTCATCTGGGCACTCATAGCATAAAAATAGACCGGTGTTCCCATCACGATGACATCTGCCGCAAGCATCTTTTCAATCACCTCAGCCACATCGTCTTTCTGCGGACAGGGCTTCTTATACCGGCTGCATACGCTGCACCCCGTGCAAGGATGTATATTCTTGTCGCGCAGGAAAATTTTCTCTACCTGGTTTCCACTCTCAATGGCTCCGCGCATAAATTCATCGCAAAGCGTGTCCGAATTGCCGCCACGACGGGGACTGGACGATAAAATCAGAATATTCTTCGACATGGTTTATCTATTTATATGTTTTTTCAAATACATTTACTCCTTGACAAACGGTTTCAGACCCTCGACAGCTTCCGCGGCGGTAATGCGCTTGCCGCCATTATCCAGGTCGATGAGGATGTAACGGTCATTGCCCATTCCCAGTTCCTTCATGTATGACAACTGGCGTAACCCGTGACGGCTTTCGATGCGTTCCACCAAATCATGGTGTTCGGCTTCGGTCATGGCATATACCAAATCCACGCATGCCTGGTCCAAAGCCAGCATATCGGTAGAAGAAAGGATACCGACATTCGGGGTCACGACAGGAGCGGCATTCACCCCCTCGCAATCGCACGATACCGACATGTTGCGCATCACATTGACATACGTGATTTGCTTGCCGAAGTAATCGATGACAGCCTTTGTGGATTCGGTCATGCGTTCCATGAATTCCTCTTCACGGATATCCCATTGGTTATCCTGTCCCGGTGTGGTGTGAATCCAGGCCTTTCCGATCCGCCCGTCCGCACAGCCGATACCGATGTTCTTGTTGCTTCCGCCGAAACCACCTTGTGTATGTCCTTTGAAATGGGTAAGCACCACCAGGGAGTTGTAGTCGGTAGTATGGCTGCCTACTGACATTTTTCCAAACCATTTACCACCGTGAACAGGTAATGTCAGGGTATCTTCTTCATCCAGAATATCTACAGGGCAGAATGTCCAGCCGTTCACTTTCAATGTCCGCCGATGTTGTTCGGTGGTATAACGGTCGCCCTCGTAATAGGTATTGGTTTCCACGATGTTGGCATCAGACAAATCTTTCCGGAACAGGGCTTTAACCCATTCCCGCGGGATAATGTTCGGTCCGTTCTGCTCCCCGGTATGCAGCTTCACACCGGTATGTCCCTTGATGTTCGCACTTACCTGTTCATACGCTTCGATAAGTCCTTCAGCAGTAAGGTTACGCGTGAAATAGACGATGGACTCGTTGCCGGTACGCTCTTCGTAAGGCACATACTTATTACCGTTTTTTCCGGGAACCGGATCGGACTGTGCTACGGCAGTCGTTCCCATAACGAACAAACTTGCAATCATAATAGTCGATATTCGTTTCATTGTCATTTGATTTTATTGATTCAGAGTTTCAGATTCCTGATACAAAGTTAAGCGTATACCTGAAAATACAGTGTAGATGAATTACAGATATGATAACCCAAATTACATAATTTCCGAAAAAACGGCATAAATCTGTAGCCAGGGTTATATTATCTGTAATCGGGGTTATGGGATTATCCGTATCATCCTCTAATTTTGTATAGTGAAAAAATTAAGACATAGAGAATATGGATAAGATACTCCATTTGGACCATGTAGATCAGTACAACCGTTTATACGGTCTTGAAACCCTGCATCCGTTGGTCAGTGTGATCAATCTCAATGAAGCGACCCGTGCGGTGGGCACCATACGTTTTAATTACGGAGTGTATGCCTTGTTCTTAAAACTGGAAAAGGCATGCGACATCAAGTACGGCCGCCAGAAATACGATTACGAAGAAGGGACCATCGTCTGTTTCGCTCCCGGACAAACAGCAGAGACGACGCCGACAGTCGGGCATATACAAACCGATGCCTATGGCATCATCTTCCATCCCGACCTGCTTCGCGGCACGTCATTGAATAAAACGATAAAGAACTACACCTTTTTCTCGTATGAAGTCAACGAAGCATTGCACGTATCCGGGGAGGAACAGACCATCATTTTGGATTGTCTGAAAATCATACGGAAAGAACTGGAGCATGATATAGACAAACATAGTAAAACACTGATTGCTACCTATATCGAATTACTGCTCGGTTACTGCATGCGTTTTTACGAACGGCAGTTTATCACGCGCAGCAAAAGCAACCGGGATGTGCTGACCCGTTTCGAGCAATTGCTGGACGAGTATTTCGAAGGATCCGCCGCCGAGCGGGACGGACTCCCTTCGGTGAAACACTTCGCCGACAAATTGTATCTCTCATCCAATTATTTCGGAGACATGCTGAAAAAAGAAACCGGAAAGACTCCGCAGGAATATATTCAGGAGAAAATAATCGAAGTGGCAAAGGACCGTATATCCGGTACCCAGGATACGGTAAGCCAGATAGCTTATTCCCTGGGATTCCAATATCCGCAGCACCTGTGCCGCCTGTTTAAGAAACGGGCCGGATGCACACCGAATGAATACCGGGCAAAGATGATTGGCTGAAAGGACAGATGAAAAAGACGTTGGACATCAAGAGCGTGTGCGAATGCAACCGCCGTTTGGGATGTAAAACACTGCATCCCCAGGCAAGTATCATCAATCTGGAACACCCGGATTTGGAGCAGGAGGCCGTGAAATTCGAATTCTATGCCGTGCTGCTCATCGAAGAATGCCCGGACGGCTGTGGCTGCTGCGGTCGCAAGTATTACGACTATACCAATGCCACGATGGTATTTCTCAAACCCGGGGAAATTTTCCGCATGAACGAAGCGGGCGTGTTGCCGGACAAAGGGTGGCTGTTGGCGTTTCATCCCGATTTACTGTACCGTACCTCACTGAAAAATCATATCAGGAACTATACGTTCTTTTCTTATAACAAGGAAGAGGCATTACACTTGTCCGGACGGGAAACGGCAACCATTACGTGCTGTCTTGAAAATATCGAAGAGGAACTGCACCACTCCATCGACACGCACACCGCAACCATTCTCTCACGGCATATCGAGTTGATGCTGGACTATTGCACCCGTTTCTACGAGCGGCAGTTCATCACACGCGAGAATAGGAACAAAACTGTGCTCGAAGAGTTGGAAACCCTGCTCGATGACTATATCGCCTCCGGCAGGTTAGCGGGGGCTCTGTTGCCTACATCGGAATATTGTGCCACAGGGCTGGGCCTATCCGTCCCTTATTTCAACGATTTGTTGAAATTCGAAACCGGCAAGACGTTGGATGAGTATTTCCAACTGCGACGGCTTGAAACGGCTAAAAGGATGTTGCTCAAAGCGGAAAACACCCCGGCCGTCGTAGCACGGCGGTTAGGCTATGCCAGTGTGCAATATTTCAGTCTGTTATTCAAAAAAATTACGGGCATCGCTCCTAATGAATACCGGTGTATTTTTCCAACTCACCGATGATCAGCACAAGCAACCACTGACGGGACAGATCCAGCACCAGATCCTCACTCATATCCTTCAAGCATAGTATCCATCCACAATCCCAATCGCTATGATAACAATCATAAAGATCGTCTATCGTCAGTATTCCGACTTGTTTTATCTTACATCCCCTACACGGTAATTATCCGACCGTCATATTCCTCCCGACGGTGCCAGATCTTGTCATCCCAGCTTACTCCTTGTCCCGATTGAAGACGATGAAATGGCCCTCGCTCACATCACCGCAGCAGTCCATATACCATACCGTCTGTTCCAGGCCTTTCGCGATGGTCTTATTCAGATCGCCACGTTTGATTTTCAGTTCCAGCACAATGCGATGTACGGGGCCGCCGTAACCCAGGAATCCGCATTCTCACGGAAGAACTGCCGGAAATCCGACAGTAATTTTTCCATATTGATGCTATTGTCAGGATTCATGTACCATGCCGATTGCTGGATCAGTCCGCTTTGAGTGGTCCACGTCAGTTCGCGGAGGATGATTTCCCTGTAAATGGCGTTGGAAATACGCAAGGGCTTCTCGCGCTGACCACATTCCGGTTCACCTCTTCCACGTTGTTCCGGGAGGCCTGCCCCACCTCGACATTGGCATAGACAGCATAAAACTCGCCACGGGCATTCAGATAATCATGCAAAGCCAGCAGGCAGGACGTTTTACCCGTCTGACGAGGAGCATGAAGTACAAAATATTTCCGCTGATAAATCAACGATTCCAACTCTTCCAGAGCGATACGCGTCAACAGATCGATATCATAGTGGATATCAGGCTGAATTGGACCTGCCGTATTGAAAAACTTCGGTACTCGTATCCTACTTCAGCGTTTAGGTGCAACAGTTTAGGCAAAATACAAAAATTCATTCACTTTACAACAGGAACAAACCGTTTTTATCCACATCAATAAAGAACCGGACAGCCTGTTCCTCTGCTATTTTAAGAGATTTTCTTATCATTTATTTTACTCGGGTTAACCGTCGATTCTGTCAAAGCACACAAAAAACGAGGGAAACAAATATTGAAGGAAAGGCTGAAAGGTTTAATGGCCTTCTGCCGGGCAAAATTCCTGCAACCGCACTATACGCCGAAAAGTACAAGTTTGAGATTATTCCGCAATATCGCCATGGCCCGTTTGAAATGAGTCTTCACTGTAGTTTCTGCAATATCCATCTGTGTTGCAATTTCTTTAATCTTTTTCTTCTCGACAATATGAAGTAATACGACTTCCTTTTGTTTTTCAGGTAATGTATCCAGAATAGTTTTCAGACGTTCATGAATATCTTCATCGATTTCCGGATCTTCGATACCGGAGAACAACATCGCTTCGATGATTTTATCCTGATGCTTACCTTGAATTTCCAAATCCCGCAAATAATTCAGGCAATTATTCCGGATAATACCGAGCATATAATAAAATACAGGTTGTTTTTCATCATATCTTTCCAGGTGATCCCACAAAGACAGAAAAGCATCCTGTACCAAGTCTTCCGCTTGTTTCCAGTCGTAAAGATAACGCATGGCATAATGCTGCAAAGGCAGAAACGAAGTTTTATACAATTCATGAAAAGCATCCAGATCTCTTTTTTTTATCCGAAGCCCTAAATTACTTTTTTCTATGTATTGCTCTATTCTTGCCATGATATTTTCGGCAAAGATAATTTTTTTCTATTATACGGTGTCCTCCATTTTTAGATTCCAAGTTAATTATATAAAAAAGAAAGCGTGGTCTATGGAAAAAAATTCGATTCGTTGGGAAATATTATTGAAAGGCGCCCGCGGAACATTGTCTCCTGAAGAAGAAATCATTTTTCAAAAGTGGTTGGCCCGGGATATACGACATAAAGCCTATTACGAGAAAATGTGCCGGGTTTGGTCGTCGGACAATACAACTTACGATTTGCATACCGATGTGTCTGAAATGATAGTCCGTTTTGACGATTATGTCCGGAATAAGCGGAAAGTAAGGCGCCGGAAGATACTGAGGAATGTATACCGTTCGGTAGCCTGCCTGTTGATTCTGCTGACTGTAGGTGGAGGGATCATGTTGTTGAAGAGAGACAAACGGGAAATGGAAACTGCAAACCGGATTGCCGGATCTATCTTGCCGGGCCAGGGGAAAGCCATTATTCTTCTACCGAACGGCGAAAAAGTAGATATCGCTTCGTTAAGCGATTCTTTATCCTACCGGACAGCAGGCTTTACGGTCGAAAAAGATTCCGGGATAATCAGATATATGAAACAACAGCAAGCCCGGACAGATTATCACACGATCGTTATACCGATAGGAGGAGAATATCAGGTGAAGCTGAGCGACGGGACGATGGTATGGTTAAATTCAGATTCGCGGTTGAAAATCCCGACGGCCTTTGTAGGAAACGAAAGAAGAGTTTTTTTATCGGGAGAAGCTTATTTCGATGTAGTGAAAAATGACCGTAAACCTTTTATCGTCGAAACAGATCTAGGGAATATAAAAGTTTATGGAACAGAGTTTAATGTAAAGCGTTATTCCGGCGACAGACAATTGAAAGCAACTCTGGTGGAAGGCTCCATCGGATTCAGTAACGATCAGGTAGCAGAACTGAAACTTCAGCCCGGATATCAGTTAAGCCTTATCGAAGGGATAAGTGAACCTACTGTGGAAAAAGTAAAGGTATATAATGAAATAGCCTGGAAAGATCAACGTTTTTGTTTTGAAAACAGAACCCTGGAATCGATAGTCCGGGATATGGAAAGATGGTATAATGTAAAAATCGTTTTCGAAGATCCGGTATTGAAACAGCTGCAATTTTCGGGTTCTTTGAGCCGGTATGGAGAGATTGAAACTTTACTGCATTTTTTTGAAGAAAGTGCGGATATTACATTTGAGGTCGATAATCATACCATTACTGTAAAAAAAATAAAAAAATAGAGAATGCTTCTGCAGTCGGCAAACTTTAGAGGGCATTCTCTACACATTCATTTATATTAACGAATTAATAAACAAATGTATGAAAAAAAAAGCACCTGACAGGTATTTCTTACCTGGATTCTTAAGAAAAATGTTAGCGGCAGTATTCTTACTGTTCATTGTTTCGTTGTCTTATGCAGCAGCGGATAATGATACAAAACTAATCACATTTGCCGTAAAATCTGAAAATTTAAATGATGTTCTGATCAAATTTAAAGATCAGACCGGTGTCGATATTTTATTTAATAAACAACTTATCGGAAACCGGAAATGTAATGATTTTGAAGTCGTAAATCAACCTATTGAGGTAGTACTGAGCAAAATCCTGGAAGGTACAGGGTTTGTTTTTTCGAAAGCGGACGGAGTATATGTCATCAAAAAAAGTACAGAAAAAACCGTTCAGTCGGTAGAGCCCCTGTCGATTTCCGGCGTAGTGACCGACACGGATGGAATTCCCTTACCCGGGGTGACCGTTTTGGTAAAAGGAACTTCTTTGGGAAGTGCAACCGATACAGAAGGGAAATTTAAATTATCGTTTCCTTCACAAGAAAATGTAGTCCTGGTATTTTCGTTCGTCGGCATGCAAACCAAAGAGGTCCCTTATAAAGGCGAATCCGAAATAAAAGTGACCCTGCAAACCGATGTGACTGAAATGGAACAGGTTGTCGTTACCGGTATTTTTACCCGTAAAGCAGAGAGTTATACCGGTGCTGCGACGACCATAAAGAAAGAAGAACTACAGAAAATGGGAAATCAAAATGTTTTACAATCCCTGAAAAGTTTAGACCCGGCTTTTCATATTATAGAAAACAATGATTTCGGTTCGGATCCGAACAAAGCCCCCCAAATTCAGTTACGAGGCCAACAATCCATGCCCGATATAAAAGGGACTTATAATGGTAACCCTAATCAGCCGCTTTTCATTTTGGACGGTTTCGAAACGGATATTACAACAGTATACGACTTGGATATGAACCGGGTAGAAACGATTGTATTACTGAAAGATGCCGCAGCCAAAGCAATATATGGAGCCAAAGCGGCCAATGGCGTAGTAGTTATTGAAACCCGTCAGCCAAAAGCCGGGAAGATGAGGATATCGTACAAAGGAGATCTGAGCCTGACGGTTCCCGATCTGACAGGGTATAATCTTTGTGATGCACGTGAAAAATATGAAGTAGATAAGGCACACGGCCGTTATTCAGATCCCTGGTTTTGGGAACAGTATCTGAACAATATCAAGTCGGAAATAGAACGCGGTGTGGACACAGATTGGCTGGCCCAACCTTTACGTACCGGTATCGGACACCGGCATTCTCTGTATTTGGATGGAGGAGACGAACATTTACGCTATGGTGTAGACTTACTTTATAATGAAATCAAGGGGGTGATGAAGGGATCAGACCGGCAAACATTCACGGGAGGAATCACCCTGGCTTACCGCTATAAAAACTTATTGTTCCGGAATCAGTTGAGTACCACCCTCAATCGTGCCGACGATTCTCCCTATGGTTCTTTTGATGAATATGCAAAACTGAATCCCTATTGGACACCTTATGATGAAAACGGGGATTTGAAGCAAATTGCCGGTTCTACCGGAGGAGGAGGTCTGGTTGGAGTAACCTGCGGGAATCCGTTATGGAATGCTTCCATCGGTACTAAAAATTTCAGTAAATATACCGGTATTACTAATAATTTTTATATCGAATGGCAAGCTTTGAGCGCATTGAAATTTATCGGACGTCTGGGATTATCGAAAACCCTTAATGCACGGGAAGATTTTTATCCGGCCTCACATACCAAATTCCTGGGTTATTCGGAAGATAAATTTTTTGAAAAAGGTACATACAGTAAACTGGAAGGAGAAAGCAGCAATGTCAATATGGATATAACAGCCAATTATTCCTTATTATTAGATAAGCATCAAATTTTTCTGAACCTGAACTACAAGATGGAGCAAAGCCGTTCTGAAGAAGTTACTTTCACCATGGTCGGTTTTCCGAATGACAAGAACGGTTTTATCACTTCGGGCCTTGGATTCAATAAGGGCGATTACCCCCCTGCCGGCAATGAGGCTATCAGCCGGGAAATCGGTATTTTGTCTGCTTTAAACTATTCGTACGACGATCGTTACCTAGCTGATTTGTCCTATCGTGCCAGTGCCTCTTCCCGTTTCGGACAAGATAAGCGGTGGGGCCAATTCTGGTCGGCAGGTATCGGATGGAATTTCCACAAAGAACATTTTATGGAGCAGGCTGAGTGGCTAAAACAATTTAAACTACGTGCTTCAACCGGTTATACCGGAGCCCAAAACTTCAATCCATATCAGGCTTTAGCTATGTTTAGTTACAATCAGACTCAGGCCTACGATAACTGGATCGGTTCTCATTTAATGGCTCTACCCAACGATGAGCTGAAATGGCAGAAAACCAAGGATTACAATATTGGATTCGACCTGAATCTCTGGGGACGTCTTATGATAGTATACGATTATTATGTACAGCAAACCAAAGATCAGTTGCTGGCCTTGACTATCCCTCCTTCTATGGGATTTACCAGCTATATGGAAAATATCGGAAGCACGGAAAATAAAGGAATGGAACTGAAGTTAAATGCCCATTTGTTGTATGATGTGGAAAACGACCGTTATTTAAGTACTTCTTTCTCTATTGCCAAGAATACGAATAAGTTGAAAAAAATATCGAATGCGTTGAGAAGTTATAACGATGAGGTCGACAATGAAATATTGGATGGAAATACCAACAGGCCTCAGACCCGTTTCATCGAAGGTTCGTCTATGAATGCTATTTGGGCAGTCCGTTCTCTGGGTATCGATCCGGCAACAGGAGATGAGATTTTCCTGACGAAAGACGGAGAGACAACGACAGAATGGAAAGCCGAAGACCAGGTGGTTTGTGGCGACGCCATGCCCGACTGTTCGGGTACTTTCGGAATAAATATGGATTACCGGGGAATTTTCCTAAACATGTCTTTTTATTATCAATTCGGCGGTCAGACTTATAACCAGACTCTGGTCGACCGGGTCGAAAATGCCGATGTCGGGTTAAATGTCGACAAACGGATTTACAATGCCGTTTGGAAAAAACCGGGAGACCGGGTCGATTTTTCTTATAATCCCTATAGGTTGACTAAACCCAGTTCCCGTTTTGTACAGGATTTAAATGAATTGCGTTTGTCATCTTTAAACGTAGGATATGATTTCCGGCATTGCGCTTTCCTGAAAAAGAGCCGGCTGCAACAATTAAAGGCCAGTTTTTATATGGATGATGTGTTCCGGGCTTCTACAGTAAAAACAGAACGCGGGTTGACTTATCCGTTCGCCCGTACTTTCTCGTTCTCTTTACAAGCAACCTTTTAATCGATGAATACAATGATACGAATACAAAAAACAAAAAATATACTCGGCATTTTGTTCTTTTCCCTGTTGAGTGTTTCCTGTCAGGAATGGCTGGATGTCAGTCCGAGTACAGAAGTAAAATACGATGACTTATTCAGTTATAAAAATGGTTTCAAAGATCAATTGACCGGAGTGTATACCGCTTTATGTTCGGAAGAGCTTTATGGTGCTCATCTCGGTTTCGGAATGTTGGACGCTTTGGGACAACAATATTTCTGGAATCAGGAAGCCGGAACTTATTATTACCTGCATCGTTTTGTTTATGACAATCCGAAAAGCGAAGAAGTGATCAACAGTATTTGGAACAACATGTATAATACTATCGCCAATGTCAACATTCTGTTACAGGGTATAGAAGATCACCGGGGAATTCTTACGGCTGATGAAGAAAAAATTTATGAAGGGGAAGCTTATGCCTTACGTGCTTTTCTGCATTTCGATCTGCTCCGTCTGTTTGGCAAAAGTTATGTGAGCGGGGCCGGTGAAAAAGCAATTCCTTATGTCAGAAAAATTTCGAAAGAAGTAACTCCGTTATCGACGGTTACAGAAGTTCTTGATCTGACAATCAAAGATTTAGAAAAAGCAGCCGATCTACTGCAAGAAGATCCGGTTAAAACCGGAAAAGCAACCACTTCTTTTCTGGGAACCCGAAATTTTCATTTCAACTATTATGCAGTCCGGGCTTTAATGGCACGTGTTTATCTATATAAAAACGATAAGGTCAATGCTTTAAAAAATGCCCGGGAAGTGATGCTTTCTAATCAGTATTCATGGGTAAAGAAAGCACAAGTCGCTACAACAACCCGTGAAAGCCGTGATGGAATTTTCTTGCCGGAATGTATTTTCATGCTGAATAATACGGGCTTAAAAAAACTGACAGAAACATACTTGAAAGAAAGTGAAAACAATTCTGTAGGTAATTTATTAATTACAACAGCGGAGGTCAGAGATGAGATTTTTGAAAATGCATTGTACGGTGGTTCTGACTGGCGCTACATTTATTATTTTGAACCGGTTGATTCTTATTACCTCAACACCAAATTATGGCAGGTATCTTCCAGCTATAATAACCGGCAACCTTTACTCCGTATGAGTGAAATGTACTTGATTGCAGCTGAATGTGCAACGACAAAAAAGGAGGCATTGGATTATCTCAATACATTACGCAGGAACAGAGGGTTTGAAGTAACTGATGATCTGCAAGAAAATATAACTGATGAAAAATTGCAAGAAGCTATCGGAAAAGAATACCGCAAAGAATTTATAGGAGAAGGACAATGGTTCTTTTATTGCAAACGTACCGACCAGGCGACACTGCCTAATGTTAAAGTACCTTTCAGTAAAGCTTATTATGTACTTCCGATACCTGACCAAGAATTAGAATATGGAAATAGAAATTAAATGAGAAAAGGTTATGAAGAAATATTTTATATACAAATATGGTCTATTATTATCTGTTTGGATAGCATTAGGATGTAGTAGTTGTCAAAAAGACGATTATGTACAATATGATGCCGGATATGCTTCCTTGCGATTCATTTATGAAGCAGACGGAAATGACAGTATCGTTTATTCTTTTGCACTACATCCTGACAAAGAAGAAGATATCGTGGAAATTCCCTTTAAACTGATCGGACTGCCAATTGGGGAAATCCGGCAAGTCGGACTTGAAATAGTAAAAGAAGAAACAACAGCCCGGGAAAATGAGCATTTCAAAATAGAATCCAGTGAACTTGCAGCAGACTCCTTAAGAGGAACTTTGAAAATAAAGGTGATAAAAACACCTGAACTGGAGGAACATAATTTGACCGTAGCGTTCCGGCTCTGTGAAAATGAGAATTTTAAAGCAGCTCCGATAAATGAAAATACATTCAGTATTGTTTTGACCAATCATTTATCGGAACCTACCGGTTGGCCGTTCGGTGACTACAGCCGTATAAAACACCAGTTTGTAATCCAGGTACTGGGTATCGCTACCGATTATGACAAATGGAGTACTTCTGAAGTAATTCATTATACCAGTGTAATGATCGATGCTTTATACGAATATAATAAAGCCCATCCGGGAGAACCTCTGACCGATGAAAACGGATTGGTCATAACCTTCTGAAAAATGTATTAATAATAAAAGAATAAAATAATGAAGAGGATATATAAATTGTTTTTATTCATTTCCCTCCTGATCATTGCAACTGCCTGTTACGATGATATGGGAAATTACGATTACAGCTCTTTACCTGATGTCGCAATAACGGCAAAGGATACCGCCTATGCAACTCAATTTAAAACCTTAGAACTCTCCGCAGATATAAATCTGGATGGGGGATCAGAAACCGACTACGAGTACAGTTGGCGAATCTGGTCGAATGATATCGGTGGTGTCGATAAACAGAAAGTTATCGGAGACACCCGAAATTTAGTATATGAGGTATCGGAAATTCCGGGATCTTACACCTTAGTATTGACAGTTTGTAATAAACATACCCAAGTGAAAACTTACAAGCAAATTCACTTAGTAGTACAAGGTAGCATAACAGAAGGCTGGATGGTATTGCAGGAAAAAGACGGGAAAACCGATTTCGATTTGATTATGAGTCCTTATTTTTCCAACCGGGTAACCCAGGATGAAATTTTACATGATGTTTATAAAACTATAAATGGCGAATCTTTGGCGGGACGCGGTGTAAAAATCGGTAGCTTCTTCTGTATCGGACGCTACCAGAATGTTGTGGTGTTGACAGATAAAGGAGGAGTACGTCTGTCCGCCATTACTATGCAAAAAACGTTCGACATGTCGACTCTAATGCTCGATATGTCTTCCTGGAAACCGGAAAATTACATATTTTGGCATTATTACTGGAGCCCGGGAAGATTTGGCTACGATGCGATCGTGTCGAACGGTCGTTTTTATGAATACAGTGCGATCAGCAGCACGGGATTTACAACTTATACCGAACCGATCCTGAAAGACGGCTTGACTTATAAAGCATCGCCTTATGCCCCTAAATGGTTTGATTATTATCAGGGTATTCTTTATGATGAAATCGGCGGACGTTTTTTGGGAATCGAAGAAAATACATGGATTTTGAAAGAGTTAGCGGTTGCCACAGCACCACAACCCTTCGATTGGGGAAATATGCATGCAAGCCTCCGTTATATGGAGACAGGATACAATAATTACGAATACGGATTATTCGAGGATTGGGATACGAAAAAAATGACATTATGCGTTTTTAATTTTGACACAAAGCCCAATATCGGTGTGGGGAAATACCTGGCAGACAATTGTCCGGAACTGGAGAAAGCGAAATATTTTGCAGTAGGTTCACTCGGTCCTGTTTTTTTATATGCTACCGACCGGGATATTTACCGTTATGATTACAATGGAGCTAACACCGGTGAAAAACTTTATACTTTGGCCCAAACTGATGAAAAAATAACGGGAATGAAAATATTCAAACCTTGTATTGATCGTTTTATTACGAATCATCCCTATAACAATAAAGTGCTGATTCTTTCCACTTACAACGAGAGTAAGAAAGAAGGAAAAATTTATATGTACTATATCAATGAGGTGAACGGAATGATCGATATTGCTTCGGAAAAAGTATTCGAAGGTTTCGGAGAAATCCTGGATATGGAATATAATTACCCGAAATACGGTGCTTAAAATGAGCAGAGGTTTGAAAATAGTTTTTGTGCTTTCCTGCTGTTTTTTGTGGGAAGCACAAGCCTTTTCCCAGGTAAGAGTCCGCTTCGACGCTACTTTCGGCCAAGAGGAAATCCGGATCGGATTCCGGGAACAAGCTTATAAGGTAAAACTAGATGAATCAGGCGTAGGGAGGATTACTATTCCGGATTCTCTGGCTCCCGGTTATGCAGCTTTATACGGTCCGCGCAATGTTTATTCGTTTTATCTTGTACCGGGACAGCAGCAGGAAATTACTAAGCTGAACGGACAAGAGATTAAATTTACCGGAGCGGCTAAAGCGATCAATATCTATCTGAACAGTCCGTTTTTGAATAACCGGGATCCGGGATATGAAAAAGGGGAAGAAGAATTTTTAAAAGAATGGGCTCTGATGCCCGGCAGATTACAAGCACATCTTGATTCTTTACCTCTGCCGGCGGATTTTAAAAAATCGGAGCGTAAACGGCTTTATTATGTGGCTTGCCATTCATTATTGGACTATCCCCTTCTGCATGCCAGACTATTACGTCTGAAAAGTTATTCTCCGGGAGAAAGGTATTACCGGAAGGTATCGGAACTGCTTCAGGAGGATCCTTCAGCTCATGAATTCTGGGAATACCGCCAGTTTTTCAGGAATGGCATACAATTGTTGGGAGAAAAGAAAAAAACTGAAACAGGTAAACCATTGGATAAGTTAAAATGTGAACTGGATTATATATGTAATCACATTAAGGATGAAGAACTGGCAAGTTATTTAGTCGACGAAAGCATGTCCGGATATATCAGGTATTTCGGAACAGAAGGGATGGAAGCGTTTTTACCCCTTTATCGGGAAAAGGTAAAGGATGAGAAACAAAAAGCAGCATTTTTCCGGTCGTATGAACAATATACCCGCTTAGAAAAAGGTAGAAAAGCACCCCATTTTTCCCTTTTGGATAAAGACGGTAACCGGAAAAATTTATCTGACTGGCTGGGTAATTACGTTTATATCGATGTCTGGGCAACCTGGTGCGGACCGTGTTGCCGCGAACTCCCGGCATTTCATAAATTAAAAGAGGAGTTCAAGGATAAGCCTATCTGTTTTGTAAGTATCTCTATCGATGCGGATGAAGCTGCCTGGCGAGCCAAGATAGAAAAGGACAGCCTGGATGGTATCCAATTGAGGGTAAACGAAGAAGATACTTTTAAAAAGGATTATAAGATTTCATGGATTCCCCGTTTTCTATTGATAGATCGGGAGGGAAAAGTACTGGATGCCAATATGACACGTCCTTCGGATACAAAAACAATAGAAAAACTCACTGCTTTATTGTCCGATCGCTAACAGTCTGACAGGGAGGAAAAACAATTACGTTCCTCCCGGTCAGATCTTTTCCAGATCTCCTTTTGCTACCCATCCTTCATTGCCGTCTGCCATCCGGATATTGTACCAATCCCCCAATTGACCTATGACACGGACTTTCAGCCCTTCGTGAATCAAAAACAGGCTCGTACCGCTATTATCCGGCGCTCCTTTCACCGTCACACTCGGAGTTGTAATAATCGCATACTCTCTGTCGGTGACTTTCTTATCCTGCTGCATGGCAAAAAACATCGTCCCAACAGTCAGGAAAAAGACTATAATCCCCACGACAAAACCAGTCTTTTTGATACCGACCGAAGGAGAATAGAAAAATAAAGCTGCCATCACCAAAAAGAGGATAAAGAGAGTAACCGAGATATATCCCCACTGATCGGCGGAAAAATAACCGACAAAACCTTTGTACCACCTCACCAGAAACAATTCGGGCAACACTTCGATTTTGTCTACGATAGCTTGCTGGGCCATTTTCAGATTATAACGGGCAGAAGCATCCGAGGGGTCTAATAATAAGGCCCGTTCATAATTCAATATGGCCTGCGTATTCTCTCCCAGTTTATAATAACAATTACCCAGATTATAATATAAGATAGCCGATTCCATGCCACTGGCCCTCAATTTCCGGTATATTTCAGCTGCTTCATTGTATTTTCCCTCCCGGTAAAATTCCTCTGCCTGTTTCTCCGATTGCGGATCAGTAGCGGCTAAAGCACACAAGCTTATCAGTAAAACCGGCAATATCAACAATGTCTTTTTCATAGTTTCTAATCTTTAATCACCGGATAGCTTTATCCAGCTTTGTAATCACATCAATACTATCTGTATATACTTTCCCCATTTCCTGATCGGAATTACTTCCGGGAGCATAACGGGCATATTCACAAGTATCCAATACAGCGATAAATTCCTTGATTCTGTCTTCCTCTACTCCTTTCGACTGGAGAATTTCACTGATATTATCCCGGTTCAATTCGGCACGGTCGATGTTCAGTTTATAACTCATATATCCCCAAAGGGCTTTCAATACTTCATCGTAGAATTGCTCTGCATTGTGATTTTTCATCGCGCTGGCAGCCACTTTGAGGCGTTTGCGGGCCATCTTGTTGGCCGCTTTATTCTTCACCCGGACTATATCGGCATTCGCTTTGATTCTCCGGCGATTCAAGACTGCACCGACAACAAACAATACGAACGGAATCAATAAAGCCAACCAGTATAAGGTAGTTCCGAAGAAACGTACCCCGGCAGCCTTCAGGTTCAATCCCTCCGTTTTCAGGTAACGGATATCTTCACCCACTTTACGGACATCTTCTTTCTTGAACGACTTCACCTGATTACCGGTCGAAGTTTCCACCTGCCCTTTATCGGCTCCTTTTCTGACATGGATATTGTATTCAGCCCCCGCAATGGTCTTGTAAGTGTTCGATTGTGAATCGAAATAAGAAAACCGAATGGCCGGAATCTTATAGTCTCCGGAATAACGGGGGATGATCAGGTATTCAAAAGAAACACTACCCGCCATGCCATTTTCCGTAATATTCAGATCTCTGGATTCTTTCGGATCATACACTTCGAAATCCAGGGGGAAATTAATCGTCGGTGCTTTTAATAACTTCAGGTTGCCCGTTCCGCGGAAAGTCACTTTATAAGTGATCGCATCATTGGCATTCACCGTATCCGCCGAAAGGGAGGTAGCCATCGTTACATTCCCTACCGTTCCGCCAAAACCGGCAGGTTTCCCAAGCTGAGGAAGTTCTTTCACCTGAATAGTGACCGGTTTACTTCTCCGCATCGCCCGGACATCTTTGTAATTACCGAAAAACTCGTCGAAGAAACTACGGCCTCCGTTAGCTAAACGCTGACGGACAATACATTCCAACTCGAAAGGCTCGATCGTAATCTCTCCGGTATGTTGCGGATACAACAATACTTTCCGGATAGTTCCGACATTGTAAATCTGCCCGTCCACCGCTTCCCGAACCAATTCGATACGTTGCGGCGTGGGTACTTCTTCGGCCAGAAATCCGTTGAAATCCGGAAATTTAGTTCTGCCCAGATTGACCAGATCGACCTTTGTATACACTTTAATCGTAGCCATCAGACTTTCTCCCATATACAGGCTACGCCGACTGACCTCGACTTTAACGAACAGGTTATTGTCATTGACCGTAGCATTGGCATCCGGCTGCACCGGCCGGTTTGTCGCCGCCTGATTACCGTTTGAATTACGACTACCTTCGACGACCTCTATTTTCAGAGCATTGGATGTATATTCTTTTCCATCGATAATCACTGTCGCTCCGGGAATCTGAAAAGTACCTTTTTTAGTTCCTTCCAAAATATAGGTATAGGAGAAAGTGACATTCTGCGTCATTTTCCCATTGATATTCGATGAATAAAAAGATTGTCCTACGGAAGGTCCCATCAGCAGGTCGAATCCTTCCAGGGTAGGCACTTTAAGATTGTCCCCTTCTTTATTCAGGGTATATTCCAACTTAAACTGCTCACCGACGGCAACTACAGAAGGAGCAGAAGCCTTGAATTCTACATTTTGGGCGTAAGCCAGTGAAGTGAAAAATAACAATATGATTAATCCGATTTGTCTCATTGCCATATTTATTTAAGCCGCAAAATTACCAATCTTTTTCGATTTTCATTTTCTTTGCTTTCTGTTCCTGTGCTTTTTGTTTCTGCACTTTTTCCTGAACATTCTTTTCATCGTTCTGCAAAGCCTCTAACAAACGTTCCGCATCCTCCTTAGAAATCTTACCCTGCTGTTGCTGAGGGTGTTGTTGTTGCTGGTCTTTATTCTGATCATTTTTATTCTGCTGGTCTTTATTCTGATCTTGACGGTCTTTATTTTGCTGGTCTTTGTTCTGATCTTGCTGATCCTTATTTTGTTGATCTTTGTTCTGATCTTGACGGTCTTTATTCTGATCCTGTTGATCTTTATTCTGATCTTGCTGATCCTGGTTTTGGTCCTTATTTTGGTCTTGATTATCCTTGTTCTGATCTTTGTTTTGATCTTTATTCTGGTCCTTGTTCTGATCCTGATTCTGTTGATCCTGTTGTTGTTTATGGCGTGCAAATTCCAGGTTATATTTCGTTTGTTCAGAAGCCGGACGATTCCTTAATGAGTTTTTATACGCTTCGATGCTCTCGTCGGTTTTCTCCATCGCTAACAAAGTATTCCCGATATTATGATAAATTTCGCCCAACCGTTCTTTATCGGTTTCTTGTTTTGCCAAAGCAGAAAACTGTTCCAGAGCTTCATCGTACTTTTTCTGCTTATATAAAGCATCGGCCATATTAAAAGCCGCTTCAAATGAATTCGCCTTTTTATCGGCAGCTTTACGATATTCCACCTCAGCCTTTTCGAAATCCTGTTTTTCGAATAATTCGTTTCCTTCCCGGATAAATTTCCGTTCTTGCTGAGCAATAGCGGGCCATGCAGCCAACAAGGTCACCACCGTTATTATCATAGACTTTATCATAACATTCATCATTTTTCGTACATTATTATCGTCAATCCGATTCTCTGTCTTTTCTTTTAGCGTTTGAAAAGATTGATCTTCATAAAATGTTTATTCTTTCTGCCCAGAATCATAAACTCCACAAAGATGAAAAACAACCCCACCAACAGGAAGTACTGGTACTTCTCGGCATAATCACTATATACCCGCTCTTCAAGCAAGCTTTTCTCCATACGATTGACTTCGTCCAGGAGCCGGTTGAGTCCGACTTCGGTATTGCTGGCCCGGATATACAGCCCCTCTCCGGCTTTAGCTATATCCTGCAAAGTTTGTTCGTCCAGTTTGGAGATGACTACATTCCCCTGTGCGTCCTGCATAAATTGTCCGGGTTTTCCTTTCTCCGGGATCGGAGCACCCTGTTCCAATCCCATCCCTATGGTATGGATTACGATTCCTTTTTCATGGGCTTGCTTAGCAGCCGCAACCGCATCATCCTGATGGTTTTCTCCGTCCGTAATGACAATAATCGCTTTGGACGTCTCGGTTTCCGGTGTAAACGACCGGGCGGCCAGATCGATCGCACTCCCGATAGCCGTCCCCTGTACCGGTACGATATCCGTACTGATATTCGACAGGAAAAGCTTGGCCGAAGAATAATCGGTAGTAATAGGTAATTGCACATAAGCATCCCCCGCAAATACAATCAAACCGATCTTATCGTTCGATAATTTCTCTACCATCCGGGAAATGGCCATCTTAGCTTTTTCCAACCGACTGGGTTTGATATCCTGGGCCATCATCGAATTGGAAACGTCGAGAGCGATCATCAACTCTACACCTTTTTTCTTCACCTGCTGCAGTTTCGAACCGAACTGAGGGCCTGCCACTCCGACAATGACAAACAATAAGGCCAGCATCAGCATAACGAACTTCCACGTGCCCCGCTTGAACGATAAAAGAGGCATCAAAGGCCCGAGTAATTCCGGATTACCGAATTCTGCTATCGCCTTCTTTTTTCGTCGGATCATCACCACATAAAAAACAATCAACAGTGGGATAACAATCAAGAGATATAATAATTCAGGATGTGCAAATCTAAACATAGCCAAATAATTTTATGGTATTTTCCTTAAAAGAGTATACTTCAGAACTGCCTGTGCAATCAGTAAACACATACCCAGCAAACCGAAAATAAAATACTGTTCATTCTTTTTACTGAAATGTTTCACTTCTATCTTACTTTTCTCCAACTGATCGATCTCGGAATAGATCTGCTGTAATTTATCGTTATCCGTCGCCCGGAAATATTTACCGCCGGTCACGTTAGCAATCTGTTGTAATACCCCTTCGTCGATTTCCACGGGCATATTCTGCAATTGCACGCCGAAGGGAGTGGGTACAGGATAAGGAGCTTCGCCATAGGTTCCGACTCCGATCGTATATACCCGGATACCGAAAGCTTTAGCTAATTCGGCAGCCGTGACAGGTGCTATCGCTCCCTGATTATTGATACCGTCTGTCAACAAAATCACCACTTTCGATTTACCGGGGCTATCTTTCAACCGATTGACCGCATTAGCCAAACCCAAACCGATCGCCGTTCCATCCTGGATCATACCGCTTTTCACCTCCCGGAGTAGATTGACCAATACAGCCTGATCGGTAGTCAACGGACACTGGGTAAAGCTCTCGCCGGCAAAAACCACCAATCCGATTTTATCCTGAGGACGTTCGAGGATAAATTTCGTAGCCACCTCTTTAGCCGCCTCTAAACGGTCGGGCGTAAAGTCACGGGCCAGCATACTCGTGGAGACGTCCAGAGCCAGTGCGATATCGATACCTTCACTGGTATAAGTTTGCCAGCTATTACTGGACTGCGGACGGGCCAAGGCCGTCACCAATAAGATAATGGCAAGCAATTCCAATACGAACAAAACATGCCGCCACCAGATCCGGCCGGAATGTTTGATCCCCTTAAACGCCTGTAATGAAGAAAACTGTAAATCAGCATGCGATTTTTTTTCCTTCAGGATATACCAAACGATCATTGGTACTAAAAGTATCAATAACAGGAAATATTTCGGGTTTGCAAATTCGAATCCAAACATTTTATTTCAGTTTACAAATTAACTCATACACTCTTTTCAAAGTGCCTGATCGCCTCATTTATCTTTTACGTCTTCGGGAGTTTCGCTTTTTTCAGCTTCTTTTCGCTGTCGTTCTTCTTCCTGACGTTTCCTTTCTTCTTCCTGTTTCTGCTGCTGAGCAATTTCAGCCTCTACCCGTTGGTGAGTGTTATTGACAAATTCGTAAGCGGCATCCAGATAACGGGAATTTTCATCCTGCAAGGGAGTAAACTTAGCGAATTTCACATAATCGGCCGTTGTCAACATCTCTGCTATTCTCTCCCGTTCTTTGGCTTCTACCTCTTTACAATTTACCAAGGCCTGCATTGTTTCGGAGGAGGTCTGTTCCATGGCAGGTATAGCGAACTCTCCGTCAAGGTATTGGCGTACGGTATCCGTCAATCGGGTATAATATTCCTTTTCTTTTCCGGCCTGCCAAAGCTTATTGCCCTTGATTTCATCCAAGGAGCGGATAGCCATGACATAAGGCGGAATCTCTTCTTTCTTCGGCGTAAACAAGGGTTTGTTCTTCCGCCTCCGGTCCCAATACAACCAGAAGATCAGAATAAGGGCAATCCCTAACAAAACCCACAACAGATAAGGCAAAATCTCGGCAAAAGTCCAGGGGGCGGCATAAGGCATAACGATATCGTAATTCCCCTTTTGCGGATCTACCTGGAAAGTATTCACCACCAATCCTACGGGATCGGTCCGAACAATATTATTATATTCCTGACTTTCGATCGTAATGGGCTGAGGAGGCACAACATATACTCCTGTATCGAAAGCAGTGACGACATATTTTTCCTCCAAAAGCCATCTTCCATCCTTTTCTTTTACAGAATCCCGTACAGGACCGGAGATAATCTCCAATCCATGAACAACCGTATCCTGTAACCGAGGGAACACAATCCGGACTCCCGGGTCTACCTTCGCTTTAAAAGTAAGATGTTGTTGATCTCCAATCATCATATAATTGGTGTCAAGCGCCACCCCATATTCTACATGCTGAGCTTTCAGGGTCGCCACCCCTAAAAACAAGCACAGATATAATAATATTTGTTTCAAAACACTCCTCATAGTTACGATCTTTGATCAAAATCCATAATAATTAAGCCCTTTTCTTAAACAAAGTGATTAAAGCCCTGACGTAGTCTTCGTCGGAACGGATATTAGCGACATCGACTCCCGAACGTTTGAAGATTGCATCCAGTTCCTTTTCGCGGACAAAAGCATATTTTTCATACGCTTCCCTCAGCTTTTTATCGGAAGTATCCACCCACATCTGTTCTCCGGTTTCGGCATCCCTCAGGTACATCATCCCGACCGGAGGCAATTGATTTTCCCGGGGGTCGTATACCCTCAGGGCGACAACATCGTGTTTCCGGTTAGCGATAGCCAAAGCATGGGCAAAATCGTGCTCGTCGATAAAATCGGAAATAACAAAACAGGTACACCGTTTCTTGATCGAATTGGTCATATATTCCAATGCCTGCTCGATATCGGTCTGTTTATCTTCCGGATAGAAATCGATCAGTTCGCGAATAATATGCAAGATATGTGTTCTTCCCTTCTTCGGAGGAATAAATTTCTCGATCTTATCCGAGAAGAAAATCACCCCGATCTTATCGTTATTCTGGATTGCAGAAAAAGCAAGCACTGCAGCAATTTCGGTAATCTGGTTTTTCTTCAGTTTCGAAATAGTCCCGAAATTACGGGAGGCACTGACATCGATCATCAACATGACCGTCAACTCCCGTTCTTCCTCGAAGATCTTCACATAAGGACGGTTGTGGCGGGCAGTCACATTCCAGTCGATATTCCGGATATCGTCGCCGTACTGATATTCTCTTACCTCACTGAAAGTCATACCTCTCCCCTTAAAGGCAGAATGATATTCGCCGGCAAAAATATTTTTGGACAAGCCCCGGGTTTTAATCTCTATCTTCCGGACCCGCTTTAACAATTCAGAAGTTTCCATATCTAAAAGTAAAAGGTTAAAAGTAAAAGGTTAAAAACGACCTTCCGACTATGGAACCTCTACGGCATTCAGGATCTCGTTGATAATATCCTCACTGGTAATGTTATTGGCTTCAGCCTCATAAGTCAGGCCGATACGGTGACGCAAAACATCATGACATACCGCCCGTACATCTTCGGGGATGACATAACCACGACGTTTGATGAAAGCGTACGCTTTGGCAGCCTTGGCCAAACTGATGCTGGCACGCGGCGAACCTCCGTAAGCGATCATGCTGACAAACTTGTCGAGCCCGGCTTCCTGCGGAAAACGGGTGGCAAAAACAATATCGATGATGTATTTTTCAATTTTCTCATCCATGTATACATCCTTCACTACTTCACGGGCACGAATGATATCTTCGGGTTTCAGAATAGTAGATGCCTTAGGGAAGGCTTTCTCCATATTCTGACGAACGATCAGCTTTTCTTCTTCTTTTTTGGGGTAATCGATCACTACTTTCAGCATAAAACGGTCGACCTGGGCTTCAGGTAACGGATAGGTACCTTCCTGTTCGATCGGATTCTGGGTGGCCATAACCAGGAAAGGCTCGGGCAAACGATAGGTCATATCTCCGATCGTCACCTGACGTTCCTGCATCGCTTCCAATAAAGCAGACTGTACTTTTGCCGGAGCACGGTTGATTTCATCCGCCAGAATGAAGTTCGCAAAAATCGGTCCTTGTTTTACCACAAACTCTTCTCTCTTCTGAGAATAAATCATCGTACCGATCACATCGGCAGGCAAAAGATCGGGGGTAAACTGAATACGACTGAATTTCGCATCAATCGTAGTTGCCAGCGTATTGATGGCCAAGGTTTTTGCCAGGCCGGGAACACCTTCCAATAAAATGTGCCCGTTGGAAAGCATCCCGATCAGAAGTCCTTCAACCAAATGTTTCTGACCAACGATGACTTTGTTCATCTCCATGTTGATCATGTCCACAAAAGAGCTTTCCTGCTGTATGCGTTCATTCAATGCTTTGATATCAACAGTATCCATAGATTCAAATTTAAAGTTGTTATATCTTATAAAATTCTATTACGAACCAGAAAAAAATGTGTTACTTTCAAGCCCACATTTCTATCGAATCTCTATTTTTGTCAAATGTTAAAATTTTGAGTACTCCAAAATTAGTCAATCTAAGTTCAAATGTTAAATCCCTAGCCTTAAAAAAAGTTAACCCTCCGTTTAAGGTTTTGCAAAAAAAATATCAGGCTATCCGTCGACCCTGATATTTACACCTTCTTATTTCTTCTTATTCCCTTTAACACGCTGCCTGAGTAAATCACGTCCCCGGGAAATGAATATATAAATAGTGAATACAAAAATCAAACAACGTAAAATAAACCCAGCATTCAGTACCGGCTCAGCTCCCTTAAAATCACGGATTAACCAGGAAAGCATATAAATCAGTAAACCTCCTAACACAATCACCTGAATCAGAATAAAGTAACGCCTCCGGCTTTTCGCCGGCAAGGGGACCGCTTCATCTGCAATACTCCGATCTGCCTCCGTTCTTTCCGTCCGCTCCCTGAGCTGCTGCCAAAACCGTACCCCCAATAAGAGTATGAACACACAAAATGCTATAAATATAAGTGTATCTCTATCCATCGTTTATTTCAGATTAAACTTTTTTTAGCTACAGAGATTTCAAGTTATAAAAGTGCCAGCCCCCCCCGGAAAGGGCCGTAAACAAAACGAGGCACTCCCCCTATGCCTGCAAATGTAGGATAAATAGTCGAAAGTTCATAAAAACAAAATGAAATCCAGACTTTAGAAGTGGAGAATTTCCTCATAATTATGGAGAATATTTCCGATTCAGTCGAGACTAAATCTTTGGGATTTTCTGTTTAACGTTTTTTGCTGAAAAATCAGACTCAGACAACAGTGTTTTTTCAAAGCAGAGCCTAAGGCCCTCCCTACAGGCACGAAGCAAGCCTCGACAAACGGAAAGTTTCTTCACTTTCAAAGCCTAAATCAAACTGGTTTATACTCACTTCGACTCTGATCAGCTTCATCCTTTCAAGTCCCTTGACCAGCATCCCCCCCCCTTTTTAATCGGTAAACTTTCGGTTCAGAGTTGAATAATTAATTCCGGACCTAGTTTCGCTAATAATCAGCTTCGAAGCCACCCTATGTCCAATTTACAGGCTGCACCTGCTAATCCGATACCCCGGTTGCAACGCAAGTATTCCTGACAAAATCGAACTTAATCGGCTGTTCGTTCCGAGATACAAATATTAATGGCATTCATACCTCTTTTACCACGCTCCAAGTCGAAAATAACGATGGCATTTTCTACAAGTTCGGAAAGAGCGTTACTCACATGAAAAAAATATTTTTCAGTTCCTGACAGATCCTTAATAAAACCATACCCCTTCGAAACATTAAAATACTCTACCCGCCCTTTACGGACCTCAGGAGATTCTTGTTTGGGAGTCGAGATCACAATTTCTTCATGGTTTATCTCTTCCTTTTTATGATTCGTTTCCGGAGGTGTCGAAGTAATCCGGCCATTTTCATCGACATAGGCTATCATATCTTCAAAACTATTCGTATTACCGGATAGTTTTCTTTCTTCTTTCCGGTTTTGTTTTTCTAATCTCCGGGCTTGTTTTTTCTTCTCGTTTTCTTTCTTACTGAATGTCTGTGGTCTTGCCATTTAATTGTATGAATTGTTTATAAATAAAAAATAAAATTTATCACCTAATCGAATCGTAAGATTATTCCGACACCTATTCGTCTCCGGTGTTCGTGTTTGAAGACCATCGGAGTTCTGCCGAGTATCATCATGCTTTTTCTGAACGACCGACCGATAGTGTCTGAGAGAAACGTAACGTAAAGTTTTTGCGCAGCAAGGAGTTCCACCGGGCAGGAGAAAAACCGATGAAATCGACAAAAGCCTTAACGGAGCGGTCCAGACGAACCGGTCTGACGACACAGCAACCGAAATCGGAATAGAAAAACTAAATCCCAGGAATTTTCCATCTACTCAGGCCGAAACTTCAGCCCTGCAGAGTTTTTTTCCGGTCAATTTCTGGATATTATCTACTAGTTTTCGTTCTTCCTGAGAACAAAATGTAAAGGCCGTTCCTGCATTCCCAGCCCTTCCGGTCCGTCCGATGCGATGTACATAAGTTTCAGGGACATCAGGCAGATCATAATTGATCACTAACGGCAACTCATTGATATCGATACCCCGGGCCGCAATATCGGTAGCCACCATCACCCGGGTCTTTCCTGATTTAAAATTTCCTAAAGCCGACTGACGGGCAGCTTGACTCTTGTTTCCGTGAATAGCCTGACTTCCGATTCCGGCTTTGCCCAATACCCGGACAATCCGGTCGGCATTATGTTTCGTACGGGAGAAAACCAATACCGATTGATTTTCAGCTTTCCGTAAAAGGGATATCAATAAACGTCCTTTCTCGGCTTTCTCGACGAAATAAACGAACTGTTCGATAGCATCGACAGTCGGAGATTCAGGAGTAATGGTGATTTTCACAGGATTTTTCAATAAAGCAGAAGCCAGCGTAACAATCGAATCAGGCATCGTCGCCGAAAAAAATAAGGTCTGTTTTTCTTTCGGAAGCTTCGGTAATATCCGCTTAATATCGTGAATAAACCCCATATCGAGCATACGGTCCGCTTCGTCGAGCACGAAATATTTCACCTGATCCAGGCTGAGAAACCCCTGACTCATCAAGTCGAGCAAACGCCCCGGAGTCGCAACCAGAATATCGATACCTTTTTGCAACATAGTAACCTGCGGACGTTGGTTTACTCCTCCAAACATCACACCATGACGAACCGGGGTATACCTGGCATACTCGTCTAAACATTCACTGATTTGTAAGGCCAGTTCGCGGGTCGGCGTCAGTATCAAAGCTTTGACTCCCTTGCGTTTCGTTATAATCGGATCTGCCTGTAAAAGCTGGATGATAGGAATAGCGAACGAAGCCGTTTTTCCGGTTCCTGTCTGTGCACATCCCAATATATCTTTTCGGGACAAGGCTACAGGGATTGCTTGCTGCTGAATCGGTGTCGGCCTGTTATATCCTTTTTCCTCAATAGCCTTTAAAATCGGCTGGATTATATTTAATTCTTTAAATGTCATATATTATTATTTTGCTGTACGTCAAAACAGCATTTATTTTCACTATTTAATTTTCTCTGCTGTATCGGATCTATATAGAACATACAACAGAAATGCCGGGGTAACATTAATATGTTTTAATGGGGCAGAAAGGTCATCCGAATAAATAGGCTGGGAAAAAACGTTTTAACAAACGATCAGCCTTATTGAATAACTAGTTAAACTTTCAACACTCATTTCTCAAAGGAAAAAGAACAAAAAAGTTTAATAAATCTGTTTCAGAAACGGAACACTTCAGGACTGAAAACTCCTGATCTCACATCGAAAAGAAAGAATAAATCGAACTTCATTGCTGAGTGTTATAAGACACCCGAAATAAAACTTATAGAAGAGGTTAGCTGGAAAGCCGAATAGTTGATTTTTCAGCCAACCCCTTATCTGATCACCTGATCAATATCGCCTGGAATTACTGTTTCTGTCACGATATCCACCGTTAGACTGTCTTTCAGTGCGAGGACGTGCAATACTTACCGCAATCACTTTATGGTCATATTCTGCACCATTCAATTCATCGATCGCTTTTTGTCCTTCTGTATCGTTAGTCATCTCGACAAATCCGAATCCTCTGGATCTTCCGGTTTCTCTGTCCGAAATAATTTTTGCAGAAGAAATTTCTCCATACTCTGAAAATAATTCGTTTAAGTCTGCATCGGTCGTGCCATAGCTTAAACCTGAAATGTAAATGTTCATTTGAAATTAAAATAAAATTAATACTAATTAGAGAGCAGGATAATTAAAGAAGAGACTTACTTATTTTGAAGAAGAACTTTGACGATAACGATTCATAAACTCTAACTGTCCACAAAGGTAATGCAATAAATCGGATAAACAACCTTTTGTTCCTTATTTATGAACCAACCGGTGAAAATTATGCTTTATTAACGATCACGGGGACGGGGCAATTGTGCGAAAGTTTCGCACAATTGCCCCGTCCCCGTGATTACCGTGATTATTCAATCGCTTCGATAGCTTTGAATCGTCCGGTGTTCCAGTTTGTAGCGGTCTTATAGTCCCCGATCGCTTCTGCCGGAACTTTCAGCACCGTTTCCGTTTGGGACGGATATATCTTAGCGCTTAGCGTAGGCGGAACCGTTGCCGAAGTCCGCCGCCATGGCACGAGTCTGCAGTTCTTGCGGAATAGTAACAGTAATTGCCTGGGTGCATACCCCACCGGGATCGGAAAGAGATTCCTCCTTCTGACATGCGGTAAGGATCATTGCAAGCCCCGCCGCCAACAGGAATACTTTTTTCATAAAATATTGATTTAATGCCATTTACACCTCTCACTAACTTTTTAGAAGTAAAGCTGTAAATCAACGGTTTGTAATTTATTTTGAAAGAACTTGTTTCATCTTTTCCTTTGTATCCGCAGGAGCGGTCAGGCTCCTACGGATGGTACATGTTATCCGGAAAATATTTCCGGACCTTTTTAACGGTCAGTAACCGATTGGTGTCGTATCCTGCCTTTCGCTATTCGGCTACGACCTCCCATTTTAAACCGGCGGGATCATCTTCGATCGCCTGCCACTTGTAGCTCTCAACCGGTTCATAAATAGCCTTAGTCACATGATTATAAGCTTTACCGCTGAATTTGCCTCCTCTAAGAATCACATTTCCGGCCGGCAGATCTGCGTCATTATCGCCCGACACAACAGCGCTCGTTCCCCCGATCTGCAATCCCGACCAATCATTGGCTGCAGAAAACGCTCCGTCCATGATCGTGACTCTAGCTCCGTTAGTTATGTATAACGCATAAAAGGCATCTTTCTGCCCCGGTGTATTTTCCGTGTAATATTTACCACCATTGATGACTGCATCCTGACAGCCTTCGATAGAAATGCCACCTTGAATACCCTTGACCTCACAATTATCGATTCTTATTTTTGAACCGTACAAACGCATTGCGTAAGCCCAGTGCACACCATTATCCTTATTTGAGGATGTAGACTCGAAATAACTGTCAACGAGGGAGATCTCTCCGTTGGCAACATCGCGTCCCATACCGCAAACGGTGAACTCGCCCGAAATGATCCTGGCATTTTTTATGGTTACATCCGCATCGTTCCAGTAGGCGATGGCCGCACTGTTGTAAGAACTGCCGTGCCAATGGTATTTAGGATCGTTAACCAGAGTTACGCCATCGATAATGCACTCTCCGCCCTTAACATGAATCAGTGATTTCTGGTAACCGTTACCCAGATCGCTGTTATCCTCGGACGTGTTGTCGATCGTACCTTTTCCGGTCAGGGTAAGTCCCTTTTCTGCCGTCAGACAGTTCGTTTGGCCGAGCTGGATAGTCACCCCCTCCTTAATATCGATGGTTTTATACTCTTCGAAAGTAAGTTCTTCAGCGCTCTTTTCCGAAAGGTCGATGCTGGACGCAACCTCGATATTAGCCACTACCGGATTAGACAACGCTTCGGTCAAGCTCTCCGCATCATTTACTTCAATAGGAACGCTTACCACTCCCCCCTCGGGAACGACTTCGTAACTCCCGTTAGGTTGGGGGTCTTCACTAACCTTTACTGTGGTGGAAGTCGCAACGACGAAATTTTTAACCGGATTTTCGGTCATCGAATTCGAAGGATCGAAATTGACGAACGTACCGCCGTATACATTGATGGCAGCATTCGAACCATCTTTCAAATTCAATACCCAATAGCCTCTGTCATTGGCACTTTTCGACTCGAACGTACCGCCGTAAATGTTGATAACAGCATTTTGATCCGCATAGATAAGGTCGAGTTGGGCTTGATGATTGTTATAATCCTGGTCGTTAGAGAAATTGCCTCCGTAGATATTCACTTGCGCATCGCCATAAGCATATACAGCCATACGGTAACCGTCTTCGTTAAGATTAGTCCCGATAGCCTTAACATCGCCGTCACCTTTGATATTCAAGGTCGCATCCCCCTTCACTTCAAATACGGTGGTATTTCCATATCTTGGATCGGTATCAGGAAGCGATGTCGTATTGATAATATCATGGCCGTTCAGGTCGATCTCAACCGTTTTACCGCTCTCCACGACTAGCGGCGCGCTGATCGTAACGTCCTCCGACAGGGCAACGCTGCCGCCATTGGCCAGTGCGGCACGCAATTCGGGATAGTCGTTCAGGTCGGGCTGCTCGAATTCCGGATCGATCGTCACGTTGATCGTACCCTGTTTGGTCAGCAAGTTACCCGAAACGTTGGTACGGTAATTGCGGCGGATCGGAATATTGGTAAAGGCATCGTTGGTACAAATCTCCGTACTGTTATTGAGGAACGTCATCGAGAAATCGGAGAGCGCAGCCTCGGTATCCGTGGCCCAAAGAAAATCCATCGAGATCGTACCGTCAGCCTTTGCGAGTTCTTCTGCCGTATAGGTCACGTCGGCCGATCCGCTCACTTCGCCCGTCAGCGCGTTGAACGTCGTAGCCAGGCCCTTGAAAGCGACTTTATACCCCGTAGGTTTCAGCGCCTCATCCTTGATTTCGTTCAGGTCATTGGTCTTTACTACCAGCAGGCCGAAAGGACGCTTCAGGGTGACGGATTCCGTGAAAGACCCGGTAACTTCGAAACTCTCTTTAGCGAAGAACGCGTCACGCTCATCGGAGTTGCCTACGAACTCGCCTTTCTCCGTGATGGCTTTCAGACCGCCCGTAGCAGTAGTGATATACACCTTATCGTCGAAACCTTCATCACTGCCTGAGTTTGCCGTAGCGCAGTCTGCCCAGAACACAAAGTCATACTCCTGCGAGGATACCAAACGCAGATTGTCAAAAGTAACCTGCTTGTTACTTATCGGCTTCACGATACGACTATAGAGCTGGTCACTGTGGTAGATTTCCAAAATACAGCGATTGACCGAAGTTCCTGTACCGAAGGCATCGGTCACAGCACGGGTCGATATTCCACTCTGCGGAATCGTTATCGTAAACGAAGACGTCGTTATCGCGTCGGATACGAGTCCCTCGTTCTTCTGACATGCGGTAAGGGATATTGCAAACCCTACCATCAATAATAAAATTTTTCTCATAGAATATTGATTATTAATGAATTACACCAAACAATCCAAATTTTCCGGAAAGAAGGCAGTAACCCAACGGTTTATATTATTATCTATGTATTGGTTTTCTGTTCATCAAATCTTATATCGTTTTAATTCCCTGTGGCTTACTCGAACGTAGCCGTTACGATGGTCGTATAGTTCCGCTGCAGCTGCAACACATCGAGTCCCTTGGTCACATCACCCACCGTGATCGAGAGGCTAACAGACTTTCCTGCAGTCGGAACGAAAAGGAAATCCTCGCCGACCGCCGCCGATCCTGTTGTTGTCGTCGGGAAGGTGAACCTTATCTCCACCGGAGCGGATGCCGTACCGGTCAATACATCGTACCGGGTCGGAACGTTCCGGTAAGTAACCGAAACTTTTTTGTCTCCGGTGATAAATGGCGTGGTATTCTGTATGGTCAGCTTCGCCAGCGGGCGTTTGAGCGTGGCGCCGACTCCGTTGCCGCCGTTCCATCGTACATTTTCGAGCGCACAGGCGAAAGCGTCCCGGTCACTACCGGACATATAGGGAATCCCGTCGAATGATATCTGCCGTAAATCGGATGTATTATAATACCCCTTACCGAAATCGGCCCAAAAGAGGAAGTCGTAATTTCCGGGGATCAGCGCGATTTCGAATACCGCTTCCGTCAGTGTCCCCGTTACTGTTTTATGCAATACGCAGCGTGGGTTTGCATCCCGTGTCCACGCTTCGAAAGTGTAAGCCAAGACCGCATCGCCGGCAACACGGGTGAAGACGTCGCTGTGAATGGCGGAGGCACTTAGCGGTCCGTCCGAGAATTCTCTCTGCGAATGGACTGAAATCATACCACCGACAGGCGACGGTTCAGACAGCTTCTCCGTCTCTTTGCTGCAACCGACCAAGAGGATCGGGAGCAGAAACAAGTAAAATATCTTTTTCATCGTCAGGTCGTATTAATCAGGTATTACAACATTGATCTCCCCGTCGAACCCAGGGTCGATTCCGATGCCCGGAGCGTAACTTCTCGTCAGAAATTCGTCGCGTATCACAGTCAGTTTCCCACGAACGATGGGGACGTTGATCCCCTCTATGCGGTTCAGCAGGTTACCCTCACCGTCGCGCAAAGTCAGGTTGACCGTTACAGCCGACTCTGATCCGTTGACGAAGATGTAATCGCCGGCAAGGTGGGCCTCCTTGTCCGAAAGCGGCTGCATGGAACACCCGAACGACATGCCCGTTCGGGCGTCATTAGGTTTGTTCGTATAAGCATTGAAACCCGATGGGAAATACCCTGCATACTCCACCTGTACCCGTATCGTTGAAAGGTCGGGCTTCCTGGTAAGTAAATTTTCGGCTATGCTGCCGGCTTTCGTCCGCCGTGCAGCCAACTTGTCAAGAAACTTATCGATATCGGTAGTGATGAACTCGATTTTAGCCATCGGACGCTGGAGCGTCACGGTTGCATCCACGGTCTCGTTCCACCTGTCACGGTAATTCTTAAGATCGATCTCCTGTTGCGCGATATAGGTATCTTTATGGTCTTCGTCACCGATGTAATTCCCGGCCTCAGGAACACTGATCGACGAAAGGGAGTTTACATTATAATATTTGTCGGCCGTCGAACCGTTGTCCACATAGTCCATCCACGCTACGATTTGATATCGAGCGGCATGCAATGTCAGCGAAGTACGGATTGTATGATGTCCGTCCACCGCCTGCTCGCAGCTGAGCACTCGCTGCTCCACCAGGTCACCGCCGATTTCGTCGCGAAACACCTCAACGATCCAACGCACGTCGTGCAGATCGGCTTCCGACACTTTGGAGCGTTCCGACGGCTCGTAGGACTCTATTTTCGGGTCGATCGCCAGAGTCAGGTTCACATTGACCAACGTGGGATCAATACCTCCGTTTTCCGGAAATTCCAGTACGGTTTTGTCGCAGCCCGTCATCGTCAGGACGGCCAGACACACGGTATATAGTATCGTTTTTTTCATCGCCTCTCCTCCTTATTTTCCGAATCTGTAAACCAGGTTGATCCCGACCTTCGTAAGCCCCCAGTAATTATACGGGATACCTTTTTCGTAACGGGCTCCGTTCGAAATATTGTAATAAGCATCGTACTTCGTATGGATGTAGCCTGCGCCGACGGTAAACTCCGCCCCCCAATGGCGGGCGAATGGCAGGACATAGCCATAGCTTACGCCTGCACCGTAGAAACCGTCCGGAGACTGGTAGCGCGTATGCTTATCCACGGAGATATTGAACGCTCCGATATTAAGGTGTGCCCCGAAAAAGTGTCCTTTCATCGGAGTGCCGAACCAATAGCGGAATTCGGGCTGAACGGCCAGAAAGCGTAGCCGGAACGTCCGTGACACGGTATAGGGACTATAGATCATTGGCAGATCGACCGAGTAATGCTTACCGAAAGCAAATTCCACACCGAGATTGGCTACCGTAGCAGCCAGATAGGCTACATTCGTCTTGATAACCCACTGGTAACAGGGTTGAACGGGATCACCCAGAGCGCTTTCCAAAGCCTTGGCAATCGGCCGCGTGGATTCGGATGCCGGTTTCGCAGACCTCTCCGCAATAAGCGTGTCGGGTTCGACAAAGGGTTTCAGAACCTGCGATGCCGACACCGAATCGGCCGATGTAAAGCCACTTTCCGGTAATGTTCCGGAAGCCGGGATCGTTTCCGAATTCCGGAACAAATAGGCTATCCCAATGACATCAGTCATCCCGTGCCATTGGCGCGTGGAGTTGGTCGTCCGAAAATGATCCTCCTTCAATCCTTCATGGACAATGAAATAGGATTTGACCTGATTGCTCCGATTCTTCGCAGCCGCAAGGTTCTCTGCGCAGGAACCGTAAGAGGAACAAAATCCCAGTACACGTACTTTCATATCGCCCGATTCGATCGAAAGTTTGTGTTGCCGGATGGAACGGGCAAGCGAATCGATAGCGATTGCATTTCCCTTGTAATCAGCCCAGAACATACGTTTTTCCGGAGCAAACCGGAAGACTGCCGTATCTCCCCGGACGAATGGTGCCACAGACATACCGGCCTCCTGCCCCGATGCCACACCGCAAGCAAACAACAGGATAGGCAGAAATAGCAGTCTGTACTTCAATTTCATCGGATGAATAGTTGTTCTCATTTCTTGTTTCTTTCCACCGGATGCGGCATCGAAAAACCCGTTCAAACCGCTAACGGCAGACAAAAATGTTCGTTTTTTCTGCTATCCGGATTAAATCACGGTTTAAAACGGAGTACGATGGAAATAACAAACAAATAAAGAACTGGGTAGGAAAATTTTAGCCGATATTTTTGCCTTTATTGTCCGCATTTGTTATATTTGCAGGCATAAACGAACGATTTAATCAAGATTTAACCAGCATATTCTTACCTCTAAAAAACAATTAATATACTGGCATTATGCAAATGCATTAACAGGTCAAAACTTCTCGGAATGAGAGGAGAGATCCGAGATGGATTTTCTTTTTGGATTCTTAAAAATTATATTGACATTGACAGAAAAAACCGAATAATCACGGGGACGGGGCAATTGTGCGAAAGTTTCGCACAATTGCCCCGTCCCCGTGATTACAATAAACTATTTACCAAGGATTGATTTTTTCATCCGGGCAATATCGGTCAGATAGTCCTGAAGATCCTGTTCATGCTCTTCCTCCTCGGCCAGAATTTTTTTCGCCATATCACAGGTCGTAAAATCTTTACCATTTGTAAAGTCGGCAATTTCCTGATACCTCAATATGGCACAACGCTCGGAAGCCACATTGTCATTCAGCAGACAAACAGAATCAAAGTCTTGCGGAGTATCGTATTTGCATCTTGCCAGTTCCGACCACTTTTGGGGATCCAAAACAGGAACGCCTTCCAGTTCGATGATACGTTTAGCAATCATTTCGGCATGCTTGCGTTCTTCATTGGCGTGTTCTTCAAACTCACTCTGTACATTCGGACGCATAGCACCTTCGACAACCAAAGCACCGATCCAATACTGATAGTATGCCAACCATTCTTCAGCCAATGCTGCGTTTAACTGTGAAATCAAGCTTTCCACATCCAATTTTCCTTGCAGGATTTTTACACTCTCTTTAGCCATAATTTTAGTGTTTAGTTCATTTTGTTCTTTTTATACGTACTACGGCCAAAGAAGTTGTTTGTCGTCCGATAGACCGGGAGATCTATTCGGAAACCTTCATCAAAATATTCAGGATCGTTATAATGAGGCAGGTATAGAAATCATATCCCCGCATTACAGCTATGCAGGAGGGCAACGAATCTACCCTCCCTAAATCCGGTCAGTTGTAATACCCTAATTGTTCCAATACTTTTTCAGCCTTTTCCAGCTTCTTTTTTTGCTGTAAATGATCCGGCAGGCCTGAGGTTGCATTCGACTTCAGATATTTTGCGGGCAACGTTTCCTGATAAAACCGGATAGTCATATCCGACTTATTGGTAAACATTCCATCGGCCCGGTTTTGTGCCGGCTGTCCGGCTTTCAATCCGGTATATTCCTCCATCTGCTCCACCGTATCGAAACTATAGGGATGAATGGCCATACCCGAACGGTAAATCAATTCACCGTTTCCGGGAGACAAAAGTTCATCATAATGATTAGGTGCCCCTGCAATACTAGGCCCCATAATCACAGCCCCGTTTTCTATACCGAAATTGATTTTGGCAGCATATTGCTCGGGGGTATTTTGTTTTAAGTCAGAAACGTCATTCCCTAACCACAATAAAAAGCAGGTAGGAATCCGTCGTGGGAAAGCTTCTTTCAGTTTTACCAGGCTCTCGTCCGAGAAAGTCTGCAAAATCACCCGGGCCGACGAATTTGCAATAGCTACTTTGCCCGCGGTTACCGGAATTTGTTTCATTTGTCCGGCATCCGGATGATACCAACCCAGTCTTTGTAATTCTATCACCAAATCTTTTTCCATACCCGGAAACAAATGAGGTTCTTTGGTTTCGGGATAAATACCGGGACGATTACCGTTATCGTCAGGATCTTTTTCGTAACGGGTGTGCTTTCTCCCTGCCCGTCGATATCGTACACTCTTTTTCCTGCCCGGTCTCTGACTATGCGATAGCCCTCGGCTATACGCACGACATCTTCCAAGGTCAGTATGTCTAAGCCTTCGAATGCTTTTCTGGCCCGATCCGGATTCGCTTTGTTAAACCACGAACCGGCATCCAGTTGTCTCAGCTCTTCCAGGGTAAACTCCGAAACAGGCGAGTCGGCCCGATCCGGAAATACGGTTTCAACATTCGTCGTACGCCTCAGATTGACATCGTGCAGAGCAATCAATACCCCATCTTTCGTTCGTTGTAAATCCAGTTCCAGGTAATCGGCTCCGATATTACGGGCCCAACGCATGGCGGCTTCGGTTTCCTCCGGAGCCCAATACGTCGTACCCCGATGGGCTATAACAATATTCCGGGGTAAATAATCCAAAACTTCACGGGATTCAGGAGGTAAAGTCTTTACTTTTACCTCTCCGGGCAATATCGTTTTCCCGGTCGCCAGCATCAACAATACGGGTAAGAGCATTTTCATCGGTATTATTCTTTTATTAATAAGGCAAAAATAAAGAATAAAGCTGATATCCCCTCATTAAAAGCCCACGGGTTTGTTACAAAACCATGAAGATTTGGCAGACCTCCAAACAGATTTTATGACAATTTTTCCTTTATTCTGCCAAAACAACATAACACACTCATTACAAGTAATTTAACACACAAAGCATCTCTTTCTTCTTTCTTATTTATTATCAATAAATTACACATAATCTACAAAAAAAATACGTATTTCCCCACGAATTGCGGCATACCGATTGCAATCTCCTAAAACGAACACGGTTTAAAATACCGGTTCTACCCAATGAATATGTTAAACTTAAATAATAGGAGGATTAAATTATGGTACCTGTAAGAAGAACACAGACTTGGTTACCGGATATCTTCAATGATTTCTTCGATAACACGTGGATGGAAAAAACCAATGCTACTGCACCGGCAATCAATATTCGGGAAACCGAAACAAATTACGAAATCGAAGTTGCTGCACCGGGTATGACCCGTGAGGATTTTACCATCAAAATCGAAAACAACAACCAGTTGGTCGTCAGTATGGAAAAGAAACACGAACAGAAAGAAGATAAAAAAGAAGAGGGACGCTATCTGAGACGTGAATTTTCATATACCCGCTTCCAGCAAGCGATGATCTTGCCCGATGATGTGGTAAAAGAGAAGATTCAGGCCAGGATGGAACACGGTGTATTGACCATCGATATCCCGAAACAAACGGTAATTCCGGAAGAAAAAAACGGACGAACGATTGAAATCAAATAATAAAAAATCCCGGATTGTTTCCGGGATTTTTTATTACAAATATTCTTTGATATCCTGCAACTCCACCAATTTATTTACAATCGCATAAATAGTCAGGCCTGCCGGACTATGAATCTGTAACTTACGGGCTATATTCCGTCGGTGAGTAATCACCGTATGGGCCGACAAATACAAGGCATCTGCAATTTCTTTATTAGTCATCCCTTTGACGACACAAGTAATAATTTCTTTTTCCCGGCTACTCAACACTTCCTGTCCGGCTAATTCTTCTTCTGTCTCTTCCCCGGGAACATTCAACAGGCGATTCAATTTTTCCCTGATCGTATCCGCATCGTCATATATAGTCAGAGACTCATCGTAATTCCGCAACACACCCTGATCGGCCACCGAACACATCAAAGCAATACATTTCACACCCGCATTCTGAGGCGTTTCTTTAAATTTACGCACATCGAAATATCCGGTAAATGACGGATTTACAATCAGAATTTCAGGCTTATGAAATCGTACACATTCATCCAACGATTCTTCGGAGACTAACTCTATCGGAAGAATTTTCAATCCCTGAATCCGCTTCAAGACCAATGCCAATCCACTACGGACGATCATCGATGTCTCGGCTATAGCAATCTTTAAAACTTCATCTTCCTGCATTTTCCTGTACTTTCTTTTCCAATTCTGCAATCAGAGGAACAAACATATAATCTTCTACCCGGCAATGTGAACACAAATCTTTTTCACAAGAATAAATATCGAACAATACGGTATTCAACAGATTATTATTCGCCCTGGAAGGATAATATTTGACAATAATATTCTTGAGTTCGGTCAGTTTAGTCTCGATCTGGTTATGACGTGCAACAAAAACACCGATATTATATCGCCCGGTATCCTCACCCTGCAATAGTGCATTCACATATTTAAAAACCACCTCATTCTCATATCCCATATGTGCCCGCACCTCGTTGACATATTCATCGTAAAATTTCAAAATCAGAAAAGCAACGTCATCCTGCGAACAATCGATGGCATCTATTAACCTCCGCCGGATCACCGGCAGATTATAATCCAGAAAATAAGAATGAGCCTGCTTCAAATATTCCATCAGGGCTTCAACCGATATCTGGTCATGAAACTCTTCGGACACACAACATTCCCCATCCATAAAATTCACAACAGCCAGAAAAGTACCCGTATGCACCCCCTGACGTTCACATACCTGCTGTACAGTCTGGTCACCGAATCCCAAGGATAACCCGAACCGGCTCATCACCAGTAACAGGTTATAATTCTCACAAATCAGATCACTCATCTTATCTGTACCGGAATATTTTAAACGCTTATTCATTCTAAATAAATTTAATCATGCAAAATAAACATTTTATCCGATTCCAACCAATCCCTATTTTTAGGTATTTTTCAATAATCAGCCCATTAGTTTAACCACAATTAAAATTTTTTCGACATAATAAGCCACCCCATTTCTCTTCCGCTCCGTAAACAGAACAGTGATCTGCACAGAATAGATAAACAGTTGACTTATAATAACTTTAAATCACTATTTTTATGAAAAAAACAGGTATTTTTTACGGTTCCACCAACGGTGATACCGAATCTGTAGCGAATAAAATCGCTATTCAATTGGGGATCGGGAAAGAAGATGTACACAATGTCGCCGATACAACGCCCCATGCCGTACAACCCTACGAAGTATTGTTATTAGGTTGTTCGACCTGGGGAGTCGGGGAAATGCAGGACGACTGGAATGATTTCCTTTTCAAACTCAAAGATATGGATCTGAAAAACAAAACCGTCGCCTTGTTCGGATGCGGAGATTCGGTCAGTTTTAGTTCCAGTTTTTGTGATGCTTTGGGTGTCATCTATCACGAGCTTCAACACACCGGTTGTACTTTTACGGGAGAAGTAGACCCCTCTGAATATCGTTTCGATGGTTCCGGTGGAGTTATCGACGGTAAATTTGTCGGGCTCCCGATCGACGATAATAATGAATCGGACCGAACCGATACCAGAATAAAAAAATGGACAGACCGCTTAAAAGTAACGGTTTTATCCTGAAGTCAGCCTGCCATGAGGCTACGATCGGTCGCTTTCCGAAGTCACCGATCGTATATGTTCCAATTCCGTACACCAAAATCTATTTTTACAGGCTGTGTGAAAACAATCTTTAAAACAACTTAAAGTGTCAAGTATATAAAGTCTTTTTTATACATTTGCATTCAATAAAAAAGATTCCGATGAAAATACAACGACTTATATTTCTGATTTTCACAACGATTGTAGTGTTCGCTTGTGTGACCGATCACCCTTCACCTCAGGTATTGAAAATTTCCGAAAACACCCTCCGGTTTTCCGGTAACGGCGGTGTATGGAAATTAACGGTCAACAGTAACTGTGAATGGAAAATTACAGGAGGGGATACCTGGTGTACAACCGATAAAATGGAAGGCAGTAAAACGGCCGAAATATTAATTCAGGTAGATACCAACGACACCAAAGCCGAAAGAGATACCCGTTTTACTTTTACCTGCGACCAGAAAGAGGCTGAAGTACATGTATATCAGGATACAAGCGGCAATAACTATTATTATGAACTGCCCGTTATTTTTCATTTATTCTATGCGGATGAAACCGACAGTTTGCAAAATGCTTCCGGAGAATTCTTCACCAAAATGATCGACGAATGTAACCGTTTATACAATACAGGTACCAATAGTATTCCTATGAACCTGAAATTGGTGGCGGCTACCGAAGATCCTGCCGGTAATCCCCTGGCCGAACCCGGCATCGAACGCATCCTGAAAACCCCGGCAGCAGTCATGAGCTGTGAGGATTTCATGGCTCAAAGCAATACTTCGTTCAATTCATTCGTTTGGGACCTGAATAAATACATCAATGTATTTGTATATACCTTTAAAGAAAAGACCACGGCAGGAATCTCCCACCTCCCATACACCCCCCGTGAAAACACTCTTCCGGGCCTGACTGCGAATAACTACTATTTCTCGAACATGCCTTCCTATACCCATTGTATTTCTATCAACAATACCTATATCACCGAGGATAACATTTATGTGACTTTAGCTCATGAGCTGGGACACTATCTGGGGTTATTCCACGTATTCTCCGAGCAAGGGTGCAACGAAACGGATTATTGTGAGGATACCCCCAATTATGACCGTAATACCTATACCGAATGGCTGAATACACTTTCCAAACCTTACCCACAGGAAGTATTCACAAGAAACGGATGTGAAGGAGAAAGTTTTATATCTACCAATATCATGGACTATTTCTGTTCATACCAAAACCGGTTTACCGCCAATCAATACAGCCGGGTACGCCATGTATTGGAAAATAGTCCCCTGATCCCCGGACCGAAAAACATCATTACGACGAAAGTGGCGCGGGAAGATATCGTTCCTGCAGCCAGAGCAATAGAGTAGCCTTCTGTTCTTATTTTCCTTTTTTCCACAACTGCCAGCTATTGATCATATTTTGCCACAGCACATACGAAGCAGGGGCGATGGAGGAAAGAGGGTTCAGATATACCTGTGCCATCCAGATAGCCAGGATGGTATTTTTCTGTCCGAGTCCCTGCCCTCCCGAAACAGGATCGCCATACCGCCGTCCGATACGCCTGCCCAGGATAAACTGCAGGACACAAATCACCAATGCTAATGCGGCCATCCACCACTCTTCCGTAATATCGGCATTCTCCTGATACACGATAAAATAAACCGTTTTCCCGGTTACAATAGTCAATCCCAACGCCCAAAGATAAAAAGAAAGAATTTGCAGTTTTTTCAACTGCCGGTGGAGAGACGGCAAAGCTTTCTCCAAAAACAGGGCCAATGCAAAAGGTAATATCAGGATAGGCATGACTTGCCGGCAAATGAAAAGTACGGAATTCCAGAAGGTCATATCGCTATGTTCTCCCAACAGAGTAAAGATCAAGGGAGATACGACAGCTACCACTAAACTACTCATCAAAGTATATGCCGCCAGACAGGCGACACTTCCTCCGAGCATTCCCGTGATCACTGCAGCAGCCGTTGCAGTCGGCGCCAAAACACAAATCAGACCTCCCTGTGCCACGACCGGATCGAACCACACCAATCCACCGTAAACCACCAAACCCCCGACAACCTGAACAGCCAGCAACCACAGATGCAAACCACTGAACTTCAAATCGCGAAAAGACAATTTACAATATGTAATAAACAACATACTGAAAATCAGGTAGGGCGTTAAAAAAGCCAACTGTTGAAAGAATTCATAAAAAAATGCTCCCGACAACATGGCCAGCGGAAGCATCCAGGTCTTTATCTTTTGTAACACGACAAACGGATTTAGGAATTAAACCTTTTCTCATACCATTCCACAAAAGCCCCGTTCACCAGACGGTTTCCGCCCGGAGTGGGATAATCACCCGAAAAATACCAATCCCCGGAATGATTCGGACAAGCCTGGTGTAAATGATCTATCGTCTGATATACCACAGCTATTTCCGAAGGGCAATTCTCAGGGGTGATCATTTCGGCAATCTTAGCAGAAATCTCTTCGTCTGTAAAAGGAGCATAAATTTCTTTGACATAATTCACGACCTTTTCTTTGGGTAATGCTATCTGAGCCTTACTTTTGGTATACACCTCATCGATCACCCGTTCTAATCTCCTCTCTTTCAGCAAAGCGATAGCAGCATGAAAAGCGATAAACTCTCCCATCTTCGACATATCGATGCCATAACAATCCGGATAACGGATTTGAGGCGAAGAGGAGACAATCACAATCTTTTTGGGTTTCTGCCGGCAAAGGATTTTGATTATACTTTGCCTCAAGGTAGTACCCCGGACAATACTATCGTCGATAACGACGATCGAATCCACCCCTTCCCGTACTGTCCCATAAGTGGTGTCGTACACGTGGGCGGCTAAATCATTCCGGCTATTTCCTTCAGCGATAAAAGTCCTCAGTTTGATATCCTTGATGGCCAACTTCTCGGTCCGGATCTGCCGCGACAGGATTTCCCGGATCTGCGCGCTGCTCAGTTGTCCGTTCCGGGCACAGATCTCTTCACTCTTCTGCCGGTCCAACCAGGCTTCCAAGCCCTGCATCATCCCATAATAAGCGATTTCTGCCGTATTAGGGATAAAAGAAAAGATAGTGTGATCCACATCATATCCGACACTTTTCAAAATATTTTCGGTCAGCAGACGCCCCAGTTCCTTCCGTTCGTTATAAATATCGCAATCACTTCCCCGGGAGAAATAAATCCGTTCAAAAGAACAGGGAGTTACCTCAACGGCCGGATGGATCGTACTTACTTTCATATTACCGTTCCGTTTCACAACGATACTCTGTCCGGGCATCAATTCTTTCACCTCTGTTACCGGCAAATCGAAAACCGTCTGAATAACCGGACGCTCGGAAGCAACGACGATCACCTCATCGCTGGCATAATAAAAAGCAGGCCGGATTCCATGAGGATCCCGGAAAGCGAAAAGATCCCCGCTTCCCAACAAACCGGTAATGACATATCCTCCGTCCCAGCGTGCCGAAGCTTCCTGCAAAATATGTTCGATATCGATATTCTCTTCGATCGCATCGTTCATCGCCTGACCGGCCAGGCCCTCGGCCTTGAATCTCCGGTAGAGGTGTTCCACCTCATAATCCAGTAAATACCCTAATTGCTCCAGTATAATAAAAGTATCCGCATTATGCCGGGGATGTTGTCCCCGTTCCACGATATACTGCAATATTTCGTCCACATTGGTCAGGTTGAAATTTCCGGCCAACGAAAGATTCCGGCTCCGCCAATTATTACGACGCAAAAAAGGATGCAGGTATGAAATCCCCGAACGCCCCGTTGTACTGTAACGCAAATGCCCCATGTACATCTCGCCGATAAAAGGCAACTCCTCGTCGGGCACCTCCGGTTCTATCCTCCGGCATTCGGTAATCGCCCGGTGGACAGCAGAAAAAATATCCTGAATAGCCCCCGTTCCTTCCGCCCTCTCCCGGAAGATATATTCTTCGCCCGGACGGGCATTCAACTTTACCGAAGCCATTCCGGCTCCTTCCTGTCCACGGTTGTGCTGTTTTTCCATCAGCAGGTAAAGCTTATTCATCCCCCAAAAAACATCTCCGTATTTTTTCCGGTAGTATTCCAAAGGTTTCAACAACCTCACCATGGCAATCCCACATTCATGTTTAATTGCGTCACTCATAACATTTCCATTCCTGTTCGTTATCTCAAAAACAAAAGTTCCCGATATTTCGGCAACGTCCACATTTCATTATCGACAATCAATTCCAATTTATCGATATGAGCCCGGATCTCATCGAAGGTCGGGGCTATCCGGTCGTGATAAGCAATCGCTTTTTCCCGTATATCCCCCATCTTATTGATCACTTTCCGGGTTTCCACCATTGCCTCCACCTGGGTCTGAATACAGGTCATATGCCGGGCTATCTTCTCTATCAATTCTAAGTCTTGTTCGGCCAAAACCCTGGCTTTCTCTTTCGGGAAAATCGCCATAAACTTGCTTACCTTATCCAGCAACATACTCTGGTAACGCGAAGCCACCGGTAAGATATGATTCATAGCCAAATCTCCCAATATACGGGCTTCGATCTGTACCTTTTTGGTATATGTCTCCCATTTCACTTCAGCCCGGGCATGCAGTTCCACTTCGTTCAATACACCGGTTTCTCCGAACATCCGGATGTTCTCCTGGGCTAACAGACGATCGAAGATCAGGGGAACGCTGGTCTCACAATCCAACCCACGCCGGGCAGCTTCAGCCTTCCATTCATCACTATATCCATTCCCCTCGAACCGAATCGGTTTGCATGCCACCGTATACCGTTTTAACACCGTAAAGATAGCATTTTCTTTCGTATGTCCTTCAGCGATGAGTTTATCAATATCAGCTTTAAACTCTTTTAACTGATAAGCCACTGCCGTATTCAAAGTAATCATGGCATCGGCACAATTATCCGAGGAACCGACGGCACGGAATTCGAACCGGTTGCCGGTAAATGCAAACGGTGATGTCCGGTTACGATCGGTCGTATCCCTGAATAGTTCAGGGATATGCGTAATCCCGTCCATCCTGAACCCGGTCTTTTTATCCAACTGAATCGCTTCATCCGATTGGCTGAATTCGATTTTATCCAGAATAGCCGACAACTGAGTCCCCAGGAATACCGACAAAATAGCAGGAGGAGCTTCGTTAGCTCCTAAACGATGGGCATTGCCTGCACTCATCACAGAGGCTTTCAATAAGCCATTCCGTCGATAGACCGCCATCAGGATATTCACCAGAAAGGTGATAAATTGCAGATTCTCTGTAGCAGAACGTCCCGGAGATAACAGATTCACTCCCGTATCGGTACCCAAAGACCAGTTGTTGTGCTTGCCCGAACCGTTGATCCCCTTGAAAGGTTTTTCGTGCAAAAGTACCCGGAAACAATGACGCCTCGCCACCACTTTCATGGTAGACATCAACAACTGATTGTGGTCATTAGCCAGATTGGTCTCTTCGAAAACCGGAGCAAGTTCGAACTGGTTCGGAGCCACCTCATTGTGGCGGGTTTTTACCGGGATTCCCAATTGCTGACATTCGTATTCCAGATCCTTCATAAAAGCAATCACCCGAGTCGGTATAGAACCGAAATAATGATCATCCAGCTGTTGATTTTTAGCACTTTCATGTCCCATCATCGTCCGGCCGGTAAGTACCAGATCAGGACGGGCCGCCCACAGGCTTTCGTCTACCAAAAAATATTCCTGCTCCCATCCCAGATAAGAGAACACTTTTTCCACCTTCGGGTCGAAATACCGGCAAATATCCACAGCCGCACGGTTTACTGCCTCGAGTGCCCTCAAAAGAGGGGCCTTGAAATCCAGGGCCTCCCCCGTATAAGCAATAAAGATAGTCGGTATACAAAGGGTCGTATCGACAATAAAGGCCGGAGAACTAGGATCCCAGGCACTATATCCCCGGGCTTCAAATGTATTGCGAAGACCACCGCTCGGAAAACTGGAAGCATCCGGTTCTTGTTGTATCAGCAACTTTCCTGTGAACTCTTCCAACACTCCTCCTTCGTGATCGGCCTCGATAAAAGCATCGTGTTTCTCCGCAGTTCCTCCCGTCAAGGGTTGAAACCAATGCGTATAATGAGTAGCTCCCATATCCTGAGCCCACTGTTTCATTCCGGCAGCCACACAATCGGCTGTTTCCCGATCCAACGGGCTCCCGTTCTTCATCGTATTCATCAACGTTTCGAAACAAGCTTTCGGCAAATATTTCCGCATTTTGTCCCGATCAAAAACATATTTTCCGAAATACTCTGCCGGACGTTCGGCAGGTGCTTTTACTTCTACGGCTTTTCTTCCGATCGCCTCTTCAACCATTTTAAATCTAAGTGTTGACATAATATTTATTGTTTAGGTGGTTCTTTATCTCTGTATACATCATCGGCCAACGGCATCTTACACCCTTCCCACAGCAGACAGGACCATTTCGCCGGGTAACGCCGGATCTGCACCACTATCCGCAGCCTCGTCAATATAGTCTATGTTCTTACTTTTATTCGAGAGAATATCTCCGACCATAACGTTCAACTGTGATAGTGTAATCTTCATAAGCCTGAAATTTTAAATCAAACGATAAGTGCCGGAAGTCTTTTCCCGGCAGAAGGAAATTGAAAAGTGTCTTTAGCCGTTCCCACAATCTGACATTCCGGGAAAAAAGAGACGATTTGCCGATATTGTTTCAATAAAAACATCTGTTTTCAATATTCAATCTAAAAAAACAAGGGGATATATACGCTACAAAAAGTATTTTTCCAAACCCATTTCTTATTTTCATTAAAACCAAGACAAAAATACATATTTAGAACAATAATCAAATAAAATTTGAATTATTTTTCCACATACCCCCAAAAAAATACACATATATCAAAATAAAACACAAATAATTCAATACATACCCCCCAATTTTACACACACCTACAATAAAAATAGATTTTACTATAAAATCGATAGTTTCCAAAATAATCAGTAGGATCACTTTAGATTTTAATCTCCAAAACATTCTTTGTATCCGGTATTTTATACCTACCAGAGTTTACGTCAAATGTTGCCCGTAACAGTCGAGGAAGATGAACCTTTACAAGAAATCCATATACAAAATGCAAATTTATGACGAAACTATTGAAAAATAATGACGTATTTGTTACATATCCGCAGGGACAAAATCAAAGAAAAACAAAAAAATATGCAGGAAAATATACAAGAAATAAATATCTTTACAGAGTATTTGCAGCAAGTTTTATATTGTTAATATCCGGTAACAAACCAATAAGTATACCCTTATGAAAAAAATAAGACTGATACAATTATTGTTCCTATCCTTATTTCTGATCGGGACATACCTCCCAACTCAAGCCCAGAAAATAGACACGATCTCGGTTTACAGTACGTCCATGAAAAAACAAATTAAAAATATCATTATCCTGCCTGCCAGCTATACCCAAAATACACAGAAAAAATACCCGGTAGCCTATCTGCTCCACGGTTATGGAGGATGTTACGATACGTGGGCCACCTATACAAAACCCGATCTGGCTCAAATGGCTTCTAATTTCGATATGATCATCGTATGTCCCGACGGCCTGAACAGTTGGTATTGGGATAGCCCCATCAATCCTTCCTACCGCTATGAAACTTATGTGAGCAAAGAGCTGATCAACTATATCGATTCCCAATACCGCACTTATAATAACCGCAAAGGAAGAGCTATCACCGGTTTCAGTATGGGCGGGCACGGTGCTTTATGGCTGGCTTTCCGTCACCCGGACACTTACGGAGCCTGTGGCTCGATAAGCGGAGGTGTCGATATCCGGCCTTTCCCCGAAAATTGGGAAATGAAGCAATTGTTAGGCCCCTATTCAGAGAATCCCCAGCGTTGGAACGAATATACCGTAATCAACCAATTGCCCTACAACAGCAAGTCGGGACCTTTAGCCATCATTATCGATTGCGGATATTACGACTTCTTCTATACCGTAAATCAGAAATTACATGAAAAACTCCGGTATTACAATATTCCCCACGATTTCCTCACCCGTCCGGGCGGGCATACACACGAATATTGGAATAATGCAATAGATTATCAACTGCTGTTTTTTTATAAATATTTCCACCCTAATTGACCGAAAATCTTCGATAGATAAAAGGCATTTCAAGCCCGCTAAGCATTTCTATCAGGTAGTGATATACATATTTACAACTTATAAATGTAGGTTTATTTTTTTTCTTTCTATTCCGATTCCGGGTTTTATCCCGTCAGACCGGTTCGCCTGGA
>OGJU01000092.1_pt1 | contig 111421 bp, 116 predicted proteins | sample 1572251 | NCBI WGS metagenome assembly OGJU01 (sample SAMEA2582144, study PRJEB24529) | metagenome | biome: Human gut stool | place: China | collected 2011
TTAAGCCTCGTCACGCCGATGGTACTGCGTAACAGTGGGAGAGTAGGTAGCCGCCGTTTTTAAGAAGCCCCTTGATTCAAAATGAATCAAGGGGCTTTCTGTGTTTTATCACTTCTGAATCAGGGCGTTCTCTAAGGCCGGATAAAAGATAACCTCTTCTCTTCTTCTGCAAATAAGATAGCTGTATTTACTAATGCCAGATGTGAATATGCCTGCGGGAAGTTGCCCAACTGTTCTTTGGTTTCGAAATCAATATCTTCACTAAACAATCCAAGATGATTGGAGTATTTCAGAACTTCGTCAAACAGGCAGCGTGCTTCTTCTTTATGGCCAGTTACAAACAATGCCCGTATAAGCCAGAATGTACAAATCGTAAAAGCAGAAGTAGGCAACCCGAAATCATCTTTGCTGTTATAGCGATACATAAGTCCTTTATGGAAAAGGGCTTTCTTGACAGCTTCCACTGTTTTATGATAGCGTATATCATCTGCTTCTATAAATCCATAGGGTTCCATCAATAGTAATGAAGAATCCATTGCTTGATTATTATATGTCTGTGTGAAGCTTTGAAGTTCCTTATTCCAGCCATATTTCATCACGTCTTTCTTTATTTTTTCGGCTTCCAGTTGCCAACGTTCGCTATAATTATATTTGTTAAGCATTTGAGCGATTTTAGCTCCGCGATCTAAAGCTACCCAACACATCACTTTGGAAGAAACAAAGTGTTGTCCTTCTCCCCGGATCTCCCAGATTCCCTTATCGGGCTTTCTCCAGTTTTCTACTACTTTTGCTAAAATGGTCTTTACCATTTCCCACATGTCTTCAATTTCATCCAGTGTGCCGGGCATGAGGCGATAATATTGGTAAATCAGGTCCATCAGGTAACCAAAAGAGTCGTTTTGTTTCTGATGGTATGCATCATTTCCTATTCGTACAGGTTTGGAGTTCTTATAACCGGATAGATGGTCGAGTATCACTTCGGTTAGTTGGTGCTCGCCCCGGATGCCATACATAATTTGATAGTCATGTTTGGAAACGAATGTGGATTGGATAAATTTCATAAAGCGTTTGGCTGCACCGGTATGTCCGATTTGAAACATGGTTTCGATGGACATGGAAGCATCCCGAAGCCAGCAAAAGCGGTAATCCCAGTTGCGCACTTCTCCCACAGCTTCCGGTAGGCTTGTAGTTAGTGCTGCCAGCACAGCTCCGTTGTGGTAGGACATTAGTTTCAGAACCAATAAACTCCGTTCGATTACGTCATTATATAGAGTGTATTTTTTGCTTCTGTCTGTCCAGTTCAGCCAATATACCAGCGTACGACAGTATTCTATTTTCTCCCTTTCTATGTCGATTGGGATCACTTTCTCGTTATAGGAGAGCAGGAGAAATTCGTCTTTCTCAAGAATGATTTCTTTTTTCTCTTTGATGTCCTGAAGAGACAGGGAAGCATATAAATATTGTCTGTCCTTGTTGTCAAAGGAGCAGTAGGATTCGATATACTGTGGAGTGATATTAAGGATCACTTGTCCCTGTGCATAGTTCGGAGCCGGGTGGTAGTTGATCTTGAAACGCGGTTTTCCTTTTATCCAATGTATGTAGCGGTATAATTCGGCAGGTAAATAATGCCCTGTTTCGTCTTGGGAACGATAGCAGGGCATATAGTCGAGCACTACGAATTCTCCTTCATCGGAGGAGAATTGAGTAGAAAGAATATTGGTGTGGGGGACATAACTTTGTGTGATGCAATAGTCTTCGGAAACTTCGAATCCGAAAGCTCCTCCTTTCTCCCGGTCGAGCAGACTGGCAAAAATAGAAGGAGAATCGAAATCGGGAAAACAGAGCCATTCGATATTTCCGTTCTGCGAAATGAGAGCTGCGGTTCGGCAGTTACCTATCACTCCATAATTTAAATTATTCATATTGATTGCTTTTTATTGAGTTTTTAATAGATCTTTGAGAAAGTCGAAAGCGAAAGTCAGGCGATTCTTAATGCTTCCTTCTTTTGTGGCAGTTTTTTGTTTGCCTAGTAAAGACCGTAAGAAAGGAAGTACGTCAGATTGGGCAGACAGGTGATAGTTGGCGGCTTCGGATACGCTACCTATTTTAATGGTGATGGCGCTCATCGGTAATGCCTGAAACATATCTTCATCTGTAGTGTCGTCTCCCATCGCTATAACAAAATCATAACGTCTGTTGGCTAGCAGACGCCCCACCTCCGAACCTTTATTGCAATCCGGTGATTTGATTTCGATCACTTTATTTCCTTGCAGAATTTGTAGTTTCTGCCGGGTACAGAGCGAAATCTGCGTGTTGACGAGTTGTTGGGCTCTTAATGTGCCGAGCCATGCGTCACTTTCACGATAATGCCAGGCTAGGGCAGTTTCTTTCACTTCCAGATGGGAACGGGGAGTACGGTCTACAAACATTTGAAGGATAGAGAGAATACCTGCTCCCCATTCTATCTTCTTTATGTTTTTATGCCAGACTCCGTTTTCTTTATAGAAAGCCCCATGTTCGGCAGCCATAGAAATAGGAAGGGTGCCAAGCCATTTTTCTAATGTAAAGTGATCCCGTCCGCTATTGATAACAATATGATTGGCGGGATCGCTAGCCAGTTGTTGTAGAATAGAAATGAGTTCCGGTGTAGGTTGTGCATCCTCGGGACGTGGTTTGAGAGCCGTCAGTGTACCATCATAGTCCAGCAGAATCAGGCGTTGTTTGGCATGGTTATACTTGAGTTTGATTTGTGCAATGCTAGCGGCTACGATACGTTTTTTTCGTAACATCTCGTTTTTCATACATGTCGCGTTCAGTTCATTGACAAAGTCGGCTGCCCATTTGTTGACAGTCTGTACGGACAGAATGTTTTGCATACGTTGCAGGCGTTGTTTTTGTTCCTCTTCGGGCATTTCAAGTGCCTGGCAAATAGCATTTTCTATTTGTTCCGTATCGTTCGGGTTGATTTGGATAGCGTCCGTCAATTCTACGGCGGCACCTGCCATTTCGCTAAGGATAAGTACACCGGGATTGTCGCATTTGGTAGCTACGTATTCTTTGGCTACCAGATTCATTCCGTCTCGAAGTGGAGTGACGAGGGCTATGTCGGCCACATAGTACATGGCAGTCAGTTCTTCCAGTGAAAAGCCATGATAGAAATAACATACGGGAGTCCAGTTCATTGTGGAGTAACGTCCGTTGATAGAGCCGATTTCTTCGTCAATTTTTGTTTTTAGTTCCGCATAGCTGCCTACATGGTCGCGTGAAGGGACAATGACCATTGCCAATGTAACTTTACCGTGATATTCGGCATGATGTTCGAGGAAGGTGGCAAAGCCACGAAGACGGTGCAATATGCCTTTGCTGTAATCCAGTCTGTCTACTGACAGGATCAGTTTATGCTCGCCGAAAAGTTTCCGGGTTCGTTCAATGGCCTGGTGTACTTCTTTATTTTCTGAAGCCTGATGATAGGATTCATAGTTGATTCCCATCGGCAATGCTTCTACTCTGACCATCCGGTTGTTGATCTGTACTTCATCCAGTTTGAAGTCGAGATGCAGCACACGCTCTACGGCACTGATGAAGTGACGCATATAGTCATGGGTATGGAAAGCAATGAAGTCTGCTCCCAGCAGACCCTTCAGAATCTCGGCACGCTCCGGGAGAATACGGAAGAGTTCGTAAGAAGGGAACGGGATATGATGGAAATAACCGATACTTAGTTCCGGATATATTTTCCTCAACATTCCGGGAAGTAGCATCAGTTGATAATCCTGTATCCATACCTTATCGCCGGGACGTATCAGCCGGCAAATCTCCTCACAGAAGAGTCGGTTGACTTGTTGATAGGATTGCCAGAAACAGTTCTTATATAAGGTATAAGCATAAAAGTAATGACACAAAGGCCAGATAGTACTGTTACTGTATCCTTCGTAATAGTTTTCAATTTGCTTTTCCGACAAGAAGACCGGATGAAAATTCATTTCCTGTAGTTTCTCGTTAATCTCCTGCTGGTCCTTCTCTTCATTTGTACATATTTCGGGCCAACCTATCCAGTGCTTCTCATAAGAAGTCTGGAGAGAATCCAAACCTGTTGCCAGTCCGCCTTCGCTACGCGAAAATACGAATGTGCCGTTTGTGTCGGCTACTTTGACAGGTAATCTGTTTGCAATAATATAAAGTTTCATATCTATTTCTTCGCAAAGCATGTACCAATTGACTTATGTTGATGCTTAACCGTTTATTATCAACAGATTATAAAGATGTAGTATCCTCCTTTTGTCTTTTCAAAATGAAAATCCCCTTTCAAAATGATAATTTGTTTATTTTTTCTCTTCTGAAATCACGAAAAAACGGAAAGCCTTTCAAAATAGAATCCTTTTTTCAAAATGGAAGGGTGTGTCGGATGGTAAGAAAGTAACTGCCTGTCTGTATCTGTTTGAATGTTAGCTTATTATGTATTCTTTGTTTTTTGTGGCACGCATTTGGCATGAAGAATGGCAAGTAAAAATTTATAGTAATCATTTAAAAGGTAAAAACATGGGAATAACACTATCATTTATTTTCTGCCTGTTGAGCGGTTTCGCTTGTTTCTGGCTGTTCTGGAAATGTGTAGACTGGTTTGAGAATATTTAAAGAAAAAAGGAGAATTGATTATGTACACAGCATTATTCGTATTAGGTATTGCAATCTTCGGTTATTTGATGTATGTGCTCATCAAACCCGAGAAGTTTTAAAGTAACACACACAGTTTAAGGTAAAAAGTATATGAATACAGAAATTTTAGGCGTGGTTGTTCAGATAGCCTTGATGGTGATTCTGGCTTATCCACTGGGAAAATACATTGCCAAGGTCTACAGAGGAGAAAAGACCTGGTCTGATTTTATGGCTCCTATCGAAAGAGTCATTTATAAAGTTTGTGGAATCGACCCCAATGAAGAAATGAACTGGAAACAATTCCTGAAAGCATTGTTGATTTTGAATGCTTTCTGGTTTTTCTGGGGAATGGTACTCTTGGTTTCACAAGGATGGTTGCCTTTAAACCCGGACGGCAACGGACCGCAGACTCCGGATCAGGCATTCAATACTTGTATTAGTTTTATGGTGAACTGTAACTTACAGCACTATAGCGGTGAAAGCGGACTGACTTATTTTACTCAATTGTTCGTCATCATGCTTTTCCAGTTTATTACCGCAGCAACAGGTATGACTGCTATGGCAGGTATTATGAAGAGTATTGCTGCAAAAACAACCAAAACGATTGGTAACTTCTGGCAATTTCTGGTAATAAGTTGTACGCGTATCTTATTACCTCTTTCTCTGATTGTAGGTTTTATCCTGATTCTTCAGGGAACTCCGATGGGATTTGACGGTAAGATGAAAGTCACTACTCTTGAAGGTCAGGAACAGATGGTTTCTCAAGGTCCTACGGCCGCAATTGTTCCTATTAAACAGTTGGGTACGAATGGCGGTGGATATTTTGGCGTGAACTCCTCTCATCCATTGGAAAATCCGACTTATCTTTCTAACATGGTAGAATGTTGGTCTATCTTGATTATCCCGATGGCGATGGTATTTGCACTGGGTTTCTATACCCGCAGAAAGAAGTTGGCTTACAGTATATTCGGAGTAATGCTTTTCGCTTTTCTGGTCGGTGTGTGCATTAATGTCAGTCAGGAAATGGGGGGTAATCCGCGCATCGATGAGCTGGGAATTGCACAGGACAATGGTGCGATGGAAGGTAAGGAAGTGCGTTTAGGAGCCGGAGCAACCGCGTTGTGGAGTATTGTAACGACCGTAACTTCCAATGGTTCTGTGAATGGTATGCATGATTCTACCATGCCTCTGTCCGGTATGATGGAAATGTTGAATATGCAGATTAATACCTGGTTTGGCGGTGTAGGTGTAGGGTGGATGAACTACTATACATTCATTATCATTGCAGTGTTTATCAGCGGTTTGATGGTGGGACGTACACCGGAATTCCTCGGTAAGAAAGTAGAAGCCCGCGAAATGAAAATCGCTACGATTGTAGCTCTGCTTCATCCATTTGTAATCTTGGTGTTTACGGCAATCTCAAGTTATATTTATGTACACCATCCAGATTTTGTGGAAAGTGAAGGTGGATGGTTGAACAACTTAGGATTCCACGGTTTGAGTGAACAGCTTTACGAGTACACCTCTTGTGCCGCCAATAACGGTTCCGGTTTCGAAGGCTTGGGTGATAATACTTATTTCTGGAACTGGACATGTGGTATCGTTTTAATTCTGAGTCGCTTCCTTCCTATTATCGGACAGGTTGCCATTGCCGGGCTACTGGCGCAGAAGAAATTCATACCGGAAAGTGCCGGTACGTTGAAGACGGATACATTGACTTTCGGAGTAATGACATTTGTAGTTATCTTCATTATTGCCGCTCTGTCATTCTTCCCGGTACATGCATTGAGCACGATTGCTGAACATTTAAGTTTGTAATACTGAATTAGAGAAGATATGAAAGATAATAAATCAGCTTCTTTGTTTCCAAAGGAGCAAGTTATAGAAAGTTTGAAACAATCATTCGTGAAACTGAACCCACGAATGATGATAAAGAATCCGATTATGTTTACGGTAGAGGTGGCTACGGTAGTCATGCTGCTTGTGACGCTCTACTCCATTGTTAATTCTTCACAGGGTTCGTTTGCTTACAACATTGCCGTGTTTATCATTCTGTTTATCACTTTGCTGTTTGCCAATTTTGCCGAAGCTATTGCAGAGGCACGTGGTAAAGCACAGGCCGACAGTTTGCGTAAGACTCGTGAAGAGACACCGGCAAAGAAAGTGGAAGGCAATAAAATCGTTACTGTCAGTTCTTCACAGTTGAAGAAAGGGGATGTGTTTGTCTGCGAGGCAGGAGACGTGATTCCTTCCGACGGTGAGATTATTGAAGGGTTGGCTTCTATTGATGAAAGTGCCATTACCGGTGAGTCTGCTCCGGTCATTCGTGAGGCAGGTGGCGACAAGAGTTCGGTAACAGGAGGTACGAAAGTACTGTCCGATCATATAAAGGTGATGGTGACTACCCAACCGGGAGAAAGTTTTCTTGATAAGATGATCGCATTGGTGGAAGGTGCTTCCCGTCAGAAAACCCCGAATGAGATTGCATTGACTATTTTGCTGGCAGGTTTTACGCTTGTTTTCGTCATTGTGTGTGTGACTTTGAAACCGTTTGCCGATTATAGTAATACGGTCATCACTATTGCTTCGCTTATTTCTTTGTTTGTGTGTCTGATCCCGACAACTATCGGTGGACTTCTCTCTGCCATCGGTATTGCCGGTATGGACCGTGCACTTCGCGCCAACGTGATTACTAAATCCGGTAAAGCGGTTGAAACTGCGGGCGATATTGATACATTACTGCTGGATAAAACGGGTACTATCACCATTGGTAATCGTAAAGCAACTCATTTCCATACAGCTCCGGGTGTCGATCTGCACGATTTTGTGGAAACTTGTCTGTTGTCTTCCTTATCCGATGAAACGCCGGAAGGTAAGTCTATCGTAGAATTGGGACGTGAGTCGGGCATTCGTATGCGTAATCTGAATACAACAGGAGCACGTATGATTAAGTTTACGGCTGAAACCAAATGTTCGGGAGTAGACCTGGCAGATGGAACGCAGATTCGTAAAGGTGCTTTTGATGCCATCCGTAAGATGGTGGAAGGTGACGGGAATGAATTTCCGAAAGAAGTGGAAGAGGTTATTTCTTCTATCTCAAGCAATGGTGGTACACCGCTGGTAGTATGTGTAAACAGAAAGGTGACTGGTGTTATTGAACTGCAGGATATTATCAAACCGGGTATTCAGGAACGTTTCGAACGTCTGCGTAAGATGGGAGTGAAGACGGTAATGGTGACAGGTGACAACCCGTTAACTGCAAAATATATTGCTGAAAAAGCCGGTGTGGATGATTTTATCGCCGAAGCGAAACCGGAAGATAAGATGGAATATATCAAGAAGGAACAGCAGGCTGGTAAATTGGTTGCAATGATGGGAGACGGAACGAACGATGCTCCTGCCCTGGCACAGGCCAATGTAGGTGTAGCCATGAATAGCGGTACACAGGCAGCGAAAGAAGCTGGTAATATGGTCGATTTGGATAACGACCCGACGAAGTTGATCGAGATTGTGGAAATCGGTAAACAATTACTGATGACACGTGGTACGCTGACTACTTTCTCTATCGCCAATGACGTAGCGAAATATTTTGCTATCGTTCCGGCCTTGTTTATGATCGCCATTCCCGAACTGGCTGCTCTGAATATCATGCATCTGCATAGTCCTGAAAGTGCTATTCTTTCGGCAGTCATTTTTAATGCGATTATTATTCCGATTCTGATTCCGTTGGCTTTGCGTGGTGTGCAATACAAGCCGATAGGTGCGAGTGCTTTGCTTCGCCGTAATCTGCTGATCTATGGTGTGGGTGGTGTGATTGCTCCTTTCGTGGGAATCAAATTGATAGATTTAGTAGTAGGTTTATTCTTTTAATTAAAAAACAATAGCAATGAAAACTTTATTGAAGTCATTAAAAATAACACTTGCTTTTTGTGTCTTTTTCTCCGTGTTCTATATCCTTATCCTGTGGGTGTTCGCACAGGTAGCGGGTCCTAATAAAGGAAATGCCGAAGTAGCTACATTGAACGGGAAAGTAGTGGGAGCAGCCAATGTCGGCCAGATGTTTACAGAGGATATTTATTTCTGGGGACGTCCTTCTTCTGCCGGTGACGGGTATGATGCTACGAGTTCCTCTGGGAGTAATAAGGGTCCTACGAATCAGGAGTATCTGGATGAAGTAAAAGCGCGTATCGATACTTTTCTTGTACATCATCCTTATTTGAATCGGGCGGATGTGCCTGCTGAAATGGTTACAGCCAGTGCTTCGGGACTGGATCCTAATATTACTCCTCAATGTGCGTATGTGCAAGTGAAAAGAGTGGCACAGGCACGTGGATTGAGAGAGGAGCAGGTGAGAGCAATTGTTGATAAAAGCATAGAAAAACCGCTTTTGGGGTTGTTGGGAACAGAAAAGGTGAATGTTTTGAAATTGAATATCGCTTTAGAGGAAAGTAATAAGTAGATGAAGATTGAGCAGCGTTCCTGTCCGGACCGTTTGGGTTATGCCGCGGTTCAAATTAACAGGGTTGGATAGGGCGCTGCTTTTTTACGGAAACATAAAATAGAATAAGATAAGAAGTATGAAAAGTTTTTTTAGTAAAAAGAGTTTTTTAGGAACAATGGCTGTAGCAGCCGTTTGTGTGTTGGGAACAGTTAATGCACAAGCACAAGAGTTTACTATACAAGGTGATTTGGTAAGTTCGTATGTATGGCGTGGTATTTATCAGGGGGGAGCTGCTTCCTTTCAGCCGACTTTGGGATTTAGCGTAGGTAATTTTTCGCTTACTGCATGGGGCTCAACCAGTTTGAGTGAGAGTAATAAAGAAATTGACCTGACCGCAGCTTATAAGTTCGGTGAAGCAGGACCGACGCTTTCTGTAGCCACTCTTTGGTGGGACGGACAAGCTGATGTGGCCAATGGAGAACTTACCAATAATTATTTTCATTTTAAAAGTGGAGACACCGGACATCATTTTGAAGCAGGGTTAGCTTATACGCTTCCTATTGAAAAGTTCCCGTTATCTATCGCATGGTATACCATGTTTGCCGGTGCTGACAGAAAAACGACTGATGAGGGGGAAGAAAAGCAGGCATACTCTTCTTACGTAGAACTGAATTATCCGTTCAGTGTGAAAGGAGTTGATCTGAATGCTACTTGTGGAGTGGTTCCTTATAAGACTCCGCAGTATAATGTGAATGGGTTTGCAGTGACGAACCTAGCTTTGAAAGCAACGAAAGCAATAAATTTTAATGATAAGTTTTCATTGCCTATATTTGTACAGGCTATATGGAATCCACGTTTGGAGGACGCCCATTTAGTATTTGGCGTAACTTTAAGGCCATAAAATAAACTCATGAATTTTTGTGAAACCCGTGGTGATCGTGATGATTACTACGGGTTAGGATGTTTAAAATAACAGATTGACGTAATGGATGATAGAGAACATAGTGTACAGTATTTTTTGGATCTGATAAAGAAGTCCCACCGGGGCAAATTCAAGGTCTATATCGGTATGATAGCCGGTGTGGGAAAGTCATATCGTATGCTTCAGGAGGCACATGAACTGCTGGAGAACGGTGTGAACGTGCAAATCGGCTATATCGAAACTCATGGACGCGCCGGGACGGAAGCATTGTTGCAAGGGCTCCCTGTCATTCCGCGTCGTAAAATCTTCTATAAGGGGAAAGAATTGGAGGAAATGGATCTGGATACGATTATCCGTGTCCATCCGGAAATTGTAATTGTGGATGAACTGGCTCATACCAATGTAGAAGGTAGTTTGAACGAGAAACGTTGGCAGGATGTGATAACTTTGCTGGATGAGGGAATCAATGTGATTTCGGCAATCAATATTCAGCACATTGAAAGCGTGAATGAAGAAGTGCAGGAGATTACGGGTATTGAAGTGAAAGAACGGGTGCCCGACAGTGTTCTTCAGGAAGCGGATGAGGTGGTGAATATTGACTTGACGGCAGAGGAGCTGATTGCACGTTTGAAAGCGGGTAAGATATATCGTCCGGAAAAGATCCAGACGGCATTGGATAATTTCTTTCGGACAGAGAATATTCTTCAGTTACGTGAGTTGGCTTTGAAGGAAGTAGCGTTGCGGGTAGAAAAAAAGGTGGAGAATGAGGTGGTGATGGGAGTAGCCGTCGGACTCCGGCATGAAAAGTTTATGGCTTGTATCAGTAGTCATGAGAAAACACCCCGGCGAATTATCAGAAAGGCGGCAAAGTTGGCAACCCGGTATAATACCACTTTTATAGCCCTGTATGTTCAGACTCCGAAAGAGAGTATGGATAGAATCGATTTAGCCAGTCAACGGTATCTGTTGAACCATTTTAAGCTCGTGGCGGAACTTGGGGGAGAGGTGGTGCAGGTGCAGTCGAAGGATATTTTGGGTAGCATCGTCAAGGTTTGTAAAGAGAAACAGATATCGACTGTTTGCATGGGAACTCCTAATTTAAGGTTGCCATACGCTATTTGTTCTATACTGGGATATAGAAAGTTTTTAAATAATTTGTCACAAGCTAATGTAGATTTGATTATACTTGCATAATATTAATCGTATGAACGTTATGAATATTAAAACGAAACTGATTCTCGGTATCGGAATGCTGGCCGGAATGATTATTTTGCTGGTAACACTTTCAGTTGTGAATCTTCAAATTCTGACAGCGACAGAACCTGATAGTCCTGCTGCTATGCCCGGATTGGAACGTGCTCTGTTATGGATTTCCGTAACGGGAGGAATCTGTATCTTGACCGGACTGATATTGCTTTATTGGTTGCCCCGTACTATCAGCAAGCCTATTAAAGAGCTGAAAGAGGGAATTCTTGAAATAGCCAATCATAATTATGAGAAGCGTCTGCAGATGAATAATAATGAAGAATTCCGGGATGTGGCGGATAGTTTTAACCGGATGGCGGAGCGTTTGACCGAATATCGTGCCAGTACTTTGTCGGATATTCTTTCTGCAAAGAAATTTATTGAAGCAATTGTAAACAGTATAGATGATCCGGTGATCGGCTTGAATATGGAGCGTGAAATTCTGTTTATCAATGAGGAAGCACTCAATGTCTTGAATCTGAAACGGGAGAATGTGATTCGTCAATCGGCGGAGGAACTGGCTTTGAAGAATGACCTGTTGCGGCGGTTGATCCGTGAACTGGTGACGCCAAGCGAGCAGAAGGAACCATTGAAGATATATGCCGACGACAAAGAGAGTTACTTTAAGGCCTCTTATGTCCCTATCATTAATACGGAGGCTGAAAAAGGGGAACCCCGCAAACTGGGTGATGTTATTTTATTGAAGAATATCACGGAATTTAAGGAACTGGATTCTGCCAAGACTACATTTATCTCGACGATATCTCATGAACTGAAGACTCCGATTGCTGCTATTATGATGAGCCTCCAGTTGTTGGAAGATAAGCGTGTCGGTGCATTGAATGATGAACAGGAACAGTTGTCTAAGAGTATCAAGGAGAACAGCGAGCGTTTGTTGAGTATCACCGGAGAATTGCTTAACATGACCCAGGTGGAAGCGGGAAAACTACAGTTTATGCCGAAGATCACCAAACCGATTGAGTTGATCGAATATGCGATTAAAGCTAATCAAGTGCAAGCGGATAAGTTTAATATCCAGATAGAAGTGGAATATCCGGAAGAGAAAATCGGCAAACTCTTTGTCGACAGTGAAAAGATTGCCTGGGTATTGACGAATCTGCTAAGTAATGCTATCCGTTATTCTAAAGAAAACGGACGTGTGATTATCGGTGCCAAACAGGATGAAAATATGATCGAACTCTATGTCCAGGATTTTGGAAAGGGGATTGATCCGCGTTATCACAAAAGTATCTTCGACCGTTATTTCCGTGTACCCGGAACGAAAGTGCAAGGCAGTGGATTGGGATTATCTATTTCCAAGGATTTTGTGGAAGCTCATGGTGGTACGTTGACGGTAGAGAGCGAATTGGGTAAGGGTAGCCGGTTTGTGATGCGGTTGAAAGCGTAGATTTGAAGGGGTGTATGGAAGAATCAGACTTCCGGCAAGCATTTTTGTGCCTGCCGGAAGTTTTTGTTTATTTTCTTTTATCGTTTTCTTCTCCTCCAACATGTCCAAATGCCGCATAATCCAATGATAAATGGAATGCCATAGCAATAGATGGTTTTAATGGTAGATAAATCCATAGGCGTCAGGCTGATATCTTTGTCGAGGAAAGGATCTCTGGAAGAAGATACCGGAAACTCATTATAACACAACCAACGGAATGAACCGGGAATCATATTAAAGTTAAATGAATAAATACCTGGTCTTGAGCTTTTTTGTAGTTCGGCATTGCTGAAACAATCTGCGTCACCCAGGACGATGATACGTTGTTCTTTATCTTTGTTTTTTATCTTGCGGGTTAATGCTATTGCCGTAGGATATGCCCCTAGCTTTTCACCTTGAAGAGAATCCAATGAAAGAGAATCATTTATAAAATCTTTTGTTTGATATTCAATCCATGTTTGTTGGGCGTTACTTTGCAATAAAACGATTGGATGGAATTGGGTTGTATCGACAACTTCCAGAGCAACCGCTGATGGCATAGTGACCGCACTATAGGTTTTTCTTTCTACCATACGTTTGTAGAAACCTCCTATACTGTCAGCGGCTGCTTGTGTAGCCTTTGCAAGAATGAGGTCTCCCGGATTAATGTCAGAAGGTTGTGCAATGATTCCCGGAAGCAGTTTTAAACCGATTTTCCGGAGCAAGGGATTCATCACTTCCTCACGTCCGACATCACCCATAATCATCATATTACCTCCACGTTCAAGAAAACGGTTTATAATTTCTTCTTCTTTTGGACTCATGGACGAACGCATTTCAGCAATAAGTAATATATTGATATTGTTTGGTATATCATTCATATCCTTCAAATCCAGTTCCGTCAAATCAAAACCTTGGTTAATCATGGAATAACGGAAGCGCCCGTGTGTGGCAAAAAGTGAGTAATCCTGATCTCCCTTTTTAGTGGTCGAACGCTCGTGGTGTCCTGTGATGACACCTACCTTTACGGGAGTAACAAGCATTTTTTTCAATGCTGCGGAGATTTCTGTTTCAGAGGGATGATATTCCATATCGTCGAACAAACGAAGGCGGGCTTGTTCACCGGACCCACGCTCTACAACACGTACAAACCGATAATTTTCTTTAGCCAGATCTATTTTCTCTTTTAGTTCTTCGGCGCTTTTTAGTTGCTTAGGATTGAAATTCTTTTTCTTGGCAACTTCATAAGCTATTTCACGAATACTTTTATTTGGATATTGGTGATAAAGAGTACTGTCTTTTGGTGTAGAGTAATAGTAAACGTACTTCATTTTTATCTCTGGTTTGAAGCGTATGTACATTTTAAATCGTGTCATATCTTCTTTCTGTTCCTTTGGAGAAGCAACGTCAAATTCTTTATCAAAGATATCGACATAAGTTGTAATTGTCATAGGGCCGGACAACTGTCTCATCACTTTCTGACTTTCTTCCGAAAGTGTACGCTGCTTGCTGCGGGTGGCATCATAAAAAAACATTAATGCCGGGCGTGAACTGGCAAAACCAATCACTATAATGGTGCATACGGCTAATGTATAACGCATTGTTTTTGAAAGGAACGAACGGCGTGTCTTTTCATTATTCAGTTTAATGACCGATAGCCAGAGGAATAATGAAATTACAGCCAAGAAATAGATGACATCATCGCTGCATATCAATCCTCCAACCATTTCACTGGCGCGTCCTTTAATAGATAACCAATAAGTAATCTCTCTAAAGAATATGGACTCCTGGCCGATTCCACCCACATAATTGAAAAATGCCAATGTGGAAAGGGTGGCAACAGCTGCCACAACCTGGTAAGATGTGAGCGTGGTCATAAAGAGACCGATAGAGCAATAGGTCAATATCAATAGAAACATGGATAACAATCCCGCTAGGATAAGTGTAACATCAACATGTGGTACCGATATAAACATCACGATTGTCGGTAGGGCAAGGATAACGACAAAGATCAGGGCAAATACTACCATTGAGACAAACTTGCCGACAATGATTTGAACACTGCTTACCGGTGATGAATATAGTAGTTTGATAGATCCTGATGAATATTCACGGCTCATCAGATTCATGGTCAATAAAGGAATATAGAGGTAGATCGTTTCCTGTATTACTTCATATATTCCTTTGAGACCAAGAACAAAACCGGCTGTGACACTAAAAGTGATCGTGTTGCCCAATGCTTTTATTTTTACTATTTCCGTCAGGATATTCATAAAATCGAATCCTACCTGGCATGTAAAAGCGACCAGTAGCAACCATGCAACCGGTGAGTAAAAAAGTACCGCTAGTTCGGTACGGGCTATTCTAAGTATAAGTCTTAAGTTCATCTTTTTCTCTATTAATTTCTTCTGCGGAAAAACCAGATGCCAACTCCCATTAGTAGGAGGATAGCGGGTATAATGATTATGAAAATAGTTTTCATCGTACTGACATCCTTTACTCCGATTGAGAGCTTGTTGTCGGTGCAATGAGGACGGCGTACGTCAATAGGAAATTCTCCTCCGGAAAGCCAGCGGAAGCTTTCGATAATCATATTAAAGTTTCCTGATGTATACCCTTCACGTGAAAGAGTTAGTTCAGCATTACTTATACAATCTGCATCACCAGAAATGATAATACGCTGCTCTTTATCTTTCAGTTGACGTGAAAGGGCATAGGCTGTAATATAGGTTTGTTCTTTTTCTTCTGCAGAGGCGTTACATTGTACAGGTGATTCCTCCAGATCGGTTTGTTCCTTCTCAATCCATACTCCTTTGGCATTTGTTTCAAGAATCGGTGTATATTGGAATCCATAATCGTTGTCGAAGGAGGTAAGAGCTACACATCCGGGCATAGAGACACGTAGGTCATGTTTGGGAAAATCATCTTTGAATCCAAATGTTAGTTTTCCCGATTCACGGGTGGCTTTGGCTAAAATCAGATTAGGGGAGAAATCAGCAGAAGATTGTGCCAGTTGATACTCTTCCATTTTGATACCGAATCTGCCTAGAAAAGGATTCATGATTTCTTGCCTGCCTGTGTCGGTGAGAATAAATAAATTACCTCCACGAGCTAAGTAAGTTTCCAGTTGACTTTCTCCTTTTTCTGTAAGCGGAGTTCTCATTTCTGCAAGAACCACAATATTGATAAGGGAAGGAATTGTGTCTCCATGGGAAATGTCGATCTCACAGACTTCGAAGCCCTGATTAATCAAGGCAGCCCTGGAATATTTTTCAATGGAGAAGTTACTGTAGTCGCGGTCACCCGGTTTAGATATTTCACGTTCACCGTCTCCTTTGATAAAGGCAACAGTGGGAGGAGTTGAGATCATCTTTTTTATTGCTGCTGTAATTTCTGCTTCTGATGGTGTTGCTTCCATATCCTGAAAATCACGGATGAAAGTACGTTTCCCATCTTGTGTTTCCATAATGCGAACAAATGTATTTTGCTCTTCACGCAGATCTACGATTTTACGGATTTCTTCCGGAGATTTGAATAAATGAGGATTTAAATTATAAACCATGGTCATATAATCACGCATTTCATCTATCGTTTTGTCTTGAAACTTGGGATTATTTGCTACGCCGTTGGGGGCAAAATCATAATAATAGACATACTTTACTTGCAGGTCGGGCTTAGCGAGGCAATAAGGTTCGAAAATCGTTTCATTCGCTTTCTTCATAATAGGAAGGTACCGATATGACTTTCCATCAAGCAGATTAACATAATTGGTAATAGTTACCGATCCTGTCAGTTTTGCCAATACATTTTGGCTGTTTTCGGTAAGTGAATTTAGTTTTGTACGTGTTGTATCCCACACCTTAATCATTCCCGGACGTGAAGTGAAATAACCGATTGCCATTGCTGCGACAAAAAATCCCAGATAGCTGATTGTTTGTCGGAACCGACTGATAGTTCGCCGGTCGGATGAAAGTTTGAAAATGGTAAATGCCAGGAAAAGGGTTACTACAACAATAAAATAAATCACATCCTCACTTCGGATTACTCCGTTTAGCATGTCGATTGTTCTTCCATTTATTGACAGCCAATAAGTCAGTTCACGTATGAAATCGTATTCCTGACCGATACCTCCTATGAAATTTAATATGGCTAAGATAATAAGAGTCCCAACCGCTGCCACTACTTGGTAAGTTGTGAGTGAGGACATAAAGAGCCCAATAGCACAATAAGTGCATATTAATAAATAGAGTCCGAGGAGGGCGACTAATATCGGAGCCCAATCAAAAGAGGGGATTACCAAACTGCCATAAATAGCACTGGCTATCGGGACAAGCATCAGACAACAGCCAAATCCGATGGCTGCAAGATATTTGCCCAACACGATCTGACTACTGGTGACTGGTGATGAATAAGCTAGTTTGATAGAGCCCGATGCCGTTTCGCGACTGATGAGCCCCATTGTTAGCAATGGAATATAGATGTATATGTTTGAAACGATAGAGGATAGAAAACCATAGCTACCTAAGAAACAAATACTGCTTAAAGATACTTCGTCGCCTCCCGAAAGGTCATAGCTGGTCACTATACTTTCCATTAGTGATGCGAAACCTGATGCTGTCAGGAATGAAAAAACAATCAATATGAACCATGCAATCGGCGAATAGAATAAAATAGCCAAATCGGTTCGAGCAATACGCATTATAATCTTTAGATCCGTCATGTCAGATATTGTTTTTAAGTTTTCCCGATAGTTGTGCAAAGATAATGTCGAGAGAACAACGTTCCATTGTGATCTCCTTCAACCGCCATCCGTTCTGTATACTCAATGCTACTACTCGTTCAGTTATGTTCTCATTATCATCAAAGCGTATCCGGAATGTACCGGGATAAAGCTCTTCTATATTTAAGACATGCTCTATCTTTGCTAATTCTTCCATGGAAGGAGGAAGTGTAAATGTTACGGTGAAACTACTAGGAACTACATAATTATCAAAGTCCTTCATAGTACCGGAGAATACCACTTTACCGTGTTCAATCATACGAATGTCATTGCAAGTAGCTTGCACCTCCGATAGGATATGTGTAGAGAGTAGTACAGAATGATCTTCTGCAATCTCTTTAATCAGATTGCGTATTTCGACAATCTGATTAGGATCGAGTCCATTTGTAGGTTCATCAAGTACTACGAATGGTGGATTATGTACGATTGCTTGTGCGATTCCTACTCTTTGTTGGTATCCTCCAGAAAGATTCTTTATCAACCGTTTGCTGAAATGAGCAATGGCGCAACGTTCTTTGGCTGTTTCTACGGCTTCACGTATCTTTGATTTGTCCATTCTCCGCAGTGTGGCACAATGTATTAAGTATTCGTCGACAGTCAAGTCCGGATGAAGAGGTGGCTTTTGAGGCAGGAAACCAATATGTTTTTTGGCTTCAACCGGATTTTTCCGTAGATCGATGCCATTGATAAATACATCCCCTTCCGTTTGATTTAAAACTCCACAGATGATATTCATGGTGGTGGACTTACCTGCCCCATTAGAACCTAACAGACCTAATATTCCTGTTTTCTCAATAGAAAAATTGATATCGCGAATGGCCCAATCAACACTATAACGATGGGATAAATGCTTGACCTCGACAATAGGATTACTCATAATTTTTTATTTTAAATGATTAACTGATTTCTTATTCATATTACCATGCAACTCCTCTTGAAATATCCATTCGGTTCGATTTGATCTTTCTGAATTTCCAAGAGAAATTTATGGTAAAATACCTCCCGAAGTTCTCTCTGTCAATATAACTGGTATAGTTATCTTTCATTTGGATAATACGGTTATGATATGAATTTAACAAGTCGAATGCTGTAATACTTACTTCTGCCCGTCGACTGAACACCTTCGCCCCAGCATAAATATTTAGGATGTTTTCTTTATCAATCTGGTGATAGGTTTTGTTGTCCTGGTGCTGATAGGTATATGATACATTCGCAAAGAAATACTTTAATATGGGAGTGCACGTCATATTTACCATTAAGCGATTTGCTAATATCCGGTTTGTTTGGTCATTCACCTTATTGGAGGCTTGCCGATAGTTGATACTCCAATAAGTTGATGCGCGCAATCGAGGAATCAGATTGGTAGCGAATCCAGTTCCTATCCTTGTTGTGCTTATTTTTGTTATATCCCGTATATTATCATAGTAGTAAGGCAGATGTTCATACTTATTATTAATATTAACATCTAAATTAGATTTGATTTTTACGATAGGATACATCCAGGAAATATCCCAGTCTGTATTCCATGCTCCATTTAGATTGTCGTAACTACTGAGTGTACTATTTGCAATAGCCGTGTATTTAAAATCAGGCAAGTAAGTTGCTTTGCTAAAATAAGTGTTCCTATTGGAGATACTGTTTTTTATGAAAGCTAGCGTTAATTCCGAATTTATCAAATGTCCGTAGTTATTAAAGCGATACTGTTCTTTCCACCAGATTTTATGTATAGTACTGGCTTTCAGGTTTGGATTTCCACCGCTGATAAAATAAGGATTAGAATTGTTGATTTCTGAACGTAACTGTGTTATATTGGGGAGTTGGCTATTCATAGAATATTTGATTGTATGCTCTGCTTTCTCACTCAATCTTCCTCCTAAAGAAATCCGTACTTCTCCTTTTAATGCGTTAAATGATTTTTCAAATTTTGTTTGTGCCGTTTCTTTTCTATCCTTAATAATGGAATGTTTCCACCCTGCTGAAATCTCAATATTGAAAATTCCTAAATCGGGCAGAATAACTGTCGTTTCAGGGGTGTGTTCTATCAGATAATTTCGGTAATTATATGTATTTGTAGGGTCTATATCTCCTGTTATTTTGTTCCATGCGAGCTGATTGATATGGCGATTGTCCGATACAAAATTATATACTAATTCGATGAATGAATATTTGTCTTTTGATAGCATGCGCTTTAATCCTGTTTTGGCCTCCCATTTATTTCCTCTTCCATTGGCTGGAATTGTTGTAATCTCTTGCAGACTTCCACTAGCCTCATTTTGTGTCTTGTTTTCTCGGCTTTCTTCTCCGTTGGACGAGCTATTCGAATAGTTCGCATGGATGGAGTAGTTCCAATCTCCGACGAATTTTGTCCAATTCACCACACCTTGCATCTCTTGGGCTTTACCACGGCCGTTTTGTTGTAAAATGCCGGTACTCTTAATTTCATCTACGCTATTTGTGATTTGCTGTAGTGTATGTTGTTTTGAATGATTAGTTGATAAGGTATAATCAATAATCAAATTGCCCCATTTCTTATCATTCATACTAAATCCAGTATTCATAGTATGTTTATTATACTGATTTGTATTTTGATATTGGCTTAGATAACTCTTTTGCCAGAAGGCATCTGTAGCAAAGTATTCTTGTTCAGTTTGGGTATTGGCTTCTGTTGCGCTTCGTGCAAACTGATAGCTTCCTTTTATTTCTTTGTAAAATCCGGTTTCTTTTTCCCAACGGCGGGACAGGTTGATAGCTCCAAAGCTATTTTCACTGTAAGTCTGCGATGGATTCCTGGTACTTAGAAATATTTGCGGTTGATTGGTTGTTCTGTTCAAGTTATTGTGCATAGCATTGATTGCTACCAACATTTTCTCGGAGAAAAAGTTAAATGTACCTCCTACACCATAGCGTGCATTATGGTCTGTGAGCTGTTGTTTTTCCATATTTCCTCCGATACTTGCTATCAGATTCCCTTCCTTCGAGTTTACTAATTTGCTTTTTGTCTCAATATTCAGAACTCTGCGTTTCTTGCCTTTTCTATTTTTACGTGTTTGCTCTTTATGCTCATCTTCATCATAAGCGGATATGTATACAACATCATTGGCAGGAAGGTGATTCAACGCATTCATTGGATTTTCTCCAAAAATCTTTTTGCCGTCAACGTATGTCTTCTCCACATCTTTTCCAGCGACTTTAACTCCCTGTTCTGATACTTGCACTCCCGGCATTTGCTCCAGGATATTTCGTGCTACATCGTCTTCCAATATGTTGATTCCTTGTGGATTAAATCGGATAGTATCGCCTCGGTATACCATAGTGGGAATTTTACCTTTTACTGTTACGGCTTGCAATTGTATAACGCGGTCGGTCAGATAAAAGTCTTTTTGTGCTGTTTGTCCCTCTCGTACATATAGTGTATCAGAATCCGCGATAAATCCGTCGGCCCACACGATGGCTCGTGCGATGCCGACGGGAACTTTGTTCCAAAAGATAAATCCTGCATTTCTATAATCTTCCTTCAATGTATCTTTACCACATATCAGATTTGCCTTGACTGCATCAAGACTTACTTGCATAATACTTGTGCGTAGCTGTACTTTTCCATATTTGACAACCTTTTGTTGCATGGTAGTGGAATCTGATGGAATTGTTTTTTGAGCACACAGTATGTGTATATTGCAGAGAGACAGTAATATACATGAAATATGGATTATAGATGTAGGATTTTTTATCATATTTCTATATTATGAGATTCATATTTTGCCGGGCATTGATCTGTATTCACGTATGCTTCCGTCATTCGTATTCCCTTCGTAATTCGATTTCACTTTACCAAACCGATACGCAAAGTTTATGGTAAAGAATCGTCCATAATAATTAGTCCATGTATTTTGAATGTAGTTGGAATACATTTGACTACTGAATGTTCGGTGACTATTTAATAAATCGTATGCGGCAATACTAATGTCTCCTTTACGATTTAACACTTTGCATCCGATATTCAAGTTTAGGGTGTGATTGCGGTTAATCTCTTTGTTTATTCCATAATCACGGCTAAAAATGAAAAGATAATGACTGCTTAAATAGAAATGTTTGCATATTTGGCTGATATCTACTGTTGTTCCCGCTGTCTGATAGAATGTTTTCCCTGTATAATTTTCAGTATTGATACTATGTATATATCGAGTATTGGTACTGACCGTTATTTTTAGTTTTTTAGTTAGATTACATAGTAGCGAATGTTCGAGCGATGGATCATAGGTACGCGTTGTAGTCTTATTTTCCCCTATGTAATATGGATTATGTTCATAGTTGAGTCCGGCAGATAAGGTATATTTAGATTTTATACTACGTATAGGAGCTTGCCATATCAGTTTGCCTTTTATATCCCAATATCCCTCTACGTTTTCAAAACTAATTAGGGAGCTGTGAGCTGGTGCTGTGTATCGTAATTCCGGTAGATAAGTTTCTGTATTATAATAGGTGGTCTTCGCTACAGGAGAGTGTTGGCGGATTGTAGTGTTGATAGCTACACCTAGGGTGTGGTTATGTTTTCCCAGCATACGGCTGTAATTGAAGAGGAATGAATGTAGATATGATTGTTTTAAGTTAGGATTTCCACTGCGCAGCATATAGGGATTACTGTTGTCTATTTGCGGACGCAACTGTACTATGTTTGGCACAAGGTTGTGCAGCATATAAGTGGTATTCCATGAATTTGTTATATCTGAATATACAAGAGAAAGCTTAACGGTTGGAGAAATGAATGTTTTTTGGTAGTTGTCTATGTCTTTTTCTTTTCGGTTAAGTGTACTTTCCTTAAGTCCTGCGGAGATGTCACAACTTGTTTTCTCATAGGGAGAAAAGTGCAATGACACTTCCTGCTTTTGTATCAAGTTGTTCACTTTATAGCTATATGTATTGGCTTCGTCCGTTTGTGGTTCTGTCGGGTTTAACATATTCCAGGCGAATTGGTGTTTCCATCCGTTTTCGTATTTAACGGAATAGTCTAAAGAGAGTTGGCTTTCTGTTTCTGGATTCAGTATATACATTAGCTGAACATTGCCGTTCCACTCCGTATTGCGGAGCTTTGATGGAATAGTCAGATATGTTTGTGTTATCGAACTTTCCAAAGTGTCTACCCGTAATGAATGATCGTTCCCTTTATTTATATCTATAGAGCTTTCTAATGTGTATCCGAATCTGTCAGTAATCCCATTGGTATAACTGATTCTTTCCATCACGTGGAAGCTTTTGTTTAGATTACCGTAATGCATCAGGCTTTTCGATGCTTGAAGATTATTTACTTCATTGTATATGTAAAGCGATTGCCAATCTTTGTTGTTGTTATATGTTATCAGTTGGTTCCAATGGAGTGCTCCCCATTTATCGTTTGAATTAGAGAAAGATAATTCGGAATAGTGATTCTGTTTTCTATCACTGTTGCTGTTTTGTTCTTCATAAAGGCGCTGCTGATAATTGTTGTCGGGAAAATAAAGTTGTTCAGATCGTGTATCTGTATTATCGCGATCATAACCGAAAGTGTAGAATGCCGTAAACCCACCGTATGTCCCATTTTCAGTATTCCATGAGCGTTCCATAGCTAAATCAGCATAAGTTGTTTCGTTGAAAGTACTTTCAGGATTGGAGATGGAAAGAACATCTTTAATATTGTTTGATTTCCGGTTGATATTATTGTGAAAAGCATTCCCAGTAAGTAAAAAATTCTCAGAGAAGAAATTGGCAGTGAGTCCGAGTCCTTTACGGAACTTCCCTCTGCTATTCTCTGAATCCAGATTACTACCTGCACTGGCCAATAGATGTGCTTTCCACGAGCTGATAAGCTTGCTTTTAGTCTCAATATTAAGCACTCTGGTGAGGTCTCCCCTATACATTAGTTTTTTTGTTTTCGTATTTTCATATTCGTCATAAGCCTTGATTTTTAATACGTCAGTTGCAGAAAGATTCTTAAGTGCTGCCATAGGGTCACTTCCGAATATTAGTTTGCCGTCTATATAAGTTTTGGTCACTTGTTTTCCCATTATCTGGACGGAGTGCTCATCGGTCTCTGCTCCTGGAAGTTGCTCCACAATATTCATGGCGACATCTCCTTCTTGTACGTTGACTGCCTTAGGGTTGAATATTAGCGTGTCACCATTTTGGGTCACAATGGGGATTCTGCCCTTGATGGTGACTTCTTCCAGTTGGATGGATTCATCCAAAATATCTATGTAAAGATTAGGATTCTTTCCTGCTATTATATTTAGTTCTTTTTCAATTTTTCTACATCCCATGGCAGTCACAATAAGTTTCGCTTTCCCTGTTTTTATAGGTTTGAAACGGAATGTTCCATTTACACTTGTTGTTTTCAATGTATCTTTTGCATAGATTAAAAAAATATTGGCACCATCTAATGACGTATTAAATCCACTTTCTTGTTTGTGCATGATAAATCCTGATAATTCATTTGTCTTATCCTGAGCATTCATGAGTAAGGCTATGAATAATAATAAAATATTAATTGTTGTTTTTTTCATGTTTTAATTTGATAAAAGTTTAGTGATAGCTTGATGGTTATTTATTTGAAATTGTCACCTGATCTTCCTCTAAGAAGAAATTTACAACCTTTCGGCTTCCAACTCTTTCTTGCTTTACTACATATCCTAAATAACTTGCTTGGAGAATTTTTTTGTCGGAATTAGATAATTTTATGCTATATTGTCCATCAATATCAGTTATGGTGCCATTAGAACTGCCGACTTCAATAACACTTGCACCTATTAGCACTTCATTTGTCTTTTTATCATAAACAACTCCTCGGATTTCTTGACCAAATATGCTTGTGGGAGAGATGGGGGATTGAAGTTTATTACTTTTGAAAAACTCTAAATTTTTATTGTCTTTTCCCTTAATTATTGGGGAAGAGACGGATTCTTGTGCAAATGTATACATTGTTGCTGTAAGTACAAATATAAAAAAAATAATATGTTTCATAATATGAATTTTTAAAATTGTTATATATTTTGTTATCACTAAACTTTTTATTTCAAGTAAATATCATGAATGCAGGGAGAATGGTTAGATTACCCGGTCAATCATCGTTATCAAATAGTCGCACTTTCCACGCTCAATATCATTACTAGCTATAGAACGAGCCTGTATCAAATAGCGGCGTGCACTTTTCAGTTTCTCATAGCAAATAGCTTCGATATCCGTACCAGCATAGAAATTAACAGCAGTCATAGGTTCCATGCCAGATTGTTCTTCTGTTGCAGATATAGCGGTAAAAATCGTTTGCAGTTCTAATGCTTGTAACTTAGGATTAGTTTGCTCATTGAGAGCAATCGAAGCTGCGCCTGTTGATACAGCTTTGTCAATAGCCTTTAATGTCGGACACATTCCTTTTAAAGAACTGATATATACAGACAGTTGTGCAATCATTGGAGCACTTAAAGGTTTCCCATTTAAAGTTTCTTTGAATAATTGTTTCTCTATATCATTCAAATATGCTTCTTGGGTATAAGGTTTAGTTGATTTCTCTACACTCAATCCCATACGCATCAAACGAAACATCAAAGACATCATTGGGTACCCGTTATTGTAAATCCATGTTGACATATCAGGATTGACACCACCTAAACGCAAAAAATCCTTATTAGAGTCCAGCCAGCTTAAATCATAGAAGGTACTGAATATCTTTTGTAAGACTTTCCTTTGCATATCTGCCGATACCGGTTGATATGAAGGTACATTGCTTTTTTCGTTGGCTTCATTGATATAAATACCTCCGATATAAGAAGATACTGGTGACAATGTTTTATTGATTAATTCAATAATCACAAAATCAGGAAATAGTTCCCGGTAATCATTGGGGATATTATCGTCGTGAAACCAGGCAGGACTATTTTTAACTACATATTTCACACGAGCAATTTGTGCATCTAAAGAGGCTATCGGATCATTACCTAAATCATAGTTTTGGCAACGCGGGTCTGTAGCATGAGCTGGTGAACGCTTTCCATAGAAATAGCGTGGATCTCCATCGTGTTCCATAGCCCATTTCTTCAATATGTCTGATTCATTTTCACTGATGGCAGCATACAGATATTTGAGCGTAAATGCGTCACATACACCCGGTTTGTCGACAATCAATACCACTCCTTTTTCTTTATCACCGGGCTGTGCCAGATAATTGTATAATACGTTGTCCATGACTGAAGCTGTGATACCATATTTTTGAGTAAATTCAGGAGAACGTAGTTCTTCAGGGGAGTATGCTGCAGAACCAGCTAAATTAGTTGCCAATCCTAAACTTAGGCCAAATGCTTTTAACATACGTGCTGTCAGATTCTCACAGATTACCTCATCAGCAATGTAATAAGTCCGGAAGCGCGGATCGACCTCTGCCATTTGGTATACTCCATTACGGCGTACGCTGACGGCAAGGTCACGTGGTACTCCTATCTTGGTACTTAAAATTTCTCCAGTGCGTAAGTCTGTGACATTGTATGCGGTAACTTCCGAGTTGTTGTTATTCAGAAAAGCAATCGTATTTATCATTGGGTTATTAGCACGAAAAGTTGAATCTTTCTCATACGGTTTTATTATGATTGGTTTTCCTATTCCTAAGTCTTCAAATATTATATTCCATTCATCTGCACTTTTTTGGATGGCTTTTACCCAGCTATCCTGAATTAGAGTATCAATGTAGAAGACAACAGGTTGTTGCGTCGTTATATTACGACGTGTTACATAATATCCTTTCTTGAAACGTTTTTCATTACGATAGTCTGTGTATGAGATATACCCTGTTCCTACGCGTGGGTTGGCTTCGCGGGTGTTCATCTTTTCTTTCGATAGTAGGGCTAATGTTGTTTGTACTGACATTGTTAATTCCGGTTGTTCTTTGGAGACAAAGCCCATGATGCTGATGCTCAACTTTGCAGTACAGTTTTGAGTGATGCTGATGCAATTGTCGAATGCGTCTGCAGAATCCACAAAAGATGTTTTACTTTGGGGAGAAGCACTTACAATTGTGAGCATACCTCCATAACTGCGTCCACTAAGATTTAGCACATCTTTATTGGAACAAGAGAAATAGGAAGTGGCATTAAATACAACAGCTGTTGAATCGCTGGTGTATCCTTCAATTGGAAATGCTTTGTAAATAGCATTACTGCGAGATAAAGCAAAAGCCGCTTCTTGATTATCGTCCTGTTCGTTGAGGCGAACATTGTATTTCGGATCTCGGAATAATATTAATGAATCGGTTTTATCAATAATCAGATACCTACTTTGAGCAGCTTTTGTGCCTGCCATCGAAATATCACTTGCAGTAGTGATGGCAGAGTTTACTAAAAAATCCCGTCCCATTAATTCAACTGGTAGTTCCAGATAAATCTTATCCTCGTACTGGTGAACTGTAATTGTCCCTTTATTGACTGTATGTTTCTTCTTATCTTTGAAAAGCTTGTCGTAGACACTCTTTTTTTTCTTTTGAACACTGTCAGTCTGTTGTTCAGTTTTTGCTTTTCCTTTTTTCTTCTTGGAGCGGGCATTGGCTTCATTTGTTGATCCGATAATCAGCAAAAGTGCTATTAACCATAAAAATAGTTTTTTCATCTTTTGTCCCTCCCTTATTTTAAGTTGATGTCGAGCATCTTTAATAATAATTCATAGTGAGCTTTCGTCTTCCCTGATGCACTGGCTGCCTTTTGTTTCATCAGTTGTTTGGCTTTAGCTATATATGCGTATACATCTGCTTGTGTAACTTTGGCCGTCATAGAAAAACGGTTCAATGGTTTCCATTCAAAACCTGCTACAGGGTTGTGCATTGCATTTGCTTTGAGAGCATGTCCCTGGCAACAAGTATATCCGAATTGGCGGTGATTGATGTCAAGTAGTTTTTCTCCGGCTAATGCTTTTCCGGCTCCTTTGATTGTGAACCCGGCAGTCTGCATCATCATGTATATATATTGTTTCTGAAGATTCATCTGGGATTCTGTTAATGTATGTCCGGAAATAGTCGGTTTCCAAACAAAATTGTATATCATGTTGAAAGCCTCGGCAGCAGTAAATGAATCTTTCTCTAATCCTTCGTATTGTGATACCTGAAAAGGTACAGGCAGTATATATCTCAACATGAAGTTTTGAATAGTTTGTTTAGGGGAACCGGAAACCGGAAATTTAGTTAATAAGTTTTTGTTGTCAAGCCAATCCAGATCATTATAAATTTCGAATAGGTAATTCAGGGCTTCTTTTTGTTGTGCCTTCGGAATTTGTGCAAAACGTGGCATTGTGTCCCCTTCTTTAACTTCGTTGACAAAATAGCCACCTACATTGCCTGCTACATGGGTAACGTACATTGCAAGTTGTTCTACGATACCAATAAATAAATCTTCACGGTATTCGTATGTATCGTCACCTTCGGAAATCCAATTTTCCAAATTATTCATGATATACTTAAGGTTCTTGATGCCATATCGAGTTGCTTTCATAGAGTTGTCACCAATATCTTCTGTTTGTGAACGGGGATCAACAACTCCATATACTTGTTGTTTTCCATATCGGTACACAGGATTTTCTTTAATGGCATCAGTGATCCATTTGCTTGTTATAACTGCTTCTTCGTCTGCAGTATTAACATTGAATACTGGAGTATATGTCCATTTAATGAGGTATTTGTCGTATTCACCAAAGCGGGGAGGAGTCAATTTTACACCACGCTCTTTATCGCCGGGTTGTGCTACGTAATTGAAGCGGGCATAATCCATAATGGAAGGAGTAGTGCCATACTTCTGCGTGAATTCCGGTGAACGTAAAGAATCTACCGGGAAAGTGGAAGAAGCTCCCATATTATGCATAAACCCTAAACAGTGACCGATTTCGTGTGAAAGTACATAGCGTAATGCGTCTCCAACCATTTCATCCGGAATATTGACAGTACGTACATCCTTATCGGCTTGTGCTGTTTGCACGAACAACCAGTTACTGATAAGTTTGATAACATTATGATATAAATATACGGAGGCATTCAAGATTTCTCCGCTTCGTGGGTCTACCCATGATGGTCCCATAGCATTCTCAATGCTTGATGGAGCATAGCGAACACATGAATATTTGATATTGTCTGGATCGAATTCCGGATCATCAGTCGGGAAATCTTTGGCTGCTACAACATCTTTGAATCCAATCTGCTCGAATAATTCATTCCATTGGGTGACTCCTTCCCGCAGATATGGTTTCCATTTTTCCGGAAAAGTGTTATCGATGTAGAAAACAATCTGTTTAGTGGGTTTCACTTTCTCACCACGTAGGTAGGCAGCAGTGTCAGACGGTTGTATATCCCATCGATTGGCATAGTAAACGGGTGCGGTCGTTTTAGCTCCTTCGCCTAGTTGTTCGCGTCCGGTAAAGAATACACCGATACGGTAATCTGCCATACGTGGACGGTAAGGCTTTTCTTTCAACAGCATGATAGAACGTGTCATTTCTGCGGTGAATGGACGGTCTTTTATGAGTGATGCCCCTTGTGAATTGCTGACAGAGAATGTATATGACAGACAGCTTTTAATAGAAACATTATCTTTGAAAGCCTTGATTTGTGAAATGTAAGAGCAGTCGGATTGATAATTCTCTGTACGATTGTACATTCCATAGATTGAATTACGATCGAATGGACTCATTTTTTTGTTGTCGCTTAAGAAAACTCCGGTCATATCGAATACGATAGCAGTTGAGTCATTATTATATGCCTGAATTTTCTGGTTACTAATAATTGCTCCTAGTGTACTTTTGCGTAAAGCTTCATCAATTTGTGTGCTACCAGTAATATAATCAGTATTTACCTGACGTAACTGTACATGTGTTTTATTTCGTGTAAACATGACATGGAGTAGATCGGTTGGTTTGGAACCGACCACGGCATTACCATTATCAGAGATGCTGGTAACAGTGGAGCCAATAAGCATATCTTTATTGATTAAATCCACAGGAAGTTCAAAATATACTTTTCCATCCAGCAGATGGAGAGTAATCAGCCCCTTAGCTGTTTCATGCTTTTTCTTAAATAGTTTATCATATTCACTTTCCTTTTTTGTAGGAGTTGTTTGTTCCGTTTTTGCCTTCTTTTTTTTCCAGAAGAATGGAAATTTACGCTGTGCGTCAATGGTGGTAGACGAAGCTACCACCATTGCTGCAAGTAAGAGGATTTTTTTTCTCATATCAGTTCTTTAATGTATTTTTATGAAATTAGATTAATATCCTGTTGTCGTTACATCTAGAATTTTGCCAAAACCATCATAGGTTTTGGCTTTGGAAGGGTCGAGTGTGCCACTAGCAACTTGTGTAATTGGGATAATGTGTACCTTTCCTTCATATTCGCTTGATTGTGTAGTAACAATGATAGCTTTATTATTCCATTCGGTTTGAGGGACAGTAGGATTATCTCCGACAATTAAATTACAATTGTAATTATATAGTCCTTGTTGATACATTTTGGCTTTCGTAATAATTTCTCCGGATTGTGGAGTATATTTAGCTGTTGTCGAAACAGTGGCAGTACTACCAGCCCCGTAATTTATGGTGTAGATACCATCAGTAGTAGTTACATATAATAATAGATTTCTGTTTGAAAAGAATATAGATATTGCTTTATCTAGCAGTGCGGTTCCTTCCGATGGAATCGTATATTTATTTCTGGCAGATGCAGGTTGACTGGGTGAAGTGACTATCCAGTTATCTCCATCATAATGGCCTTCTTCTCCAATGTATCTACTAAAAGTGTAAATAGAATATGTTCCGTTCGTATCATCTTTCATGAGAAATACGATTTGGCTCATATCTTCAAATACAACAGCTGAAATTGCTGTTTGATTGGGTAATTTGTTCGGATCAAAATTATTATTAGCATCAAAGCTTTTCACTTGCATAAATTGTCCGGAGCCATTACAAGTAATAAATGAAGCACGTTCTTTATCATAAAATGTTAGATGTTGCTGGTCGGCTCCAGATAAAGAATTAGATACATGTCCAGTATTGGGACTATATGCTATTACGTTATTGTTTACTTTATATGAACTTAATGCCCCAGCAGGACCACTAAATCTGTTTACTGTTGATGAAGCTAGAGTATACAAATTGTTGGAAGTATTAATATAAAAATTGCTGTGGCTTTGAAAAGCCGATAATACTTGCAATCCGTTGGGTTTGTCAATGATGAGAGACTGATCCTCGAATTGACCATTTTGTGTATAATCAAGACAATTAAAACGCGCTAATGTTGCATCACCTAAAATAGCCCAGACCTGATTTGTTTGAATAGATGAACCATATCCCATCACTTCATAAACAAGTGTTTGCATTAGACCATTAAAAGGCTGTCCATTAAGCGATGTTAATATCTTTCGAAAGATTTGTTCGTCCTTATTATAATTCACGGTAAATGCTTGATTGTTTATAAGAGTTAGATCTGATGTTGTACCATTTTGTGTGTCACTGATTAATAATCCATCAAGAAAAGTGCTTTGTACATATATTTTCCAGTATTTAGTATATTGCAGATTATCATGAACAGTATCTGTTATAGTTAATAATAGAGTGTATGGTGAGGTAGATACCGGACGTTCTACGATATAGTTTAATTGAGGATCTGTACTGATAATTTCATATTCAAAATTATAGGAAGAAGAGGATGTGACAGGAGTTTCTGTTAAAGCCCATTCATAAGTTAATGCATTTGTATTGGTACCTTCGGCAATTTGAATGTCAGGTGTCAATGTTAATTCTTCCATGCTTCCTACATAAAGTTCACTCTGTTTCTCTGTAAAAGTAATATTGCCTATATTGTTAGTTGCTAATGTACTACTATCGTCATAGCAAGAATATAAACTGAGTAGACATAGCAATAGAGGACTAATAAATATATATTTTTTCATACTTCTTTATTTTATGTTAATATTTACGAGCTTCAATTGGTTGACCCAATAAGGTACCTGCATCATGTAATAGTGGTGTGTCATGTGTGCTATTATATTCTTCTATGTATTTTCCTAGTTGAGTTGCAAAACTAGAATAGCTTTGTTCAACATTTAATAGAATATAGTGAGGTAGATACTTATAATTGGCCTGCGTGAAATATCTTTTATATGCAGCCGGATATTCGGGATGTGCATCCGGATTATCCCAATCATTCCAGTTGAAAGCAGCTATTATGGTTTTAAGTGCATTAGGGCTGTAATAGCTAATACTAGAAGACGAAAAAGATAATGGGCTTTGTATTAACATATTATATGTTATTCTAGTATATGTGTTAGGAGGAGTGGGTATTGAATTACTCCATGACAAAGCTGCATTTAAATATAGTGAGGGACCTTTTTCTAATTCGTCAGAAGATTGAATAGATATTCGTAGTTCATACGTCTTATCTCCAGTTACATTATATAATTTAATCCTTATATATCCTTCGTTATGATTGGCGGGGATTATTCCTTCCATTAGCTCATAGGATCCTTCTGTTGCTGTACTCTTTTCTGTATCTATTGTATAGTTGACAGTTCTGTCTTTATCACTAGTATTACCAATTAGTATTACAGGTATATCATATATCACATATTCATCCAAAGGATTGGAGACGAATGAATAACTTTGATATACTATTCCATCGCCACCATATCCATCATTGATTTTATTGCTGAAACGTACAGCGTCATTTTCGCTGTTATAATAGGGAATGGTTTCGTTCTCACAACTGAAAAAGATGCCAATTACTATTATTCCGATTATATAATTTATTTTTTTCATCATATTCTGTAGTTTATTTAACTTATTGAACTCGTCCGGATTGGATTTCAAACTCTGGATAAGGAAGTACATATTGTGCGTCCCCCATGTCTTCTGTATAGTTAGGAATGGTTTTAGTTCCAGTTCTTTTATAGTAGTAAAACATAACTCCTTCTGACAGGAATTCCTTATGATATTCTTTTTGAATTTCTACTAAAATTTGTTCGGCATCTAAATCCTCCAAAGGTGTGTATAATCCTCTTTTTTCACGCACAGTGTTCAAACAGTTAAGAGCGAGTGACAGATTGGGATTATTTTGTTTGACATAACATTCTGCCGCGATATAGTAGATTTCAGGAATACGAATCATGGATATTTTGTTCTTGTAATCATTAGCAAGATCAGATTGATAAACTTTCAATGGTGTATATCCTGTGTTTTGGGCGTTAGTGTTTGGCTCCATTAATGTTGTTAAGCGTATATCCGTTGCAGAATTTTCGTATAAACTCATAGCATCTGTTGTGAGTAAATACATAGGTGTGTTTTCACTGTCGAGATAATATGGTTTGATATAATTAACAATTCGTGAAGCAACGTCAGACACATTTAATCCAAAAATATTCTCACGACTCATAGAAGTACAAGATTTGTTGACTGTTTCTGGAGTCAGGAAATTGCAATAAGTATACATTTCATTGATTGCAATATTATTTTCTAATGCTGTGATGATTTCATTAGCTGCTGATAACGCATTGACGATATCTTCATTTTTTCCTCTCCATAAATATACTCGTGCCTGTAATGCCTTTACAGCATAGTAGTTCATACGGAGAGTACGCTCATTAAAAAAGCCTTCTTCGTTATATTCTTGGTAGAAAGAAGCAGCTTTGGTTTTAGTAATAGGATCGTAGTCTTTCAGTAAAGCAGCTGCTTCATTTAAATCGTTTAGTAGTAATTTGATTGTTTCTGCACCACTATATTGGGGAGCTGGGTCCTTGGAAACTTCGGTAGCATAAGGTATGGTTCGTTTCTCATCAAGCTCTGTATCTCGTTGACTCCAGTTACCATAACCATAAAGTCGTAATAGATCAAAATGTATATAAGCTCGAATGGCTAATAATTCTCCTTTAATAATATGGTAGTTGAGGTCGTCAAGTATTTCTTTCTTTTCTTCTATATTGGCTAGTTCGTCATTAACATTGACTATCACATTATACGCTTTCTCCCAGATCTCTTCAACTGTCGGAGTTGTGTAAGTATTTGTATAATTGAAAGATTGTAGCCAATACGCTAAACCTATATTTGTTGAATTTACATAAGGATTGAATTGGTGTGCCATAATTTCTGTTGCAAACCAAGAGAGGTTTGTACCATAGAGTGCATCATCAGTCATTCCGATATAACAACCTATTAGAGATTGTTGAAAGCCGGTAACAGAACTAAAATGATCATCTTTGCGTATTTCTGATGGTGCGGTTACATCAAACCAGTCACTACAAGAGCTAGTGATAAGGCTTGTCATATAAATGAGGATAATATATATATACTTTTTCATATTGAATAATTTAGAATGTTGCAGTTAATGAGAATGACATTGTTCGTGCAAATGGATAGTTTAATCCTCGTTCTACTTTTATTGATGAAAATGTTGTGATGTCGTTCATATTGAATGCTAGCCGTAGACGTTGCATATATAATTTTTGGTAGATAGAACGTGGAAATTCATAATAAGCACTAATGGCCGAGATAGATAACTCACGGCGGTCTTGTACAAAACGAGTTGTTGCACGAGTTGTTGTTGCAGAATCAAACTTCTTATATTGTGTTTGTTGACCGTATGTAGTCCATCGCCCTTCCAATAGACGTCTGTCTACATTATAGTCAATATCTGCGTTTTCTACTCGGTCTACTAATGTGGAATTATAAAATTGACAACCTGCTAAGTAGCTGAGTGTTGCGCTAATTCCGATTCCTTTATATTCAGCTGTAAATCCTCCTGTGCCGCGGTATTTAGGACTGGAATCACCGGCTGGAACCATATCATTTGAAGAGTAAACATAAGTATAGCTTCCATCTTTTTTAATATATACTTCTTGTCCTGTTTGAGGATCAATTCCAGCAGAGGGCACTGCCCATATTGTATTCATTGACATTCCGTCTTGATACATCAATACAGGGGCAGACTGATTTGCTTCTTCTGCCATTTTCTGCATTTTTTCATTATATGCGCGCATGCTGTCGGATAAACGAATAATTTTGTTTTTGTTATAAACAAAAGTACCATATAGATTGACGAAACCTTCTGGTCCTTGCCATATAGTATAATTTGCATTGAGCTCAATACCCGAGTTACGTACTAGTCCTAGATTGTCTTTTATACTGCTGAACCCAGTGGAAGTAGGGATGCTTACATCGGTTAGCATATTTTTTGTATCAGCAGAATAGTAATCAAATTTTAGTGTAAGCCCGGCAACTCTTATATCTGCGCCCACATTATAATCTTTTTTTTGTTCCCATTTTAATTTTGAGTTAGGAAGGTTATTCAAGTAGGCTCCTGTCATAGGATTTGTTGTTCCTCCATAGGTGATTCCTGAATAATATTGATAAGTAGCTATGGCTGCACTAGTATTGAAATTTTGGTTTCCTGTCAATCCGACAGAGGCACGTAATTTCAGTTGTTTGATCCAAGATATATCTTTCATAAATACTTCGTTGTGTAAATTCCAGCCTAACCCGAATGACCAGCTATTAGCCCATCGGTTATCCGAACCATATAAGGAAGAGGCACTCTCACGTATGGTTGCATCTGCTAAGTATCTGTTGTCATAATCGTAAGATGCAGCTAATAAAAAGCTTGCTTCACGATTAATAGATGAGCTTCCTTTAGGGGTTGTTCCAGCCAAATATTGTTTGGCAAATGTTATGTCTGCATTACTGGAGTTTGAAAAACCTTCGGCCGTATGTTGGTAAGCTGAATATTGATCCTCTGATAAAAAGAAACCAGCATTGGCAAAGATTGTATGTTTCTTGATCATTTTGTTATAATTTATATTGAAGTCTCCAGACAGCGAACTCGATTTCCCATTTTCCATTATATACTGCCCACGGCGTATTATTTCATCCTGTGAGGTGTAAGTAGCAAACATGGAATGTTGGGCTGGATAGAAATCATCCGAATTATTTCGTTTTTGTGAAACTCCCAAACGTATAGTTGCTTTCCAATCAGGGTGAAATAACCATTCTGTATAAAAGTTGTTGGTGAATTCTAGGTAACTACTGGTGAAACTGGTACCGATAGTGGCATCATATAATGGATTTGCCACTTTTAAATCATCATTGTACTCTGCCCAACGTAGTACTTTCCCATTCTCATCAGTTGCTTGCCAATAAGGATTCATTTTACTATAATCGCTGAATGAACCATATGGAGAGTCATTACTGTTATTAGATATTATTGAGAATATATTTCTAAATATAATATTGTTACGACGATAAGAAATATTGGCATTGCCTGAAATATTACGTCGGTCGGATCCCTTCATGACACCTGCAATCTGATTGTATGTGAAATCAAGTACGGCACGCAAACTTTGTGAATCTCCGACTTCGATATTGAGATTATGTTTATGTCCAATTCCTGTATGGAGTGGCTTGGCTAACCAGTATGTATCTAATCCTTGTAAGGCCATTTGTTTGCGTGTGTTGTATAACTGATTAAGTTTGATTTGAGTATCTAAATTTGCATTTCTATATACTCCATCTAAACGTTCTGCTTCAAGTTTTTCCAGTGCATTACATAAATTATAGCTTGTCAAATCGGGCATTTCAAACGAAAGACTTCCATTATAAGTGATACGTTGTTCATTTCCTGCCAACCGTTTGGTTTCAATAACAATAACACCATTGGCAGCTTTTGAACCATATAATGCTTTAGCAGAGGCATCTTTTAAGATTGTGATACTTTCAATGCGATTCATATCCATATCCATCACAGTTTCGGCAGTTGTTTCAAAACCATCAAGAATGAATAAGGGTTGATTAGGTTGATTTTGATAGTTGCTTTTTAATGAATTTGTCTCTGTTGTTGGAAAGCTGGAGGTACCACGCATGGACATTGTTGGAGTTGTATTAGGATCGGACCCCATGCTGAAATTATCTGAGATGTATAACGTAGGGTCTAAGTTCTTCAAACTTTGAAAAACATTCTGATTTCCGACACGCATCAGATCTTTGCTTGAAATAGTAGTTGCTGCCCCAGTAAAACTTTCCGCTTTACGAGTATAAATACCAGTAACGATAACTTCATCTAATTTAGTATCACTCTTTAGAGTAATATTTTTCCGTACATCATTCCGACCACTATTAATCATCACTTGTTGAGTAGACATTCCGATATATGAAAAGGTGATAGTACATGTTGTATTAGTTGGAATCTCTATACTGTATTTACCATTATTGTCAGTTATAGCAAATCGTTGAAGATCACTAATTACAACATTAACACCGGGTAAGGGGTATCCTTCTTCATCTGATACAATACCGGTTGCGGAGCGTTTATCTCCTTGTTGTTCTGCTTTAGAGATGGTAACAATATCTCTTTCCATGCTATAGGTGAGTCCTGTGCCATTAAGAACAGTGCGTAGTACGCTATCCACAGTTTCATCTTTTACATGGATGGTGATGGGTTTCAGTGACTTTGTCTGCTCTGTGTTGTAGACAAAGCTTAATCCGGTTTGTTGTCTTAAAGCATCGAAAAAATCTTTGACAGTGACAGATTCCAGATTTAAAGTTACTTTTTTGCCACTTTTAGGAATGGCAAACATCATTGTGGGTAATAGTAATAATACTATTACTAGAGAAAGTATTCGGACTCTTTCTCTACTTTTTGTCTTTCTCATTCTTTCTTCTTGTTTAATTAGTAATTAATTGTCTGTGATTAAAATCTCTCTTCCTTTTATCTTTATTTGTAAATTCGTAGTACGTGCTATTGCTTTTAATATGGGGCTGATTGTGGCATATCGGTCCATGTTTCCTGTAAATCGAAGTTGTTTAAGTTCGGAAGTGCCAAAGGAAATGTCTACATTATACCAATGTTCTAAGATCTCAACAATATTCTCCAAAGTGCGATTCTCAAAGATGAGTCGTCCTTCATTCCATGCTATATAGGGAGTTAGATCTACATTATGTATTGATATATTGCTGTTCTTTTGCTCAATATGGGCTAATTGTCCAGGTTTAATGAATTGTTCTTGGCTGCTTTTTGTGGGTATAATACTAATGCTTCCTTTTACTAATGCAACTTCTGTACGTTCGGGGCTAAAAGTGTTAACGTTAAATTCTGTGCCATACTGTTTTATTGTTCCATGGTCGGTGATAACATAGAAAGGACGAGTATCTTGGGCAACTTTAAAATAGGCTTCTCCTTTAAGATAAACCATACGTTTCGTCTGACTGAATTTTATTGGATATCGTAATTCTGTATTATAGTTAAGATGTACGGTTGTTCCATCTTCAAAGGTTACTCTGAACTCATTACCTTGTTCTGTGGTTAACGTATTATTTTCTATAACTTCGCTCCGTTGTTTCAGAATACTATCTATATTTGTATTAGGTGTTGTCGGATAGATAAGAGCACCGTTCTGTGCTATAGCAGTTGTGGAATGATTAACTTTAACTGGTGTTGGATATGTTGGGGTAAGTGATTGCTTGTTGTTGCCAGCTAAAATCAAAGTAGCTTTAGGAATTCCTGGCTGAATTGCATCACCCAAAGTTAGATTGTCTGATACTTGTATTTCGGAAGAAGTGTAAAAATACCATCCCCCTGCTGCTATTATTATAGGTAATATAAAGATAGCTGCATATTTCAGAAAAATTGATGTGATTGATACTTGGCAATATTTTTTCTTAAAACGTTTCCATGCCTGATGTGAATTTATTTGTGTATATGCTTCGTAGCGTTTACGAAAAGACATATTTGTGCATAAATGGTTGAAAAACTCTTCATGTTGTGGAGAGTTTTTGATCCAATTGTCAAGCTGTTCCTTTTCGGGATCAGTAAGATCACCGAGTAGATATTTGGCTATTAATTTTTCTGCATCTACCTTTATCTTCATATATCTGTTGTCTTATCATTTGTTAATAAGACAACATGAAGATTAAAAAGAGGTACAAACTTTCTAAAAAAGATTATTTTGATTATGAAAAAAACTTGGAACTATACAAAATGTCACATAAAGGGAGCAAGAAGTAGCATGTACCCATCTGTTCTTTGATAGATTGTATAGCCCTTTTCTTTTGTGTCTTTACAGTTTCGATCGAAATTCCTAGTGCGGTAGCTATTTCTTCATTTTTTTTCCCATCCATGTGCAATAGGAATATTTCCCGGCAGCGTGTTGGTAAATTATCGATAGCGCGAAAAAGTAACCGGTATATTTCTTCTTCATTGGTATCTTCTTCTTCTGTGATTTCTCGATAAGTGCTTGCCAAACGTTCAAGATAAAGAGATTCTACATTTTGATGTTTTAGATAATTGAGAGAAGCATTCCGTATAGAGTTATAGAGATAAGTCCGGAAAGAAGGTAATGATAAGAATCTCATTTTCTTTTCCCACATAGTTGCGAAAAGATCCTGTACAATATCTTCTGCTGCTTGTTGGGAAGAGAGAAAATTAATAGCATACAACACCAATGCCTTATAATATTCATTATAAAGTTGATGATAAGCAGTTGGGTGTTGCTCATTTATACCTTTTATAAAGGAACTTTTCTCTTCGTTCATAGTGAAATATTATATTGATTCTCTGTTTATGCAGCAAAAGTATAAAATATCTAGGATAAAAGAAGTCTTTCAAACTTTATACTGTTTGTGAATGCATCTTTTTTTCTTAGTTCGTACAAAATAATAATATTGTAATTATAGAAAAATAGTCCTTTGCCATTTTACAAAGTGTAATTCTTGGTATCTGCTTGATTTAGGTTGTAACTTCGTTTTTTATTTGGGATAGTATAATTGCTAAAAACGTTACTCTGTTCTGAAACTTTAGAGAATCAATGCATTATAGTCTCTCTAAAAATCTTTATATTTGCAGACCGTTTGAAAATGATAGTGAATAATAACAATACAATAACTTAAAAACAACCAAAATCAGATGAAGCAGGATATGATTGTTATCCTTGACTTGGGTAGTCATGAGAATACGGTATTGGCTCGCGCCATCCGTGCATTAGGAGTTTATAGTGAGATTTACCCTCACGATATCACAGTAGAAGAACTGAAAGCATTGCCCAATGTAAAGGGTATTATTATCAATGGTGGCCCGAATAATGTAATCGATGGCGTTGCTATTGATATAAATCCGGCTATCTATACTTTGGGAATTCCTGTCATGGCTGCAGGGCATGATAAAGCAACTTGTGAAGTGAAGTTGGCAGAATTTACAGATGATATTGAGGCTATAAAGGCTGCAGTAAAGTCTTTTGTTTTCGATACTTGTAAAGCTGAAGCTAACTGGAACATGAAGAACTTTGTCAATGACCAGATAGAATTGATTAAGCGTCAGGTGGGCGATAAGAAAGTATTGTTAGCCCTGTCGGGTGGAGTTGATAGCTCTGTAGTAGCTGCTTTACTTCTGAAAGCTATTGGTAACAATCTGGTATGCGTACATGTTAATCATGGTTTGATGCGTAAGGGAGAGTCTGAAGATGTGGTTGAGGTATTCAGCAACCAGTTGAAGGCAAATCTTGTGTATGTAGATGTAACCGATCGTTTCCTGAATAAGTTGGCTGGTGTAGAAGATCCGGAGCAGAAACGTAAAATTATTGGTGGCGAGTTTATTCGTGTGTTCGAAGAAGAAGCGCGTAAGTTGGACGGTATTGATTTCTTAGGTCAAGGTACTATTTATCCGGATATTGTGGAAAGTGGAACGAAAACTGCTAAAATGGTGAAATCTCACCATAATGTAGGTGGTTTGCCCGAAGATTTAAAATTCCAACTTGTAGAACCATTGCGCCAATTATTTAAAGATGAAGTTCGTGCTTGTGGTTTGGAGTTAGGTTTGCCTTATGAAATGGTTTACCGTCAACCGTTCCCTGGACCTGGTTTAGGTGTACGTTGTTTAGGTGCTATTACACGTGATCGTTTGGAGGCAGTGCGTGAATCCGATGCCATTCTGCGTGAAGAGTTCCAACTTGCCGGACTGGATAAAAAAGTATGGCAATACTTTACAGTAGTGCCTGATTTTAAATCCGTGGGTGTACGTGACAATGCTCGTTCTTTTGATTGGCCGGTTATTATTCGCGCTGTCAATACGGTAGATGCTATGACAGCTACTATTGAGCCGATTGATTGGCCTATCCTGATGAGGATAACAGACCGTATTCTGAAAGAAGTGAAGAATGTAAATCGCGTTTGTTATGATATGTCGCCGAAACCTAATGCGACTATAGAATGGGAATAGAAAAACTTTTTAAATGATATTTCGATAGCCTCAATTTTTTGTAAGTTGAGGCTATTTTTATTGTTCAACGTTGGCTTCTGGTAGAAATGTAATTGAAGATTTCACAATGATTTCGCGAAGAGATAAAAAGAAAAAGGCACCCAGAAGTGGAAGCCTCCCAAATGCCTTATTCTTATCAAGTAGCGGGACCCGCTACAAAACCTAATAAACAAAAGAAAATAAAAGATAGTATATGTCTGATAATCAATGGAAAATGATTTTTGAATTTTCCTTTGTTGCCCTTATTTTTCATCTATTTTCGCTCTTTTGGCTACCCTTTGGCTACCCGGATAGAAAATAATATGTATCTTTGCAAATAAAGGAAACTAAAAGCAATTTAAATACTTATAAAGCATGGCAGCAAAGAAAGCGATAAGGTCTGATAATACTTATATGATAAGCACGGACGATACGGATAATCCGAAATTAGGGGCAAAGATACTCTCTGACGGTCGAGAAAGCCTGTTTCTTGATTATTATTTGGGGTATATAATGATATATGATGAGTCGAAAGATAAGACAGTAGCCAAGAAAGACAGAAAGAGAGAGACTTTAAAACTTTATCTTTGGCAAGCTCCAAGAACTCCACTTGAAAGACAGCAAAATAAAGAAATATTAGAACTGGCAAAAAAGATTCGGTTTGAACGCAGTCAAGAATTGTTAGAAAACATTACCGGATACAGGTTGAGGAAAGAGCGAAAGGTTAATTTTCTTGATTATTTTCAAGCATATAACGACCGATATACAAAGAAAGATGTCCGAATGATGAAAGGCGTATTAGCCCGTTTTATTGACTTCCTGAAAATAGAATACCCACAGTATAGCACATACCTTAAGCCCGAACAAATAACAAAAGACATGGTATCTCTTTTTGTAGAATACTTGCAGAGTAGGAGCAAGGGCGAGGGCGCATTAGATTATTATAGCAAATTTAAAAAGGTTATCAATTACGCGGTAGATAACGACGTAATAGCAAAGAACCCGTGTAAAGGTGTTGTTTGTAAGTGCGATAAACAAGTATTAAGAAAGGATGTTCTTTCATTGGATGAAATGCAATCTTTGATAAGTACGCATTATGATAACGAAAACCCCGAAATTAGGCGGGCGTTTATATTCTGTTTATACACTGGTATTCGTTTTTGTGATGTGCAGGATTTGAAATACTCGAATGTGGACTATTCAAATAAAATCCTTAGTTTTGAGCAGAATAAGACAAAGGGACATAGTGCAAATAGTGGGGTTGTAATTCCTTTAAGTGATGATTTGTTGCAGTTGATAGGAGAACCGGATACGGAACAATACGAAAAAGAGACTATTTTCAGATTGCCGAGTGCTACAATGTGTCTTAAAGCGCTAAGGCGTTGGACTAAGCGGGCGGGGATAACCAAACATATAACTTGGCATTGCGCCCGCCATTCCTTTGCGGTGAATATCCTGAACAATGGGGCTAATATTAAAACCGTTGCAAGTTTGTTGGGACATAGCGGATTAAAACACACGGAGAAATACACGCGCGCCGTTGACAGCTTGAAAGAAGCTGCTATAAATAGTTTACCGAAACTTAAGCTATAATATTATGCTAGATTCCTATATCAAAATAGATGATATAAAGAAGCTGTTAGATGAAACCGCCTCTATAAATGGACTGATTAAGAAAAGCGACTTTCAAAAGGCTATAAGTCTATTAAAAGAATACAAGAGACCACAACCCGGGAAGGTGGGGAATAGGATTAATAAAGCTAGGGAAATAATTGCTAATATTATAAAATATCAAAATAGTGTAGCGACCGGAGAGATTACAAGCGATATTATGAAAGAGGCTTTATCCGGGGTAGGTGATAAGGTTCATACTGTAAGATATATAAAAATATACATAGATAAAAGAATTGGGGATGCAGAAAAAGGAAGAAGCGCGATAGGTAACACTTTAAAACTAGCGTCAATACTCGGTATATCAGTCCCAACCGTACATAAGTGGATGAAAAATAATATAATAATTCGACATATTCCGCATGAGGTTTGGTATTTTATATGTGCTAATAAAGAGTTTAGAGGTCGCCTTTATGTGCCTTATTATTATGATTTAGAAGAAATAAAAAACAACTTAAAGCGTTATAAATAAATGGATTGCGATATATTGTAATCTTATTTGTTTATGAAAAAGGAATGTATTTAAACAAATGTATGTGAGTGAAAGCATGATAAATACACAATGCTATATTTTAATTGTTTGATAATTAGTGAAATATGTGATTGTCTCATTTGCTGATTCATTTATTTGTCGAAAAAGTCAATTAATTAATCAATACTAAAATTACACATAGCTTTCTAAACAAAGTATCTTGCTTTTAATTTCTCTTTTATATCTTTGTCATGTAATTACAGCCAAATATAAGGCGTGCACGCCTATTAATGAACCCAAATAAAACATTAGTAGGACATGACAACAGAGGAAAGATTATCAAATTTAGAAAAGGCTATTTTATTAGCCGGATTAGGAACAAAGGAAATATTAACTTTTGATGAGGCGTGCGTATTTATGGGCGTAACGCGTTCACATCTTTATAAGCTAACGTCTGGCGGGAAAGTGATACACTATAAGCCAAACGGGAAAATGATTTATTTCAAACGTGATGAGCTATCCGCATGGCTTTTACAGAATCGCGTGTCTACATCGGAAGAAATCGCGATGAAGGCGACTACCCACACAATGAATCACCGGGCGAGAGTATAACAACCACACGTATTTTATTCAATGATCGACGGCTTTAAAACAAGTAGTCTAGCCCTTGATGTGCACCAATTAGCCAACAAACTAGGTGTTGATATAAGCCCTAAAGCGGTTTATATCAACATTGAGGGGCTGATATTTGGTTTCACTGACAGAGTAGACGTAACTACGGGAGAAATCCGCAAATTATGTAATTTACACGGAAGCCTACATAAGTACGCTAACGGCGGTTTGCATAATGCCGATTCTTTCCGGCTGTCTGACTTGTGCCGTGTGTTTACTGAATTGCAAAAAGTCTACGGGATTAATTCGGATATTACGCGGCTTTATAGCGTCGAATTTGGTGTAAATTTAAAACTGCCCTATGATCCGCAACGAATATTGAAAGCAATAAGAATGTATAAGGGCTATTCATTTACCCCAATAGGAAAGATAGGGCTTATCTACGAAGCCGATTCGTATAAGCTAAAAATATACGATAAGGGAAAACAGTGCGGCGTACTGGGCTTTGATAGTATTCTACGTATTGAGATAAGCGCAACAAATACATATTTAAAGAAAAAGCATATTTATACGCCAATGTTGGGCGACTTGCTTAGTGCTGATGTTTGGGAAAGATTCGAGGCTCTTTTGCTCGATACGTTGGAAGATGTTGTAATTGTTGAGGCTGTACCATTGGAAGGATTAAGCAAGAAAGAACGAGATTTATTTGCGTTATTTCTTGGTGATGATTGGCAAGCATTTGACAAGGTTAAACGATGCAGGATGAAAAAGAAGTTTATTGCATTAGCCGAACGGATCGGAGCTACACAGATAAAAGAGAATTTAAAAAATCTCATTTCAATAGAATGTAAGTATCTGCGAGACATGGATAACGAAAAATGCAACCGAAACGGCGTTTTTGCAAAGGAGATTACCGATAATAAAGTAAATGAATACAACAATATCCAACAGGAACGAAATGCTAAAAGTGAAACCGAAACGGTGTTTTTGTATGCCTCATCAAATAGTGAAAAGTGCAACCAAAACGGAATTAAGATAAAGGGCGTTTCGGTTGCATTTTCATCACCGGAAAACGAACCACCACCAAACGCCAACAACCCGCCTTTATTCAATGCGAAAAAGTACGACACCTATTTAAACACCGGAAAATGTAGAGGAAAACCGCCCGATCCGGCTGAACTCAACACAGGATGAGGCTTTATAACAATGATAAAACGAATACTAACACATAACACATTAAAACTATGGATGCAATAAAGAAAGCCGAACGGCGCAAAGCAATGGGAGAAACAAAGAAAGTTCCGGTACGTATTGACCCGAAGCAATGGGAACGACTCGACGAAATCCGCAAAAAGTTCAAGTTTAAAAGCAATTACGAAATCATGCAGTATATTTTATCCTGCTTCCTTCGTGTTGCCGATCCTGCCAATGATGTAGAGATTGAACCAGTACCGGAAGAAATAGAAATGATGTTCGGCGATTTGTCAAACTCTGAACGACATTTTGAATATGTGAAGCCGAAACGCTCCATGAATAACGATTCTTTAAACAACAGTAAACACAATTTAAAATCAAATTAATTATGAACGAGATTACTATTTTCAAAAACGAGAGATTCGGAGAAGTAAGAACCGCAACAAGTGAAAGCGGAGAACCTTTATTTGCGGCTGTAGATGTGGCGCGAGCATTGGGATACGCGAATACTAGGGACGCAATTAGTAAGCATTGCAAAGGGGTAGTAAAGCGCGACGGGGTCGCCCGCACAACAAATCAACATGGCAAAACGACCAATCAAGTTTTAGAAATGTCATTCATCAATGAGAGCGACGTTATCAGATTAATAATGCGATCCAAATTACCGGATGCAGAATTATTTCAAGATTGGGTATGTGAGGACGTTTTGCCAAGTATCCGTAAACACGGCGCATATATGATGCCCGATACGATCATGCAGATGTTCCAAAACCCGGACGCCCTAATACAACTACTATCCACCCTAAAGAATGAGCAGGAACAAAATGCTTTACTCCGTGCGCAAAGCGAAGCGATGCAACCGAAAGCGGAGTATTTCGATACGGTGTTACGTTCGTCTAAGTTAATCGCAACTAATGTAATCGCCGCCGAATTAGGGATAAGTGCCCGAAAATTAAACAGTTTCCTGTGTGGGTCTGGAATACAATACAAACAGGGTGATTTATATTTTCTCTATTCTGATATTCGAGGAAAAGGATTAGAAGGCTATAAGACATTCACCCGCACCGACCCAGATACAGGCGAAACCAAAACAGCAAAGCACATGTATTGGACGGAAAAAGGAGCTTTTTTCATTATTAATTTATATCAAGGAACGACATATAAACTACTGAACTAAAGATGGATAACAATAAATTTTATCACCCCCAACGGTCACCCCCACCCGAAAAAAATATCCCGCGTGTAAATAGATGGGGTGAAGTGGGTTTCACAGAGTCGCGTCAAAAAATAAAAATCGTGCCCCCTTGCCATAACTCGAAGCGTTCGCACCCGCTTTGTATTGTTCATCACCGAATACGGAGACGCAAGACAGCCGAACGCCTCGCCGCCTTATCAAGTTATCGCGCAAAGAAAGATTATTCCGCTACGGGCTTGTATTTGCGTAGCAACATAAAGCGAACTGAACCAAGCAAGCGAGACGAAGAAAAGTGTATCAGTTCGAAACGGTTTGCTATTCTCTGGCGCTTCCTGTTTGAATACGGAGCGATCCGGGACAGGTCAAGGGACAGCAAACGGGACAGGCTGAAACCGTCTCAACTTATTATAGTTCAATATATTTCCGGCTTAGATTGGAAGTTTTCGGGACAGGTTGAGGGACAGGGTAAGGGACAGGCGACACGCAAATAGATACGCAAACGAGTACGCAAAAGGAAACAGTAAGGAAACACCTTAAACGAACGATATACAATCAGATAACATCAACCTTGCGAGCATTGAGGAAACAGTAAGGAAACAGCAATAGAGACGCAAATAGACACGCAAACGGAACGCAAATCAACCAACAAATGAACCAATGCAATATCGGTGCAACTGATTGAATATTCATTCGTTATGAGGCTTTATAATCGCGATGCAACCAACGAAGCAACCAACAACTAACCAACGGGCAACCGGGTAGCCTACACCAAAGTAGCCTACTACGATTTTTTCGTACTTTGCTACTGACTACCGCGTCTACTACTGTAAAATTTACAGCCAATCGGACAGCCAATCGGACAGCCAATGAGACAGCCAATCGGACAGCCTATTTATTATTTCTTCTTTGGAGTGACGAAGCCGATAGGATTACGCGGCTTATCTGCTAAAGCCTTTTGCGCCTGTAATTCGGCTAACGTCTGATTGATTAACTCTAACTGCATCCGGGTGTCATCGTTAATGTCGTTGTAGTCTGCAAACACTTCTTCGATGTACTCCTTTAGTTCCTTGACTTCGCTTTGGAGTTCACGTACTGGATCGGTCGGCGGGTTTAACAGTAACTGGCGAACCGCAACGAAAGCACGCATAATATTTATATTAACCTCAATCGCTAAATCAGAGTTGAGCACACTACTAAGCATTGAAACGCCTAGTTCTGTGAAAGCATAAGGCATATATTTAGGATGCTGACCGCGTCCACCGTTTAAGGTGCTAAAATTGCACCTTAAAGAATCCCATTCATCCTTTGTTAGTTCAAACATGAAGTCACTAGGAAACCGTTTAAGGTTATTCTTTACCGACCGCTTTAAATACTTCGTTTCCGTTCCGTACATTTCCGCCAAATCAAAATCTAACATCACTTTACAGCCGCGTATGTCGTAAATCTTACTTTGTATTACTTCGAGTTGTTTCATCTTATTCTATTTTGATATTGATATTTTTTCCGCAGTGCGGGCACGTGATTCCGGCTGTATTGTTCTTTGGTTGGTCGAATAGCTCCGAGATGTTCACGCCTAAAGCGCTAGCAATCTTTTCGAGGGTTTCAAGAGTGGGGTTTCCGTTAATAGCACGGCTTAAACTTTCCCTTTTCATTTCCATATTATCGGCAAGCTCTTGAATGGTAATTCCTTTTTCCTTGCAAATTTCTTTAACTCTTAGATTCATATTAATGTGATATTAAATGTTACTGGCACAAATATACAACAATGTATCGTATGTTATCACGAATATCTATATTAAGTAACGTTAAATATCAATTATTTTCTTTCTTATACTTTGATGTTGTGATATTAAACGTTACTTTTGTAATATCAAAGTAACATTAAATATCACGCAATATGAAACGATACAATTTAAGCGAAATAATGAAATCAGCTCACACGATGAGAAAGTTTAGACCGGAAAAGTACCCGACCTTCTCGGAAGCACTGAAAAAGGCTTGGAAAGTTGCCAAGTTCAACAAAGAAATAGCAGACCGCCGCGCCGAAACAATCGCATACCACGAAGCGAAGAAACAAGAAGCGCAGGAACTAGCCGCCCGTATCGCTCGTATCGAATCAGAGACAGCCGAACGTATCGCAATGGAAGTAGAAGCCGCAAAGCGCGAACGTGCAGAACGTGCCGCAAAGGTTGAGGCTGAATGTCTGGCATACGGTTACGGTCGTGGCGATCATTATTCATCTTTTAGTGGATGGGGGAATTATTGCGGTGATTGATTATTAACGAACTAAATACATATTCAAATGAAAGAATTAGAGATCAGTATTAAACAGGATTCGGGTATGTGGCGAATAACAGTTAGTTGCGAGGCGAACTTAGCAAATGCGGGAATTATTAGAAATCTATTCGGGTATCTACGGGAAGATAACGGCGTAATTCGTTCCGGTCTGCTTACTCCCAACATAATGAAGTTACTTAGTATACAAACCGAATTATTAAGTTATTCACTATGAAAGCGATCTATATACTCGGATTAATAGCGGGTGCGATCCTGCTATTTGCTACGGAAGCGGATACAGCCGCGCCGAATATAACGGGGCTTGCGTTGTGTGTAGCCTCATCTTACAAACTCGATTTATTCACATCTAAAATATAAAATCATGGAAGAAGTAGTAATTTTGGACGCGGACGGTCGCCCAGTGAAAGGTATGCAACTTGATAGAAACACAATTCATCTAGGCGAAGCAAACGGCGGCTATATGGGTTGTACTAAGGAGAGTGTAATCGAATTACAACAGGAGCGGTTAGAACGTTTCACGAAGAACCGGAAAGCACACCAAAAAGAGTGCATGAGTGCGGCGTGTGACATTACCCCTATTATGTTGGCGGGGTTTGATAATCCATACGACGAAATACACAATCTAATATTACAGGGATATAATAACGTTATAGAGGCGCAAGGTTTGTTTTATCGGGTGGTTAATCAAGATGCAGAGATGAGGCGTTTACGTAGGCGAGTAATCGAGGAAATGACAGCGAAGGAACTTGCGACCGAATTTATTCTATCATCTGGGAATGTCGAAGCGTTTAGAAAGTTCTGTGAGGAAAGAACTGGAAGTACGCCGGGTGATAGAGAGGAAGCGGGAAAGGTTCGGTTATTTGTTCGGTAATATAAAAGGTGGTATATCAAAGTAAGGATAAATTAGTAAGAGGCAATCGGATCGGTGAGCCTCTTTTTTGCGTCTGTTGGTTGTTCTACAAATAAAAAAACCGCCCAAGAGTGGAAGCCTCCCAAACGGTTATTCTTATATACCAAAAGTAGTAGTTATGTTGTTTTTGGCTACCCTTTGGCTACCTGTTTAAATGAAAAAACCTCTGTATCAGAGGTTTAACGGGTATCTTTGGTAGCGGGACCCGGGATTGAACCGGGGACCTCATGATTATGAACTCTAAGGTCTTTTCCTTCTATCTAATTGCAAAGAAATAACTTGCAGACTTTCCCTTTTTTCTCCGTACTACTATCGTAACACTTTTGCGCTTTTTAAAAATAATCCCCGGATTTCTCCGGGGAATTGGAACACCGGGCCGCAACTCCCGGCGAACGCAACATTGATGCAAAGATATGCTTTATTTTGAAAAGAACCGCTTGACGTTTTTAAAAATCTCCTTTCGCTTGAAGTAGAGAAATACGCCAACCGCCAATAAAGCCAAATAAAAAATATATCTCCAACGTTTCGGATCGGGAACGGGTGTTTCTTGCTCTTTTTGAATATTGTTATCCTTAAATGATTCATGATTGGTCTTCTCGCTTTCAGAAACGGCCCTATTTTTGACTTTCCCCGTTTTGCTGAATACTTTATTGACTGACAACGTTTCGATTGATTTGACGGCTCCTTTTGGCTTTTTGCTTTCCGGCGGTTTATATTCTGAAGGCAAAGGAATATTATTGGCATGTAGAACGGAATCTTCGGGTTCTGATCCTGTTTCGTATTCTCTTGCGTTTCGGGCCGGATCAAAATATTCGATTCGGGTGTACGTGATTTCAAGACCGGACATTTTGCTTGTGTCTATCCGGGTTTCAATGAATGATCTTTCATTTTCTTCCTTTGTAGTGTTCTTTTCGGAAGAAGAAGTCATTTCGGACAACTTCTTAACTGAAGAACACGACAAGCAAAAGAACAAAGACCAAAGTAAAACAAAAATATAAAACAACTTTTGCATAACTACAAGTTTTTAAGTTCTGATAATCTATTCAACCACCCTTTGCGGAAACGTTTTTGGGTGTATTTTAGAAGTTCGGCTTCTGTTGCTTTTCTGCCGATCTTTTTTTCATACTCTGAAACGGAACGTTCGACAATGTTGTTGATAAACTTCATACGTTCGTCATATATTGCCAAAAACAAGGATTTGGGATCGGCAAAGTTTACCGCTTCGATAGTCTTAGGGCCAACGATACCGTCAACATCAACACCAAGAAGACGTTGCGGAATTTTTATTCCATGCGATCCCGAAGCCCAAACCCAATCAACCAAAATATTTGCGATTTTTTGGTCGTTAATAGTGTCCGCTTTCCAACGGTTCCAATAATGGGGAACCAACACCCGGTCCCGGACATCTTCATTCGTCAACAATTTTAGATCATCAACGTCAATGTCCCCGTCACCGTCCTTGTCATACCCAACTTGTCGCCAAGTTGTTATTGTAACGCCTTTGTTTGTTGTGCCGCCCCGATCCGTTGGATCATTTACGAAACCACCTTCCCAACGCAAAATGAATGGTAACAAAATATTAGCATTTGCCATTATCGCCCCCTTTCTTTAATTCGTGCAAATCAATGTCAAAGTGTCTTTCGGTTTTATCAACCATGATTCTTTGTGCTATTTTAGCCCATTTTGAATCATTGCAAGACGATTCATTTTCCAACATTGACCAAACTTGCCAAAAGCATACAGCCCCGGCGACAATGTTTGCCAACTTCACGGGCAATCCTTCAAGAATGTATGTTTGTATCAAAAACGCAAGAACGGTCAAAGCGTAGACTTTAATCAAAGTTACAAAGACACGTCCGGCATAGTTGCTCTTAAACTTACCGTCATTTGCTCCGGGGAATTTCTTTTTTACTCTTCGGGATAAAGACCAAGCCGTCCAACAATCCATGAAGACCGCCAACGTGCAAATCAAAATGAACGGAACGGTTGGTTCAAGGAAAGCACACACCGCACCGAATACACCGAATAAGTATTTGCCGACTGAATTAAAAATCGCTTTCAAAATTTCTTCCATGATTTATGTAAATTGAAAACACTTGCCAACCTTGACAATAGTAGTGTCCATAGGGTACAAGTTAAGAAGCGGCAATCCTTTGGATTCACGATCTTTATTGATGATTGGAATACGTTGTTCGGCTTCCTGTATAGCACCAATTAGAACGTCTGATCCTGTAAAACAAGACCGTCTTTGCCCTTTCGGATTTCCGTCTTCTCCTTTTTCCCAAGACCCGTCCGGCAACCAAGTTGGGAAACATACTTGCATTTGCATACGCAAACCGCTTGAATTTTTCCCCGGAAAATTCGTCGGTTTGATAATTGTTTTTTCAATCAAGATGTGTTGTCCGAAAAGTTCGTCCATTTCGATTCCCTTTCCGACAACAACATCGGTTGTAACCCCAAGATCACTAAATTTCATTGTTGAAAGTATTAAAAGTTATTGAATAAGTTGACCCGAATAGTTTAGAAAGTCGGATTCAACCATTTGTTTAATTTCTTCTACTTTGTTCAAATAAGCAATATACTTGTCTTGCAAAGTTTTATCCTCTGAAATCCCAAGTTCAAAACGCTTGTTGTCATTTGCAAGGTCTATTTCTTGCGTCACGTCCCAAGTGTTTGAAATTACGGCCTTTTTTACGGTTTTTGATGTTGGTATCCCCCACACCTTTACGCTTTCACATTCCCAAGACTTCTTGACGGGAACATTTTCTTGATCAACTTCTTGCGGCTGATCAACTTCTTTGAAATCGTAGTTGTAAAACCATGAACCATTGCCAAGATTTTGAAATACATTTGGCTTATCGTCTGAAACTGATTTCATACGCTGAATTTTTTAAAAGTTTGTTTACAAGGTTTATTGAATCGCAATACTTACACCAACCCCACCAACTGCAAATCTGTTGTTTGAAGGATTCAAATTTTATGTCTGTCTTTTTGTTCAATTCTGCAACCCGGCGGCAAAATCTTTGCTTGATAGACTTTCGTAAAAGTGTGTGAGTATGAAAGAAGCGGTATCCTAAAAAGTCAATCCCCCGTGAATCGACCGGAAATACTTGAAAATTGTGCTTGATTTTCAATTTCAAATTGTCCCGAAGGTAAACCCGCATTTCACGCAATAAGGCGTGAAGTGATTCTTTGCTTGAAGATAGAATCACAATATCATCGGCATAGCGATAGAAATATCTTACTTGCTTGACTTCTTTGATCCAATGATCAAAATAAGCAAGATATAAATTGGCGAAATATTGGGATAAGTAATTCCCAATAGGTACACCGTCGGCCGAATCAATAATTTCGTCAAGTAACCAAAGCAAGCGTTTATCCTTTATTTTTCTGCGAATAACCTGTTTTAGTATATCGTGATCAATAGAAGGATAAAACTTGCGAACATCTATCTTTAGACAATAAATTGTGCCTTCCGGGTCTGTCTTTAAATCATATTTGACCCGTTTAGCGGCTGCATGTATTCCCCTATTCTTGATGCAAGAATAGGTGTCATTTGTGAAGACTGAAACCCAAATCGGTTCAAGAACATTCATAATTGCATGATGCGTGATCCTATCCGGGAAATATGGAAGTCTAAAGATTTGCCGTTCTTTTGGTTCATAAATTGTGAAGACATCATACTGTGACGTCTTGTATGTTTGAGTTAAAAGCATTTCTTGAAGACGCAAAAGATTCTCGTCACGGTTTTTGTCGTGCCGTTGGACCCCGTAAGATCGAAGCTTTCTTCTGCGGGCTTTTTCATCGGCCAATCGCAAATTCTCAATGCTACAAATCTGATCATACAAATTTCCAAGTCTTTTCATTTATCTTCATATTATTGTATATCAGTGTGATATATGTTTGCTTATATAATGGGGGTCTTCGGGCTTTGATACCCTACCAACACCGTTTTATAAAATTTATTTTTTGCCCTTGGTTTCCCAAGTCATGCAAAACAAACTGTTTTGCTTTTGTGGCAAGGTTTCCGTCGATGCAATATTTTTATAAGCATAGCTGAGAACCGATATTCGCATTCGTATTCGACGCCGTATTATTCGTATTCGAGTAGCTGACACCTGCATTCGCACCATTATTCGAAGAACCGCTGAACAACACACCCCGACGACGGACAACCCTTTTATTTCAACTCAAAATTTCAAAATTCAAAAAACGATTCGGGGCGTTACACGCCCGGTAAAAAGCAAAGCCGAGAACCGATATTCGCATTCGTATTCGACGCCGTATTATTCGTATTCGAGTAGCTGACACCTGCATTCGCACCATTATTCGAAGAACCGCTGAACAACACACCCCGACGACGGACAACCCTTTTATTTCAACTCAAAATTTCAAAATTCAAAAAACGATTCGGGGCGTTACACGCCCGGTAAAAAGCAAAGCCGAGAACCGACACTCGCATCCGTACGCGACGCCGCATTACGCGTATTCGAGCAGCCGACACCCGCATACGCACCATTATGCGAAGAACCGCCGAACAACACACCCCTTTGAGCTTCACCGGAAGCCGGAATATTTGTATAGAAATAATCTGAAAAATATGTCGTCGATCCGGCCCCAACTGCAAGCGGCATGAATTCACCATATTCACCGATAATCATTTCCTTGATATAACCTTCTTTGCGTGGCAATACGCCCCGTAATTCATAGTTATTATAGTTTGTATCTTGGAAATATTGCGGGTCCTCACAAGCGTAAAATTCAGATAATCCCCCGTCGGTTTCTGATTGGATACGGCATTTACAACCGTCAACCCATGACCAAATATGACCGAATGGATTTTCTATTCCACGATAAGAAGGAACACCAACGGTCAAGATCGTAGTGTCATAATCTTGCGGTAAGTTGTAATTGACAACTCCGGTTGCATTACCTAATGAATTGGTTACACCGCAAGGAAGAAGCGGATAATAACCTGTAAAATTGCTCCATTTCGTACTGTTTACCGTAGTAACTCCCGCACCCAAGCCGCCTTGCTTGTATCCTTCCGAAGTTGGTTGCGCATTGAACGCTAATTGGCAATTAAAGTTTGCATACTCAACGGCACGCAACCAATACAACGCACGTTGCACGAAGTATGTGTCGCAATTCCAATTGACTGATCCACGATTTCGGGCGTACTTTCTGAAGTTGGTTAAACTGATTGCAGTTGCGGGACGTCCTAATTGCGTTTTGCTTAGTTCGTCCCAAGCCGTTTGATTTCCCCCGCCCCTGTAATCGGCTGAAGTGTTGACAACTGAAGACAATTTCAATGTCGAACGTTGAAGGGCGGCTTCATACGCTGAAATATACATTTTCGGGATGCGTCTAAATCCGGGCAAAGCGTATATTGACATCAAACAACGGCGTTTAGTTCCTTCCATTTCAAAGCGGACATAGTGTTCCGGTATTTCGACCATGACTTGCCCGGTTGCCCCCGTCAGATCAGCCGCCGCACCGTTGTCACGTTTAGTCGAATCATTGGCATGAAGATAATAAACCACGTTTCCGGCATCATTCAAGATGCAACGGCGCATAAGTGATTGAATAGGCAATGAAACATGAAGTTCCGGTCTGCCTAAACGAGTACAAGCGGAATCGGCAACATTTGTGTCCCATTCGATCCCATAAAAGTAATTATAGGGGAATTTTGGTTCCGTTCCCCCGATTCCAATTAAGATTCCCATATCAATAGCCCCATTTAAGTTTGACATTTGACAATGAAGTTTGCTTCACTGCCTTTATAATTTCCGGGTTCCAACCCGGATAAAGCCTTGTTTCAATGAAGGTCCCGTCGTCCATTCCGGCGGGCGTAACTTCAAGATAGACGTCTTCATTTCCTTCATTCTTTAAAAGGAAGGCTTGACCGTCCGGCAATGAAAAGTTGCTATCTTGCAACCCTTCAATATTGCCAAGCTTGGCAACTTGCGGACTTACCATTTCACCACTTCTTGTGTTCATAAGTTGAAAATTTTAGTTCAAAAATAGGTTGTATTATATCACTGTGATATATTGTTGAATAAAAAAAGCGTAAGTTTCCCGCTTAGATCAACGATTCAAGACGGTTGATTTCATCCCTAATTGATTGACGTTCTTTGTGTAATTCGTCAACATCATAGGGCATTTGTTCACCAATCAAAGAAGCTTCTTGGCATTTGATCACTTTATAATCTGAAGACGATAATACTTCTTTCAAATTATCAATCTTCTTTTGAGTATAAACCGAATCAACCTTCACTTCCCAATATTGTACAAGTTTTCCGTTTTCTTCTTTGTAGGAATCAACGGCAACTTCACCGTCTTGAACGGTTGGTTGTATCGACGAAACAAGATTGAGAAACCCGGCATTTCTCAAATTCGCCATTTTTACACCGTTGTTCGGATCACAAAACCGAACATCAATCATTCCTTCGTTATCAATTTTTGCTAATTCCATAATTTTAATTTTTAAGTACCATATCTTACTGTATAATAATGGCCATTGCAATACCTTAAAACCAAACTGTCGCCTTGTGCCATGTCAAGCCAACCATTCCCGCCGTTTATGCGTTCGGCGTTATTATCTACTAATACGCCGTCGTCACAACCGGAAAGTTTTATTCGATTGCTGTTTCCCAACCAACCAATTTGAATATAAAGCAAGAATGATATGTCCTTGCCCGATAATTCAGAGACGGTTCTATTCATATATGCCCGTCCGGGTAATCTTACATTTCTATATGCGGCCCCAATTGAACCGAAGAAGAAGTTGTTCGTTATACCGATATATTCTTCAATGATGTCGGTATATGCTTCACCGTGATAAGTGTCGTCAAAATGTGCATTACCCCCAATTGAGAAAGAATTTCCGTCTACTTGCAAAGCCCTTTGGGTGTACCAAGATGAATTATTCCTTGGTCTAAATTTTGTATATAAACCAATTCCACTATTATATGAACTTCCCGAATATTCAAAACGGCCAAGACCCATTAATCCACTTGATGCGGGGAACACGTTTGCGCCTATTCCGGCCCACAAATTGGTTTTTGAGAATTTTATAAAATCGGATAACAATGCAAGACCATTGTATTTGCCTTCCATTTCAGAAGATTCAGAAACACCGATTCTTCCTTGCCCGATTTCAAAACCGCCAATGCTACCGGATATTGCCTTGATAATGCCTTCAATTGTTGCTTTTGATGCAATTATTGATCCGTCTTGTAAAACACGGAAAGGGGCCGTATTTCTATTCTCTTTTGAAGCCCCGGCCCAAAAACGAACCGAAGAAGCTTCCGTTCCTTCGCCTGTTATTCCTGCAAGGATAGAACCGCCCGATCCTGCAAGTTGTACCGTGCCGGAAGTGACAATACCCCCGTCAATGACTGTTTTTGTATTGTCATAATTCACGGCAATGACCCAATCGTTGATGCTATATGATTGTCCAACAACTTTTGCGGTTTGGCATCGCCGCAAATCGGCTCCATTTACCCACAAATCGCCAATGTCATACGGGGCGTATGGCGTTGAGACGAAGACACGACGTTTGCCGTCGGCGGTGTCTTGTGCTTTACTTGCTGCTTCGTATGCGTCCAAGGCTGTTTGATCAACGCTCCTTTGCCAATAGTATAGAACATTCGTTTTGGTTGTCCATTCTGAAGAATTATAACTTCCGGTTGTCCTTGTTGTGTTAGCTATTTTTATATACAAGTCTTGAATGAAGCAATCCCCGATTGTATAAGTGTTTGGCGTATTGATAAAAAGGGTTACACCGTCGGCCAAATAACTAACAACCTTTGCAGAAACAAACAACAAGTTTTCGTCGTCCTTTTCATTCCAATAGTAAGAAATTATAGGGTTTCCGTTGTTGTCATACTCAACTTTTTTGCTATAAATATATAGCTTCTTTGCGGCGGTATTATAATATAAATCACTTACATGTGCTTCTTTCAATATAGAAGTGTTCCAACTTGAAGCGGGTGCATTACTGATCGTTGGTGCGGTTCCTTTTTTCCAAAAATGAATCCCGTTTTTGCTAATGACATTTTTAAATTGAGAAACGTTTCCCTTCACATAGAAATACAATTTCTTATCCGTCGGGGTGTACCATGTGTCACCAACATGCTTCACTTGACTTTCAACGGTTGTCCAAGTTGTTGCGGGGTCTGATTCTTGAAACCAAGATTCGATCTTTCCGTCAATTTGATTCGTGAAGTCTTCAACAGTATTGGCGAATACTCCGTTTATGAAGGCCGTCAAAGCGGCATCTGAAGTGTATTTTGATGCCTTTTCCCAATCGCTTGAAGTATATGAACCGGACAAACGATTCGTTTTACAACGCATAATATCCCCCGAAGCACCTTGGACCCATAGGTCCCCGACTTCATACGGCGGGATTGGTGTAGAAGTGAATATTCTTCTTTTTTCCCGTGCTAATGCAAGGGCATCATTGGCAAGGGCCAAGGCGTTTGCAACTTCTGAATCTTGAAGTTCTTTCCATTTATAAACCGTTCCTTCCTTTACCCAACGAAAAACTTTTCCGGTTTTGGTATTATAAAACAAGTCCCCCAAATGGTTTTCTTTCAAGGTTGTCGTTGTCCATTCTTTGGCCGGAATATTGCTTGTCGTTGGATCGTATTCATAAAAGAATTGTTCAATTTGCCCGTCAAGTTGTGCCCGCAAATCATTCAATATGCCCGGCAAAGTGTTGTCGATATAATTCTTTGCGTCAAGGGATTCTTGCCCTAATTCTTCAAGCGTTTTTTCTTGGCCGTTTGAATCAAACACGATCTTCCCGCCAATTTCCCCGGCGTCGAGATCAAAATATGTGCTTCCGTCGGGCGATTGAATACGTCCTGTTTTGATAAATCTTCCGTTGACGGTTGTAAAACCATAGGTCAAGGAAACGGACCGGACATGTAACATTGTATCTACCGAATTAACAACTCCGATCCAAAAATGATAATTCATTGCATCTTCTTCAACGCCAATTTGTTGCGGTGTGAAAACTATTGTTCCGGTATTTCCTTGTTTCAAGACTTTCGCATAAATATAATAAGCTTGTGAATCAGACAAGAAGGTTGTGTCCCCGTCCGATAAGGTCCAAGAACGGGGCATTTCTTCAATAGCATAATGCGTCAAAATACCGCCTTTTACCCGCATAAGGTTTTTATTTCCATTGAAATTTGGCTGAAATACGGTTCCAACCAATCCAAATTGCATTGATTTTGCGCCAACTGACAACATCAAAGTATCAACCGAATTGGGCTTGATCTTATCAGTGTAATAATCACCTTCGGGATCAAAGACCATATTTAAAACTTCTTGCGCTGATAACCAATCACGACGGGCCTTTGCAGGGTCTTTCAAATTATTGATAGTCAATATTTTGTCAATGTCAATCAAATCCGATATAACACGGGTATATGTTGACCTTTCAACCGAAACATCTGCAATTGTCAAAGTGTATTTGTATTCGTCGATCAAATCCCTTGTGAATGATTTGACACGGATAGATTTATCAACGTCTATGTCCGTATCAATCACCGGGATATAATCACCAACCCAAATTGCGTTCGATGTTGTACCAAGGCCCGCAATACTTTTTAAAAAGAATTCGTCAAGTGTCAATGAGTATTGCACCTTTGGTTGGCAATTCTGCTGAAGAAATTTTGTTCCGGCTTCTAACAACTTTTTTTCGGCTTCGTCAATGTATGATTGTGGCAAAGCAATGTCAATCAACACATATTCGTCACCTATTCCGAATTGAAATGCGGAAGATGTTTCGGAAGGGAAAGACATATCCCTGTTATCGGTTATTTTTTTTAGCGTGAAGGTATGTGTTGCGTGATCATAAGCATGAATTTCAAATTCATATCCGGCCAAATTCCCCGTATTGAAATGTACCTTTGCCGACACCCCGTTCAATAAGTATTTTGTTGTTTTCCCGTCTGATTCAGTTTCATTCAAGTTGAACATTGTAGAATCGGAAAACTTTAAAACACTGTCCCCCAAGGCTGATATTGTTCCGGTGCGGTGTGGGTAAATATCATCAAAGTTCTTTGTGTTTTCCCAAATACCATATTGCGCAATTGCTTTGGCATCTTCAAGAAAACTTTGTGCCTTGGTTTTATTGGGAAGACAAAGTTTTGTGCAACGGTATTTTGATGTTATATTTTTAGTTGATCCGTAGCATTTTAATCGGGTGACTATGTTTGAGGAAGACACCTTTTCCCTTGTCAATTCGTAGATTCCCAATCCTTTTCCATATTTGAAAGTGAAAGGGAAAGTCTTTCCTACATTGGTGATGTTTATTGTACATACACCGTTTGCCGATTGGATAATCTCAAATTCAAGCCCGTATTCGTCACAAACATTTTGAAGTACTGAAAGGCAATTGTCGGAATCTCCGAAAGTCAATGTCTTTGTGTCTGTGTCCGGACAAGAACCAAGAACCCATTTTCCGGGAAATATTCGGGATATATTGGCAATTAACACTTGCATGAAACGGCGTAAATCACCTGTCAATGAATCCCCTTGAACGTCAACACCTGTTGTGTCAATTGTGACATCATAAGAAGCACGGGCAAGGTCATATTGCACGCCTTCAAATTGCAAGTCATATTGAAAGTTATATGCCGATTCTTTTTTGACTTTAGGCAACACATTCAACGTATATCTTCGGCCGAATATTTCAATCCTGTCACCAATTTCGTATGCTTGTGGGAAAGGAGATTGAACCGTTATATCAACAGTGTCGGCCCCCAATAATTCGACCTTTTGTTTTGCGCTTGAAATTCGTGTTGTGGTTCCCCTGTTTTGAAGGGGAACCCGTGAACCGTCACGCCGAATAATTATAATTTGTTCCATACTACAATTGCATTTGTTTCAAACTTTTCAATTTCGTCAATACACCCGGCTACAATGATGTAGTAATCACCGTTTGACTTGAATGTATGATTGACAACCAAGTCTTCGCCGTAAATGTCTGTCTGAACTTCACCGTCACCCCAATAGATGTCAACAAGCTTTGTTGTTGTGATTTTGATAGAGCAATTTTGCGTTGATTCTCCGACACGAATAAACTTTAGTACTTTTTTTACCGGGGACGGCTCCTTCAATTTCAAAGTGAAAGTTCCTATCATTAAACTATCATCCCAAGTCTTTTTGATTGCGATTGCATCTTCTGAATATACTTCATAGACAAGCGGTTTTGTTGGGTGAATATCAACCATAAGGCGGTGTGTGCCCGCTTTGTCGAAGATTTGGAAAAAGCGGTTCACTTTACTTGCAAAGTCGCCTTTCCCTTCTACGGCTTTAATAAAGCAAGACAAGGTGATTTCCCGACTTTCGTAAAACTTGTGATTCAGATCAACGCATGTTCCGTGATAGTTGTCCCATGATACGGACATCGGGGATTTCATTTTTGGCCGATCTGTCAACCCGTCGGAACCGGAAACATATACGCCGTATTCTTTCAGATCAACACCGTCAATGTAATATGTCAATTGTTTGACATTTGACATTTCTTCGATCAAGTCTTCTTGGGAAAGGGCAATATTATAAAGCTTCATGTCGTCAACACAACCTTTCCCATATTCACCCCCGAAATAATCTTGATTCAATGAAACGCCTAACAATGTGCCGGAACGGTTTATTGTCTTCACAAGTGCGGTATTTACATAGAAATTGTATTGCGCCCCCCTTTTGGTCATAGCAACGGAAACCCAATTGCCGCATGATAATTCAATTGGGATTTCGGAATATTGATCAACACCGTCAAAGGCAAGAAGCCAAATCACTTTTGAAGGGCTTCCCGCTTCAATCGACATTGGATTGACCCAACATAAGATTGAAAATTCGCCCGAAAGATTCAATACGTTTTTAGAAATCTTACATGTGTCTTTGCCGGAAAACTGAATTGCATTTCCAATCTTACCGGAAACAAACTTTGCACCGGACACAATGCCGTCCGCACGATTGGCCGAATAGTCATAAGCGATCAACGAACCGTCCGATTCGTCGAAAGGTAAATTCAAAATAACATTCTTTGTATTTGCCATTTTAGTAAGTTTTTTTATATTTTTCAATAACTTTGATCACGGCCCTTTCTGAAGATTCTGTCTTCAAAGTACCGCCGTAATGGTTTACGCATACTTTTGAATCGGCCGAAGCGATTACATGAAGTTTAGAATCGTCAAACATGTCGATCATGACGAATGAATTTCCCTTTGCAATAATGATCAAGTCTGATTCATGTTTCACAAAGATTTCAGATACACCAAAGTTGTTGATTTCTACCCGACCAATACAACTGCCAAGGGCGACAACACGGCGATCATTGGCCGTGTTTAATGATTCGTCAAGGTGCACCCCGTATTCTTCCATTCTGCCAACGAAATTTTCACGGATATAGTCATTCGTAGGGAAATCATTTGAAAGACAAAAGTCAATTCCACGAACATACATTTCAAGTAATCGGTCTTTATCATCAAGCGTTTTCATTTGGTCAAACCATTCTTGACAAATCCCTTTCTTTTTTGCTATCAAAGCAAGTTCTTTTCCTATTTTCATAACTTGATATATTACTGTGATATACTTTAAGATAAACCCATTGCACGCAAAGAATCTGATTGCCTGTCACCTTTTAACAAGTCAACTATTTGCGTCAATTTTGCAAGGTGAACGTTGTACGACGTATTTAAAGCAACCCTATTTAGTGCGATCAATTGTTGGCGAAGAATGTTGATTGATTCCATTTGATTGATTCGCATTGCGTTCATTTGTCCGGCGACAATGCTTGCGGTTTCTTCCGAAACGCTTTGAATACCACCTTGCAACGTCGTGTCCGGTTCCGATATTTCGTCTTTTAGGTCTTTGAAAAGGTCTTCGTACACTCCAAGGGCTTGCGTGAAGTTTTTCCCAATGGAAGAAATTTGATTTTTGAAGCGTGCTTGTTCTTCCGGGGTCAAACCGTCAAAAACAAACGTATCACCGTTCCAATACCCCATTGACTTTTCAAGACCGTCAAGCGCACCTTGAAGTTGCTTTTCAAGAAAGTTTTTCTTCAACTGATTCAAAACGGCTTGTTTCATTATTGAATCGGCCGTTTCTCCGAAAGCCGTTGCAGCGTCTTCACCTTTTCCGAAGGCTTCAACGATAGCATCGCCCAATTGATCCGCAAAGTCTTTTGCATTGGTTTGAAGAATGTCTTCCGATATGGATTTCAACATGTCTTCAATGTCACGCCCTAATTGATCATATTGTTCTTGATATTGACGCACCTTGTCACCGTCTGTCTTCTTCTTGTCTTCTTCAAGGCGTTTCATTTCAAGCAAGTGTTCCCGTTGGGCTTCCATGTTATGAATTGCGGCTTTCTGATTTTTATATACTTCACCGCCAAGGGCTTTGTCAATGGCCCAAGATAGTTGATTGTAGGCGTTCGTCAAATCTTTCACGGCGTCACCATGTTTGTTGATCGACTTATCAATGTGCTTGTCGTGAATACGATTCAACGTTGTCAATAGCTTGAACGGCATTGAAATTGTGTCTTGGATCGCTCCCATGACATTACCACTTTTCAGATTTTCCCAACCGGACATTGCCGTTTCATTAACGGCGTCAATACAGTCGGCCCAATCTTGTAGATTGTCGGACGCATCAGAATGACCGATTGAATCTTGATAATCGGCAATAGTTCGCAATGTGCCGGAAACGGCTTGCAAGGTTTGATATACCGCCGTGATGATTGCATCAACCATTGATAAGGCCCCGGCCGCACCCCCGGCGGCCCCTTCCATTGCTCCTTGTGCTTCTCCCGCATTTCCTGCAACTTCCCCGGACGTCCCGGCAATATCGGCCATGTCACCTTTAGCCCCGGAAAATATGGTCTTGAAACTATCAAGCTTTGTTTGAAAGTCACCTTCACCAAAGATCATGTTCATAAAGCCGCCCCCCTTGGAATTTCCGAATATAGATTCCATTCCCCGGCCTTGATAAGCGGAATCGGCCTGTTTGTTAATCTTGTCAATCAATTCCTTATACTGATCGTATGTCAATTTGCCGGAATTATAGGCTTCTTGCATCATGCTCAACAATGCTTTTCGTGTAGCTTCAAAGGTATTGATTGACAATGTTTGTATTTTACCAAAGAAATCCTTGTATTGCTTTGTTTCTTGAAGGATTTCCATGTCTCGTTGGCCTTCTAATTGCTTGGCGGCGGTTTCATTGCCTTTGATCCGTTCGGCGGCAATAAGTTTGTTGTAATACGTCGTTATTTCAAGGCGACGGCCTTCAAATGATCCAAGGGTGTTGATCGCTTCTTTATTCAAATCTTCTAATTCATCAAAACTTCGTATCCCGGCTTCGTGCATCTTGGATAACAAGGACATTGCGCTTTCAATTTGCTTCTTTTCTTCGGCGTTTTGTGTTTCCGTAGCTCTACGGCGTAATAAGGTCATTTGATCTTGATATTGAACTTCTGCTGACAATTTACGATCCAAGTATTCAGTATAAGAACGAAGCATTTCTGTTGTTTCTTCCTGTGCCTGTTTGTTGACATCTTCTTCCGCTTTATCCAAAATATCTTTTTGAGCGTTATCAAGATCGGACCCGTCGCCGGATAATTCTTTTCGTTTTTGGGCGATAATATCAAGCATTTGAATAACAGATGTAGCGGAATTCATTTGTTTCTTTAGGGCTTCATCGAAACTTTGAAGAACCGTTTTTTTTGATTCGTCGGCAATCTGATCATTCAATGTCTTTAATTTTTTATTCTGATCGGCTGATCTGTTTTCGACTGAAAGAATTTGATCACGTTGATTCGTTAAATAATCAAGATATGTTTTCCCTTCTTTTAATAAATAAGCGAATTCCGTTTTCGCTGCCTTTTGAACTTCCGGTTCATTTGAATTTATCCACTTAAAATATTCAGCATAAGCGGCCTTTCTCTTTTGAAGTGCTTCCAAATAAGGGTCTTTCCCCTTGTTGCCATTTGAACCGCTTCCGCTAATTTCAACCAACGAATTATCGGAAATATATTTCAATACTTCTTGGGCTTTTACTTTTAACTTTTCAAGTTTTCCGGCCCCACTTTCATAATATGTATTCCATTGTTGTTCTACTTGTTCAAGCCACCCGGCGGGCTGTGTGTCGGTTTCCTTTAGTCCGGCACGATCATACATCATCTTAGTAAAAGCTATCTTGTCTAATCCGGCGGGGTATAGGCTAAAACCGTCTTTTCCCCGTTCAGTCTTATACATTTCTTTGTAGATTTCCGTTAGGTCTTCTAATGCAGCTTTGTAACGTAAAGATTTATCAAGACTAACCAAATAATCATCAATAGCCTTTTTATTCTCTGAAATAACTTCCCCCTCTTTGGATAGTTTGGCCGTATAATCGGGGATTATGTCTTTTAACTTTTTGATAATCTTTAGTTTATCGTTGTATGATAATTCTTCCCTTTTCAAAGCATTACGCAAAGATTCGATTGAAGCGACTTGTTGTGCATACTCTTTGGCAAGGCTATCCAAACGGTCTTGTTGTTTTTTATATGCTTCCGTTGCTTGTTCTGCAACTCGTTTTGCTTCTTCTTGTTTTTCATTATGCCTGTTTATAAGATAGACTATTCCCGTGATAGCCAATGAAAGCCCCAATGTTATTGCAGCGTATAACCCTTGAACTGCGGCCCTTGCTGCGGTTGCTGAAAGTCCCATTCTAACAAAAGCCGTTCCTAAACGTAAAGAAGCTGCGGCAACAAGATTCTTTGCTTTGGCAACTGTTACAAGAAGGAAGGGGGAATCTTTATTCAACATTTGTTCGACTTGCTGAAGGCCGATTGTTATTGCCATAAGTGATTGAACCTTCAACATTATCTTTTGAAGGTTTTCATTTTCTCCGGCAAATAATCCGATTGCACCTTGGGCGGCTGAAAAGCCCCCGGTTATACCTGTCAAACCGGAAATAATGCCTTGCATGCCTTTTTGATCATGTGCAAGGATATTGGCTTGCGCTGTTGCGTCTGCCATTGCATCGGTCAATGTCGCAAGTTCGTTTCGTGCAACTTCATATTCTGCCGTGTTACGCTTTCCGGCGGCTTCCATTTCAATAATGGTTTCCTTTAATTCACGAATACGGGTGCGGAATGAAACATGTGCTTTTTCGGTTGTTTGTACTTGACTTTCAAGAATCTTTAAAGTTTCAGTTTCGGCGGCCAATTCTGCTTTTGTTTCGGCTGCTTGTTTTTTCATTTCCGCTTGTGCCTTTCCGGGGGCTAATTTTTCAATTTCGGCATCAAGGCTTTTGACTTGGCTTTCAAGTTCGGCAATGACTTCTTTTTGCACACGGATATTTTCTTTTGTTATATCGAATGTGTCGTAAGTTCTTGTCACCTGTGATTCAAGTACTTTCAAAGCTTCTTTTTCGGCTTCAAGTTCTTGTTTGGCCGATTTTGCTTGCTCTATGATCTTGGCCTGTCCTTCTCCCGGACCGATCTTGTCGATTTGCTGTTCAAGATTGACAACTTCTTTTTCAAGTTGGTCGATAACATCTTTTTGAATCTTTATATTGTTGGCCGTTACTTGAAACGCATCGTCGATTTTTTCGCTTTCTGCAACGGTTGCAGAAGAAAAGCCTTTCACACGTCGTTCGGCTTCGCTTATTGCTCCGATCAACTGTTCGTTGTTTAGTAATGCTTCAAATTCAAGCGATCCACCTTCTATGTTCATAGTTACATCATATTGTTGATAAAATTCATAATACTGTCGGCGTTTTCACTATTCAAAGCGATTTCTTCTTCTCCTTTGTCTTCGGAATCGTAAGAAGGCAAATCAACCATGATTCTTTGAACAATCGCCCATGCAATGCCATTATGCAAATAATCCCAAGACCAACCGAAATGCGCACAAATCGCACCCCTTCGGCCGTATGGACTATTTAAGCCCCGTTGTCCTCTATCCGATTCGGCATTGTTGTTCTTGCTCCCGACATTAATCGAATAGAGTTCATAAAATCCCCAAGATTGGACATTGTGTTCACAAGAAGTGTCAATTGCATAAGTTTTGACGGTTTGACATTTTCAGCGAACAAGCGTGTCAATTCTCCCAATCGCTTATTATCTGGAATGTACTTCACTTGATTTCCGCTTTGAATTGCCTTCATGTAATCTTGACCAAGCACGGCAAGGGCAATGATCTTGGCGCAACGCAAGGCATGTTGATTGGTTAATTTCCTTGCTTCTGACAATCCGGCATCGGAAGACACAATTGTTTCATCAATGATCATTTCAACCGCTTCGAAAGAAATGCGATCCAATGTTGATAATGTGGGTTCTTGGATTCGGAATTTTAATTTTTCCTTAGTGGGAATTCTCTTTTTAAATATACCGAATAGCCCCTTTGGACGTCGATAGATTGTTCTTTCAACATCAAACGACACACCACGATTAACAAGAAGGTTTAGTTCTTGCTTTTCGGCTTCAATTTTTTGTTCGTCTGTCATATCTTTAAATTAAAGAAGCCCCCGAAAACAAAGGCTTGGGGGCTTCGGGTTAATTACTGATTTGGAACCTTTTATTTGGCTTCTTTTGCCTTGGCCCAAATAGCCTTGCCGGATGATACGGCGCAAGGTGTTACGGTGAAATCTACAAGGAAAATTCCTTTTGCTGAAAAATCAGCATTGATCACCGCTTCAACGTCTGCATTTGGGATCGAAATATCAAGCCCTTGTTCGGTTTCCACTTTCAATGCTACATTTGCAACGACTTCGGTTCCGTCGAATCCCCAACCCTTTGCGGAATCGGAAGAACCACCGACATACTTTGCAAGGAAAGCTTCGTCCGGGTCCATGATCGAGAAAGTAAGGGCCGGAATCTTCTTTGCTTTCTTGCGGACTTCCGGGGCCGATCTACCTTCTTCAAAATGTTCGGTCACATCTGAAGCGTCTTGCGCCATTTTACAAGTATCCTTGTACGTTTTACCGATTTTGGTCAATGCCGCCGTTGGCATTGTTCCGTCGGGTGCGGCCGTACCTACCATAATTTGAGAAAGACCTAATGTTATAAGTGAAGCCATTTCTTTAAATTTTTAATGAATAATCCAATCAATCCGTATGTTGACATAATGTTGTGACAAAGACGGTTCGTTCAATACCGTTTGATTAGTCACTACCATTGCCAACCCGTCAAATTTGGCGGCCTTCAATGTCTTCAAGACAATCGTTGATATTGCTTTAAGACGTTTCCGGTTTGCCTTTTTTTGTTTCTTCTTTTTGATCTGAACTTCCATGTCAGAGACATGAATGTTGACGTTTGAAGTTCCTAATTGCGGCAAATATTCTTGTGTCAAGTCTATTGAATTGACAACAATGTCTTCGTCCTGTGAATCGTCGGGCCTTTCACCAAGTGAATAGACATCGCCGGAAATTTCCGAAACGACTTCCGGTGATCCTTTCAGTAAATTGAAAAGCATTGTATCAAGATCAAAAGTTTGTTTCATTCTGTTGTCGCTTTTTCTATGTTAGAAACTAATTTTTGCAACATCTTTGGCAATTCCTGTTGTGCAAGGTGTTCGGCTGAAGTCAGTACGTCCCGGCCCTTAGATTCGACATACAAGGCGTAATTCATTCCGGCCGTGACAACTAAGACAACCCCTTCGGGATATTTCGATCCAATCGTCTTTGCAAGCTTTTGGCCTTCTTTGATTCCGGTATTACCTTCTTTCACTTGTGCAAAGTTGTCATGGACTGCAACGCCGTCGGAAAAGACCACATATCCGATTGAAGACCTTAGATTCCCGGTTTGATCAGTGAACCCAACATTCGCCGGGATAAGTCTTGCATGTTCTACACACATTTCACCAAGGTATTGAAGACGTTCGATTTGCTTCTTAACGATAACGTCAAGAAACGCCGCAAAACGTCGTGAAACGTCTTCTTGATTGAATGTTGGATTTATACCCATAACCGACAATGTAATTGTCCGGGATCATATTTCAATGCCGGACCTGTTATTCTGATAATACCTTCCGAAGATTTACTTTCAGAAACAAGAATTTGGGTTCCTTCGCTGATTCTTGGTGTGCCTTTGGGTAAATGGACCAAAGAAGAAAAGACCGTAACTTTCCCGTCAATACCTTGGATTGTCGCCCCTTTGCCGTTTGTTTCCTCACGACACATTGAATGAAATTTCCAAGTTGGGGAATTGTCGATCCAATTTCCCTCTTCGTCTCGTTTGCTGTCTTCTCCATTCCCAAAGACTTGCACAAACAAAAAATGATTGTATTGTGTTACCATGAATTACTGCGATTTCTTACTTTGGGTTTACCACCCAAAATGTTTTCTTTTCCAAGTTCTTTGCAAAGTGCATTATACCACATTTTCAAAGCGTCCATATTCCACGAAAGTGAAAAACCACCTTCGGAAATATTAGCAACGGGCAAGATTTCCGACATTGATTTGTATATAGCATTTTTGCACATCGAAACATTGAAGTTTGCTTCTTCAAGTCCGGGGTGTTCGGCCAAAATCAAATCAATATCATCTTCGGTCAAATTGAACCGGGATAATGTCTTTGTCAAATATTCCTTGTTGCTCTGTATTGCCATAGGTCAAAGATTTAGGCGGGCGTTGTATTGGAACGCCCGCCGATTCTTATTTTGTCCAAGATGTTGCGTTAACTTGCATAAGCAAGGAACGTCCCGCCAAATTCCAAGCCGGGAAAAGGTTTGCGATTCCTTCGGTTACTTCTTTCACCGGGGATTCTTCGGAATACTTCTTGATCAAAGTATGTCCGTTCATAGCCTTTTCAGCAACGGAGTTTTTCAAGTTCATATCAATAGGCTTTTTCCAATAGGTTTTGCCAAGAACCTTGCTTTCGGAAAACAAGATCACGTCGTCTTCAAATGGGTTTGAAGTTTCACGATCTCCGTTTGCAAGTTCGATTGTGATTTCTTGGTCAATAACTATGATTTGAAGGCCCTTGAAGGTTTCCTTTTTCTTAGCCAAGTAAGCGTTGACCGTTGTAAGGTCCGGGGCGTCACAAGTGTTTGTGACATTCTGAACGAATGTTGCGCATTTCTTCACAACTTCTTCTTGTGAAGCAAGCTTTTCAAAGGTTTCCACATTCATAAATGCAAACTTGTATGTTGCGCCGAACAACTTCTTTCCAAGTTTCATTGCTTTGGGGAAATCCTTTGTTAAAGGCTTACCACTAACACCCGAAGTGTATGAAGATTCGACGCCGATCTTCTGATCTTTCGACATCATATAATCGACATCATATTCAGTGACAACGGCGGCGTTGTTGCTGTTTGTGAACTTCACTTTTCCCAATGAAATTTCTTTCAATGCGATCCATTCAGCACGGGCGGCCACGCCGTCCCAACAAAACTTGGTGTCTTCGGCCCAAAACTCAACCAATGCCCGCAAATCGGGATTCGTTGAAGACATTGCAACCATAATGTCGTAATCCGTCAATTCATCTTCCTGTTTCTCACGGGAAATCATGATTTTAGGAATGTCACCTTGAATTCTTGAAATTGCTTCACGAATCTTTTTAGGAGCCGTTGAACCCCTTGAAACAAGGTCGGCCGCAATTTTCAATCCCGCTTGTGCTTCAAGCATCTTCCATGTAAGGAAGGGTGTTTCCGTCAAGGGAAACAATGTTGGATAATAATAGGGTTTCAAGTCGTAAGTGTTGATCACGGCTTGCATGTCCTTTTCATTCAACCCAACCATTAAAGTTTTATTCATATTCCTTTAAGGATTAAGAGATTAAACAATGTATGAAACCCCTTTCATGGTTGATTCGATTGTGTCGTTTACAACCGGGGCGTTACCTCTGCGTACTACTGCGTGAAGCCATGCAGAAACGAAAAGGTTGTCACCTTCTTCGACATCTTCATTGGAACCCGCAACCGAATTCGCTTTATACTTCACGGTTTTTGCTGCACCATTGGAAAGGAAAGCACATGTTCCCGATTTAACTTCGGCCCCAAGTGTTGCCGACAAGGTGATCACGTCCTTTGCTGGATCGCTCTTGTCAATTGCGGTGATCTGCTTTCCTACACATGATTCGGTTGCAAAATAATCTCCGGTTTTGAAGTGATGCCCTTTCGCAACTTCGTAATCCGTAGCCGTTGCATTTGCTGTTGTGACAATCAATGCGGTCTTTTGTACATGGTACATACCGTCAGAACCGGGACCGATTGGCGTTCCTTCAAAAAGGGCCTTGCCGCCAAGTTCGGACGTGTTAATCGTCACACCGCCCGGAACGTCTGCGATCCGGTGCAAGATAGATTTGATTACACGTTTGTCTTTTTGTCTTTTGACTTGTAACATTTGCGTAAATGATTAAAAAGATTAAACTTCTTTTCCCCCAAGGGAATTTTCTTTCTCTGTTTGGCTTTGAATGAAGGAAGCAACGCCGGATGAAACGCCGTCATTGTTTTTCTGACCGAACATCGGTTTCCCTTGTTCGCCAAGCCCTTTATTTGCCAAATCTTGATTGAAAGCCGCAATGTCCGTTTCGGTTTCTGTCAAGTATTCATTGAAGGCGTTATCGTCGGTAAATGACATACGGTTGAAATCCTTCAGTACTTTCGCTTTGAAGGTTTCGTCTTTGCATGATCCCAACTTTTCCGTCAACATTTGAAGCCTTGATTCTGAAATCTTTGATCCCCTAAGTGCGGCAATTTCGTCATTAAGTGGCTTAACCACTTCTGCAACGGCTGCTTTTATAGCGGCTTGCAAGTCGTCCGGGTTTGTCTTCTTGGTTGGATCGTCTGCCGGGGTATGATCGTCCAATTCGACAAACTTGAACTTCTTTTTCAAATTGCCTTCATAGGTCTTGTTTGCTTCGGACACCTCTTTGTCCACATCTTTACGGTAATCTTTTACCGTTTCGGTCACTTTCTCGACATCAAGCTTGTCGATAAGTGCTTGCGCTTCTTCTTGGCTTGTAACTTGAAGGGCGATCATTCGGGCCAACTGTGCCAAGCCGTCTTTCCGCACGCCTGCAAACTTTGCTTGCAGTAATGCAAGGATTTGTTGATAATTCATGTGTTCAAAAAATTAGGTTTTTAATCGTTCAGCGACAAAAATAGGTATACCACTGTGATATACTTTAAAGAACAATCTTGTTTTGGCGCAATAGTTATCAACATTTTTGCATTGCATCTGCATAGCAATTGTTTTATTAAATAGATTTATTGTTTTGTGGTTTGGTAATATGATTGCTCTTTTATTTGAAAAATGCAATTGAATTGCAAATGCTATGCAAATGCATTGCTTTTGAATAGCAAAAGCATTTCGTTTGCATTTTGCTTGGTTAAATAGTATTACAATTTACAATATTGTTCAAATAATAGCATTTATTTGCATTGTGTATGTTGTTGATTATCAATGTCAATTTTGCAAATGCAATGCAAGTGTTATGCATTTGCATACCATTTGCAATGCAAGTCGTTTCACTCTAAAGGAAAGATATATAGATATATTCACTACGTTCATATATCTTTGTAATAACTGAAGTTATTACCCTAAAGGTGAAAAGGCAAAAGAAATTTGTTTTTGGAACAATGATTGATTAGAATCATATTGATTGATAGTAATTCGGGGCGAATGAATTTAAAGCGATTTTAAGCGGATTTCATGTCTTGCGTGAATAGATGTTCGTTTCTTGGTAGAAAATGCTGCAAAACGAAAAAGAAGCGGGAATTTTAGCAAATATATTGTATATTGTTTGCTTGAAATATGATTATTATTTTTCTTTGCAAAAGCTTAAATCAAGCAAAAATTTATTTAAAAACTTAATAGTCAATATTATGAGACGAATTTTATCAATTTCAATGCTGTTATTTGCGATTTTATTATCTTCATGTTCAAAGGACGAAGACAAACAAGACAATTATTCCGATAAGATTATCGGAAAATGGGTTCAAACTGCTGCTTATTTGGATTCTGACGGCTATTTTATACCGCTAAATGACGGAACATATTTTCAGTTTAATACTGACGCTTCGTTTGTTTATCACAAGGGCGGTGTTATCAACGAAACAATATCCGGCACATATACAATGCCCTATGAAAGCGTTATTAAGCTAAACGACGGTAACGATAAAGCACATAGTTCGCCTTCCGGTTATCGTTTTGAAATCGAGATAAAAGAAGCTAACGGAGACAATGCGACTATTCAGATAGCCGACGGAACGTCAACTTCGACAATTAAAGTTCAACGTAAATAGAGAAATCAATATGTTTTGTAGAAAATGCGGTACGGAAATCCCTGAAGATTCACTGTTCTGTCATAAATGCGGACAAAAGGTCGAAATTGAAAGTGAAGTGAAAACACCTAAAAAATCAGAAAACGAACAAAAAGAGGACCCAACTACCGTTGAAAAAGTTCAAGGTGGTGTTCAAGGATTGCTTTTTGTATTTGCAATTATTTCGATTGTGATTTCGATGTCTGCTTTGTTTGGAACGTGTAGTTAGTCTATATATCACAGTGGTATACAATGACGGAAATACGCTATTGCGTTATGAAAAAACTTGGTTTAAATTTGCAGAATCAGAAATAAATGTGTTGTTTTGCGGTGCTTTACATTCTGATAGGCGTGCGAAAGCTCGCTATTTTTTGCGGGCATTTTTTGTGCTTGCTTGTTTCGTATATAAAAATATGCGGCATTGTAACCCCGTGTGGTGCGTTAATGCGCCCACTGCCTATCAGGTGTAAAGCGACGGGAAGTGCAATGCCGTTTTTTATTGCGCATAATTTTCATTTAAACGCTTTACAAATGAAAAAGAATCAAGCAACTGCATTGTTGGGGAATACCCTTCAAACAACGTCCGATCACGAAACGATCAATCTTTCAACTTCTGAAATATCTGAATTCTCCAAGTTTTTACAACGAGCCGCCGAAATAGGAGCGCAAAGGGCCTTGAAGAAGGTAGACCAAGAATTTGCCTTGAAGCGAATAGTCAAATATTCTTCTGTTGGAATGGCCTAATGTGTATATCTTTTTTATAACCTAAAAGCGAATTTCTACTTTCAATTCAAAGTGTATCATACTTTTGTGATCATCATTGTTGAATATTGGAGTAGTCGCCAATTATAATAGAAAGATTTAGAAGCCCTTTTTCGTGCATACCTTACCGACTACATTATCGGTATGCCGAATTTGGGCTTTTTCATTAAATCATATTGCACATGAACGGTGACGGTCTGATCCATATTGAATTCAAATCCGGCGGCCATGATTATTTCGGATCAATAGCGGCCCTTTTTGATACCTATGCCCCCGAAACATTGGGGGTATCAAAACAACGCTTGTATGACTGCAAGATCACGCCGGATCGCCCCTACCGGAATAAGATTTGCACCATACGGAAAGGAAGCATTAAGAGAAAGAAGGGGAATCGAACAACTTCAAAATCATAAAGTTATGAATTACAAGAATTTAAAAGGTAAAACGATCTTTGATTTCGCTAAAGACGAAAAGATCATTGAAGAAATTATTGATTTCAAACCTTCGGATAAGGGATTGAAAGACAATTACTTGAAAAGTCATCCAATCAACATTGCACGTGATATTTATGAATATGCGTGCACAGTGAAGAACAAAGAACTTCGTCAAGCCGCCTTATTGTATGGTGACGAACTTCAAGAAGAAATGGAAGAAAGGGCCGAAGAAGCGGCAAAAGAAGGAATCATTGTTGATTGAAAGAAAGGGGGCTTTATTTGGCCCCCTTTAAATTATAATGTTTCAAGTAATAATCAAATGAATCTTCACCGCTATAACAGAACTTTATGATTCTCTTAATGTCTGTTTTCGTGAACTTACGTCCTGTATCCGGGTTTATACGATTTTTGAATCCTTCGGATACTCCGTCGATCAATCCGGTCATTTGATCCGTGTATCTGCCTTCAAACAAATGCTTCTTCACAATCGACAACACCTTGCTTCGATCCAATCCCAAGACATCAATCAACCTGTCATAATTGCAAACCATATCATTATAAGCCGTTGAACTTCTGTTTGTGGTGAATTCTGTGTGTGGAGTGTCTTTTGCGCCTAATGCTTTGTAAAATTCCGGCAATGTCTTTCGGGCTACAAACTCATTTGCCAACTCCATGAAACGGCGTTCAAGTGTAGACAAGAACATGTTTCCCTGCTTGTTACGGTTGTGCGTGATTTCATGCCAAAGCGTTGCCATTGCATCGGCTTCATTGAAGGTTATATCAATACCGTTTTTGACTTTGTTCATTGCGGAAACACACAATTCCAATCGGTCTTGTGCTAAACTGATTTTTCCTTTCATATCGGTTGAACCGTTGTTGTTTCGGTTTTTGTCAACTGCCAAAGTATCGAAGCCATGTTCAAACCAACCTTCCTTGGTTCCAACCGTCTTGATTTCGTCCCTCACATGTTCCGGCGTCTGTATCTTTGCACCTTTACTTTGATTCAATACAGCGTTTGCAATGTCACTTTCCAAAGATTGAATTGAAGTGTTGATTGAAGTCGTAATGTTTGGGTTTCCGATTATTGCCGGATTGTTTTGCAATGATTTGGACCATGACTTCAATTGCGCCCCATTAACCCCCAATTTTTCGGCCTTACCGATAAGCGATTGAATCTTACCCAATAGATTGTAATAGTTAGTTTCATGCTTGGTGATCTGATCTTCAAGGGCCTTTATAATTCGGCGTAATTGGACCGGATCATTATTCGGACGAACAACATTCAACATTTCAGTCGAAACGCCCCACATAAGGCAACGGGGCTTCAATGCTGCGATTTCGGCATCTATTGCGGCCAATTCTGCAACTTTCGGATCGACTTTGGGTTTTTCGATTTTAGGTTTGACCAAATTCAACCCACCGGAAATTCGCCCGCCTTTGAAATTATCTTTGATAAAGTAGGGGATCGAAGACCAACCTTCGGCGGCTTCTTCGTGTTCTTTGATCCATTGCTTGAACTTGTCGGGAACCTCGGAAACAAGGTTGCGTGACGCATACTTTTTATATTCCGTTCCTTTCAATGCCGCCTTCATTTCATCAAGTTCTTGATTGTCGAATTCGTCCGGGTCTTGAAGAATAGGGACCATTAAACAACGGCATTGCGGATGCCAACCTTTGAAGACGAAACTTTTTGGGTATCGTCCGGCCAAGGTGTCGCAAATGTCCACAAATGGAACCTTCTTTCCCGTTTTTGGATCGGTTGTTGTGTGATTGTTGGAAAGTCGTATTTCAAAGCCAACAACGAAGTCAAGATTCGCCCACCGAAGCCGTTCCGATTCTCTGTAAGCCATGTTTATTTCGGATCGGGTCAACCGCATTGCATTTTTGTAAGAGGACCGATAAACGCCTTGGCCGGGATGAAATGCGGCGGCGGCCTTAGATAAATGAAGTTGCCCCCTTTTATCACGTACCCGCCGGAACAAACGATCCGGGTCAATAAGGCTTCCCCGCAAGTCTTTCGACAACTGTTGTGCGGATCGGCCTTCACCGATTCCGACATCAATTCCAAATTCCATTGTTTTTTTGAATTGCCCGGCGTATTTCCAAACCCGCTTGGATAGATCAAGGCCGTTGACCTTTCGTTTCTGAAATGCGTCAAGGGCGTCAAGGTTGCGATCTTGCATCTTGGACAACATGCGTTTCCCAACCTTTGACGTGTTCATAATCGACTGAAGGAATTCGTCGTTCTTCTTACATGCGTACAACCATTCATTCCGGGAACCTTTTTCAATTACCGCTTGCATATTTGAAGCAAGGCCATTGATGATGTTTTGGGCCGTTGCTGAAGTTGAAGGATAATCGGCAAAAGAAAAAGGCTTGTCCGGGTCTATATTGGTACGCATGGCAAGTCGGGCGAATTCGGCAATAGCTTCATTATAAAGCTTGTCGATCACTGCAACATAAGCTTCCGTCTTTTGATAATGTGAAGCGTCCCAACCTTGCACGGAAAAGCGTTTATTTGGGCCGTCTTGCTTCTTTGCCCGTGTCATGGTTGTTTCTCCTTATAATAGTCGCAAGGGCGTCCATTTGCGCCGTATGCGACTTTAAAACCATACGGGTTTCGTACTTTGTTGAAGCAATCAATCATGAAATTGCTTACCACACTACCACCCCAAACGCATTTCTTGCAATCGACAAGGGGTTTCACTTTTGTTGTTCTCCCTGCCATTGTTTATGCTTCTGTTGGTTCGTTAATAAAGAATGAAGCGGCCCGGTCGGATTCGGCTTGCATTTGAGCAAAGTCGGCATCCGGGTCCTTGGATAATCGTGCAAGTTTTGCCGAAAGCTTTTGAGAAACAAGCGGTTTTCCACCGTTGGCCGTTGTCCATTTTGTCACTTCGGCTTGATCATCTTCGATCATATACGGGGTGATTTCCGGTTCGATCTGCAACATGTTTGCGTCATTCTGAAGCTTCATGTTAAATTGCCCGACATAGGCTTTTATTACATTGACACGACGTTGCAAGTATTCGTCAAACACTTCTTGATGATCTGCAACCTTCAAATGTGCATCCATGAACAAAAGCTTCAAAGCAACACCGGAAATTGCGCCAAGACCTTTTACGGCATCGAATGAAATATCCGGGGTTTGTGTAATGGTGTAGATCATACGAAGCAAGGTTTCGATCTCCAATTTGACCGATTCCGGGGCGTTCTGCCAAGAAAGGTATTGCGCCGTTGCGCCGTCTTCACCTTCAATGATTGATCCGGTTTCGCCTTTCTTGCTGAACCCTTTGACTTCACCTTGAACGAAGATTTTTGGCGAAGCATGATAATCGTTGGTATCTGCAAAGTTGGAAAGAAGCTTTTCAAGACGATCAATAAGAACTTGCACGTCGGCCCATTCAACGTGTTCTTGGCAACCGAAGACAACGGGAATCTTCCCAATCGCAATGTTCTTTGGATAACCTTCTACAAGGTCATATCCATTTGATCCGATTTCCCAAAGGAAGTGTTGCTTGTCTGTGTATGTCTCAAAGAAAGTATGTGAAACCTTCTTTTCGTCAACCCGAACGAATTCACGGGAAAAGGCAACCATGTCCCCGGATTCATCGAAGTAGGGGTAAAGCGTATCGCCCAATAACGGGGAAAAGACCGCAACACGCAATTTGAACTTTGACTTGAACCCGTAATCTTCGTTTTCTTTTTCAACCGGATACCATAATTCGGCACATTCTGTGCAACTGAAGATGTTGCGGGCGATCTTTCGGTTCAAAGACTTGTCCTTGACGTCAAACAAGATGCGCTTGACTGCCTTTAAAACTGTTTCTTGTGATTCCCCTTTGGTTTCCGCATTTAGTTCAACGGGATTGCCAAAGATGAAAGCAACGGCCCGTTTAACAATCAGCTTTTGAAGGGATAGAGCAATACGGGCGACGGGTTCCCACCGATACCCTGTTTGTTCTTCCCCGTTGACGGCTGTCACCACTGTTGTTGTGTTGTCGTCTTCTGTAAGATCGTCTTTGTCGATTTTGACTTTTTTGTCTGGACGATTGATCTTGTTGAATACTTCGTGTTGAAGTGGGTCAAGGTCTTTGATTGCACCTTTGGCGTCCGGTAATGGAATACCACGTTTTGACTTCAATTCCGTGATAACATCGGTTTGATTGTCTTTTTTGAAAACTTCTTCTATTGTCATAATTTAAAATTTAGTATATCAGTGTGATATAGTTTAGGGCATGAAAAATCAAGCAAACAGACCGCCCAAACTCTGTTGCTTGCTTCCTTTTCTCTTTTCGACGGTTCCGGTCAATGCGTCCGGGGCGTCGTCATGGTCATTCTTTCCGACCTTCATGTAATTTGTTATAGCCTTGTAGAATTCCGGCCACATGTGTTCCCACCCCTTCGGGAAATAGAGCAAGTTTTGAACGGCCGCCGAATGTTGGTAAATGCGGATAGCCTTGTTGTCCTTTTGATGAAACCACTTGATCTTGGTCTTGTTGTTCCCCATGATCCGACATTGTGTGCCAACATTACGGGCGAAGCCACGCCCGCCGTTGTTCGATTCGATCACCGCTTCTTGGATATTATGCTTCGATAACATTTCGGCCGTTTTCGGTTCGGTGTACTCCATTCCCTTTTGCGTATATAAGACATCAAGTACATAGTTCCCGGCTTCCGTTTCGACATAACAGATTGAACACAAGAAGTCTTTCCCTTCGTCGGCCGTATCCGTGTAGTTCTTGCGGATCATTCGTTTGCAATATGGAATTACTTCATATTCGTTGAAAGGATTTTCATACATCAAGCCTTCAACGGGTTTCGGGTCTTGCTGATAAAGGGATTCAAATACATGCGGGTTTCGCTTTCTTGTAGACTGAAGCTTCGCAAGGTTGTGTCTTTCGGGCCAAAGGGCTTCACCTTCTTCACGGGGATCATATTCACTTGGCGCACCAACTTTGATTGCTTGGTACACGACGACAACCCAACCGTCGGGATTGTCTTCAGAGTAACGCCCTTGTTGTTCCAATAGCCGCCCGGCCAAATCATGCTCGTGCCAACGGGTGAACACGATCAATTGTTGGCTATCATTGTGAAGGCGGGTTTCTGCAACTGTGTCGTACCAATCTTCAATTGCTTCACGGACAACCGGGGACCAAGCGGATTTGGCATCTTTGTAAATATCGTCCATGATCAGCATGTCAACGGGTTCGCCTGTCAACGGACCGCCGACACCAACGGTCTTGACCGAACCACGGCGGCCGACAATTTCAAATTCATCGGCATTTCTTAACCACGATCCGGCAATGGTTGTCACATTGGAAGAATTCAAGCACGTGTCGGGGAATATTTCGTGATATTCCGGTGAATCAATCACCCTTTGGATTTCACGGTTGAACTTTCGGGCCTTCGGTGCATTATAGGAAACAACGGCGATTTTTGTATCCGGCTTCCTTCCCAATACATAAGAAGGCAAACGCCGGGTTGATCCTTCCGATTTACCATGTTGCGGGGGCATGAAGACCATTAGTTTTTTGATCTTGCCTTCCGCAAAGTCGTTCAGAACTTTGTAATAACGTCTATGAAAGTCGGCGGGCTTGAAAGTCTGCATTGTTGAAGACGTAAACGACAAAAGGTTAGTCCGGCTTTGCCGAATCAACCTTTCACGTAAAGCCTTGAAGTATTGCAACTTCTCCCTTCGTGATACTCTATTGCCTTTATTTGCTTTTGCTGCTTTCATTTACCGTTTGCAAGTCTCCTTTCTATGTCTGCGATTTTTGCGTCCAATTCTTCATCCGTAAGATTTCCGAATAAGTCTTTCCCGTCTTTTCCGGTGACTTCGGCCGATTGACGATTCTTGAAGTTGTCCGGGTCCCCGTTTGTAAGGGTGAATATGATTGCGGCCGTGTCCGGCTGAATGTGCTTTTTGATGATCGTTTGTTCTTTAACTTTAGGCTTTACCACCTTCTTACCTGTCTTTGGGTCAATTTCGGATTCCTTGGAATCAACATACACCGTTTTACTTTCGTCAACGGTGTAGCCTTGAATCTTCTTCAACAAAGACTTCTTTGCTTCAGTGACAAAGAATTCCATTCTTGCGGCTTCTGCCTTTTTTATGCACTCCGAAAACTCCGGTTTGCTTGCCTTCCATTCATGAAACGTGCTTTCGGAAATACCGGAAAGGCGGCAAACTTCAGCTATTGTGTAGCTATCGGCCCGGATAAGGGAACATATCGTTTCAACGATCTTTGTGTTATACTTTGCCATTGTTTTACTCTTTTAGTTCACATTTGAAGCCCCGGTCTTGCAGTTCGGAAAAGAGCATTGATAGTTTAGCAACGTCGCCACATTCCACGATCAAGCGGGTGTCGATCACTTTCTTTTCTTCTTCCGGTTCTTCTTCTTCATCCGGCTGAACTTCAAATTCGGGGATTCCCCAATCAACCGGGTCGATTTCCCAATCTTTTGCGATTTGCTGAACGTTTTCTTCATCCCATTCAATATTGGCTTTGGCTGAAGCATTATCGGCAATAGCCAATTCCCGGCCAAATTTTGAATCAAGATCAACATCGGTTCTTTTCACTGCGACAATCTGATCCCCGGTTGTTTCAACGACAATCACATTTTCAAGGCCAATTGCGGCCGCATTTTCGACGGTTTTGTTTCCGGCGATAATTCGGTTGTTCTTATCCAAAAGAATTGAACGTCCGGCCCCAAATTGGCGTAGGGACGTTTCGACAAGGTGTTGTCCGTATTCGGTTCCTTTGTTGGCGTTGATGTTGTCCGGGATCAACTTGTCGATCTTGGTTTCGGTGATCTTGTTTGTTTTCATAGCTTGAAAAGTGAATGGATAAAGGGTGAAAGAAAAAAGAATGTCAATGCAAAGGCTATCAATGCGCCGATAACAGTGAATACAAAGTCAAGCAATTCGACACAACCATGTCCCCGGCTGTCTCGATATTCCTTTGCGGCCCCGGCACAAACACCAAGAGCAAAACCAAGCCAAGGGAACCACAACCCGAAGACAAGAGAAATGATAAATCCTGCAAGGGTGTGAAGGCGTTTATCTTTGGTAAAAATTGAAAGGACCTTTTCTTTGATTGAAGGTTGATTGAAAACGGTTTTTGATCCGTCGATCCAAACCGGGGGTTGAGTATTGCCGGAACGAACCGACAACCAAACGTTCCCAAATAGAAGAATTGAAAGACGTTCTTTGATTGAAGGCTTCCAACATGAAATGCACTGTTTCCCGTCATTCCACACTGACAAAGACGAACATTCTTCATTTGTCATGTCTCCGGGCTTCTGAAGCACTTTGGTTGCTTCTTTGAAATTCTTTGGTTTCATATCGTTGATTATTAGCGTTAATAATCTGCGAAAATAAAGAAAGGTATATCACTCTGATATACCTTTCGGCGAAAAGATATGAAACATTTATCCTTATACCTTCATGCGAATCGGAAATCCGGCAAAGTTCCAAGCAAGAAGGGCGGCGTCCCTTGCATCTTGATTCGTTCGTTTTTTGATCCCGGTGAAGTACGCCAATTCTTCATGGGTGATTTTCCCTTCTTTCCCTTTCCAATGCTTTTTCAAAGGGAAATGCGGCAAGACCTCAATTCTGTAATGCTTGCACATTTCAATGATTTTTCGTCCGGTTTCATGGTTGGACCCAACGTTCTTTGCTATCTTTTCAGCCCGGCGGCCTTGGTAGTTATGATAATTACTTTTTCCGACAAGCCAACCCGCTTCAACGAGAACAATCAAAGATTCCCCGTTTTTGGCGCAACCTTCTTTTACACATTGCAGATAATCCAATAATTCGGGGAAAGGAAGGGTTTGAATATTGAATGATCTTGTCTTTGTGTCTAAGCGGGCGACGCCGGATTCTTCCGTGTCCGGGTCAATTGCTATGATTATATCATACTTCATTGTCTGATCGTCTTAGAATGGTAGATCATCGGCCGGGTTATCACTTGATGTTGGAGTAGGGGCCGCCGTTGAATTACTTTGCGCCGGGACTGCCTGTTGGTTCCCTTCTCCTTTCATTCCACAAAGAAAGACTTCACTTGCTTCTACATTGATCGCAATTTGTTTGTTCCCGGCTTTATCGTCATACATCTTCACGTCTTCCCGGCCATGAACAAAGACTTTGACCCCGGATTTCAAAAGGGGAAAGACATTTCCACCTTCGCCGTACCAAAGAACGGAAATCCAAACGGGGACTTTTACTTTGTTTCCTTGACTGTCTTTTGTGAATTTTTCGTGTGCAACTGAAAAGGCTACATACTTTTTGCCGTTAAATTCTCTGATAACGGCATCGGAACCAAGGTTTCCAATAACTTGAACATTTAGCATAACTGTTTTAATTTAATGATTTCTAATTTGTTAGTTTCTTTATTGATCTTTGCGACATACACAAGTGTTGCGCATGTATCCGGCCCAACTGCAAGATCAACGTAAATTTTTCGTCGGGACAATCTTTGATTAACCTTTCGTAAAAGCCGGATCGCAAACTTTCGGGCACGCTTTTCAATCTTTTCCTTTCTCATAGAATTGCGGGTATTTATTGCGCAAGATTGAATCAGCCTTGAACATCGCTTCTTCTGAAGCTTTTTCAAATGCTTCTCCGAAGCGGTTGTCACGTTTTGGACCAATACTTCTTGGCAATGGTGAAACTTCTGAAATGTGTCTTTCCTTCCCGGTTGTAAGAAGGAAAGATCGGTTGTCGTTGTAGTGATAACTTTTGCAACTGCAAAGCAAAAGCAATGCAAATGCAATGCAATAGAATACTTTTTTCATTTTCTTGGTGTCTCCATTTTTTTGATAATTTGTTTAAACTCTTTGTTACTCATATTGTTAGGAACGAATTGTTCTTTGACGCAATTAAAAGGGCGAATATGATATTTCAATACTTCCTTTGCTTCTTTCCTTGCTTTTTCCGCACACATTTCAATGTATTCTTCATCGGTCATGTTGTAGTCGGTGATTGTATCAACGACGGAAGAAAAGCGGCATAAAAGGCCGTTTGGCTGTCTTGCAATAAAACTTCCCATGATTTTTATAATTTACAATAGAATCGCCTGTATCTAAACGCTTGTAGAAGTGTCTCAATATCGTATATTTTGAAAGGTTTTAATAACTCCTTTAATTGTTTTTCAATCGCATCTTCGGGAAGATAGCCCGTTTCAATATCAAAGACAATCCTAAATCGGTTATCAGTATTTGCACCGATGATGAACCCGTTTTTTGAACATACGTTGAATGATATTTCGATAGTTTCTATATATGAACTATCGGCATGGCCTTCACACCCTAAAATCTTGATTTTATCAAGTCTTATCATGTCAGTTGGATTCATCCTTTCGCTGTCATGGAATGTGCTTCTTATTTTCATATTTGGTTTGTTTCTAATAAAGTTGATTACAAAAACCTTTCATATATGCACATTCATCACATTTCCTATCTTGTTGAAATCTTGACCAACACGGGCAGTTCTTTATAAAAGAATCAATGGCCTTTTGTCTCATTTCATCTTCAGATATTGATATTTCTTCAATGGTTCTTTGCTTCATGTTGTTTTCAGCATCTTTGACAAATGCCGCCGTAGCTTTTTCCCATTTACATTTCACTTCTTCACGTGCCATATTTACGGCCGTTAATGCTATTTCTGAAAATACAATGGTCTGATTCCCTGTTACTTCTATATCGGTAAGTGAATTGTTTTTGATTAAATCTTCTGCTGTCATAATCTTAATATTTAAAATTTTCAAACTTACAACTTTTAAAAATTTGTCTTTTGTTTACCCACCAAGCGAAATGTCTTTGGTCATTGGTGGGCGGTTGATTTGTGTCTAAATCTCTGTAAGGCATTGCGAAAGGAACACAACCCAATGAATCAAGATATAAAGCCCGTTTTTCAGCATCTTCGATTTGTCCGTCTTTCACAAGCATATAAAAGAAAAGTTTATAGCTTGGGATTCCGGCTTCTTTCAAATATGCGATTGCGGTTGTGACTTCATCGGTTATTGCTGAATGATCATAAGCCATTCGCAAATATCGTTTCCATTTGACATGCGAAAGTAGGTGAGCGATATTCTTATCTTTTGCAATAATACGGCAATCAATACCTTGATTAAAGTCAACTTTCACCTTTAAAGAAATGATCTTTTCTATTTGATCCAATCCCCAATCCGACGCAATTACATTATTGTCCATAAGTGTAGCCGATTGTCGCCCGTTTAAAAATTCGGAGATGTCGGCATGTTTCCGAATAAAACCTTCCTTTCGGGGCACAATACAAAAACTACATTGATTGACGCATCCCCTTGTTAAGAACCCGTAGGCATCATTATACATTGGATAAAGTGAATAATCCGGGCAAATGTGCTCAACTTCATTTGGCAAAGTCTGATCATACATTTTGTAACCGGACCCACCTTTAACAACTTCATCCGCTTGAATGACACGTAGATCGTCGGGCGTGAAAGCAAAAACTTTACTCATGTAAACACGATCATAGTGTTCAATCCCGGAATACCATTCAACCGAATCACCTTCCCTTTTATGCCATGAAGATAGTTTCATCAATGCAAGATTGGGAAAGTTATGTCCGTCAACGTCGATCAGCCCAATTTTTGACATTTTATTTTGCTTTTAAATTTTGAAAAGATTGTAGTTAGAAGAAACACAATTGCCGGGTAAATCTTCCCGGTTGATCCCGGCCTGTTTCAACAATGTGTCTTTGAAGTAAAATCGGCTAAACGGAAACATTAGTGTTGTCATTTCGACGAAACATTCAAGGTCTTGTTTAGGATAACGTTTGCCGGACAATAGGCCAACTTTATATAAGTCACAAATACCATTCGTCAAATTCATCATTGCAAGGCTTTGGGGAATGTCAATCACGGGTTCAATACTCGCCCAAGTTTTGAAACCAAGGTCATGAAGGTCTTTCATCATTTGAATTCTTTCCATATTAGAAGCCGCACCGGGTTCAAGATCGTCGCTTCCGGTAAGGGTGAACCCAAAGGCGATTGATTCTTTATAGGCCACGAAACGAATGTTGTCAAATGTTGCATTACATATTGGCCCGTAGGTGACATTTCCAAAGATACTATTGAAGAAGTCCGTTCGCTTTGTAAGAATCGTCACGTTGACATTGTTTTGCACACAAATCGCAATTGCTTCTTTGGTCAATTCAATGGTTTCGGGCAACATTGGATCAGTTGTAAACGAAAAGAATAATCCGTTCTTTTGAAGGTCTTCCAAATTCTGTTGAAGTTCTTTTTTGAACACTTCTTTTGCGTGATCAACGTCTTTGAAACATTTCTTCAATTCCGGGTGATCAATACCAAGAACCTTTGCGCCGATCCCTTTTTTCAAATAACAATATTCGCAACCGTTGGAACACCCAACAAAGAAGTTGCAAGCATAAGTTGCATATTCTCCGGCTTTCCCCGTGGGGCAATAAATTGCTTTTCCACTAAATTTATTCATGATATTTATTGTTTTATGATTTTTGAAATTCCTTGATCAAAGTATCGGCCAATAAAACGGCTTCCTTTGCAACTCCTTCAAACATGTATTCCGAACCCTCTTCAATCCGGGTTGTAAGGTCTTCATTTGAAAGAATTCCTTTCATCGCATCTTTGGCGGCTTCCCAACGTCTTTGTTCCCAAATGTTCTTGTATATAATACAGTCGTTAAAACCGGGGCATCCGTTTCCTTGGTGGGAACATTTTGCACAATCAATGATCATTGTTCCTTTTTTCATTCTGACTTTATTACTATATGATTACTTACTTTCGGTTCAATAATGATTCGACCGTCTGAAGCATAAACTTCTAAATCTCCAAACTGATCTAAACAAATACGATATTGATTCCCTTTCCCGTCAAAGACATAGACCCCGTTTCTTGCTTCTTGCGTTTCGGGTTCGGAATTAAATTCAATTGCTTGTATCTTCATAAATAGTTGATTTTAAAGTGAAAAGTATTTTCTTAACATAATATCATCTACAATATTTAATCGTGCGGCCGGAATCGCTTCTTTCTGATAACCAATTTTTAAGATTCCTTTATGACAAACATTTCCATAAGCAACAAGGCTATTTTTTTGACAATCGGTTAAAGGAATATCTTTTCGGTTGAATCTACTTTCGTCATAACCCGAATAAAGAATCCAATTCCCGTGTATTTTCACCCACCCGTGTTCTTCCAACCAACGATCCGGGTTTTCTCCAATATCGGTTCCTTTTTCGACTTTGTATTTTTCCCGAATGGCATCAGCAAGATTCATGTGTAGCATGTTGGAAATTTCCCCATTTAGCCCGTAGAAGAAACCGTTTGGATCAAGCCACCCGGCCGAATAATTCAGTTTTATATCTGAAGGTTGAATGATGTTTCTTAGTTCTTTTTCAATATCTTGGGCGGATTCAATGTGTTTTTTTATCCCTTCGTCTTCTTCTCTTATAGTTGCTTCAATCAATTCGTAATCGTATTCAATCAAAGCTTTTAACTTCATTTCTATTCGGTTTATAATTGGGTAACGTGTCCCAGGAACACACCCATTGAAAGGATTGATTTGTTGGGGATAAGTATGTTCAAGAAAGTCGAAGACGTTGAAAAGTTTATAAGTCTTCCGCAAATATGCATCGGACAATTTGAACATGCGCCGCATATTTTCAACCCTTGGGTCACTGTCAATAATATCTTCAATCTCTGTAATATCGTTCTTAATAATGAACTTTCCAAGTGCTTGATAATTGAATTCAAAGTCAAAAGAACCTCTATGTATGGAAATGCTACGTTGTAATTCTTCAAGTCCTAAGCGAATACGATCTCCGCTTCGTCTTATCTCTTTATGTTGGAATAAGTACCAATCAACAAAATCGGGCTTTGGGTAGTCAGAATGTTTGTTTTCATCACGGGAAACTACATTTACGTTCACTCCGTCGTCTTCTACTTCGATAACAAGTTCACCACTCAACAACTTAATTGCCATTTCAACCGGAAGATCATTTAAAGACATTGTAAATGTTTCGATAGCCTTTTTAGGATCAAGGTTACACAAAAGGTGTTCTTGTGCTATTTGTGCCAACAATTTTCCTGCGCTTTTATCAAGGGTAAAATGAAGATTTGCCATAATTGTTTCAATCTAAATTATTAATATTTGAATTCTGTAAAATGAACAATTGCCATTGTTTGCGAATTGTCATAAGGAAGGAACCATTCTTTGAAGACATCGAAGGGCAATCCGTCGTTTTGGGCTGCTTCACTCAACTTCGACATTTTGAATCTTTGCGATTCATTGTCCCAAACTTGGCAAACATCTTCTTTCCATGATTCGGCATCACCAATGATCAATGGTTGAATACTGATCTTGTCAAATCGGGCAATCTCAATTTGCTTTGATCGGTACGGCATACCTTCCCATTGTCTGATCGAAAGGTAAGCTTTGCCGGAATTGATCAATTCGGCCTTCTTTTGCCACCAAGCAAGATTGGCACGGATTGTATGTTTCTTTTCACCGGAAGACAACTTTTCAGCAAAGTTTGTCGGTTCCCCGGCGTTTGACATTCTTTTTGGAAATGCTTTTGAAAGCATCAAAACAACTTTTTTCTTTTCCATGATTTTAATTGGTTGTATGCAATTGCATTGCAAATGATTTACTTTTGATTTACTTTTGCTTGTTTCCCGAAAATATCGTTGTCTATTACCTTGTATCCTTTTTCTTCAAGGAACCGATCAACGACCGGGACATTTAGGCGGGTTTCTCCGTTATGCTTGAACCAACCCGGAAGTCCTTTCACGTCGGCCCAAAATTTGAAAGATTGAGAATTGGCGACTTGCTGCTTGAACCCGTAGAACTCGACAAAGCCGAAGTCACGGCGTTCACCTTTCGGATTTATCAAAGTGATCGGTTGTGCCATTATCGCAAACTTTCAATTCTATTGCGGAATCGGGCCGCATATTCTTCGTTTTTGTTTTCCGGGGAAACAAGGATCACCGTATTAGCGTCGATTCTCAAACAAACTTTTCCTTTATCCCGTTTTCTCAATTCTTCCAAGTCAATTGATCCATTCTTGGAAATATCGGCCTTTTGGGGCCGTTTCTGACCTTCGGCGGTCAAACCTTCATTTTTTCTTGGCATATATTACTGTGATATAGGTTGTTTTAAAATTTTGTTTATACGAATTGCGATTGCCCGAAATGTTGGGTTGTATTTTACTTCATCGTCGTACTTGTTCAGATAATGAAGCATCGTTGTATGATCCCGGTGAATATATCGGGCAATTTCTTTCAACTTCATTCCGGTCTTTCGACAATGATAAGTGAATATCATGCGAGCGAAGAAGGAATCACGACACCGGACTTCGGTTGTGTATTCTTCAAATTTCAATCCCATGACTTCTTGTATCGCCCCTTTGATTTTAAAAATTGTTATTGCAAGATATTTTTCGGATTCTTCTTTTGTTTGGAACAAAACTTTCATCCCTCTAACATCGGCAATGTGCTTTTCGATCATTGCCCCTTTGCTTTCGATCCAATTATCAAGCATATAAATTGAATCACATTCAAAAAGCAATTTCAGATCAAACAACATGTGTGATTCCCAAGGAGCATCGACACCCAAACGAAGTTCAAACGGGTTGACAACATCATGTCCAAGACCTTGCAAGTATGATTCCGCTTGCTTGAATTTCTTCTTTGCTTCTTCTGAAGGAAGGCCGGAAATTTTGCCCGAAATATAAGTCTTCATAATTGTTATTTTATTTATTATCAATTGAATATGTTTTTCGGCGGTCTTTGCCTTTTATCTCAAAGTAATTGCACATTTCATTCAAGCGGCTTGCAACTCGATCCCCGTATCGGTCGATCAATACTTTATGGCTCATGGGAAGGTTAGACGTTATAAGGGTTATTTTATCGGTGAAATCCCCCCTATATTCAAGCAATTGTTGTATAACCCCCATGCGATTACCCATGTACAGGCTTTCAATCGGTTCAGAACTTGAACCCAAGTCTTGAATTCCAAGAATAGCCCTTTTTTTATATTTGTCAATGGACCCTTTTTCGGTAAATTCTTCGCAAATTGTATCGGAACGAAAACAGGGCCAACGAAGGCAAAATTGTTCATTACCGATTGTCACTTGTACATTGTCAATATCGCAATACGCCGACATTATTTCCAAAGCCCAAGACTTACCGCTTCCGGTGTTTCCTGCAATGTATATTCCGGCGGTCAATCTTCCGGGAATGATCTCTTTTGTCGCCGGATCAACACATTTAAAGTCTTGATCCCCGTGAATCCAACGGATCAAATTTTCATATACAAATCGGTTTTCGTTGTCAATACAGAACTTCGGGTTTCGGTCTTTTCCGATTGCTTCAACAACTTGCATTGCAAAAGGCAATTGGTAAGGCAAATATGAATTGCGTCTAATTGTATGAAAGAAACCTTTATTTCTTATATTCCCGATAATGCTTCCTATTGGTCTTTCCATATATCATTCACTTGTTGATCATTACTTGTTGGACCGGGTTTCACGTTCTTGTTATCATAATTTCCTTCAAGGACCTTGACCCAATTCTTTTCATTTGCAAATAACCAATCGAAAGTTGCCTTCCAACCTCTTTGATTGTCGCCCCGGCAAAACTTTGAAGCTTCCATTTTGACGAAGACTTCCTTCAGCGTTTCAAGGCTTCCTTGCATTTCTTCAAGACGAATCCGAATTTTATTTTTCCGGGCATCTGATAGTTTGACTATTGCCGAATAAGACGGGCAATGTGTTTGATATAATTCAACCACCGCTTTGAAATCAACGTCGTTCCCCTTTTTCTTCCCGTTTCCGACGACTTCTTCGCTTTGCTGACTACTTGGTTGATCGGGCGTTGAATCTTCGGGAACGGGGCTTTCTTGGGGTTCTTCGGTTTGTTCTTCTAAACGCCAACGGCTTTGCGCTGCTTGTCTGCGCTTGTCTGCGATATTTGCCCTTTTCTTTAGTCTTTTATTGACTGATTCGGACCAATAAAATTGCCCGTCATTCTTGAATAAACCGAATTCAAACACGACATCTTTTATCATTTTGGCATCACCATGTAATTGATATGCGAGCGCACCAACCTTTGACACCTCTAACATTCCGTTTTGCTCGTATAAATTTTCAATGATGCACCAATAGGCCCCCAACCCTTCAAGACCGTATTTTTGTTGCACTGCAACCAATTTAGGATCGTTTCGGGCGTTGAAATCATGCGAGAAAAAATAGGTTTCTTTTGCCATTGTCAATTCATTTAAAAAGTTCTGTAATTTTATCCCCCGATCCGGTAAAAGACCGGGGGAAAGGAAAAGCAATGATTATTGTTCAATGATTGCGATTTCCGGCGCAATTTCCCGGATTGCGTTAAGTTGTTCGTCGATCACTTTATCCCGAAGGTCTTCCAAGGCTTGACATGCACCCGGTGACATAAGATACAACTTCACGCTTCTTCCATTGATTGAAGCATAGAATTCAACTTCAAGGTCTTCGGCCGGACGTCCTTTGAAAAGCGGGATTCTCAATTTGAAAGCCCCCGGCAAATTGGAAGTAACAACGCCGGAATAATTATCGGCAAAGCTTCCGTTGTCCGCTTTTTGCTTTTCAATTGTAGTGTTGACCTTTGCTTCAAAGTTCTTTAAATCGGTGACAAGTTTCATGTTTTCCGATTTGTCCGGAAAGAAGGCACGATTCATTTTAAAGAATTGTCCAAGTTCGTTCGGGTCCCAAGCATAAGCATTGTCATTGATCCCAAATTCTTTGAATTTCGGGTGTTTCTGAAGTGTTCCAAGAACTTTACCTTCTTTGTATTGATCATCTTCACAGATCACTAACTTGATTGTCAGGTTTTCACGGTTTACGAGTACATGACAACGCTTTTGGTTGATTTGATCTTCTTCGGACAATCTCTTTGTCAAGAATTCAAGTGGTGCGCCAATGGTCCCGGATAAATCAACTCTGATTGGGGCCTTTACTTCCAATTCGTTTACTTCACTAACTTCACGAACCACTAATTCGGCTTTTGTAACTCCTTGACCTAAAACAACTTGTAATTTTTCATTTTCCATGACTTAAAAATTTAATCGTTAATAACTTGAATTTCATTTACTTGCCCCTTGAAAGCCTTGCAAGGCTTGAAATGTGGAACAATTGTTTCGGGAACCACAACCGAAGTTCCGGCCGTGATATTCCGTGCAACTTTCGCTTGTCGTCGCTTTGGGGAAAGAGTTCCAAAACCACGAATGAAAATTGAATCACCATTTGCGATTGTTTCTTTCGCAACATCAAACGCCGTATTGATCGCATGTTCAACGTCGATCTTGTTGATTTCAGCACGTTCGGCAATCGTGTTGATAAGTTCTTGCTTTGTCATAATTATATGGTTTTTAATCGTTTGTCCCCGTTCTATTCATTTGAAAGATTGTTGTTTGAAGTTCATCCGGGAAAGCTGGGCGGGATTCCACAAGATCACCTTGTTCGTCGTAGAAACCAACCATTCGTTCTTCGTTATCGACAAACTTGAAAAGTCTACCGGAAACGACTTGACCTTTCTTCTTGATACACTTCAAAAGTTGCTTTCCTTCTTTGGCTAAAGGGTCAATCTTGTCCTTGTATTCCTTCATTTTAGCCTTCTTTTCTTCGTCAAGGTCTGCAACTTCAACGTCAACATCAATCTTTCGATCTTTCTTTTCCTTCAGTTCTTGCGGGGTGAATCGTTTGAAATACTCTTTGTTTTCAACACTGTCCGCATTGTCTTCTAAGAAGGCAATTCTTTCTTCATCGGTTTCGTACTCTTTACCGTATTCCTTTTTCATTTTATTTGATTATTAAGTGAAACATGTCAATGTGAAAATGGTATTTGTTCAACAGAATGAACGCTAAGATCAGTAATGTGACAATACTGTCAACATAACGCCACCAAAGCCAACGTTTTGGGATAAATGCAAGAAGAATGATCAAAGCAAATAAAACCCATTGTGAAGACATCAACCCGACAAGGCAATAGATCAAATAAATGATCCCAATTGATTGATACAAAGTCATGCTTGCGCCGATTTCATCAAAGGACAATTTGCCTTTTTTCTCCTTGTTCAACTTCTTTAATCTCTTGACGGCTGAATGAATGTTCTTTTGTGAGAACAAGACGATCAGTTCGACGAAGATGAAGAAGGCAATCAAAATATAAAATACATGTGTCATTGTCTTCGGTTTTAGGCGTTCAACAATAAAGAATCATTAAAAAGGTCGGTGAATGTCTGGCCGAAGTAGATTGCGAGTTCTCGATTTTTTAAGCAAAGCCGAGAACCGAGAAGCGCATACGTAGACGACGCCGTAATATTCGTATACGAGTAGCCGACACCCGCAGGGTTGGACATGTCGAACCAAGGATAATACTTGTATTCGTCGGAATCTTGCCAATTGGGTTTCCAACCTTCGTTCAATGCTTCGGCAATGACGATCAACTTATAATTGGCAATGATTGCCTTTTGGTGTTTACGGGGCAAGCCTTTCACTTCGGGAACATTTGTTGAAATACCCAAAACTTGACAAGCGTCTTCAAATGATTTCACCCGGTCGGTGATGTTGTCGTATAATGCGACTTGTTTTCCGAATAGATCGGATAAAACTTGTTTGCCTTCTTTTCCGGCATTGCGGAAAGCAACTAAAAGCGAATCTTGTTTAATTTGTAAAGTTCTCATTTTCAAAATGGTGTTTTATTAAAATTTAAAATCATTCCTTTCTCTGCAATGTGAACCGTTTTTCCGGTTGCTTGGTGAATACCTTCACGGAATTCGACCGCATTGCTATTCCCGTCGGATAAATGAATCAAAACGATATTGTTGACGGCTTTCAAATCGTTAGAAAGAAGGGCGTCCCGGCATGTGTCAAAAGACATGTGACTTTGCAATGTCCTATCCCGTAACGCTTTGGGGATTCTCCCTTCCGCAATGTTCCTTTCAAGAATGTCAAGGCGATAATTGGCTTCAATCAACACGTTTGACAAGTTTTGAAATCGGTTCGGCAAATAATACGTATCCGTTGCGAATAGCACATTTCCCGTTTCTTCATGTTGGATCAGATAACCGAACGGTTCGGCGCAATCATGCTTTGTATGAAATGGCAATACTTTGAAACGTCCGATCATATACACTTTCCCGGCTTCCAACGGGTGCGGTTCGTGATAACCTTGCCCGTTCATTGCTTGGATTGTTCCGGCTGAAGCATATACCGGAACGGACGTTTTCAATACTTCGTTGATCGCTTTACAATGATCCTTGTGTTCATGGGTGATCAGACACCCGGCGACTTTTTGTAAGTTAAAGTCGATTGCTTTCTTTACTTCAATGAAGGAAATGCCACATTCAAGAATAAGGGCTTCCGTTTCGTTTTCAAGGACATAGCAATTTCCCTTTGAAGAAGAACCAAGAATCTTCAGTTTCATAATTAAAAGCCGGGGCCGTTTGCTTTAGGCGCATTGTTGCCCGGTTGATTCTGATTGTTCCCTTGGTCCGTTGGCTGATCTTCCGGTTGTGCCGGATCGGTTGCGGTTGGTGCATCATCAATGTTGATTGTGCCTTTGTTGGCATTTTCTGCCTTCTCCTTTTCAACGGTATCGGTGACGTCTATATATTCAGCGTCAACAATGTCGTGCATTTCTTCAACCGTTTTCATACCCATTGACAATTCGGGCGCATAAGCGTTGGTCCACATTGAAGCGGCACGATAAGTCAACATTTGCCGGGTCATGGTTTGCCATTTGGAACCATTTTTGGTGTACCAACCTTCTTGAACTGCAAGTTTTACGTCAACCGGGGTTGATTCAAGAATGTCGGTTGATCCTTTCTTTGTAGTGTACGCAATACATTGGATATTGTCAATTTGGGTTCCGTCGAATACTTCAACCTTGGCTTCATTGCGATAATACCCTTTGCCGCCATTTTGTCCGGGCGTCCAAATCTTGTTGTATGTGGTGTATTCCACTTTCCCAAGTCTTCCAAGATTGGTGAATTTGTACTGAAGTGGATTGAATCGTCCGCATGTGTTTACGGTTGCGATCAAGAATTTTGAGGACCAAGCCGGGCGGCCGTAGATTGGCGTCATGTTCTGCATGATCATAAGCGGATCGGCCCCAATACGCATTGCGATTGATATTGCTATCATACAATTTGCCGTAGCTTTGTCGATAGGGTTCTTATCACTCACTTTGTACATGTCCGGGACAAGTTCAGAGTTGGCGAACATCTTGCAAACACGTTGCATCGTTTCAAACTGTGTCGGATCGAAGAAGTTGAATGTCACAACGTTCGTTCCTTGATCCATTTTTTGAAGTTCATTCATTGTTGCGGTAATTTTAAAGAGTTATTTTATAGAGTTTCAAACCTTGGTAGTCAACCGGGTCTTTGGAAACTGAAAAGACTATCTTTTTGTCATTCAGATCAATGTTCATTGACTTTGCCATTCTTTCAAGCACTTTTTGTGCTCCGTTTATCCGCATTGATGTTGCGATTTTAGGATCGTTCAATCGACATGTATATCCTTTGTAATCGTTTGAAGGGGCCAAATACCAATTGTTTTCTATTTGGCTACATACAAGAAGGATTTTCGCTTCGGTCACTTTTTCACCGAATAACTTGTTTTTTAATTCGGTTGAAATGTAGGCGTTTCCATGTTTGAAGTTGATTGACAAGTGAAACCCTTTGCGCACTCGTTGCGGTTGTTCGGATTCTCCGAAAATTAGAATTTGATCTTCCATGATTTTAATTATTTAATAGTTAATGATTTATCGGTTGAAACTATAAGATTGATAATTTGGCTTTCAGTTGGGATCAACTGATTGACTGATTCACGGCCGTCAATGAATATCGGGGCCGTAACATTGTGGAACCGACAAAGGGCGTTGATAATATCCAACCCGGCGTTGATCTTTTCGGCCGTATTGGTTGAAGAAATAGGAACCCCGGCTTTGTTGGTTGCGATACATGCTTCAAATTCACCGCCGTCAATGGTCTTGTCGAACAATTCAAATTTGACGATAGAAAACAAGTTATTGATCCGTGATTCACATTCATTGATTTTGGTTTTCGTGAAATCCATGATCGTAAATTCCTTCTTTTCAAGGTCTGCAATCTGTTGGGCCAATTCGTCGGATTTCTTTTCAAGATCGTTGATTTCCTGTGTGTACTTGGCAATCCTTTCTTTATCAGACAATTCGGCCTTCAGTTCGTCCCGGCGGGATTCAAGCGTCTTCTTTTGTTCTTTCAAATCTGAAGTATCGACGGGCTTCACTTCTTCAATCGTTGCTTGAATAGTCTTGATCTGATTATCAAGTTCTTGCCATTCCGGTAATTCTTCAGCGATAACCGGGGCCGGGGAAACAATAGACATTTCGGCAAGCATATCTTCAAACTCTTTGACCGATTTTTCAGCGTTGGCAACTTTAATCTTTTGATCTGTCAATTCGTTTTCGGCGGCAATAAGTTCTTTTTGTCGTTCTTCTAATACTTTTGAAAGGTTTGTGCCTTCTTCTTTGATACGGTCTAAGTTCGCTTGTTTGGTATCCCAAAATGATTGTTTGGCTTTTGATTGGTTTTCAGCATGAAGAAGCTTTGCAGCCGGATCGCCACAAGGACCGCCGAAGACGGGGCAAGTCAAACAACCTTCTTTGACATCATAGGTTTTCGCTTCTTCTGCAAACCATTCTTTCCGCTTGTTTTCAACCTTTTCATCCTGTTTGCTGATCACATCTTTCAGTGAAGAAACGGTTTGTTCTTGCGTTTTGAATGAAGAACGTACAGAAGAAAGGGTGATCCGTGCTTCGTTTAGTTTCCCTTCTGTTTCACGGCGTTTTGAATTTTGGGTGTTGGCATCATTGGCGGCCTTTTCCTTTGCTTCATGAACAACGGTTTGTTGTTTGGTCTTCAAGTCATTGATTTGACCTTGCTTCTTCTGAATTTCTTCATATTGTCCACGAATAGCGGTTGACTTGTCAGTCATGGACTTTTCAACCCTTTCAATTTCACTTTCAACGGCTTCCAATTCTGTTTGAAGGGCGTCAAAGTCTTTGGCTTCCGGCATCAACTTTCTTGTCTGATCAATACGTGAAGGGATCAATTTCAAATCATTGTTCAACTCTGTTTTCTTAGCTGAAATTTCCCTTTTGTATTGGGTCAAGGTCTTTCCGATAATTGAATCAAGAAGGACTTTGAATTCCGGCTTTGAAGCCGCAATTTGTTCGTCGCTGATTGTCCCGGCAATGTAGAATAATTGCGAACGCTGATCTTGCCATTTCAGAGAAAGGAAGAAAGAAGGATTGGTGATCATCTTGAAAACGGTTTCATCAATGATCGAATCAACCTTGGCCGCATATTCTTTGGCCGTACCGCATTTCACGTTATTGATATAAAACATAGTTTCACACCCGTCGTACGTTTCAACGGCCGTTCCACGTTTGCGAACCCATTTTTGATGCAAGACACGCTTCAAGATGATTTCTTCGCTGTTTACATCAAGCACGCCGCACACTTCAGCGTCAACACGATCAACACGTTTGCCATTTTCAATTGGTATGATATTATAATCTTTGCGGTCAAGAGAATCTTTGCCGAAAAGCAACCAAATAAAGGCGTCAAACATTGTTGATTTTCCGGTTGCATTTGCACCACAAATGCTTGTTTCATTGGAAAAGTCGATTGACCTTTCCTTTTGTCCCTTCCAATTGACAAGGGATAATCTTTTTAAAATTACATTCTTCATATTGTTGCGGGTATTAAATAATTATTCTTTTTCGGCCAAAATCTCAAACAATGACTTACCGGGATTACTCTTGAATTTTTCCCATGCGATCCGCTTTGCTTCTGCGGCTGAAGTTGCTTTGATTTTGTAATCCTTTGACCACTTCATATCAATATTCACTTCATAAGTCTTTTTAGCTTTATTCTTTTTCATATTTGACTATTTAATTTGTTAATCCTTAGATAGATAACTTGATCGATTGCACGTTTTGGCAACGGCTTCAATTTGTATGCGGTCAATCCTTACACTTGAATTTCGGTCCCCGTCTTTGATTTCGTCAACAAGACCTTCTTCGATCCAACGATCAACGGTTCCTTCTCCATATATTCGGTAAGCTTCACGCAACTTTAGATAGGGCTTTAGGCATCCGGCTTTCGCAAGTGCCCGTTGTGCTCCTAATTCGGCGGCGTCAATCAGAGCGTTCAGATATTCCGTTTCGGTTTTCGGCAATTGTATCCCCATTGTCTTTTTGCTTTTTTTCTAATGCTTTTATCAGCCGGGAAGCGTTATACAAATTCGCAATAACAAATCCATAATAAACGACATAAGCAATTGTTGAATCATCAACGGGATTCCCGAATAAAAGCAATAAGAATACGGCGAAATATAGGCCGATGAATAAAAATTTGACTGTTGCGTTACATTTCATAATCGTTGCGGTATTATGTTATAATTCAAGTAAATAGTCAAAGTCTGTTTCACTTTTCCTTCTTGCCCTTCTTGCACGACATTCGACCTTCTTTCCCGATCTAAATGTTCTCAAATTTTGTGCGTTGGTGAATTCAGTTGAAACAACCAAAAGAAGTAATACAAGTGTTACGACTTTTCTTTTTAAAGGAGATAGATCAAACGATATGTTGAAATGCACGCAAAACCACCATGCGGAAAGTTCATTTGACTTTGTAACCCCGGTTTTCTCATAAATAGACCGGGCGTGATTTTCGACCGTTCGGTTGTCGATAAATAGCCGTGAAGCAATTTCTTTTTTACTTGCTCCCCAAGCGATCAATTCGGCAACTTCGGATTCCCGCTTTGTTAGCGTTGCAGTTGCGTTCATATCATTCCCCCCAAACTTCCTTGATTCCATACTTGGCGAAGGTTTCTTCAATCGCCTTTGCTTCACTCACCTTGGGTTCGACCTTTCCGTTTAGCCGATTCAGCCAAGCCACGTTCGTTGTAATTCCAAGCGTGATCATTATTTCATGCTTCACGTTTGAAATGTCTTTTTGCATGACTTGCGAAAACCCTTTCTTGAAAGAAAATACTTCCATAACTTATTCTTATTTAAAAATTTGACGTATATTCGCTATTTGTTGATGATTACTTTCTCTTTACCTTTGCAAAGTGAAACTTTCATGCTGCAAATATAAAGATAGTTTCGATTAAATTGATATAAAATCGAAAGAAACTTTATATCAATGTTGTTAAATTATGTTTTATGCTTGATATTGAAAGAGTTATAAAAGTTGTTGATTGGCTGATTTTTGAAAAGATTGTCACATCAAGAAAGGATTTAGCCTTGAAAATGGGTTATACTGAATCTTCTATGTCCCAAATTCTCAATCAGAAAGTTCCGCTATCCGAAAGGTTTATAAAGAAACTTTCGATTTTGGATGAAAGAATTGATTTTAATTGGATTTTAGACGGGGAAGGGGATATGTTGAAAGCTGAATCTACAACGGATTCTTCTAACATGTTACCGTCAATTGAAACAAAAAGATTGATTGAACTTGGTGCGGAAGCTTTTGAAAAGAAGTTGCTTGATATGTTTCAGAAAGGGGAAATTTATTCGGCGGCTACCGTAAAAGAGAAAGATTTGTTGATCCATGAATTATTGATCAAGGTTGGAAAGCTTGAAGCAAAAGTCGAAGAACTTGAAAAGGAAAAAGGCAATGTCCGAACGGACGAAAATGCAACATGTGCAAATGTCGGGTAATCAATGCCTTGGGGGAATTTCGTGTTGTTCCTAAATATTAAGCAAAAGCAATGCAAATGCAATGCAAATGTGATTTTTTGCATAACAAAGCCCCTTTTTTAGTAAAAATACTGTATAAAAATTGTAAATAATTAGAAAATGTGAGTTTTGTAATGAAAAAGATAATAGATTGGTGTTTAGAGAATTGCGATTTTGAAATTTAGCAAAAGCAATGCAATTGCATAACGTTTGCAATGCAAGTCGTTTTACTCTAAAGGAAAGATATATATAGAATATATAAATATATTCTTTGTAATAACTAACGTTATTACCCTAAAGGTGGAAACTCAAAAGAAATATGGATATGATAAAAGTTGAAATAGAAGGGTATTATAATCGGCCGGAATTTTACCCATATATGCCGAATGAAATTTTCGACAAGCTTGAAGCGGCCGCAATGCAAGGCGAAGATTTGGCCGAACTGCCAAAAGAACTATTTGAAAGAATGGTTGCAGACTATGAAAGTGAAAAGAAGAAATAATTTTGAAAAGTAAGAATGGAAGCAAAAACAGTAAGGCCGCAGGCCAAATCAATACAAGGACGTTTTTTTGAAGCGATCAACACTTTGATTGCTTCCGGTAAACTTGAAGGGATGAAAACGTTCTGCAATTTATATGATCTTCATCAACCCAAATATTCCCGGTTGAGATCGGCAACAATGGACACAACAAAAGAATGTCCATACAAGTTGATTGATATTGATGCGCTTGCTTACTTAGTCAAAGACTTTGGCGTTTCTTCTGATTGGCTTTTGCTTGGTCGGGGGAAGATGTTTAAATAATAAATCTAATATACTAATGACAAAAAATGAAATTGACCAATTATTCAATCAAGGTGATAGGATAATTTATATTTTTAATGAAAAGAATGAAATCGTCCGTCCGCATATAGCGCATAATCAATTGAGTGGGATTGCGGAAGACAAGATCACATGTGAACCAATATATCCTAAAATACCGCCCGCACGTCCAAATGGATATACAATCAAGATAGACGGAAAAGAAGCTTTTACTTTCTACTACATACAACCCAATCACCCGGAAAAAGAAAAAACAACTATGTACCGTTATCGGGCCGATGTCTTTTTCCAATCAAAAGGGTATTCTTTGATTGTTGAAACTGATTTTCCGGTTGTGGGTGATACGATTAGACCTTTTGTTGCTTTAGCCATGAAAACAAATTATGATATTGACATTTCAAATGGTATTCTTCAAATCCTTCAAGTCACTTCCGTTTAAGTAGTCTATAACTTTTCGGTTGGCTTCGTCGATTAAGGACCAATCTTTGGCAATATAGACATCAGCCATTTTTAAACCTTCATCAACATGGTTTAAAGATAGGTTGATGTCGTCTTTGGATACTCCACAATTGTTCCGGGCAATTGTGGCCCAACTATGCCGGGCGTAATACGTCGTTAAATTTTCTTCGATCCTGCATTTTGCAGCAAGTTTCTTTAATCCCTTATTGACGTTGTTGCCGAATGTATGTGAATCGCAATATCTCTTTGAGAAATCAAATAGATAGTCACCGGATTTGGCCCGATATTTTTCTATAAGTGGCACGACTTCGGGTTCTACCTTGATCGAAATGAAAGCTTGGTCCCGGCGACGCCCTTTTGTTTTTCGGCGTTTATATGAAAGCCGTCCTTCTCTGAAGTCTGAAACTTGCATGTCGTAAAGATCAGCCATGTTTATACCAACAAGATAAAATGATAGCATAAAAACGTCACGGGCAAACTTTGTGCGTTCAAACTCCAACTCGTTTTCGTTTATCTGTGATATTGCTTTTATTTGATCGGGCTTCAAATTTCGTTTGTCGGGTTCCGGCGGTTTTTGAAGTTTGTATTTTCTGAAAGGGTAGTGAGCAATCAAAACTTCATCTTTTTCGTCGTCATTGTATTCGTTGATTGCAGCATTGAACAATATACGTACATTGGTCATGTAGTCAAAGACGCCAACATCGGATAATGGCTTTTTCTTGGTAGTCACCATTTTCCCAAATTGATTTTTTCTTTTAATTGTTCTTTCGCTCCGAAGATGTTTTTCAAATTGCCTTAAAAATTTTGATGTTATTTCGGTGATAGCGATTCTTTCCCTTCCGTTACAAAAGTCAATAATTGCATTTGTTGCGGTTTCCAAGGTTTGCGCCGTTGAAATTCTACCTTCGTTTCTTAACCGTTCGCAATGCTTGCGAGAAAATGCAATGAAATCAATTGAGGAATCGGAACCGGGCGTTGTTTGCTTTTCAAAATATTCGGCAAGTTCTTTGGCCGTATATAATTCTATGCGCAAACCAAGCTTTTGCGATTTTAGTTCTTCGTATTTGGCAATCCTTCGATCAAGTTCACGAATGATGAATGAATCCTTCAGAACAAACGCTTTCTTGTTAATCTGTTTGTCCGTGACATAGAATTCAGTTTTTATATATCCGTATTGCCGTTTCCAACAAACCCGGATCGAAACGGGGTATTTCTCGTCGGCCCGTCTTTGGTGTTTGAAAATACATATTTTGAATGTTGCCATATAGTTTTTGAAGATTCCGTGCTACAATCGTGACACAATTTTCCGCAAATCTACTCAAATTTGAAGGCGTTTGAAATAGCGTAAATTCGTCATGAATGTCGTAAAAACCTTGCGAAACCCCATGAAAAAAGGCGCCCAAGAGTGGAAGCCTCCTAAACGCCTAATTTTATCTTGGTAGCGGGACCCGGGATTGAACCGGGGACCTCATGATTATGAATCATGCGCTCTAACCAGCTGAGCTATCCCGCCATCGTTTCTCGATTGCGGGTGCAAAGATAGATGATTTTTTATAATCTCCAAAACAATTCATAACTTTTTTGTGTTTTTTCTTTAATACGGGTCTTGATTTTCCCTATAAATAGGGAGTTTGATGCCCGATAATGAAAGAATAATTAATAAAGTGTCTGATTTATGCAGCGTATTTAGAAAAAAGTATTTATCTTGGCACACGTAAAAACAATTCGAAATTGCTATGAAAAAGGAAAAGATTCATTTGGAGTATTTGTTGAATGCAACGTCTAAAAATATTCTTTGGGGAGCTATTAGTACACCGACCGGGTTGGAGGACTGGTTTGCAGACAAAGTTATTTCTGACGATAAAATAGTAGAGTTTCATTGGGGCAAGACAGAACAGAGGAAAGCAGAGATTATTGCCATTCGCTCTTTCTCTTTTATCCGTTTCCGTTGGCAGGATGATGAAAACGAACGCGATTATTTTGAAATCAAGATGACTTATAATGAGCTGACTAGTGACTATGTGTTGGAAATTACCGATTTCGCAGAGCCGGATGAAGTAGCCGATATGAAAGAATTGTGGGAGTCGCAAGTAGCTAAATTAAGAAGAACTTGTGGTTTTTAGTTAACTTTCAACTAAAAATTTTCGATGCTCCTTTTTTTGTGCTAATTTTGCATCCTAATTGCACGAACCTATTAAGATGCTACGCATAAAGAAATTAGATATATTCATCGTAAAGAGTTTTTTGATGCTCTTTATTGGTACATTCTTCATCTGTCTGTTCATATTCATGATGCAGTTCCTGTGGAGATATGTAGACGAATTGGTCGGAAAAGGGTTGGAGATGAGCGTTATGGCTCAATTCTTCTTTTATTCCGCATTAACATTAGTGCCAGTATCGTTGCCATTGGCAGTGTTACTGGCTTCTTTGATTACTTTCGGTAACTTTGGCGAGCGTTATGAATTACTTGCAATGAAAGCTGCGGGTATTTCTCTACTTAAAATCATGCGTCCGCTCGCTTTCTTTGTTTGCGGACTTGTCGGTGTCTCATTCTATTTCCAAAATGTTGTTGGTCCTATCGCCCAGGCTAAGCTGGGAACCCTGATTCTTTCGATGAAACAGAAATCTCCGGAGTTGGATATTCCGGAAGGAGTTTTCTATTCTGAAATAAAGGATTATAATTTAAAGGTTGCCAAGAAGAACCGGAAGACCGGTATGCTATATGATGTGCTGATTTATAGTATGAAAGATGGGTTTGAGAAAGCACGTATTATATATGCTGATTCCGGACGTTTAGAGATGACAGCGGATAAGCAGCATCTTTGGTTGCATTTGTATAGCGGAGATTTATTTGAGAATTTGAGGGCACAAAGTATGAAATCGGAGAATGTGCCCTATCGGCGTGAGGAATTCCGGGAGAAACATAGCATTATTGAATTTAACTCCGATTTCAATATGGTTGATGGTGAAATTATGGGCAAGCAGTCCAGTGCTAAGGATATGGCGCAGTTGCAAAGCTCTATAGACTCAATGACGGTAGTGGGAGATAGTATCGGACGACAATATTACAGGGAAGTGGCAGAAGGGAATTTCCGCGCTTCTTATGGATTGACAAAGGAAGATACGGTCAAAATAGAAAAGGCGGATATACATGAATATAACGTGGACAGCCTTTACGAGGTAGCCTCTTTAACGCAGAAACAGAAGGTGCTTTCTTCTGCTGTCAGTCGGGCGGAGAATGTGGCCAACGATCTTGGGTTCAAGAAATTCACGATGGAGAACAACGATTATAGTATTCGCAAGCATAAGACCGAATGGCATAAGAAGATAACGATTTCACTCTCTTGTCTGCTGTTCTTCTTTATCGGAGCTCCATTGGGCGGAATTATCCGCAAAGGAGGTCTCGGAATGCCGGTAATTGTATCCGTGTTGGTATTTATCATTTACTATATCATTGATAATACAGGATATAAAATGGCCCGTGACGGTAAGTGGATAGTATGGATGGGAATGTGGACAAGTAGTGCGGTCCTTGCCCCATTAGGAGTTTTCCTTACCTATAAATCGAATAAGGACTCTGTGGTGCTTAATGCAGATGCCTATATCAACTGGTTCAAGAAGATTGTGGGAATCCGTAGTGTACGCCATATATTTAAGAAAGAAGTGATTATCCATGATCCTGATTACGCACGTCTGACCGGTGATTTGGAACAACTTACTGCAGAGTGCAGAGCGTATGCTGCCAGGAAACGATTGGAAAAAGCACCGAATTATTTTAAATTGTGGATGTCGAGCGAGGATGACAACGAAGTAATGGCTATCAATGAAAAGCTGGAAGCGTTGGTTGAAGAAATGTCCAATACGAAATCGGCCACTTTGATCGGTGCATTAAACAATTATCCGGTTATTTCCGTTTCTGCTCATGTGCGCCCGTTTCATATATATTGGTTGAATTTGGTAGCCGGAGTCATTTTCCCTATCGGTTTATTTTTCTATTTCCGCATTTGGGCGTTCCGCGTTCGTCTGGCTAAGGATATGGAACGGATTATAAAGAACAACGAACAAATTCAATTCATCATACAGAAAATCAATAAATAAGTGTTATGAAAGAGACTATTAAAATGGATAGAATAGAAGATGCGATTGCCGACTTCAAAGAAGGCAAGTTTGTCATAGTAGTGGATGATGAAGACCGCGAAAACGAAGGCGACTTGATTATTGCCGCTGAAAAGATAACTCCCGAGAAAGTGAATTTCATGTTGAAACATGCGCGTGGGGTGCTTTGTGCACCTGTCACAGTGTCTCGTTGCAAGGAGTTGGATTTGCCGCATCAGGTAAGTGACAATACTTCCGTGTTGGGAACTCCTTTTACGGTTACCATTGACAAACTGGAAGGCTGTACAACAGGTGTTTCTGCTTCCGATCGTGCCGCTACTATTCAGGCGTTGGCCGATCCTACTTCTACACCGGCAACCTTCGGTCGTCCCGGACACATCAATCCGTTGTATGCACAAGAAAAAGGAGTGCTTCGTCGTGCCGGACATACGGAAGCTACGATTGACATGGCTCGTCTGGCAGGACTTTACCCGGCAGGTGCCTTGATGGAAATCATGAGTGAAGATGGAACAATGGCACGCTTGCCCGAACTCCGCCAGATGGCAGATGAACATGGACTGAAACTGATCTCTATTCATGACCTGATTGTCTATCGTTTGAAACAGGAATCCATTGTGGAAAAAGGAGTGGAAGTAAACATGCCTACTGAACACGGGATGTTCCGTCTGATTCCTTTCCGCCAGAAATCAAACGGATTGGAGCACATGGCTATATTTAAAGGTACGTGGAGTGAAGACGAACCTATCCTGGTACGTGTCCACTCATCTTGTGCTACAGGAGATATCCTTGGTTCGCAGCGTTGTGACTGTGGCGAACAGTTGCATAAAGCGATGGAAATGATCGAAAAAGAAGGAAAAGGTGTAGTGGTTTATCTCAATCAGGAAGGACGCGGCATCGGTCTGATGGAAAAAATGAAAGCATACAAGCTCCAGGAAGACGGTATGGATACCGTTGATGCGAATATTTGCTTAGGACATCTTGCTGACGAACGTGATTATGGAGTAGGTGCACAGATCCTTCGTGAGCTGGGAGTACACAAAATGAGACTTTTGACAAATAATCCGGTAAAACGTGTTGGTTTGGAAGCCTATGGATTGGAGATTGTAGAAAACGTGCCTGTTGAAACAGTTCCTAATCCGTATAATGAGCGATACTTGAGAACAAAGAAAGAAAGAATGGGGCATACTTTACATTTTAATAAGTAAATTGCCATTTTGTTTTCATATATCAAATATTATCGCTTATTTTGCAGCGATTTTCACTCAACAACAATAAAATAGATACAAAATGAATCAATTATCAGATCGTTTGAACAGCTTGTCGCCGTCGGCGACGCTTGCCATGTCTCAAAAGAGCAACGAGCTCAAGGCACAAGGCGTTGATGTTATTAACTTAAGTGTAGGAGAACCTGATTTTAATACTCCTGACCACATCAAAGAAGCTGCGAAAAAAGCCATAGATGATAACTTTTCCCGCTACTCTCCGGTACCGGGCTATCCGGCTTTGCGCAATGCTATTGTTGAGAAACTGAAAAAAGAAAACGGTCTTGAATATACAGCCGCCCAGATTTCGTGTGCAAATGGTGCAAAACAATCTGTTTGTAATACGATTCTTGTATTGGTAAATCCGGGTGACGAAGTAATCGTTCCGGCTCCTTACTGGGTAAGCTACCCGGAAATGGTGAAAATGGCAGAAGGTACTCCTGTTATCGTTTCAGCAGGTATTGAACAAGATTTCAAGATTACTCCGGAACAGCTGGAAGCTGCTATTACTCCGAAAACGAAAGCGTTGATTCTTTGTTCTCCGTCCAACCCGACAGGTTCTGTATATACAAAAGAAGAATTGGCCGGACTGTCTGCTGTATTGGCTAAACATCCGCAGGTAATCGTAATCGCTGACGAGATTTACGAACATATCAATTACATCGGCGCACATCAAAGTATCGCTCAATTCCCTGAAATGAAGGAACGTACAGTGATTGTAAACGGTGTATCCAAAGCGTATGCTATGACAGGATGGAGAATCGGTTTTATTGCCGGTCCGGAATGGATTGTAAAAGCTTGCAACAAGTTGCAAGGTCAGTACACTTCAGGTCCTTGCTCTGTTTCTCAAAAAGCTGCTGAAGCTGCATATACAGGAACACAAGAACCGGTAAAAGAAATGCAGAAAGCATTCGAACGTCGTCGTGACCTGATTGTGAAGTTGGCTAAAGAAGTTCCGGGATTTGAAGTAAACGTTCCGCAAGGTGCTTTCTACTTGTTCCCGAAATGTGATACTTTCTTTGGAAAGAGCAACGGCGAACGTAAGATTGCAGATTCGGATGACTTGGCAATGTACTTACTTGAAGAAGCTCACGTGGCTTGTGTAGGTGGTACCTCTTTTGGTGCTCCTGAATGTATCCGCATGAGTTATGCTACAAGCGATGAAAATATCGTAGAGGCTATCCGTCGTATCAAGGAAGCATTGGCTAAATTGAAATAAGAGTTCATCACAGAGGACGCAGAGGACACAGAGTTAAATAGTTTGGGAGATGTGTCGCAACTCTCCTTTCAGTGGAATCCCCCTTGCTACAAACCATTTGTGGCAAGGGGGATTTCTAATTTATAAGGGTGGTGACACATCCTTTCATTGTTTCTTCTCTGTGTCCTCTGCGTCCTCTGTGGTGAAAAAAAAGGCTGCCTTCCGTAGAAAGCAGCCTATACATTTTTTGTAGCTTGTATTATTCAGCCGGGTGAATTGCTTCAGACGGACAAACGTCTGCGCAAGTACCACAGTCAGTACATACATCTGGGTTGATAGAATAGATATCACCTTCAGAGATAGCTTCTACCGGACACTCGTCGATACAAGTTCCGCAAGCAATACAATCGTCACTAATTACGTAAGCCATTTTTCTAAGATTTAAATTATTAGTACTAATTTCTTCGGCAAAAATAAGGCTTTTATTGATTGGTTGTTATGCTTCGATGATTAAATTGACTTAATTTGTACGTCTTCTAAATAAGCAACCTCCCTATAATCTGCTATATTTTTCGTATTTTTGCACTCAAATTACTAATATATAGCGATTATGCCTTTAAATTTACCCGATAAACTACCTGCGATAGAGCTTTTGAAGGAAGAAAATATTTTTGTGATCGACACTTCCCGCGCTACGCAGCAAGATATTCGTCCGCTACGGATTGTGATTCTGAACCTGATGCCGTTGAAGATTACAACGGAAACAGACTTGGTGCGCTTACTTTCGAATACACCTCTTCAGGTGGAGATTTCGTTTATGAAGATCAAGAGCCACACGTCGAAGAATACACCGATAGAACACATGAAAACGTTCTATACGGATTTCGATCAGATGCGTCATGAGAAGTATGATGGTATGATTATCACCGGAGCCCCTGTAGAGCAGATGGACTTCGAAGAAGTGACCTATTGGGATGAGATTACGGAAATCTTTGATTGGGCACGTACGCATGTCACTTCTACCTTATATATATGTTGGGCAGCGCAGGCCGGATTGTATCATCATTATGGGGTTCCAAAATATCCGTTGGAAGAGAAGATGTTCGGCATCTTTGAGCATCGCGTACTGGAACCTTTCCATTCCATCTTCCGTGGTTTTGACGATTGTTTCTATGTGCCTCATAGCCGTCATACGGAAGTGCGCAGGGAAGATATTCTGAAAGTTCCGGAACTGACGTTGCTTTCCGAATCGAAAGAAGCCGGTGTCTATATGGCGATGGCACGGGGCGGACGTGAGTTCTTTGTCACGGGACACTCTGAATATTCTCCGCTGACACTGGATACAGAATACCGCCGTGATTTGGATAAAGGCCTGCCAATAGAGATCCCTCGCAATTATTATATAGACGATGATCCTGAAAAAGGCCCGTTGGTACGTTGGCGTGCTCATGCCAATTTGTTGTTCTCCAACTGGTTGAACTACTTTGTTTATCAGGAAACACCTTACAACATCAATGATATTAAATGATAAAGCAGCGTAAAATAGAACTTCTCGCTCCGGCGAAAAACTTGGAATGTGGTATTGAAGCTATCAACCATGGTGCAGATGCTGTATATATCGGTGCTCCGAAATTCGGTGCCCGTGCGGCAGCTGTGAACTCATTGGAAGATATTGAAGCATTGGTGCAGCACGCTCATTTGTATAATGCACGTATTTATGTCACGGTCAATACGATTCTGAAAGAAGAGGAGTTGAAAGAGACGGAGGAGATGATTCATGCACTTTATCGGATTGGTGTCGATGCACTGATTGTACAGGATATGGGAATCACGAAACTGAACCTTCCTCCGATACCGCTTCATGCCAGTACGCAAATGGACAACCGTACGCCGGAAAAAGTGAAATTCCTTAGGGAAGCAGGTTTCCGTCAAGTGGTGTTGGCGCGGGAGTTATCGTTGCGTGAAATAAAGAAGATTCATGAAAGTTGTCCGGAAGTGCCTTTGGAAGTATTTGTACATGGGGCGCTTTGTGTCAGCTATAGTGGGCAGTGCTATGTTAGTCAAGCCTGTTTCGGTCGTAGTGCCAATCGTGGAGAGTGTGCACAATTCTGCCGTCTACCTTTTAGTCTGGTAGATGTAGACGGGAAAGTGATTGTCAAAGACAAACATCTGCTTTCCCTGAAAGATATGAATCAAAGCGACGAACTGGAGCAACTACTGGATGCCGGAGCTTCTTCATTCAAAATAGAGGGACGACTGAAAGACGTATCTTATGTGAAGAATGTAACGGCTGCTTATCGTCAGAAGCTGGATGCAATCTTTGCCCGTCGTCCGGAATATGTACGTGCTTCTTCGGGTACGTGTAGTTTCGAATTTAAACCACAACTCGACAAGAGCTTCAGTCGTGGGTTTACGCATTATTTCTTGCACGGACGTGATAAAGAGATATTCTCTTTCGACACTCCTAAATCGCTGGGCGAAGAGATGGGAACCATGAAGGAGGCCCGGGGCAACTATCTGACAGTTGCCGGACTGAAATCCTTTAACAATGGAGACGGTGTTTGCTATATCGACGAACAGGGACGTTTGCAGGGTTTCCGCATCAACCGGGTGGACAGCAACAAACTCTATCCACAAGAAATGCCCCGTATCAAACCCCGCACTACACTGTATCGTAATTTCGACCAGGAATTTGAGCGAATCCTTTCCCGCAAATCTGCAGAAAGGAAGATCGCAGTGAAAATCTTACTTGCCGACAACAATTTCGGTTTCTCTCTGACATTGACTGACGAAGATGATAATAGTGTAACAATCACCCTCCCTCGTGAGAAAGAACTTGCCCGGACTCCACAGACGGACAATCTGAAAATGCAACTGTCCAAACTGGGGAATACACCTTTTGAAGCAAAAGAAATAGAAATATCCTTTACCGGGAACTGGTTTCTGCCGGCTTCAGTGTTAGCCGATTTCCGCAGACAGGCAGTCGACCAGTTAATAACTGCCCGTCGAATCAATTATCGTCAGGAATTGGCAGTATGGAAGCCAACAAGTCATGCTTTCCCACAAACGACATTAACCTATCTGGGAAATGTAATGAACACCCGTGCAGCTTCTTTCTATCAGGAACATGGAGTACAACAGGTAGCGGCAGCGTACGAAAAAGAAGCAGTGGAAGATGCGGTACTGATGTTCTGCAAACATTGTTTGCGCTATAGCATGGGCTGGTGTCCTATCCATCAACGGATACGTTCGCCTTATAAAGAGCCCTATTATCTGGTGTCGAATGACAGCAAACGTTTTCGTTTGGAATTTGATTGTAAGAATTGTCAAATGAAAGTAAAGGCGGCACAATGAGGATAATTAATCACGGAATTATTCGTCACAGAGGACGTAGAGGAGACAACGTTTCAACTCATCCTTCCGGAATCGGTCGATTGAACGGTTTGTGGAAGAGAAATGGAAAACTTTTCTCCATATTCTCTGTGTCTTCTATGTCATCCGTGTCTTATAGTAACTCTGTGTTCTCTGCATTCTCTGTGGTGAAGTCTGTCATGAGCTTGCTATTGTGTCTGTTCCTGCTTTCGTCTTGTTATTATAAAACGCCTGCCCTGGATTCGGAGGAGCTGTCGAAGAAAACAAAGGATTCGCTGACTTACCTGTATGAACGCCATTATACATGGAATACAAACTTGGAAGTAGTCGATGATTCCATCTCTTTGGAATGCCTCCCGATAAAAGATACTTTTATTCAGTTGAATAGGGGGGATAGGGTAGTGGTTGCAGAGTTTGCGGTTCATCCTGCCGATAGTGTAGACAGCATTTGGGTGAAACTGGCACATACACAAGATGAACAGGGTTGGATACGTGAGAAAGAACTCAAGAAGTCATTTGCACCGACTGATAGTATTTCGCAGGCTATTCATCTTTTCAGTGATACGCATGCCTCTTATTTTGTGGTTATTTTCGCTTTGTTCGTAGGAGCTTATTTGTTTCGCGCTTTCCGTCGGAAGCAGTTGCAGATGGTTTATTTTAATGATATTGACAGTGTTTATCCCCTGTTTCTTTGTTTATTGATGGCTTTCAGTGCAACGATTTACGAATCAATGCAGGTCTTTGTACCGGAAACGTGGGAACATTTTTATTTCAATCCAACTTTGTCGCCGTTCAAAGTCCCTTTCATTCTCTCTGCTTTTCTGTTGAGTATCTGGTTGTTTCTGATAGTCGCTTTGGCGGTGTTGGATGATTTGTTCCGGCAGTTGACTCCCGCTGCAGCTATCTTTTATCTGCTGGGACTGATGTCTTGCTGTATTTTCTGTTATTTCTTCTTTATCCTGATGACACATATCTATATCGGTTATCTATTCCTGGCCTTTTTTATTTTGGTTTTTGCGAAGAAGGTCTATCGGAACATTGGGTATAAGTATCGTTGCGGACATTGCGGGGAGAAACTGAAAGAGAAAGGTATATGCCCCCATTGTGGAGCGATTAACGAGTGATTTTATTATCTGTTTTATTTCTGAATAACTTTTCAAATGATGGAAATCAGGTCTACCGAAATAAAAGATCTCCCTTTAGTGATGGAGATTTATGACTATGCCCGTGCCTTTATGCGTGCAACCGGGAATACGACCCAGTGGATTGACGGTTATCCGTCGGAAGCATTGATCTGTCAGGAGATTGAAGACGGTCATAGCTTTGTCTGTATCGATGAACAAGGAGAAATCTTGGGAACTTTTTGTTTCATCTTGGGAGAAGATCCTACTTACCAACAGATTTATGAAGGTGCATGGCTCAATGACGAACCTTATGGAGTGATTCACCGGTTGGCAACGAACGGAAAGCAGAAAGGGGTGTCGGAAACTTGTCTGGACTGGTGTTTTCAACGTTGGCCTAATGTCCGGGTAGATACTCATCGGGATAATAAGGTCATGCAGCACATACTGACGAAGTATGGCTTTCAACGTTGCGGCATCATTTATGTAAAGAATGGGACGGAGCGTATTGCCTATCAGATGAAGCGTTTGCATGGTGGGGTGGAGGAATCTGATCGTACTGTAGTATAGGTCAGGTACGTTGGATTATGGACGAAGCAGTCTTAGGTATAAGCAAACTGATATTAAGCAGTAGGTAAACTAATGCCGAAGCATTGATAAAGTTCCGGTAAGGTGCCGGTATAGTTATGTTAAGATGGTAAGCATTCGGTCTCGTGCGTATTCTCTCCAAACTCTTATAAAGTCAAAAGCCA